>Ga0172380_10000679_pt1 | contig 62709 bp, 82 predicted proteins | sample Leawe162metaG_FD_119747 | JGI IMG/M metagenome (GOLD analysis project Ga0172380, IMG submission 119747) | Leachate microbial communities from a municipal landfill in Southern Ontario, Canada - Leachate well 162 metaG | ecosystem: Engineered > Solid waste > Landfill > Unclassified | place... | reverse complement strand
TAGGCGGCGGAGGCGTAGGCGTTGGCGGCGGAGTAGGCGTTGGCGGCCCACGCACCCTGTCTAACCCCTTTCAGCTCCTCCAGACCGTCCGCAAATTGCTCCGCCACCTCGATCGCCCGCAACGACCTCCGGTTGTCCCACCCTGTGATCCGACATGCCTCTCTGGCACACCAGCAGGCGAAAAGTTTCAGAATCCGATCTGGGAGGATACCCCTTCTGGTAAGAACCCACACCTTGTCAGCTGGTGGGATATCTGCGTCCAAAACCTGCAGGGCTGTCACCCCTTCAGGAGGGACTAGCTGGGCTATCCTGCTGTCGTCGTAGCAGGCATTATTTTTTCGGAGAAATTCTCTAGTGATAATGTTGGTCATTTGGTTCCCTGTCTGGTGTCTGGTGTATCCCGCATCACGCATGGCTTCATCTTCGATACAGCGCAAGATATACTAGTCAAAGATGTTCTTGTTGTGGTTTTATAAGTAGAAATAATAGGAAATCCCAAAGACACTATACCCCAAAACTACGGCTCTTGTCGAGTTAGTTGTGGCGCATAGCAACTACGTGAGGTTGCTTGCTTTTGGCAATTGAGTACTTCTTGCGCGGCCTGCGCCTGGTCTGTTCGACCGGCCGACTTTGCCGCTTGTAGGGTGTGTTGTCCATGATGCTGCCGTCCCGCGCAAGCTTGACATGATCTAGATACGGAAGGAACTCTAGTTCTCCGTACTGCATCAAATCATGATATCTTGCTTTTAGTTCTGCAATTGCATCACTTACTTTATCTTGAGTTTCGTAGATTGTGTCAAACGCTAAACTCCAGACATTTTTATCTTTACGCCAAATTCTGTATCCCATTACTTCCTAATTCTACTAAGTGCCAAGAGAGGGAGTCGAACCCTCACGCCTTGCGGCAGTAGTGTTTGGGGCTACCATGTCTGCCATTCCATCACCTTGGCTTAATTTTGATCTGGATTTATTGTTACAAACATTACACATACCAGATTTTCTAAGTGCTGTTAATTTTCTATTGCAGTTATTGCAAAAATGACCTGGCCCTCTTTTGCTTTTATTGTTCCTACCAGCGAATGTTGATTGCTGGCTGTTGCAATTAGGGCAAAGTAATCTTAGGTTTTCAAATCTAAAATCATTATTTATTCCGTTTATATGATCTAACACCATTACCAACGGCTTGTCTTTCCAACTCCATTTCTTCTGTATCAAAATCACCTATCATATTGATGTAATCCGAGAAGATCCAGGAACCTCTTTGGAATGCTTTTTTATTCTTGATAGCTACTTTATGAGCAACCTTTTGTGCCCATTTATAGATGCCAGGATTCTTAGCTTTCATTTGGTAGCGTTCCACGACATATTTACTTTCAACATACCGTGATCAAATTCCCAGTGACAATTTCTACATAAAGCAACCAAGTTTGAAATATCATTTATGTCTGACACTTTTGCATCATCTTGGAAACAAGATACTGGTTTTTTATGAGACACTTCATAATGTTTATCATATCCGCAAACATAACATTTTTTAGGCGACCCACTACTATCATATATAATTCTTGCCTTTTTCCTTAGTGTAGATGATGCTGATTGCCAATTTTTTCTTCTAGCAAACAAACTTCCTTTGGTTTGATTTTCAAAATCATAGATATTTGGTTTTAGTTTCTGTTCGGCAGTAAGAGTTGGTGATTGTGAAACCCTATTTAGCTTATAACAACCATCGCAAAATTTTCTATATTTTATCTTTCCACGTTCGTTTCTTTTAAGATCTAATTTACACTTGCAGTTATCACAAAAATATTCCTTACCACTACCTAGCCTATTTTTTGTAAATCTCGTAACACATACCCGGTTGCAAAACCTTTTGCGCCTTACTTGAGCTACCTGTAAATCTTCTACATGGATAATATTTCCACATTGTTCACAAAGACTAGGTGTTTGGTAGTATCTCTCTATTGATTCTTGCCGCAACTTCTTCGCTGTTGCCTGCCCACCCAACGATTGAAGTTTGGTTGCGCTTATGGTTTCCGAAGATTGCATATAAGCATGCCGAACTATTGATAGGTGCGGAAGCTGGATTTGAACCAGCGTAAGCCAAAGGTTATGAGCCTTGCGAGGGAAACCGGACTCCTCAATTCCGCAGTGACTCCAGCGAGATTTGAACTCGCATTGGCGCTTAGAGAGAGCGTCATCCTGCCATTAGAAGATGGAGCCGAATTATCTAAGGACATCTATGTATATTGATATATGTCCTTATATGGTAAACCGAAAAAAGACTAGTGTAATATATAAACCTACTACTGAAAAATTTCAAGAAATTGTCAATGCCTGCAAGAGTTTAGCTGAGATTCTAGAACATTTCGGGATTGGAAGCGGAAACTACAAAACCCTCAAAAGAAGATTGATTGAAGATGAAATCAGCTATGGTCATATAACGTTGGGATTGGCCTCGAACAGAAATAGAAAGTTTGGTCCTAAAAAAGATATATCAGAGTATTTGCAAAATGGAATTAAAGTAAATTCTCAAGTATTAAAAGATCGGCTCATCAGTTCCAATATTTTTGATGATAAATGCTTCAAATGCGGCCAAGGTAATGAATGGAATGGAGAGCCGTTAGTGTTGCAACTAGACCATATAAGCGGAGATCATGATGATAACAGATTAGAAAATCTAAGGATATTATGTCCCAATTGCCATACTCAGACGCCTACGTTTTCTGGTAGGAAGGGTAAAGTAAATCACCATCGCTGCGAGCAGTGTAACCGAAAAATATCTCCAGATGCTAATAGATGCAGAAAGTGTCACTTGGCTACTCTAAATCACTCCTAGCCGTTAGAAGATGGGGGCAAAGAATAAGGGTAACGCGAAAACCAAATCAACAAGTCACGAACCCAAAAAACGAAAGAACACACATGAACAAGACAAGAAAAGAACGAACTATATTTCGCGTTACCCAGTCGGCCTAGATGGACTCGAACCATCGTGAAGAGTGTATCAGACTCTCATACTAACCATTATATGATAGGCCGTAATATGTATCTGCTAAGTTATTGATAGATTGAGTAGGCCTGGATGGAGTCGAACCATCTTGTCAGATTTATAAGAACTGCATCTTAACCCGTGGATGACAGGCCCATATCACTCCGAGACGATCCGAGACATTTTACCTTCATCTATACATATAGTAGGATATTCATTCTCCCAATCTATATAAACGCTTTCAATATCTCTACTCGCAAAACCAGTATCGAACACAATATTTACATTTGCTAATTGCGGCATTTCCGAAAGCTTTTCAATTAACTCGTATACTTTCATTCGCTTCTTCCTCGATGCTTCTTTTCGGAAACCCTTACAGTTCTATATCTCCTGTTCGGGTCTTGCTTACTCAACCATTTGATGTGCTTGGCGAACTTCTCGTCCCCTAAAAGCGCATCAACTGTATTATATCTATCTTCCAATTCTTTATTTGTGAAGAATGCATGTACTGACTTATGACAGTCCAAACATATCGGAAGAGTAACCTTTCCTCCGCGAGAGCGAGGAGTCAAATGATGATCGCTCCGGTGGGGAACTTCTCGACTACAAAGTGGACAATCTTCCATCATGGCTCAACATCTAATTCTGGTTCGGGACCATCTTCCCATGTTATTGGAACATCATATTTCGAAACCCATATATCGCCAAGGTGCTCGTTATCCAATCTGCGGCACGCTCTACTAGCCGATGTACGCAAAGGACCACAAACACTGAATAGAAAATAAAACATCTTTGTTAATAGAGAATTTATCATGGTGTCAATGGAGGGAGTCGAACCCCCAAACCTTTCGGTGGCACGTTCTAAGCGTACTGTGTTTGCCGTTTCACCACATTGACATGGAGCTTTTTGCTATTGTAACTATTCTATGAGCTAATTCGAGCTTCTGAACCTGGGTTTGATAAGGCTTACCATTTTCACCAAAAGTGAAAAGATCAAGCAATTCTTTCGGAAATCTATCTTGTTTGTATGTGTCCAGGTACTTTCTACACTTGATATTAAAATACCTTTCAACATTAATATCGGAGATGTCTATTCCTAATTCACAAGCATGATATCCTGGTTTTGGATGATCCCAAATTGCAACAAATCCGGTTATAAAGTTCTTTGGGTCGTCGGCACAAAGGAATATATGGTGAGGATGTTCTTTAGCAAAACTTACCATATCAGCCCACATAAGATCAAACCACTCGTATTGTATTTCTTCGTATACCATCTCCCCAACGTAGCATTGACAATCAATCATTATGGTCCTTGATATGGTCTCTTGCAATCCATATTATGCCTTGGCATATCATTGCTCGGCCACCAACTGCCGCACCATACACAAATCTGAATGTCATTCTCTTCTAGTTTGACGAGATGACTTTCCTTTATAGATTTTGGGGATACTTCAATTTCCATACTTATCTATATATCAGCAGACCGCACAGGATTTGAACCCGTACCAATGGACTTGGAAACCACTATGCTACCCATTACACCAACGGCCTATAAGAAGTATCAGGGAGATTAAGCTTCCATCTCTGCGCTACTGGCAGAGTCCTACAATTCCGGGCAATTCCGGGTTGTTATTGGACGATGATACTTCGGTGAGACATAACAGAGTCGAACTGTTGTCATCAGGGTAAGAACCTGCAGCTCTACCATTGAGCTAATATCCCGTGCGGAACATCCTCAGATTTGAACTGAGTGCTAATGCTCCAGTGGAGGTAGAGAGAATCGAACTCACATAGACGGTGTAAGAGACCGCTAGTCTACCGTTGACTTATACCTCCAGAGTATTCTTTGGAATAATTATACTAAGTTTCTTGCATGCCTTTTGTATTGCTCTTGTGGTTACGCCAAGATCGGCTGCAAGTATTTTGATTGGCGTTGCGCTTATCAGATTTTGTAGTTCCAGTGATGAGTTTGGAATCTTTCTTGAAGAATCTGTTTTACACTTGACACTACAATATTTGTTAGGGGCATTTCCTCCGCGACCGCGAAGTGTGAACTCGGATTTGCAATGTTGACAAATACACTTCTCTAATGATTTATTCTTTCTTGCCGGAATTTTGCTTCTGATAAAAGCTTCCTTTTCTAGCAATGCTCTTTTGTAATCTATTTCGTGAATTTCACCGTGGCAATTCATACATAAAAGATCGCACTTATCTAGCTCGGCCCTTATAATTTCCCACTTTACCAGCTTATTACCAATATTGAATTCTTTTTCTTCAGGGTTCCTGTGATGAAATACCATAGAAGTTGTACATTTATGGTAACCACACTCTATACATTTTCCGCCCTTATATTCAATTGCTTTTTGCTTGATTTTTCTAAGCTGTTTTGAGACGCACCAGGCGGAGTAAATGTTAGAAAATTCAGGATCTCTGCGAACTGTCATGCGTTGGTATATATCAAGTTATATACCAACGATCTGTGAGTTCGGTAGGCCATATCAGAATCGAACTGATATTTACAGATTAAAAGTCTGCGAGTCTCCCATTGACTTAATGGCCCGTAGTAACCCCTGTCAGATTCGGACTGACAACTTCCAGCTTGTAATGCTGGCACTCTAGCCGTTGAGTTAAGGGGTCGTTTATTTGATTTCGAACCTACAAATATATCAATATATTGGCAGATCGATATGTATTGGAATGATAATGATTTGATAGTTGCTGTAAAAGAAAGTAAAACGATAACTCAGGTTCTGCAGAAATTTGGAGTTCCATCAAACCAAGGGTTTTATAATAGAAAGTTTCATTCTGAAATTGAGCGTTTGGGAATTGATACTTCTCATTTTAGAGCGCCATCAGCTAAGAATGCGGTTAATCTTAATAAGATTATGGTTGAAAACTCAGAATGGCTAGGTCGTTCTAGTGATTTAAAAAAGAGACTTATTAGAAATAATCTGCTAACAAACGTCTGTTCGAAATGTGGACAGAAACCATTTTGGAATGGACAGGTTCTTGTATTACAAATAGATCATATCAACGGAAATAATACAGACAACAGATTAGAAAATTTAAGAATATTGTGTCCAAATTGCCACACGCAAACAGAAACATTCTCTTGCAGGCGAAGACGAGTGGTAAATATATGTAAGGTATGCGGTGATAAACATACCACAAAATCAAAGCTGTGTAGGGATTGTAGTTTAAAGACAAGACCTAGAAAGACAAAAATAAATTGGCCATCAAATGATGAGCTTATTAAATTGCTAAAAACAACAAACTATGTTGAACTTGGCAGGGAGCTCGGCGTTTCTGATAATGCAATTAGAAAAAGACTAGCAAGAAATTCTACCGTTTAACTAAGCGCCCATATCACTTACCAAGTCTTCCTACCACACCCTTTCCACCAACCGTTTTATGCCGTACCGTTACTGCTGTAGGTGGTGGAGGTGGATACTCTTCTTCAAGTTCAATGTAGTTTTCTTCTTTCTTGTTTTCCATTTGTTATCCTGGTCAGGTTCGAACTGACGACTTCCTCCTAGTCGGGGAGGCACTCTACCATTGAGCTACAGGATATCGAACTGGCGTCCCCGAGAGGATTCGAACCTCTAGAATCTCCTGTTTCGTAGACAGGTGCATTATCCAGTTTTGCTACGAGGGCGTATCTAAAGAACGATTCCTTTGTAGAATCCTCGTTCTTTTGCTGTCTTGATTCGATGACAATTTGCACATCGAACATCACACTTCAGAATTTCTTCCTTCAATTTTTGAAACCGATGCTTTACCATGCGGCTGATGTCGTACTCTTTGTTGCAGCGGTGATCGAATTCCAAAGCTCTCGGGTCTGGGTTTCCGCAATCTATGCATCCATGCTCCTTGAGCCAATCGACCATAAACTGCAGATTCCTCTTCCTATATATCGCATTATTCTTGTCGGCCTTGTCTTTGTAGTATTCTTTGTTGGCCTGATAGTGCTCTTTGTGAAACTCAGATGTACAGGTCTTGCACCTGTGCTGGTAACCATCGGCGGTTCCGTTTCTTTTGTAAAAAAATTGGTCAAGGGGTGCGGGGTAATCAAACTTACATTTGGTACATACTTTCATAACTGGATACGAAGGTATTGGTAGATTTCGTATCCGGAACCCGCATTATTCTTTATGCAACGAAGACATTGGTGACCACGGTGCGATTCGAACGCACAACATCCAGTTTAGGAAACTAGCACTCTGTCCATTGAGTTACGCGGCCATTATCTGTGATTGACTTTTGGTTCCACACCATCATTCAACTCTGCTTCGATCATCTTCTTCGAGAATCTACGCCGCGCTCTTCGCAAGCCGCGCTTCAACACCTCAACCAAGCCTTTACGGTTACCACAGCTCATCAAACTTCCTCTATTACCGATGTTCATTTCGGCTTCCCGCATTCTATCTCTCTCTGCCATAATTCTCCGATAATTCTCGTTCGATAACTTTCTTGGAAATTCTGCGCCTTGCTCGACGCAAACCTTTCTTCAAACCGAAAGATATACATCTACCATTTTGCCAGTCCCAACCTCTATTGAGACTTCCTACACTACAAGAATTTCTATCTGCTTGTTTGATGAACATATTTGCTGACATACAAACCTCTAGTACCCCTTGAGAGAATCGAACTCCCACTCCCTGCTTCGAAGGCAAGAACTCTAATCCATTAAGTTAAAGGGGCGTATACTTTAAGACCTCCGGTTGGTCCGCATATATCTTAGTACCTCCAGAGGGACTTGAACCCACAACATTCTCTTTAGAAGAGAGACACTCTGATTCCAATTGAGTTATGGAGGCGTAATCTTACGAGATATCGGCACAACACCGATAGGATATTTCATAGTTCTTTGCACCTGGGCCGTGAGATGATGTAATGGATGGTACGTAATTATCTCTACATCTATTTCTAATACCATCAACATAATGACCACCGAACAATGAACTTACAAATGGTGCTTTTTTCATTGAGCCTTCGGAGTTTACTGACCACTCATCTACGTTACCAACTATATCGTAAACTCCAAAATCTGACTTACATGTTTCAAATGATCCGCTAGGTGCGCGATGATCTACTTTTTCGAATGGGTTGTTATCAGGGTCAATCCACTGATGTCCCATATTACATTTCTTTATATCCCTAACGTAACCGTATGGGTATGGCTTTCGTTCAGGGCCTTCACATGCCAATGTTAGTTCTTTGACATCGCACAATCTTTTACCAGAAGATTCACATTTGTTTTTTGCCGAATACCAATCAACGAACACTTCAGGTATTTCTCCACGGTCAGTTTGAGCTTCGAATTTATCAATGCAGAATCTCATGTGTACTTGTTTAGAGACGCATTTGGTTGGGTACTCAAACTTCTCGCACATCCTTGGATATGGATTGTATGCATCTTTCCATTTGAGGCATTTCTCTTTTACGTACGGACAATATTGACCATTGATCTCAACCATTCCATCTGGGCATGTCTCTGGAGGTGGCGGAGGATATTCGGCTGGCGAAGAGAACAATTTCTCTTCATATACCGTATTCATGAAGTCAAGTTCAAAATCTTGTTCTTTTGGAATCGGCTCTTGCGCAATGGCTATTGAACCGTGATGAATATTCTTTACTGATAAGCAAGCAAATGAAGCTAAGGCTATCAAAATCCACTTGGTAGATTTCATATCGTATTCTTGGTTTATTAGTATACACCCAGCTTGTAACTTTCTCGACCGAGACTATTTCACAAGACTGTTGCAATAGGCAACCAGAATTGCATGTGACATATCATCTGGGTGCGTAACACCTTGCACATTATTCATGTGTTGAGCTAGTTCAGACTCTGACCATAAGCTCCACTTGTTTCGCAGATAGCGTCCGAGCGTATGGTGGAGTTCGGAGGCTGCTTGTTCTCCGCCTTCCCTCAAGAAGGTCTGGGCATCTGCGCACAGCATTTTATTCAATGCTGAGACAGCTTCGTCTAGAGTTTTTGGAGGTTCGCTATTTGGCTTCTGATGAAGTGGTGAATCCTTAAGCGCTGACATAAACACCTCCACAAATCTATTCCATAAACCTATTTTTCTCCTAACAAGTAGCGCCCTCAGCGAGTATCGATCTCGCCTCTTCTCCGTGACAGGGAGGTGTCCTTCCAATGAACGATGAGGGCTAAACATTTCTGTATCTTACCTATATCACAATAGGCAGTGCTAACGAAGGGATTCGGACCCTTATGTCTAAATGACGTTACGTTCTGAGCGTAGTGCGTATACCAGTTCCGCCACGTTAGCGTTGTTGCATTTCTTTTATGGTTTCAATCCACTCTTCAAGATCGAATGGCTTTTCTGCCGGAGGCTTTGGGTATCCTCGACAGTCATCACATTTCAGATGATGATCTTCTCGCAGATCACCTTGCCAATATGTTTCACCGCAAACTTCGCATTTTTGTTCTGTTGCAATACACATGTCAATCTATATATCAAGTAATTGGCACCCCTAGGGAGACTTGAACTCCTCATTTGCAGATTGAAAGTCTGCGATCCTAACCTTTAGAAGATAGGGGCATGTGGCTCCAGCAGCACGAATCGAACGCGCGGGATCTCCGGTAACAGCGGAAACAGGGTACCTACACCCAAGCACTGGAATATTCGAAATTCACGAATCTAGAATTTTGTGGGTCCTCTCAGAATCGAACTGAGTTCTCTTGTTCTTCAGACAAGCGCTGAAATTACCAAACTAGCTCAGGACCCATTGTCCCCGACGAGAGTATAGCTGCTTACCAGTCTTGGGAACCAGACCACAGGAATCTCTCAAAATAACCATACATCCCAAGTAAGGAGATTTATCGGGTGTGGAACTCCTCGGGATCGAACCGAGTTATCTTGTGCTTCAGACAAGCGTGTTAACCATAATCACTAGGGTTCCATTGCGAGGCTGCTCTACCTTTGAGCTACTAAATTCCACGTTCTCCTTCGAATCATTGTACACTGATTGAGCGGAAGATGACCTATCGGTACTACGCTTCATTTACCTTGGGATCGAACCAAGAACCACACCTCTAGTGCTCAAGGCCAGAATCAACCAGCAATAAGCTTATGTTTTCTATTTCTGCTATTTCTTTGAGTTTGGGCCTGACTGATTAGTGAAGTTCCACCTTTATTACCTCCCCATCCATCAGTCTGGCTATGACAATTTGGACATAAAAATTGTAGATTTTCAATTCTATCATCAAGCCAATTTCTATCTTTGTGGTCTATCTGAAGCCTTAATTCTTTACCATTCCAAGAGTCACCAGTTCCACACATATTACACTTATAAACAATACCAGATTCAATAAGAGCCCGTCGAAGACGAAATGCCGGTTGTCTTCTTCCGCTTTCGCGTATAATTAGTACTTGATCTGCGCGGAGTTGTGGAGAGGCTCCTTTATGTGTCAGACCTTTATTAGAACCCTTGCCAGTGAAATGAGATGTATCTATTCCAAATTTAAGAATCATTTTTGATATGTGAGAATGATTACCTCCAGATTGCTTTAACCCAAGATAATTCAAAACCCCAGATACTGAATGATTCTCCAAAATGGCTGACTGGAGTATTTTTGGTGTATATTTCATTACACTACCTTTGTGCTACTGAAAGGAGTCGAACCTTCACGCCTAACGGCAATAGATTCTTAGTCTATCATGGCTGCCAATTACATCACAGTAGCATATTTTTGTTTCGGCGGCCACTTTTGATATGGCGTAGCGCTGCAGCAATACTCCTACTCTTCCACAAGACACCGAAGTTGGGGTAACAAGATTCGAACTTGTATAAAATCATTCAAAGTGATCTATGCTACCATTACATCATATCCCAATATTATAACGTTTTGCCCATTTGCGAATCGCATTATCAGATACTCCAAACATTTTTCCTATTTTTGTCCATGGGTGTTCCGATATAAGTTTTTTAAGTTCATCTTTTGTTGGTCTATTTACCTTTCTGGTGTCAAATCTATCTCTATTCCGCCACAATGGATTATCTGATAGTTTCGGTTTTCTAAATCTCTTACCAGAGAAAGTTGATGTTTGGGAGTGACAATGTGGACAAAGAATTCTTAAGTTCTCTACCCTGTTATCAGTATGATTTCCATTTATATGATCTAGTTGCAACACTAGCGGTTTTCCATTCCAGATTGGGGCTTGACCGCATTCATAACATATATTTTCTAAATAACCTTCTTTAATCAATCTTTTGCGAAGATGACTATTATTGGCATATAAAGAATTTTTGACAAGTATATCACTTAGTGGTTTTGGTGGTGATAGTAATTTACGCTGATTATTCTTATTAAAGAGTATATGAGAGTCATCAATATTGTGTTCTAATATTCTGGCCTTTACTGTTTTGAAGTTATTACCTTTATTTTCAAGTCCAAAATACAATAAAACTTCTTTATATGTTGAACTTATTTGCACTAAATGTTCAAATTTTTCAATGTCTAATGTCCAAATCGAAGATGTTCTTTTTCTACTCATAACATGATGTTTATTTATGAGTAGTTCGAACCTAGAAACAACACACATACTAACCATTTGGACAATAAATAAAAGCCACATCGGTACGAATCGAACGTACTAAGTTATCCTCGGGATTCTCACCAGGCTCGCTGATCAGGCTTGCTCGATGTAGCTGGTTGGGGTAAAAAGATTCGAACTTATATAACGAGCTTCAGAAACTCGCGTCCTGACCGTTGGACGATACCCCAATATGTTTTCTCTTCTTCCCAACTCCTCTACAGTAGGTATCCGTCAAAGAATGACAGTTGGGACATAGTAATCGTAAGTTATCAATTCTATTATCTGTATTGTTTCCATTGATATGATCTAGGTGTAAAGAAAGTTTACATCCAAGCCAATGTGTAGAGTTACAATTAGAACATTTATCTTCTACAAGCCCTGCGCGTAACAATCTCTCTTTCAAGTGAGATGTATTTGTGTATGGGCTGTTTTGAATAAGTATTTCTTCCAGAGGGATTTTGACGCCAACAATATGTGGGAATGTTGTTGCGAAGTGAGATGTGTCAATATTCAACCCAGATATTGACTTTTTGATTGTTTTATAGTTATTGGTCCCTGTGGTGATCCCTAATTTTTTCATCACCTCTGCTAGATGTTTACTGTCAGAAACTGCGGCTATCAAATCAGAATCAGACCACTTTCTAGCGCCCATGACTATCTATATATCTCGATATTCGCAACTCGCTTAGCAAATTCTCTATTCCACGCATTTGCTTCCGCTATGATGATATCACGATCTGAGTCTGTAAGAGTTCTTGGCGGAGGAAGAACTCCTGGTGTGCAGGGGCTTGAACAAAGTTCCAGGCCCTTAATTTCTATTTCTGTTGTGGCTCCTACTTGGATTGGTAACTCCAAAAGATCCTCCTTTTTTGTATGTGTTTTTTTAGTAGTTGGCGGTAGTTGTGAATGGTTGTGGGTAGTTCGCGATTTTTTGAAAGCGGATGATTGTTCAAAATACGTAATAGCGTATAAGGACTTTGTTTGCTTTATTTGGTTTTGGATCTGTGATAATGTCGGTGTACCAATTACTACTTCTTGAACAGCCCTTACATCAAGTTCAGGACATAGCCGAGGATGAAAATGATCAATTCCCTCATTGAGATATTGCTTATACGCTTCGACATCATCTCCTATTGTTATAATCTCATCATCTGAATCTTGATTAAGCTCATCAATAAGCCTTTTACACTTTTCCCATTCACTTTGACTTGAGGCCAATCGCTCGTTTAGTATCTGTTGTATTATGTCCCAATATTTTTCGGAACTTTGTGGTTTGAAATATTTTAAACCGCTAGTATCTATAATACATAGATCTATCTGTTTATCGTGACAAGCCTTGAATTTACGGTTATCATTGTTATGAATAGAGTCAAATTTCTTTTTCCCATATATAGGCTCATAATGAACTATACCGTTCAACTCAAAAGCAAGCTTGAGAGTAGGGAAATAGATATCAAGTTCAGAATCAATGGCTTCTTTGTTGTTATAAAGAACTTCCAATGTTGGGAATTTAGTAGCAATCTGTGATTCAAGCCACACCTCTAATTTAGATCTACGTATTCCGGTTGTTTTATGAGTATTGTTGTATGTTACCGCACAGCTACGTGAGCAGAATACCTTTTCAGATTTGGAATTTTTCTTGGATATGTTTTTGGCCAAGAATTTTTTTCCACATTGTCCACAAGGCTCATCAGTTCTCTTATCAAGAGATGTGGTTTTGCATTTATTACTGCAATAAATACCACTTGAATTTCGTTTCTTAAGTGTAGTCTTTAGATCGAACCTTACATCCTTTGCTTTTCTGTGGAAAACAGATCCGCATTCCCTACATTTTAGTGGAACTTTTTCTGATCCTGGCAGTGAATTCAGGGTTTCTGGGTCGATTAGAATTTCCATCTTATACAAATGTGGAACTATGCCTATGGAAATTCTTTTTTCTATTATTCTTCTTCACATTGGGGGTGATCGATCAGATTCGAACTGACGTACCAAGGGCCACAACCTTGCGTTCTACCATTGAACTACGACCACAGTGCAATTGGCTGGTGTTCAACCTTGCTAATTACCATTGAGCTGCGAAGCCCGCCATTGGCGGCACCCTCACATATTTCGCGGCGCTCTTTGGCGCGTCTTCGGGCTCTGTTACGTTGTAGCTTTATATGCTCGGCTTCAACCGAGCGAGTATGGTAGCGCGTTGGATCGTTCTTGGCAACCAATGCCATGATATAATTTCTAGGTTTCATAACTCCTCAAGTTTTGGTGGTAGTTAGTAGCAGAGCTTGGTAGATTGCCACCTATCAAGCTCTTCCGAACCGGGTTTTGCTCCTACAAGCTACTTACCAGCTGCTTCTCGGATTCATTCAGTCAGGTGCCTTTGTTGTCACTGACCAAATGCAAGGCTCGTCAAAGGCGACATGTTTTGGAGGATGTCATCGAGCCGGGGTGATGTACGAGTATCGATCTCGCCAAGGACTGATTCACAGTCAGCCGGGTTCTCCTGCTCCCTCACACCACCATAGTTATCTACCAGTCCAGTTATCAAATGCGCCAGCTTCTCTTGCGTGGCGCATACTATCCACTAAAAACAACCAAGCTTTATATGGCATATTCCCTCTTGTTAAATTACACCTAATGCAAGCTGGTACCACGTTTGATTGCAGATGCCCAACTGTGTTATCAATTCGGTCTAATGTCATTCGAATAGATGCTTCGCCACAATAAGAGCATCCTTTAGATATCTCAAGATCTATAAACTCTCTAGTTAGATTGTTAGACAAACCTTTCTTTTTATCTGACCTTCTAGAATCTTCCAGAATCCATCTTCCAATTTTCAAACCCAAACCGCGTTCATCTATCTTAATATATGTTTTCTCACGTGCTTGTTTGCACTTATTGCACACATGCCTGTGACAGGATTTATTGGGGATCTTTTGAAAGTTTTGTATCGGTCTTGGGTTTCTGCATATCTTGCATATTCTTTCCTCGTCCATCACGATACTATATCAACAAAAAATTCCGCGCACCTGAGTAACAAACCGATGATTGCAGTTTTTCAACTTGGTTCCGATTACCAATGCCTGTTCCAATTCGGCTACATCCCCGTTGTTTTGCGCCAAAGCGCGGTGGGGATGAGAGGACTCGAACCTCTATATAGTTTTGCGTGTAAGGTCTGCTTGATAGATGCGCGTAGTGTTACCGGAGGGAGTCGAACCCTCATGCCTTGCGGCGGCAATTTTTAAGACTGCTATGTCTGCCTGTTCCATCACAGTAACATTTATTGAGTTTTCGGAGCCGGTGCTGGTACTGGAGTTCGTACCGTAATCGGCTTCTGCCTCTTCTTCATTTCTCCGAGAGGTAGCGGATCAGAAACTACATTTACCATTGTCGCTCCAGGTTCTGCCCCTGGTACTTTTACACCAGCCTTCGGGAGAACGCCAGCTAAATATCCAGAAAGTTGAGCTACCGTTTCGCGCAGCTCCGAATTCAATCTACCAACATCGTGAGCATAGGTATTGATTTCCTCAATCCTCGCCGCCGTCCTCGCGAACGTTTCCGTCTGTGTTTTGAAATCCCTCTTCATCTGCATATAATCTGAGGCCAAGGAAAAGATCAATGGAACCAGCGAAAGTAGCAAGGTAAGTGGGATGGTGAATTTCCAGTGCTTCCCTCGAACGGTAACTCCAGTAGGGGAAATCGAAAGAGGCTTACCATCTGGAGTTGTTGCCACAGCCGCCACAAGAGGTGCAGCCGGAACGATTTGGGCAGGGACCGCTTTCATGGTCTCTAATTCACTCTGTAAAATGATGCTCTTTCTCTCTTCCGCGTCAGCCCTTTTCGCCTCTTCATCGGCGAGTTGCATTGCTGCGCGAGCCCTTGCTTCTGCTGCATCTAAAGCAGAAACCGCCGCTAAGTCATCGTGACTCTTACGGGCTGGCCATACTGGCCTTGGTGGAGGTTTGATTGGAGGACCCATATATAGATGCTAAGAAAGTGACGTATTAGTCTAGGTGATCTGAATCGAACAGACGATTTCCAGTTCCCGAAACTGGCCGATTACCACTATCGTACACCTAGTTGGAATTTCTTTGATAGGTTCTTTCCGCGTGACAATTAGCACAAACAACGTCACATTTTACAATCTCTTCTTTCATTTTCCTCCATCCAACATTTCCAATTTGTTCGGAAATAGTAAAATTCTTATCTGAGGTATGGTCGAACTGCATAACGTATGGAGGATACACAACACTACAATCTTTACATGGTACAGATTTAATTTTTGCCAGCAATTCTCTTTGGGTTTTTCTTTGCTGTACCGTGCGCTTCTTTGCTTTGGCAACATATAAATCTTTGTTTCTTTGGTAATGTTTCTTATTATATTGATTATGACAAGACTTACAAACACCATGACTTTTACCATTGGTTCTTTGAGAAAACTCAGAAGACGACTTTTCTTTATTGCAAGTTGAGCATTTTTTTATATCCATACACTGACTCGAAAATATGCCCAGTTTAGAGTCAATTGGTCAGTGTGAGAAGATTCGAACTTCTAACCTCCTGGATCCAAACCAGTCTACCAGATTGATTTTACACACTGGTCGGAGTGGTGAGAATCGAACTCACCTGATGTCTTGATCCCAAATCAAGCGGCCCGCCTTGAGCCCGCACTCCGATAGGCCTCGAATGATCTGGCGGTCAACAGAGACCGTTACGCAAGCCCGAAAGCTTCACGGCGTATCTCAATTGCATTGTCAGATCATTCGTCGCCAGGCTCCAGGAGTAGGATTCGAACCCACGATGCTTTCGCGCTTGGTTAACAGCCAAGTACCTTTCCGCTCGGTCATCCTGGAATAATTTCTTAATTCTTTTGTGAATTGCGGCATCTGAGCAGCCTAATTCATCTGCCAGTTGCACTACTGATTTGGTGCTAAGCTCTAATTTCAAATCAACTGAATCCCAATCAACTTTATACTGTCGTTTAGCAGCACAACTAAGTGAACACGTAATCTTGAATGTTGGTTTTAATTTATCGCATATTGGGCAATTATCTAACGATAATCCATTCTCTATGTTTTTATATTGAGAAAATGACTCATTGAAAGATGCGGCGTCCTGTGGTACATTTGTAATTCCATCATGAATTTCAGAATGGCAATTGTGGCAAACTAGAACACATTTCCTTAATTCTTTAACTATATTTTCCCATGATGTTGCATTAGCCCTAATTGCTCCAAGTGATATATCTTTTTTCGAAGGATCTAGATGATGAAGGGCCATTGCGCGATAACACTTATGATATCCGCAGCAGACACAAACACCACCCATTGATTCTACAATTCTATTTTTAGTTGTACGCCTCCATTTCTTTACGCCCTCAGAACTTTTACTCATACCAATAAATCAATTGGTTTTGAGTTCTCGACACTATTAGTGGAGTATATAGGATTCGAACCTATTAGGCTTTTGACGACTGTTTTACAGACAGCTCCGACCCTCCAACTTCGGCGATACTCCATTGGTTTCCCGCTGCTCTTACAAGCTACGTCTGCGGGCATGACGGTGGTGACTGGTGGATTCGAACCACTCCTCCGTTAAGAAACTGGTTTACAGCCAGCTGCGATGCCTTATCGCTAATCAGCCACCAAGAAGTACTCAATTGTCAATGAACAATGAAAATGATAACCATCTTCATCATTGGTTGGGTATGCGGGATTCGAACCCACCTCAACTCACCAGAACCCATGGAAATTTGTGCTATTAAACGACCGAAGCCGGCGTTGCTTTCGCTCTGCCGGCTTCCTTTGACTTCTATGTGCTATTGCATCAAGTCTTAGTACTGCGGCAGAGATCCTTTTCAGGTAGATTATAAAAGCGATTTTGCAACCACTCTGGGCGGAGACAAACCACTACATCAACCTGTATCAGGCTAATGAGTTGATGGTTTTTATGCTTGAGAGTAGTCACTGAATTATCCTATTATCTAGGCTTTTTATCGCCGCGTTATCTATCTGCTGAATTATGCCCTGAAGTTTGGCTTTCTCGACCACGATTTATTTGGGCACATTCAATTAGAACTAATGAAACTTAGTGAGCAGCAAACCCGGGTGGCTCCAGACGGTTCGATGCTCGGAGATCGTAGGGTGCATCAAACGCAAAACGATGTCAAGGAACTTTTTCATTCCCTAACATCGTTTGTTCAGCCGGTCTAATTACAGTACTACTTCACAAATGTAGGCACCACTTCGGGTTTCCTTGCCGCGTTGAGAATTCGTGCACACTCCACCGCATCCTCTGGATCGTGGAAGACCAAGTTCGCTTGTATGGGTGTGCTGCCATCTCGATACGTTAAGACGGAACAGATGCGTCCTTGCGCAATGGCGTTCTCTACAAGCTTCTTTGGTCCCACCAGATCACTTGGACCATCGATAGTAGAACCACACCCAAGGCACTTCTTGTAGTGAGATTGGTTGACAGCACCGCAATGGCATCTAATTGTACTCATTAGAAATTATGCACGAATGTCAATCGACCTTCGGCAGCTCCATTGTTCATTTCACGCACGCGATGACTCATCTCGTAGCCGAGGAACAACCCAAGTGAGTTACCAGCCCCAAACGCCAACTCAACGTGGCCGCCGAGCGGTGCTGCGGTTGTCCCCTTCACGCCGTAGCCTTGCGTGTTGAGGTTGTACATGAACTCCATCTGCGGCCCCACGCTGAGGAACTTAGTGGCCTTGTACAGCACCCAGTTGCGCGTATGGATGTAGTCGCTGTAGACGGGGTTGTGGAAGGGCGAATACAGAATAGTCCACCACCATGACTCAAAGTAGATCTTGTCGAGGTTGATGATGGTGTAGAGCTGCGGAGCATTGATTGCCACAGCACGCTTCGCTGCCCAATCAAAAGCAATGCCAGCCATCGGAGTTACCGTGAGCGGGCCGAGAGTGAGGGCGGGTCCGAGGTCGAACTCGCCCCACCATGAATTGACGAGCTTGGGAGCGCCGGTTGGATCAACGCTCATACCTGGGTAGTTCTCGGGGATGAAGACGTCAGCGGAGATGCCCAGGGCTTTCGTCAAAGGATAAGTTGCGCCAGCCCAGAGTTGCGTGCCGAGCATGTAATCCTGATCGAAACGGAAGTAGCTCGGGATCGGTTGTTCTGCTGGCGGAGGTTCTGCGGCAGCGGCGATACATGAGAGGAGTGTTGTTATCAGAAAGATTTGAGTTTTCATATTAATACGATATCTGTGCGCAGAGGTACAATTTGATAGGTTTGTCAATACCGAGGCCGCCCATTACAGCCTCTAGCAATTCGGTAGCGTCTTTGATCTGCTCAAGGCTAATGCCTGCCGGCAGCGCCATATCACGCGGCCTCGAACAATTGAACCCGATCAGTTTGAATCCGAGTGCGAAGATGGATAAATTCCCGTCATCTTCGCATCCATTGTATTGCAAAGGATCGACTCGATGAAGTTGGCAATCCCTCTCATTGGGGCAGCTGATCCATCGAGTGAATAGAGAGTCTGCGTCGTAACGAACTGACGCTGCGTATTTCGTGAACGCCTCAGTGAAAGATCGTCCCATGGTTTCTTGAAGACGGCTTCCGCAAATTCCGCAGAACGAAGCAGAAGAATGGGCCTCGATCACGTGCTGCTGTGGACACTTCTTCCACCCTTGCGGCACCTCGGTCATTACCTCTCCCGGTTCGAAGAGAAAGCCAATGACGAGCTTGGTTGTAATGTCTACTCCCATTTAATCACCAATACTTTATGACGAAGTGGATGATGGTATAGATGATTGTGATCGCCAAACCATAAAATCCAATTGTTGTTGACCACATCTTTAGCTGGAGGGTCAATCTTCCAGGAACATGTTCGCGATACTGAATACGGTTGAAGTTCTTATCTTTGCTACTTCTGGTGTTGGTGATGAGTTCGTGGGGACTGATAGTTTGAAGAACCTACCGTCTTCATTTTGTTTTGCAGCGGCCCTTGCTTCGTCCCTTGCAGCGGTACAATTTGGGCAATCACACTCTGGCGCGTCTGGGTCTTCTTCTTGTTCTGCTTGTATGTCCTGAATGAGTTTCAGCATTAGCATCCGCAGAATCGGCGGAGGTATCATCTCAAATGGATTCACATCTCCTCACAGTGACATCATGAAGTCTTCGATTTCCTGCACCATGTGAATGAATGCAGATTCGCGCTTCATCTGTCGATTGCGGACTAGGGGTAGTGGTGAAACAAACTCCTTGATGATGTTGCTTGGGCTTCCGCCCATAACATAGATTCGATCTCCAAGATAGACTGCTTCATCGATTGCGTGAGTGACCATGATGATGGTTGGTTCGATGCTCGTCCAGATCTCGGCGAGCAAGTCTTGCATCTTGCCACGAGTCTCGATGTCGAGAGCGCCGAATGGTTCATCCATCAACAGGATCTTGCTGTCATACGCCAAGCTGCGAGCAATTGCAACACGCTGCAGCTGACCGCCTGAGAGCGTTGGGGCTTTGGCGAACTTGTGCTCGTGCCCTTTCAGCCCAACTTTCTCGATCATCTCCATCGCCTTGGCTTCGCGCTGCTTCTTGGGGACGCCGCGATACTCCAACCCAAGCGCTACGTTCTGCAAGACGGTGTAGTGCTCGAATGATGAGTAGGCTTGGAACACCATGCCAACGAAGTCCGAAGCAAGTCGAGGACGGCCGGAAATCAAAACCTCGCCAGAAGACGGAGTTTGGAGCCCGCTCAGATAGCGAAGGATGTGACTCTTGCCGCAACCAGACGACCCGAGAATGACAACAAACTCACCTTTTCCTGGTAAATCCTCAATGAGAAGATTCAGGTCTTCGATGACAACATGTTCCTTACCACCAGTGTCTTTGTAGACTTGTCGAATGCCCTTCAGCTCCAGGATATCTGGAAGATCGGTATTCACCATTGGTACAACTTGAGCTGCCATGGATACCTCACGAATACTTGTGTGGATTGATGAGCATGTCCAGCCCAAGGAATATCTTATCTTGGACGTAACCAACCAAGATGATGACTGCCAGTAGTGCGAATGTCTTGTCGGTGCGCCCCGCTCGCGCTGAGCCATAGAGCAAACCGCCAATACCACCTGTGTTATTCATCATCTCAGCAACGATGATGTAGGTCCAGCTTATCGCAACTAGCACCTGAATGTCCAGCACAATACGACTTCGCACATGCGGAAAGAAGACTGTGCGGAACATCTGGAACTTCGTTGCGCCCAAGGTAAAGGCAGTCTGTTGATACAGCACTGGAACTTCTCGCACTCGCTGAACAACCACCGGCAGCAAGTAGACACTGATCCCAAAGGCGAGGAACTGGATCTTCATCATGTTTTCGATTCCGAACCACACCATAAAAAGCCCGGTCAAGGCCGTTAGTGGAAGGTACCGAATCGAGTCAACTGGCTTGCTGAACATCCCGTGTGGTATCGGGAACATCCCAATCCCGAACCCGAGAGGCAGGCAGATCGCAACCGCCTCCAAGTAGCCCATGAGATTAAGGAAGCACGAATACAGGAGGTTCCGAACCATGGCATCTTTGAAGTGCAGATCCGGAATGGTTTGAATTACCGCCAATGGTGACGGTAGGATGCGCGGACCGACCAAGCCAGTTGCGCAGATACCAGCCCAAAGAGACAGCAAAGCGAGGATGCCAGCAACTTGTAACGCCGTTGACATCCTCGGACTTGGCGTCCCTCGTATTTCCATGAGGGATGACATGGTTCTAGTTTTCTAGGATCTGGAAATCGGTTCTTCGGTTCTTGGATAAGCACGCTGGTGTATCTTCAGAGCAGAGCGGGTTGCTGGGGCCAACGCCATCGCCATTTGGAGGAGAGAATCGGTTGCGGTCGAAGCCATGCTGAGTGACAAGGTAGTCCACAACCGCTTTTGCACGTTCTTTGCTGATGCGCGTATTGGTCGCAGGGTTTCCTGTGTTGTCGGTGTTCCCGATGATGCGAATGTGCTGACTTGGAAAGGCCTTAGCCGCATCGATGAACAGCATGTCGATGATGCCCCGAGCGTTCTCATCCAACACTGAACTACCACTTGCAAAGCTCACCTTGACTGGCTTGCTGGCAATCGCCTTGGATTGTGCGACAGCGGCAGTGGGGGCTGTGAACGTAGCCTTCTGCTCAGCAACGCCACCTTGAGCCGCATCGAGACCTAGGCCTTTGATGAACTCCAGATCAACGATCTTTTCCCAAGGAAGGGGGTTTGACGCGAGATTGAGTTTCCCGTAAACGGTAGTCATCTTCTCGTAGAGTTGCTTACCAGTCACGCCTGTGTAGTTTGGCGCGAGCCCGAAGAACTCCAAGTTGTCGCCATAGGTTGCTAGTCGAGTGTTGTTAATGGCGCGCAACGCGAACTCAGGATCTACACCAGTCAGACTCTGTTGCAAGATCTGTGCAGCCTGAGCTTTGGCGGCTGGGCTATCATTGATCTCCTTGGCACCCTGCAACCAACCACGCACCAACTTGACGAAATCACCCTTACGCGCTTGGTAGACATTCTCCTTGACGAAGAAGCCATCAGCGATGATATGTGTGGCCTTCTTGGTATTGATGAGCACCGAGGAGCCCTTGACTGCATTGATACAACCATCGTCATCCGGAGACCAGACAACTGCCGCATCGACGTTGTTTGACTTGAATGCTGTCGCCGCATCGATAGCGCTGTTCTGCTTGACGATGGTAACATCCATCATGCTGAGCCCTCCCATATCCAACATCCACAGCAAGAATGTGTGGCTTGGTGTGGCTTCGGCAACTGCAATCTTCTTTCCAGCAAGATCTGTTACGGACTTAATGCCGGATCGAACAACGATAGAATCACCACCGCGAGACCAATCAGCCTGGAAGAGGAACCTTACTCCACCTTCGATGCCACCAGACTCTGTGGGGAATGAGTCGATGGTAGACCACATAGCATCCATTTTGCCACCACGGAATGCGGCGCGCGACGCGGCGAAGTCATCCATGACAGTGAAGTTCACGCAGATACCGTCTTTGTGGTAACGCGAATTGGAGTTGTCTTTGAAGCCTTGGTTCCAGAATTGGCCGCCGACATATCCACCCCAAGTTACGACACCGATTTCGAGGCACTTGTTAGACGGAGCCGCATTGCCATCAGAGAGTTCGCCAGAGCCCTTTGCCATGAGACCCGTAACATCGCCAGCCTGCTGCCCTTTGGGGATGATCTTGTCCCGGTAATGGAAGGTTGCGAGGAGTCCGCCGACTACGGCTACTAGAATAACTACTTTGCCTGCTGGTTGAATTCCCATTAGATTGTCCTATCGATAAGTTGTTGTGTATTGGTTTATTGGGTTGAATTGGTTACTACTTGTTGAAGATTTTAGAGAATGAACTTGTGTGAGCGACGTTCTGCGCCATCTCGTCAGCTTCGAGTTCTTCGAGTTCTGCGGTTGATGGAGATGTGGCACTCTCTGCAATGCGCACGCGGCCCGCCTGGAGTGCGCCTGCTTCATAACTGAGAACACCATCTTTCTTCCAGTTCGCCAATAGCTCCAGCCCTTGGTCGTTAAGCACATCGCTCTTAAGATCCATGGTCTTCAACGAGCCTTCGGCTTGCTTCATGAAACGATCCATCTCCCCCAGCTTCATACCAACCTGATCAGTTACGTACTGGCAAGTCTGATCGAACAGGGCCTTAGCTTCGTCGCCGTTGATGAGTTCGGAAGCACCCTTCATTGCTCGGTAGGATTCCTTGACGGCTTGGTACTCGTCAACCAGCATGGTAACTTGGTTGTCGGTGTCCAGATACAGGATGTCGAGGCGCTTCTCCATTTCTTCGAGAATCTCAAGCGTCTGCTTCATCTTATTAAGGCTGACCTGACGCCGTTTAATGAATTCCACTTCGCGTGCAGCAAAAGTTGCCTGTAAATTGGCTGTTGCCGTATCCCCACGTTTTTCGGCAGCTGCGGCTGTACGCATGTAACCTTGAGCGCCCTCAACCTTTTCTTTGCGCTGAGAAATGTCGCGCTCGACTTTCCCAACCTGTGCGGAAAGTGATGTGACGTAGCCGCCGATCTTCTTCATCTTCTTCCGCATTTGCACAAGGTAGTTTTTGAGAATACCAATGGCATCAATGGCGATGAAGATACTGGTAACTAGACGCGCAAGAGACTGGAATGCCGTGCCGCACATGAATCGAAATCGCTCGTTCATCAGCAGGGCAGTTATTGAGCCAATGGTTCCAAGAAGGAAACCGAAATAGAGAGTGTTTTCAGCAAGCTTGATGAGTTGATCTAAATGGCTAAGGATTGCCATTCCGCCAACCACAGCGGCGGTACCTATCAAAATCATCCCGCCGGTACCTTCGGGCTTCTCCCAGAAACTCTTGATTTTAGATGTGTCCATGTTTACTTACTGTATGTAGGTATTGATCTTGTTACGATCAGAGTTGAGTCTTTCGACAATGGCAAGTTGTGTTGCTTCGAACGCAGAAGTCTTGTTCTTGATGTCTAGGTCAGCTTGTGCCTTCTCCATTCGAAGTTGGTCCTGTTGCCTTCTACGCTCACCAATTGCTGCTGTCAATTTCTGGATTTGGGCGGCATCTTGCTCGTTCAGCTTATCGAGGTCGGAGATGGTTTGGTCCTTGCCACTGATATCTGTTGCAGCTAGGCCTGCCACGTAGTTGTGGAATTCATGACCTTTAGTGGCGATGACCTTGAGGTAGTAGTCAATGGCCTCTAGCAGCTGTGGCTTGGTGACCTTGGCGATTTGAGCGGAAGCAAACGCTGCCTGGAATAGCTTCGGCTCTGGAAGCCCGATGTTGGCCATGTTGGCAAGGACGTCGCGGAACTCGATATAGTCGAATCCTGGGATGTTTGCCTCCAAGATCGCATCTTCGAGGATCTTGGCCATTTCCGGATCTATTTGGCCCGGAAGTGGCGGAGCGACACGGGCCACTGGGGTAGCTGCAACCGTGGTCACTGGTTTTGACGCTGATGCTTTTGGAGCGGCAGGCGCTTCTGGTACTTCTGGATCGGTCGGTGTTCCATCTGGTTTGTAGAAAAGACTAGTGAATTTGCCTAACACTTACAGTCTCCTTGTACATTGTCCTTAGTAGCAGAATGAAATATTGGTTGACGATATCAGTTTGCTTAGCTCATGTCAATGAATTTGGGGGCCAGCCAGTTTCCAGTAGGGCTGGAACCAAATAAGACATTGCTAATTAGTCTGTGGTAATTAGACGGCTGATTTTTTTGCGTGGAGGAGGGGGCGGATAATTCTTCCGTCCGGCCATCACTGGTGGGGTCTCAACCATCTGAAAGACCCCGTGGCTGATGTCAACGACGAACTGACACTGTACAGGGGTTTCCGGGCCTAGCGTTGGCTCTCTCACTATAGAGAGGGCCTCTTCGCCGGTAGTGCCAAGCCGAACAAGCACTGAGGCCAGAGCTAGTGCGGTGCGACCCTTTCCGGTATGACAGTGAACAAAGACCTTCTTGCCGTCCTTAAGTGCGGCGATGATTGTGTCAGCATCGCGGCAGAAAGCCTCTGCATCGTTCGGAGTGCCAAAGTCATCGATTGGAGAGTGAAGTTCCTTGGCGGGTCCTATGTCTCCGTGCGCATCTTCGAGCAAGTTCCAGATGATATTGATCCCCTGACGTTCGCATTCACTGGTAAAGAAGCCGAGTTCCCACTTATGCCATTGTCGTCCAAAAAGTATCGCGCTGTATTGAGTCTTGATTTCGCCCTTGAAGATTGGGTACGCCGTCATGATGATGTCTTCAGGACTCATGTCGGTGTTAGTGGTCATTTGGGTGTTGGCTTAGGAGGGGGTGGGGGAGTTTTCTTGCTTACAGAACTGATAGTAGGGGAATCATCAGGAACTGTCAAGTAGTTGGCAAGTTCTCTCTGTCGTTTTGTCTTATTCAAGAGTTCTAGTGCTGCATTATACTCATCGCCCTCTTCGACTGGGCGATTTAGGTATTGCTGATATTGCCACTGTTCATTAGTCGGGTGGCCGGGTTGGGCTACAGAACCCGACTCTGGATGAACCTGGTGCATGGCCAAATACCGTTTGTACCAATCACGATACTCCTTCGGCATGCGAACAAGGTGCTGTTGCATGAGCAAGGCTGTTGGGCGGCTGCCTTCCATCTTGGAGATATCGCGCAACCGAAGCAGCTCTTGATAGCGTTGCTGAGCATCTGGATTGACCGATCCCATTTCACGCTGCACCAACTTCTCCATCAATGAACCGGTGTTGTGAGCAAGCTGATCGATAGTGTCTAGATACGTAGAGAGGTGGAGCGCATCGTTTGGGCTTCTGGACTCTTCTACTTTCTGGATTAGCCGCTCCAGATGCAGGAGGTGTTTGGAAATGCTTGACCACGCTTTATTACCAGTGGCTGTTCTGAACTCTGAGAGAAAACCAGTGACAGCCATCTCAAGGCCTTTGGTGTATTCTCCATCAGCTACCGCTCGTTGTATCTCTTTCTTGAGCGGTTCGTTGGTGCTGCAATCAAACTCATAAGCAACCGCCTTTGTTCCAAGTTCAAAAATCTCTTTTGCTCCTGGTATCAAATCGAATGCCATGAATTTTTGTATATTTTCCACTTCCTGCGAACTATGTATATCTTGAATAAGAGTAGGAATCAAAGCATGGAAAATTCGGAGAGCCATGTTCTCTCGAAGATCTGCAAAGGCGTATAGGGAATACGCCGTAGCCAGCTTCAGGATCTTGTTGAATTTAACCATATATTATCTACCTAACTATTACCATGGCATATGGGTATGGGATCGATCGCATTACCCGGCGCAATAGTTATGGTCAACAACGATCTATCATCAAGTGTGCAAAATCGCCTACAAATTCAATTGCATATTGATGAGACAATCACCGGTCAAGAATTAGACCTCCGAATTGCTGCCGATCCAAACTATCCCCAAAGCATTCGAGCCATGCGTCAGCGGGTACTAGTAATGAGAGATTTTAGAGAAACCGCCAATCGCACCGTAATGGACGTTGTCATATTTGTGCGTGAGAGTATGGTATATGTTGAGTGCAATTGTTTCGGGCCAACTGGGAAAACTTTTGTGCTGAAGGATATTTACTGGGGGCAATTGGGAATCTATGAAACCAATCTCGACCGCACCTGCCAAACTGATGGGTGCGAATGTACGTCTCCGGTTGTGAATTGTGGATGTCGGACTCCAGTTTGCGATGGATATGGAAGGTCACCTTACTATCCGGCGCGATTTGACCCGAAGTACCCAGCCGAGAATCATTGGTACAATCAGGTTCGAGAATCCCATGTGTTCAGTAGTACTGGGTGCTGCGGGCAAACCACGGACCGCGTATTATGTAGGCAATATTGGTGTGATACGCATGGGAATGTGATCCCCCAAGTTGACTGCCGATTGGTAAAGCAATAATCAATATCTGGTAGCTTCCTTAAGAAATCTACTTGATAACAACTCAAGTTGTGAAGTTTTATTAATTGTAAATGGGAAATTTACAAATAACTTTGTATCTGTTGTATCTCCGCAATACAAAGATAACTGAGAAATAGTAAATTCAACCTTTGGAAATTTAGTATTCTTTGGAGGTTTATCTTTTGAGAATCCTAATGTAATATGTGGTTTATACTCTGGAAATTTTTTGTCGTACTTTATTTTATCCCCATCAAATGCATGACGTATTTTATTTCTAAGGCTCATCAGCTCTTTGGATTTAACTGGGCATATAACCGGGTACACATCATCAGATTCAAAGAATGAATATTCAGAAACATATGCTGTAAGGGGTCTAAGATCTTCTGTGATATTGAATATGATGGGAATAATTTTCAATATTCTAGATATTGGTAAGTCATCACCGAAATAGAATAGGGTTATATGATTCGAGGGGTCTCTTTCCATATCCAGGTCAAATTCTTGGAAGAGTCTTGAAATATCTGGTTGAATCGGTATCGCTAACATTGCCATATACGTGATTCGGCAAAATTAGTAGTGGAAAACCAAGCAATAGTTTAGCATATTCCTGGAGGAAGTATGAATAAGCCCCAGGTATTTACCTTATTGGATTTTGTTACATTTGGAATGCTTGCTGTAATCGCAATTGTAGCTGACGTGGCTACATGGATGTCAGATACGCAGTTCCAGGCGAAAGCATTGATGACAACTGTATGCGTTGCCTTTGCGGCGATCTATGCGGTAGTGCTATTTATGCGCAAGAAGACGATTGATTCTTGTGACTTCATTACAGATGGTGGCTGGGGTGTTAGAAACCATTCCACAACTCATATTACCAAAGAAGAGATAGAAGTTGAAATCCAGCGGGCCAAGGATTTATGGGCTCCAGTCATTCATTGGGACGATGCGGTTGATGCGGTCCTCAAGAAGAACTACATGATTGTATTCGAGGATGGAGTTGGGACTGATCCTTGTACTGGTAAACGAATTGCGGGTATTACGATTGCGAGTAGGTTCTCGGCATTCGATGGTCAAATCATTGTTTACAAGATGGATACACTTACCCTGAAGGCCTCGGCTCTAATACATGAAATTGGACATTTGATATACTTTGGTAAGTTTGGTATCCTGGATAATGAAATTACACACAAGTACATGGCAGATCATATGCTATCATGATTGTTTTGATTACAATGTTGTTGTCTCAAGAACCATTGTTTGAAATGTATCATTATTGAGGGGAATGATTTGGTGACATCAATTGTCAAAGAATTACCAATTGGTGCTATAGTAGCTGATTCTGGAGCTATCGTTCATTTTAATATCCGTCTTTGAACCAACCGCTTCCTTTTAGTTGAAAGCCCTGCCCACCGGAAACCAATCGCTTTGCAGTTTCTTGGCCACACTTAGGGCAAATTTTTTCGGCATCTTCGGTTATCTTAGACTCCTTTTCCCATTCATTATTACAATCGTGATTCACACAACAATATTCGTAAGTTGGCATACTTCCTCAATTACAACCAATATATCAACATATTGGTATGGCCGTTCAAAAAAAACTAATTTATGGCATATTGGATGATGTGTTTTCCGAAGCCGTTCTAAAATCAAAATCTTGGGTTGATGTATGTGATCGACTTAAAGTTAATAGTGAAAACAGAAAATGGGCAAAGAAGCGTGCGGTTGAGCTGGGTCTTGACTATAAGCATTTTGGTTTTGTTGAATTACATAAAAAAGAACTAGAAAAAATAGTAATGTCTTCTAATTCATATTTAGAAGTTCAGAACCAAATATCAAAAAGTGCCAAATATACTCGTAAGCTTATCAAAGATAACAATATATCAACAAAGCACTTCCCAAGAATTAAGTCACGAAGAACTAAGGAAAATATTAGTGATGAGCGTATTATTAAGCTTGTAAACAAGCTTAATTCGGTAACTGCTATTTTGAATACACTTGGCTTGTGTGAGTCGAAGGAAAATTACCAGTGGATAAGAAATAAGTGCAAAGATCTTAAACTAAGAACAAAATTCAAAATTGACTGGGCTAATTGGGGTAAAGATAAAATACTAAGTTCTTTAGATAAATTAAAACATGTATCTACATCAATAACTAACAAATTGATAAAATGTGGGTTCAAGAAAAACGAATGTGAAATATGCGGCCAGAAGCCAATGCACCACAATAAGCCATTGATGCTGCAGTGTCATCATATAGACGGTCATAGGAATAATAATACTTTTGAAAACTTACAAATCCTTTGTCCAAATTGCCACACTCAAACTTACAATTACTCAAGGAGTAGAGTGTAATTATAGGTGCTTTACTGCCAAATCAGCAAGCGCACTTCGCTCTCCTTTTTCTAGTAAAATATGACCCACAATAGGATTATCACGAATGCTCTTTATCGCAGCAGTTAGTCCATTTGATTCTTTATTTACATATGGATTATCTATCTGTTCTATATCCCCAGTAAAAATTAGCTTTGTATTGTCACCACAACGGCTGATGATTGTCTTAATTTCGTGCTGAGAAAGAGATTGAGCCTCATCCAAAATCATTATTTGATTAATAATGCTTCTACCACGAATATATACCAAAGGTTCAATTTCAATTATGTTATCGTCAAATAATTTTTGGCAAGAGTCAATTTTATATTTTTTCCTAGCGCCACTTGACATTAGTATGTAGTCTATATTATCGTAAATAGGCTGCATAAAAGGCCTTAATTTTTCATCGGCCGTGCCAGGAAGGTATCCAATATCTTTACCCATCGGCATTACTGGTCGGGACACCAGAAGCTTGGTATATATATTGTTTTCGAAAATTGAATATAATGCTGCTGATACGCTCAATATTGACTTACCACTTCCAGCAGTTCCCATTAGCGTAACAAACTTTATACTATCATCTAGAAGCAGATCAAAAGCAAACTTTTGTTCAACATTTCGGGGTTTAAGTCCCATGATGTTGTTTGGAATATTGAGTTTTTTAACCAGCCTCTGTCCGTTTTCTAATTTAATTCTTCCCAGAGCTGTGGCCCCACTAATTTCATCTTTTAACAACACTGAAGCGTTTATAAAAAGGTCCTCAGATAACGGAATAGATCCAATAGCGTAGAATTCATCTAACGCTCCTTTGGTAACGATCACTTCTTTAACTTCATTCTCTAATGTGTTTACGTCAACAGATTGAGATTCATATGATGCGGTTTGTATGCCAATACTCTCTGCCCTAATTCTTAGGTTTACGTCCATAGTTACTAGAATTGTTTTAATTTCAGATGATTCTTGTAATTCTAACGAACATTGGAGAATTGCACTATCCATGCTTTTAGAATCTAAAGCAACATTAATAACTTTCCGCTCTTTAGGAACATAAATAGTCAATTTACCATCTTCTATATAAATCCCTTTAGATAAAGATCCTTGACAACGCAAATCATCTAGTATTCTGCAAGCCTCTCGTGAGTTTCTACCACGAATAGATGGCTCACTCTTAAGCTTATCAAGTTCTTCTAGTACATAAATCGGAATATATAGATTATTGTCCTCGAATTTGAAAATGGATTGCGGGTCATGAATCAGAACGTTAGTATCAAGAATGTAGTTTTTCTTCACCTAAACCTCTATGATATACAGATATATCCGCATCTTACAATTCTTTGGCATTGAAACATGGATATTCGAAAGTTAGCTATGTATGCTGGTGTGTTTCTTCGGCATGCTCAAGATAGTATCAATACTCCAAATGTAACCATTCAGCCTGGGCGTCCTGAAGCGAACTGTGCTTTGGAGATATTGAAGCTCTGGAAGCCTGATTACTTTGTAGGCGTCCGCAATATCGTTATTGGGCCATCAGCTAACTACGGTCATGTCGAATCTGGTGCTGGTAAAGATCCGGCCGTAATCTATTTGAACGCTGATCGAATTGTTTCCGAATCAGGTGGGCAACAAGGCGGACAAGCAGCGGCGCTTGCAACTGCCAAAGTCATTGCGCATGAGAAAGGCCACGTAGCGTCCTTCAATCCGCAACAAGGATTTGTTGGCGGAGAGACGCCTGCAGAAGGCCAAGAACAAGAGTTTGAGAATTGGTTAAATTCGGGCGGAATGAAACGGGTCGAGAGCCTACCATCCTATCAAGCTCTTGGTCACAAATGAAGAAGTTACTCGCCGCTCTGTTGCTACTCTGTTGCTCATGTACTTGCATGGCTAGTAATGGAGTTTCCCCAACTATTGCGATGGGTAAGTTGAGTTGTTTTGGAGGCACTTGTTGTTGGCCATACAAGCATCATCGAGAAGTGAGGAACTATCACTTCATGCTATGTGCCGATCAAACCCCGGATATTATCGGCATCACACCCAACCATACCTATGATAATAATGGTTACGATAGTTGGAGATTTTCGACGAAGGCGTACTTTTTACATCCATAGGACAATATGACTTTTTATGGGCAGTGGGACATACCAGTAGACCAAGTGCTGTACGAGAACTATTTCAAGACAACAAGAAATGGTTTCTTTATAGAGGCAGGGGCATCAGACGGCGTGCTTCTTTCTTGTTGTAAGTTTTTTGAAGATGAAATGGGATGGACCGGAATAAACTTCGAACCAGCAAATGATTACTATGCACGTTTGGCGCTTAATAGACCAAATTGTATCAATATCAACTCTGGTCTATCAGACAAGACAGAGGTACTAATGTTTCGTGACGTTATCTCACCAGGCTGCGCGGGAGTGGGTAACGGATCGTTTTCGCATAGTCAAGAACATATGAATGAGCTTGATAAATACGGATGTTCGTATAATGAATATGAAGTTAGTGTTGTGAGCTATTCGGATGCGATATCTCGGCACAACGTTCAAGTAGTAGATTTGATGTGTTTAGATGTAGAGGGCCACGAATTCAAGGTTCTGGATGGCATATCAACTTCAACCATACTCCCAAAGATAATGTGTATTGAATACAGTTACATTAGTATCTATGTTTTGATTGAGCGTATGAAGAAGCTAGGATATACATTCAACTTCATTAGTTTCAACAATGCGTATTTCAGTCTTGAGAAGATGAACCGAACAGATTGGTTCGGCAAGGGGTATGAGGAGTATTCGATAACACCAAGCGGCGGAACTCGCATCTCGCCATTCGAATACCCTTAAATGACTAAGAGACACAAAAGTGTCTCTTACATCTGATTCTGCGATTAGAAGATCGAAATCTGTCTATTACTTCAATGTCTGCAGGCGCGATAGACACTTGGGCGCAGCGCTCTTGCGCATGGGCCAGGTCACCAGCACGGTCTCAGAGTTGGGCTCCACTTCAGTCAAACCGGCATCGCGCACGAGGAAGACGTTGAGTTCGGAGATGATCTTCTCAAAGTCCTTCTTCTTGCCACCGAGCACCACCTTGCGGAAGCTGGTGTTCAACCACTCCTCAACGATCTCCATCACCCCAGCGTATTCGGGCTTGAGTGGGGTCATCTCCTCTATCGAATGCTTCAGAAGCATTTGGTACCGCAACACGAACATCTCAGCGCCGTGGCCTATCTGAGCCCCAATCTTCCCAGCGCTCATTGGGATGTCAGTTCTTACGATGAAGTACTGAACGATTGGATCTCCTTGTTCAGCCCTAACTTGCGCCAAGCGTTCATCGTCAAAAGGATTTGGTTCGATTGGCATGGCTACTCTATCGCAACGTTACGGAAGATTGCAAGGCCATTGGAGTGCTCAATATACGTGGCAGCAACAATCAGGGCAGGATTGATTGTTCGAAGCCAATTCGCAGCTCTTTGGAGATCGTTGTTTTGGCGATCAATAATGCTTTGTGATGGCATTCCATTTAGGGCATTTTTGTAGAAGCCACAACCTGCGTGAGCTAGCAACCAGATCTTCTTAATCCCATGTCCTTTGACTAGGAATGAAGTGCCATTCTTACAAGCTTCAGACTGCAGTATGGATGCGCTGGCCATGTCGAGCAGAGCTGGGCCGCCAGGCATGGCCATGACGTCGTAGCGCTCGATTCCGTTGCTGCGCATGAGTTCGGCTACGATGGGGGTGTACCGGCCATCACTGCACTGAATGACCAAAGCCTCGGGATGGGTGTCGTCGAACTTCATGGCCTCCGGTCCTTTCGAGATCAGCCCTTGTGAAGTTTTCAACACCTTATCAGCAGCCTCTGCCACGGAGAGAACGGATTCGGTCACTGAAGTTGTAACAGATCTAGGATCGCTACTACTAATTCTCGGTCTACCATAACGATCTTTCTGAATTCCCATGTCACAATTCCCTTATGGTGGCGGTAATGGTAGTGTTGGAGATTCGCAAGCCTTATTCCGCATCAATTACCAGCAGCTACCAACTCGTTCGCTCGACTGGCTTTTTCTTCAGCTCTCTTTTCTTTTCTCAGGGCCTTTTTAACCCTAGATCCAAAGTCAGAAGAGATTGATGTGTACAAGCCTCGTCTATAAGGAGTCTTACCGTTATTAGCACTTTCACAGGTACTCCCAGTTCCATACGCAGAGAACATTTCGAAGACCCAATCATGCTTAAGTGTAGGAGTTTTGGAAGCCTGCCACGAGCACATGTTTCTTGATCGAGAGAACATATCCATGCCAAAGCTAAAGCAATTCTCTAGCGCCTCTTCACTGGTACCAAGAAACGTTTCGGGATCGATTTTAAACTTAGCAAGAACCAACGGATGAATCTGCACAAGGCAAACCTCACCTCCAGGACCTCTTCCTTGACCACCAGCATCATCTGTTAGCGGGTCATTTTTCTTGGTATGTCCAGAACGTCCTCGGCCTACTTCGACGTCTTCTCGGAGTCCACTCTCAGCAATCATAGACGCGCTAACAACTGATACCAAATCAACGAATGTCCAGCCCCTAAACGCTTTGCTTCGAGTACAATCTGAAATTTTATTAAGGCTATCATCAAGACACAACTTCTTTTGTGCAGTCTTTATTATTGATCCTATTATCACCTCATATCTAGTTTTCCCTTCTTCTACAGATTCCTTTTTCACATAGGAATTATAGAAAGTAGACCATTTATATTCTGAACAAGAGTCGCCACATTCAACTGGAACAACAGAAAATGCGGAATGGCCAGGTGGGGCTACTACTAGAATGGTTTGCAATAACAATATCTGTAGATTCATTTAATTTCCGTTTCAATAGAGTCCTAGCGTACTAGGCAATTAAATAGCTGAATAGTCACCTGCAAATTGATGTTCTACAAACTTTTTCGGAATCCCTCCTTTATGAAGATGTCATCGATAATGCAAGTGACGATAGCTACCACAACGAGACTGCCGACAAGCAAGTATCAAGGCCACATTTCACACCCCTTTGGCCAATCGGCGGAGCCACGATAACATAGGATTCAAGAAGTGTCCAGTTAGTCGTATTTGGCAATCAACACAATTTCACTTGACATTGCCGCCCCAACATGATCCTACGTAAATTGGCGTACCAATCAGTGAATTTAGGTCTACTGGATGGCTGACCTGCTTCGGAATTTGTGGTCTGAAGGGCCCGGTGTACTGCATCTGATCTTGCTGGAAGCACGCATCACAACAATACACAGATTGCCCATCGGAAATTTCAAGTCCGCACACATGGCACTTAGATGTTTCTTGTAACATGTTTAGAGAGCGGAAAGAATGATTCCGATATTTGCCCAATCAACACTTTCTGTTTCAAGTAATTCTCTGATTATCTTCACTTCTCGATAAGTTCGTTCTGTATCTGCTGCAACGCCTTTCGCTTCGTTAGCTGTTGATCTGATCTTATCCATCTCTTCATCAGTCAACTCTACAGAGAATGCATGCGCAACATGGCAGGATAACGTACCACAAACCTGGCGCGTTCCGATAGGCTTAAATCGCTCTTCTAAAATCTGCAGGCCAGTTTCCTCAGAAACCTCTTCTACAGCCGTAATTTCTGCCGGCTTCTCTTTCTTACTTGAGCCGCCAGGAGTCTCGTGAATACAACCATCTTCAGTCCTAGCCGCCTGCCTGAACTCTTTGACGATGACAACTTCGGTATCCAATTTATCGTCACCAACTTTGCGATACAGAACAACTTGCGCTGTATCATTGCGACCAATCACCACTTCATTGGCCTTTTCTCTATCCTCATTCTCAACCCACATCTTTGCCTGAACCGCAAAGAGAGCTGGTGTTCGATTCGGAGGAAAAGAGAATTTCACCCGAGCATCAGTGATGTGATTACCGGCAGCCTTTTGTGACTCCAGCCAGTTTTGAAACGATGGATGCTTCCAGATGTAAAGAGGAACTGTAGCATCTCCATCGCTACGTTCCATACCATCACCAAGGGTTTCAACAGCCTCTCGAAGTACCGCTTCTAGGTTGTTATGAATATGGACTCTAAACTTCTCGGCGTAGCGATCAAGATACCGAATATGCTCGGCGTTCTCTGGGCGTCCGTAGAAGATCTTGCCCGAGTTGTACCACATTCCCCATTCTACATTGGTAGTTAGGGCTGGCATATCATGCATGTCGCGAGGAACCCAGAAGACAATCGCATCAGCGCGATTCATCCCCTCTTCTTCCCAATCGATCTGGTCTTCGTAGCCAGTGGCGGACCATTTCCCATCGCGCGGCTCTGGCACAAAGACATGGCCATCGAAGTTTTGAAGCAGGTGGAGGGCCGTAGAACGCCAGCCAACCATGCCCTTCAACACCTCATCCTTCCATGAGTTGCGGGCATCGACGACATCATCCTTCCAGCTAGGATTGCCGCGAGGAGTTGGCCCGCAGAGGAAGATGGTTTTGGTAACTGTTGTGGGGAATGGTTCTTTCGCGTATATAGCTTTCATTATTATCCTATCAGATGGTGATTAGAGATTCGTAGGCAAGCTGCTCAAATAAAGCAATGCGCTTACCATTCGAGTCCAATAATGAAACGCCAGCATTGAACCCAAGACGATCCGTCTCCTGAACCAAAGACCAATCAGGACGAGCGATGGTGAAGAGAGTCTCAACAACTCTATGGGCTTGTATATCCTTAATAGTATTATCCATCATCATCCTCATTATCCTCTTATAAGTCATCATCGTCATCTGCATAGCCGTATTGACTTCCTGATTGCTTTCTCCATACATGCTCTGGCGGCCTCAAAAGATTTTCAGATAGACCAAGAACAGTGTGGAGATTTGACAACCATTCAACTAGGCTCTCATAATTCGTAAGCATCTTTAGGCGGCGAGTAAAAGCTGCCTTCTTAGCCTTACTCACCGTTGGTAGTAACGACAATATAACTTCTGGTTGGGCTTGTGAAAGAGCTTTCAACCAAATGTCTGACTTGGAGCTATTGAGGAGCTTGGCCGCGATAGATGGATCAGTTTGCATCCTGATGAAGTTGGCATCTTCCTCGCTGAGAATAATCTCTGGGTTTGGGATTATTCTACCAAGCTTCATCCTCAAACCCTTGACCTTTACCTTTGGATGTTCGGAAAGGTACTTCACAACTTCATCAATGCACTTAGGGGCCTCGGCCTGTATGTTTTTTAGATCCTCTATCCTCAAATGAGTTAGGTGATTTATAGACTTGTTGGTGATTGGGGCATCAGTATCAAATAGATAGTAACCAGCGCCACGCAGATCGTGTTCTAGGAATTTGATAGTAGCTTTGTGTTGGTACTTGGCCCAAGCTAATACATCTACCCGTGTAGTTGTATGGGTCTTTATCTTGTGAAGCATGGGATCTTCACGATCATGCAGACACGCAAAGACGGCATCCTCAAACCTGCGATTGCGCTTGACCCAATCATCTATGTCATCTACTTCATCATCATTCTCTTCCCAAATGGTAACATCCATCAATCCCTTTTTCTGGATTGCGAATTTACGATGAGCAATTTTATCTAGAAGGACATAGAAGATATTGCCGCCAGCACTATAATCTTCCCAATAATCTTCATTCTCCATAGCAATGCACCACCTAGATGCTTTGCCATAGTACAACATCGCTGTCTTACTATTGATCCTGATTAGAGTGCAGGTATCGTCACTAAACACCTTAACGGCACCCATTTCCTTAGAGAAGATCTCAACTTGTCGCTTACTCAGCTCCAGGTCTTTGATTTCATTCTCTAGGGCTTTTAGATCTTTGTATTGGTAGATGTCTGATTCGCGCAAACGCTTTGAGTCTTTATGGAATGCGTTTACGGTGGAGCGAACATCTTCCTTGCTATACTTCTTTGCCAATTGTGCGGCAATCCACATAAGGTATTTGTTCTTATGTGTGGGGTCCGCGATCTCTAGCGCCAAACCGGCATATTCTGGGAAAGCCTTCTTTACTTCTTGAATCCTATTCATAACCACTTCCGGTTGGAGGGGCAATCATCCTCGGCGTGAGGACAAATTGAGTCAGCTCGATTAACGCCGCTCGGCGCAGCGCTCTCGACAGCAGACTTTATGAATAGATAACTTTGCCAGTCAGATCTACGACACAGTCTCCATCATTAAAGATGGCACAATGCTTGAAGCTATTGCGCGTGGTAACAATCCTACCCCATTCATTGCAGCGCATGTTTGAGCGTAGAATATCTTCCTTTGGATCGTTGCGCGCCTCCACCTCGGCTAAAGTCTCCACTACTCCATTGATGAAGTACATCTTGCTTTCGGCTTTGAGCTTAGGTTTTACTTCGAGCGATTCTCCTTCCCACGAGTTCACTGGTTCGGCTTCAATCATCGTTATGAACTTGAATCCGTATGGTTTGGCACCATGCCGCTCTGTGATATCCTCATACATTTTACAAGCTAGTGTTGGTGACCAGGCATCAATTTTCTTTTGCCTTTCTTCACTAACAAAGGATCCTGGACTTGAAAATATAACATAGTGAACTTCATGTGTGGTTATCATAATAGTATATTCTTTCAATAGAACAGAAGTGCCCAGGATTTGTCCTGGGCACTTATTACCTGCTTCGGCTACCGACGAATATTCCGTTCCGAATTCTTGCGGACCTCCTCAAGATTGTACTCCTTGAGGAACCTGCCATTTTCCCAAACATCAACCAACTCATCAATCTTCGTGTCTTCTTGTCGAACGGTTGCGAACGAACCATCGAGTCTGATCAGCGCCTGCCGACCAGCCTTCGAGCGCTTGCCTGGATCCGTGATTGGGTCCTTGCTGATAGCTACTCGTTGGCCGTTGATTGTAGCTTCCGAGCATTTGAGCGCGAATCTCTGCGTGTCACGATTGACCAATTGCAGAAGGCCTCCGCCCATTCCCAGATTGAGATTCGACATCGAGTAGTTGTGTCTAAGCACGACATCAATGATCTCAGGGATCGATTTGATGTTGATGCCATCACCTTGGATCAGTCTGAAGTATGGCGGCAACACTTTGTAGCCACGCATATTCTTTTCCATTCCCACCTTGCGTTCGAGAACCTGTAGGCTCTTCAACACAACCTCTGGCGGCTCCCCCGAGTCTGGGCGAATCACGAGTGTGCCACCGGTTGCTTTCACGACATCACGGAGATCGCCGCCCCAGCAGTTCTCAAGGATATCCCAGTAATCGAAGCTGTCCGAAACCGAGGCAGCTACTTTACCAGGAGCCGTGAGGAATTGCTTGACCATATTGGCGTGCGATTGGTATTCGCGTTCCCGGCCCCACATCGTATGAGTGCTGTGCTCGGCTGCTGGAATCGAGAACGCCGCCATCGGATGGTTGTAGTAATGGTTGGCATATCGAACACCCTCTATTGTATCACTACCATAGAAGTTTACGGTATGAGCCATTCCACCAATGCCAGCCGATTCTCTCGAACTGACACCGCGCGAACCGAAATCATGGAGCTTGAAATAAATCTCACCCCAAGGATCGTTTGCACTTGTCTGTAGAGCTTCAAGAATCATCTTCTTGCAGTAGAACGACAAGGTCGCAACCGTTGTTGGATACCACAATCTAACGAGCTGAGTTTCCAACCACGAGACTGCCCAGAACGTATCCGGATCAGTACTCTCAATTGACATCAGGACGTTGTGTGTTGGTACTTCGGTACCTTCTGGAACGGCCTTGATCTTGACTGGCCAGTAACCACCGTTGTCAACGATGCGCTGAAAGCCTGCCGCATTGAATGGCTCGCCGTGGGCTGCTAAGAATGTAGCTGCTTCGTCAATGTCAATTTGAGTGATTCGTCTCGACAGGTATTCCTTGAGCCAATATTGCAGGCCAAAGAAAATCGTTGAGCCAAACTGACCTCCTCGGCTTTCGAGGTAATCATACATGGCAGTTGTGCCAGGTGGATAAATTTTGAAATGGCATGATTTATAACTATCCACATCTAAAATCTGGTTTTGTCTTAGTGTCATTATCTCTCCTAAATATATTGTGTCGAGTGAGTCTCTTTATACGCATATATTCAAATATAATCATGGATATATGCGAAGTAAAAAGAAGATTGTTTGAAAATCATAATGGAACGGTAAGTATCGTTGATGATACTTATGTTGGTTTTAAACAACGAGCTAAGTTTGTTGATTCTGAATATGGTGAATGGGTTTCTCCGGTGTATGCAGTTTGTCGTGGAACTCGTCATCCTAAGCGTGCGAGAGTTGCTTCTAGAGTTTCAATACAAGATATGCAAACAAAAATTGATGAGAGATTTGGATATGGGTTGATTTTAGCTGACGAAAATAGCTTTGGCGGATTGACCACTGAATGTAAATTTATTGATTCTGAATATTGAGAATTTACTGCGTATCCTCAGAATGTTTTAAATGGTTTAGGACACCCGCAACGATGGACAGATACCAGATCGGAAAGAATGAGGTCTCCAATTAAATTTATAGAAAAAAAGGTTGAAGAGGCGTCAGGTGGAAAAGTTAAGATAATAGGTAATTACAATGGTATGTTGCATAAGTGTTTATTCTCTGATAAAGAATACGGTGAGTTTGAGGCTTATCCTGTTAATGTAATTCATCATAAAACCAGACATCCTGATGGTGCCACAGAACGACGTGAAGATGCCATGTTAAAACATTTTGGGGTACGACATCATATGCAAATTGCTTCACAATCTCTTAAAGTGGCCATAAAACACAATCGTAAATTTATTGAAAAGCATTGGGAAACTGGAGAAAAAATTATATGTATAGCTAGTTATGAGTTAAAAACTGTTCAGTGGTTAAATAAAACCAAAATTCGTTTTCTTTGGCAGCCACATGTTTTCTTTATGCCTGATGGAAAACGAAGCTATAGGCCAGATGCTTATTTAATTGACAGCGATTTATGGATTGAAATAAAGGGACGGTTTTATCCTGCCGCTAAAGAAAAATGGGATTGGTTTCATTCTGAATACAAAAACTCAGAATTGTGGAATAAAGATAAACTGCAAGAAATTGGTATCTTGCCCAAAAGGAAGATGTCAATCTAAAAACTACTTCTTGGTAATAATGCTGAGTTGGCCACATGCCGCCCCAGCAGCAACTTCTGCATTCGTGGCAACAGCTATCGCGTGATCGAAGCCAGCCTTTGCCAATTGATCGCAAACCATCTTAGTGAAATTATCCGTATTCATAACATGCTCCTATACTACTAAACAAGGTTCACTCCCCGGATCACACCAGGACCCAGATTGTTCCCCTTAGAAATTTCGTTGGGATTGATTGGGCTGACCTTGATAAAGAACTTAGCTGGGTCGAAATTTGCCATCAGCTTCTCAATATCAAAATCATCTTCATCAACCAACGTCATATTGACCGTTGTCTTCAGCTTGGACTCAGTTCTAATCTGCCCAAGTTCCTGAATTGTCATCTTTTTTGTAACTGGAATTAAAGCATCTCTACGCGCCTCATCCAGTGAGTGAAGTGAAACTTGCAGGGTTATATTGTCTTTTATCCATGAGAAGTCCGAACCCTGCATTCCAATTGTAGAAACGTAATGGTGAGTTCCTGGATATTTCTCCTCAATGAGTCGGATAGCTTCTTGAACATAAGGAAGATTAAGGAAGGGCTCTCCCATTCTTGTATAGTTGATCTTATGCTCTTGGGCTTCACAAAAGCTTAGGTCACTATGCTGCGAAAGGATGAATTCGACTTGCTCTACAATCTCAGCCGCCGTGAGCTTTCTCCATCTTGGGAGCTTGCCAGTGGCGCAGTTGTGAACCAGAATGTCATTTGCAAAATATGTTTTCTCATCAGTCTCTATATTGTAAACATCACCATCATAATATTCTTCTGACACATCAACAACTACATCAAGAGAACTAAATGACTTTGATCTTTTACAATTAAGATAAATAGCTTTTGGGTGTACCGGCCGGAATGTGGCGCAAAAATCTTTATTCGACAACTCAGATTCCAAAACGAAACAGTCTTTTACAACACCATCGCTTTTATTTGATTCGTATAGTTTTATTTCAGATTTCACATCAAACAATAATAAGTATTTTGAGACCCTACCTAATAAATTGATATTTGTGTTGCATACTCTATATGATTTATTATTCCTTAAGGAAAATCCTTCAGCGTCCCAAAACCCCGCAACGTATCCACGTGCAAAATCTTTTGTAGATTCGCACTTCTCTACAAGTGAATCTAGTACTTCTTTTGACTTTTTACCAAAACTAAACCTACCATTATTGTGGCCATTATCCCAAACTTTTGTTGTGACAACCCCGTATTTGTTTAGTAATTTGCGACATAACGCAAGCGTTGTCTCTTCTGATTGCGACACGCTTGTTTTGAAAGAAGCATTTCCGGTATTCTTTGTGTAAACACCATCACCATCCACAAATCCAACTACCCAACCTAAATACCACCCTTCAGTTCTTGTGTGTATCTCGTTACACGAGATAGCCATATCACCAACCCTCACTGAGCTTATTGGAATAAACTTCTTTCTATACTTAAGACGCTTTATAGCAATTGGGTGCTCTGGAGTTCCGGTAACAATCTTTCCGCTTTTAGTAATTACATGAATGATTTTACCTGAATAGTGACGCTTCATTATCCCAGTTACAATAGATGCTTTAGAATACAATGAAGCGTATTCGGATTTTTCATTAGATGCTTTGGTAAGTTGATTTGAAATTACAATATCACCAACAGTAACGTCACAGATGTACTTATAGGAAAAGTTTGCCATTTGAATGACAGATGTTGGTAATAAGCAGAACTTACATCCCACTGGGCATCCACTCATTGTAGATACGCCTATCATCCACCGTTCCTTTCTACTACCAAGATTCTCATCATCTAGGGCGTTTTGGTTTCTACCAGTAGCGTCCTTGGTGTAGAAGGGTAAGAAAGTATCTGTACATTCGATAGGAAACCCATCGTCAGTTTCTAGGGCATATACCGTTCCATTCGCGAATTTGCATCTTCTAGTCTCTTTCATTTATGCCTCAGAATTTGTTAACAAAGAAATGTATTATATGAAAGTGGTCCTCAAAGAAGTCTTCTTCCCGGCGCATCACATCTCGCAATGGAATCCAGAAAGCCTTCTCTGCATCATCATCTCCCTTGACCTTCGGAAGCGGCCCCGAGCCAAGGTCAAGGCAAAATGCATGAGTAATCGTTCTGCCACGCAATGAACGGTCCGGATGATCGAAGACGCGCTGGTCCGTGATGCGCTTCTTCAACTCGTCCTTAGGAACAGAGATGCGCGTTTCCTCTTTCAGCTCGCGCAGGCAGCAATCAGGGATTCTCTCGTTTTGATTCAAGAACCCGCCTGGTAGTGCCAGCAAACCACGGCCAGGGTAGCCGCGCCGCTTGACCACCAAGATATGTCCGCTTTTGATAACTACGGCGTCTGTGGTGACGAAGGTTGGAGGATATGGACTCTTGCTCCAAATCTCCTTGTACTCGATGATGTGGTTGTACTCCATCACCAAGTCTTCATACTTGGTAGTGTCTCCAACATTCTTCGGATCGTGGAACTTCATCTCTCCCACGAGCTGCTGGTACACTGGCCACGGAACAACCTTCTTGAGTTCCTCGATATTTCCGGTGAAGAACAGACTTCGAACTCTCGTTGCGTCAATATCACCAAGATCCCCGGTGTCTTCAAACTTCCAAGTGGGGAATAGGTGCAAGTAGAATGTAGATCGATCCTTATCATGACCGAACAGAGTAACATCACAGTCATCTGTATCGAGGTCATCAGGGCCAATTTGCGACAGGGCCGATTGTAGAGCGCTCAACCAAAGGTTATCATTGTAGAGATAGTCCTTGGCGGCAACAATTGACACACGGGCATTCTCGTCAGCTGTGAGACATGCCCGGATCATTCGCTCGCGTTCGTCCGTGGTCCAAGGGTTCTTCACCGTCTTGGCTTGACACGCAGAGCCTAGAACAATTGCCAAATGCTCTACACCTTCGAGCGCCACATGAATGGCGGCAAGATGCGCATTGTGCAGGGGTTGGAAACGCCCAATATAAACACCTAGCTTTTTCATACTAATCACTCTCCGTGTTTGTTGTGAAGCTCCCCTCACTGGGAAGTTGATCACTAAGAAAGCAGTGCCTTCTATAATTAGATGGACGGGCTTAAGGGTTCTCGACCTGGACTTAATACCATCATCTAATATTCATCTTCACAAATATGCGTAGAACTAAACAGTGCCTGGAAAAGTATTATAGATAATTCCCGGCTTAGTAAACCCAAGAAATCCATCTTGATTTGCTTTATCTACCCACTCGTCCCATTTCTCAAGAACATTATCTTGATAATGAATCAAGAGCATCTTTCTCTTGATACTATCTTTGAGTGTTCTTAATTGATCGTAGGTAGCGTGGATACCACTTGGGAAAGATGTCTCGCAGTCATGGATGATAACACTCGCCTCTTCGTAGTAGGCCTTCATGGCTGTTTCGGGGGCGAACTGCACATCAGTGGTAATGAAGACTCTGGCTTTATCAGTTCCATCATCTGTGAACATGAGCCCGAACGAATCAAGAATGCTGTACTTAGCAGAGACGTGAAGGCTTTGTACAAGATCGAACGTCAAACCTTCCCACTCAAATGATCCATTCTTTGATATTGGATGTACATCGAAGTAGGTTTCGATTGTTGCGTCGATACCTTCAAGACCTTCCATACCTCCGCGCAATGAATGATCCCACAATGAACGGATCAGACCACGCTCACAAAAGAACTTAGGTAAAGGCAATGGGCAAGCCATACAAGCCTGCTCCATACCTCTCTTGGTGAAGTAGCGCGTGAACGCTAAGAACTCAATGCCTCCAACATGATCTGCGTGGGCATGAGAAATGTATACGGCGTCTATATCCTTGAATGTTAGGCCCTGATCTCGAAGACTGAACCTAACATCTCCACCACAATCTATCAAAAGGTATTTGCCATTTCTTTCGATGACAAAGTTCGTTTGATAGTTCTTCATGGTAAAGGCAGAGCCCGTACCCAAAGCAATTATCTTGGTAGGCATGGTTTATAGGAACTCTTTGTCTTGGACATCAGTAACGGGAGTCTTGACCGTCAGCTTGCCGAATTCATATTGGCGGAAAGTCCTAAGCACGCCGTCGAACTCAATCTTGACTTCAAACAGTTGCTTATCATCGGGAGAATGGTCCCAATGCTCTGCTTCGGCCTTCTTGAGCAGACCAGCCTTGCCGTCGTGGTGAATGACCATATCTTTGACAAGTTTCTCAATCGGATAGTTGGAAAGAGGAACAGCTTCATCACGAACGGCCCAACCGAATGCACAGCGTACAGCTCCCTGATCGTCTTGCGTCAGGCCAATCAAGCCGCCAATAAATTCCATGGGCAAAATGGAATCGTAGTAATTCCAAATGAACGGAACCTTCGATAGAGATTGGTTGAAGTCCGAGAGAGTGTTACCACCCATAACCTTTTGGGGTGTGTAGGTTCCCATATACTTGTTTCGCTCATTGCGGCTGTCCACGTATGGAAAGAACGCATTGACGTGGCCGGAAATGAATGGGCCTCCGCTGCCGCCGCCTTCCTTGTACCAGCTCTTCCAGAAGCTAACGTCAATCTCTCCCTTTGCGGCGAGTACGAATTGGTCAAGAACCGGCTTGAGATGATCGGTCCACCAAGACAGGCCAAATTCATCAAAGGCATTCACCTTGTCGCGGATTGCTTCCCAGTCCTCTACGCTGCCGGTGAGAGTGATCATTGGGATATGGCACAAAGTTGTAACTGAGTAATCAAAGTACTTACTCATAGCATCCATGAGAACTATCTCTGAGGATACTCTTTGAAGCTTTCCGGTAGTGGAGAAATTTCCGACAATCAAATCCTTCTTAGGGCCAATGAATCCACCAATCTTCTCTGAGAATTCATCGAAGCAGCCTTCCCAATCGTTAACCCCGCCGCGAATGAATTGGTCTCGCCGAATATCGATTGTCTTCTTGCCTTGGAATGTAACAAACTTACTGCGCAGTTCCTCAGCGTTCTCTTTGATATGAGTGGCGAGGCCATGTTCGATGGTGAGCCAGATTGCGTCTGGGTCCAAGATCATATGGCGATGTTCGGCAAAGGAAAGATGCGCCAGTCCAACTAAGTTTGAGACACAACCCCCACCAATAAGCAGGCGGTCCATTTGGCAAACCTGCTCAAGGTCTCCTCCAACCTTCTGAATGATTTGGTTGCGAACATCAATAGTAGAACGAACCTTAGCTGTATTAAGTTCGCCGCCCAATTCAAATGTCTTGCTCATGATCTTTGATTCCTACCAAATTCACTAACGCATGGGCACAGTCTGAAATAGTGCCTCTGCAAACCATTGGTTTTATCAAACTTTCCCCTCTGTTATCGAGGGCACACCAAGTAATATCACCTGTTGTGGATGTGGTCTCAATTACCCAGCCTAGTTTTTCTTCGACACGGAATAGTTCCCACTTCAATACTCCGAAGAATAATGTTGGGATCCATTGAAGTCCGCTTGGCTCTAAGTTATTCACTGTCTCTTCCAGCCAGCTTGGCAAGATCCGTTAAGAAATTGCCTTTGGAGAAATACATCTTCATGATTTCAATGGCAATCTCTCTAGCGTATTTCCGGCCAACAAACTTCCAGCTCTCGGGCTCGGGAAGCTCTGACAGAGAGGGCCACATTCTACTACTAATCTCGCCCTGTCGGCAAGCGTGTTGTGCAATGCGCGTGATCGCTGTCGTCAGCAATTCCGCCACTGACTTCTCCAGGGCAATTTCCTGGCAGCCTTTTACCGTAGGAAGTGGGTCGTTGAATTTCCGAAGGAAACAACCGCGCGAACCTCCCTCAAAAAACCACCGTAGGCTTTTCCACCCATACCTAGCGGATTCAAGCTCCATCCATTGAATCACGTCAGAATCTACATTGATATGAGGATCAATAGCTCCCTTGTTGTACAGAGCTAGGATATCATTAGGGGATAGTTGATATTCACACTCCCCATCGACTAGGTCTGTTAACTTTGGGAAAATCATAGTTTTGCTTCACCACTGTGCAAAAACCAATCGTAGGTTGTGTAAATACCACGGCCTAAACAGATCTTGTACTCGTACCCAAGGGCCTTTAACCTGGAAATATCTGTCAGTTTACGAGGGGTACCATCAGGCTTAGAACGGTCAAATTCAATCGTTCCCTTGTACCCAACAATCTCGGAAACTAACCACGCCAATTCATTAAGTGCAATATCTTCCCCAGTACCAACATTGATTTGAATTGAATCACTATAGTTCTCGGCAAGAAATACCAATGCCTCAGCCGCATCATCTACATGTAAGAATTCACGACGTGGAGAACCAGAACCCCACAACGTAATAGTGGGAGAATTGTTTATGTAAGCATCATGAAACTTACGAATCATAGCTGGAAGAACGTGGCTATTATTCAGATCAAAATTGTCATTTGGGCCATATAGATTTGTTGGCATAGCAGAGATGAAGTCATCTCCGTATTGCTTTCGGTACGCCTGACACAGTTTGATGCCAGCAATCTTCGCAACTGCATACCACTCATTCGTAGGTTCAAGTGGCCCAGATAGTAATGACTCTTCTTTGATTGGTTGTTGTGCATCGCGAGGATATACGCACGTCGAACCAAGGAACACCAACTTCTTCACACCAACATTATGGGCGGAATGAATGATGTTTGTTTCAATAGCTAAGTTGTCGTAGATGAAGTCTGCAGGATAGGTGGAGTTGGCAAGTATTCCTCCAACCTTAGCCGCTGCTACAAATACCACCTCTGGTTTAGATTCATTTAAGAAACAACAAACACTTGCCTGATCTCTAAAATCAATGTTACTTGTAGTGACAATACACTGACGATTCTTAAGTTGACGCAATATCGCTGATCCAACCATTCCTTTATGACCAGCGACACATACTCTTTTACCAGAAATGTCAAAAAGTGTGTTCATAGCTGGCCTCGCTGTTTTGCCCGGACAGCTTCAACAACCTGCTCTTGCTCGGCTAAGAGCATATCGCTATCAATCATCATCTTTATGAGTTCTCGAAAACCAACTAAAGGCTTCCACCCAAGTGATCGTGCCTTTGACGGGTCTCCGAGCAGCAAATCTACTTCCGTTGGTCTTTCATAGCGTTGGTCATGCTCAACGTATTTCTTCCAATCTAAATCTAGCATACCAAATGCTATATCCAGGAATTCACGAATACTATGAGTTTCTCCAGTAGCAATCACATAATCATCTGGGGTTTCCGCTTGAAGGATTCTCCACATCGCCTCCACATAATCCCCGGCATATCCCCAATCACGCTTGGCGTCTAGGTTCCCTAAGAACAGTTTGTCCTGGAGTCCAAGTTTGATGCGCGTAGCTGCCCTAGTGATCTTGCGAGTTACGAATGTCTCTCCACGCCGAGGGCTATTATGTACAACAACCCTACCAACTCCAGCACAGAAAACTCCACTTTCTGTTTCGAAGTCAAATACCCATTCTTCTGGGATGAGATCCGGTTTAGTCCACCGAACTTCTGCCGGCTCTTTATGTGGAGCTGTGGTTATGACGTTGAGTTGGTAATAGTCATTATCACCACGATGTTCGATATAAGTGGAGGATATTTGTCCTGATACAGAATAGTAAAGAACACACAATCCCTGTGCTAATATTGGGCTGTTTGTTTTTACACTAATTACATTTGGAGTAGCTCCAGCTTTCAAACCATCTCCGGCATAATATCCTTTAATGAATGCTTTTTTTACAGCAACTGATCCATTCAAAACAAGTCTAGGGACTTTCTTCAACCCTGATTTTGTATCATAAATCTGTTCTCTTAACCACAAACTTATAGAACGAACACCGTTGAGATTTAGTTGTGTTACAGGGTTCCCATTTTCAAAACCAGATGGATATTCGGCAGAGGTTGATGTTCCTATAAATAGAGTTTTCCATAAAAACTTAACACGATCAAGAAGAAACTCATCTTGATTATTAAATCTTGGCTTGCATTGATCTAGAATAGATCCTTCTGCAACCATCAATCCTAAAAATTCAGATAATTCTTCTGTAATAGACACCCACTCAGGAAGAGTTTCCGGAAGGGAGCCTAACAACAAACAATCTCCAGCTTTAATTGCATCCGCCCTTAATTCTGAACTATCTGCTTTAATCATTGTATGGTGAGAGGTACAATTTACAATACCGGCCCTACCCTCAACATAAAGCATATCATGATCTTTATTTGTTGTTTGACGTCTAGTAGCTGTGATTAAATTAAGCGCAGTCCATTTAGTCCCATCCCAAATTTCAAGCTCTGGGTTCATCTTGAATGTTTGAGATGATTTTCCTTTTCTTAACAACGGAATTAACGAAGATGCAGTACATACATCTACTATTCCATTATTTCTAATTACCACTGGAGATTTATCACTGATACACTCATGATTGAAGAGGATCCCATTGGTAGCGAACATTCCATAGGACTCTCTGTAATTCTGAGTGATGTAGAAGGCATACGCTTTGGCGGCTGCGTACGGACTGCGAGGATAGAATGGAGTTGTTTCGCTCTGTGGAGTTTCCCGAACCTTACCGTACATTTCGCTTGAAGATGCCTGATAGAACTTGGCATCCGGCTTGATCCTGCGAATGGCTTCGAGCATTCGGACAGTACCAAGCGCTACAATCTCGGCAGTGTATTCTGGGATGTCGAAGCTGACGCGCACGTGTGAATTATGAACAACAATATTACCAACCCCAACAGAAAAATTAGTTGTTCCTTCTACGCTAATATCATAAACATAACCATCATAATCTTCCCAAGTTAGTTTTTTTTCACCCTGGTTTGGCTGATATGTAACACACTCTCTAAAAGAGTAGTAAACTGTATCGTCATTTATATTATTAATATGTACAGTATAATCAGATCCGATAATTGTAGCTAATGTGCCAACTTGACAAGCTAAATGATAAGATGTGGTTCCATATCTCCAAGTACTTCTGGTATGTTTGTTGTCTGTAATTGACCCGTCACCAAACAACATACTAGAAAACAATACTTTTATATTGTCTAGAGTAAAAGAGAAAAATAAATCTGGTATTTTTCTAGATGAAGAATCGTTTCCGCAATTATATTTTAGCCAATCATATAATGTTTTTGATCGTATTTGCAATTCCCAAACGTCCTCATATCCATCCTTTTTATGTTTCACAAAACAAGATGGGCCACAATAAAAGCTATCTAAATTAACTTGTATCTCTTTAAGCCAATTAAGATTTTGATTAGATATTCCAACTAAATATGATCCGTTAGATGTATTATAAGTAATATGGCCTTCGGATACAAAAGCCCCAATAAAGCTACAGAAAGCAATAAGTTTGTCACCAGTTAAATGTTTAACTACTTTTGTAGATGTGTCTTTTTTAGACCAGCAATACACATCATCCCTTTTGATGTGTATTTTGCTTGATAACATATCAAAACAATCAACACTCGGTACTCGTTGATAGTTTAGTTTTCTCATATTTAGAAGCCACGGGTTTTTTTCTGGCTGTTCTAAATTACCCATAGTATCATAAATTGAGTGATTTGGAGTTACAACAATTTCCCCGAACTTTTGGCGCATTCTCGCCAATTGGCCTTTATAATGATGACGTGAAATTTGTTTTATTTGAGACCATGTACCCATTCCATTCCAAAACCCAAGGGCTCTTAATTGTTTTGATGATTCAGTATTAATTACCTCCACATCTAATCCGTTAGCATCTTCAACTATAATTGTGTGCTTTGATTTTAATCTATCCCATAATTCCTCAAATGTTGGGTGTATAATTTTTGAACTCGTCAATATTGGTAGTCTGCATCTTGCATCAACAGATTGAGCTGCGAGATTGTACACTTCGTCCGGGCGTACTTGTTCTAGTACGGTAGCTAGCGATGATGCATCATTCATATCGGCGTAGATCAGCCTCAACGACACATTCGATTCATGAGCATCTTTGTATAAATGCTCTATACGGTCAGTATTGAAAGATGAGGAACGGCGAATAGTTCCCCACACTTCGTAGCCTTTATCGAGAAGAAGTTCAGCGAGGTAAGATCCGTCTTGTCCGGTTATTCCAGTGATTAGTGCTTTCCTCATACTTGAATATGAGACTTGACCAAAATCCTTCTCGACTGCTTTTTACCACTGATTCCTAAATCTAGTTCCAACAATCTCCACTGGCTCAGTTAGATGTTCATTAGCCCAAGCACCACTCATTTTTCCAAACCCACAATTACCCTCTCTGTAATTACCAGTGCCAGCATACCAGCATCTTTTCTATCAGTCTCGCAATATACAAAGCGAGCACCTTTAGATGCAACTTTCTTTTTATCAGCAACTGGTAAGTCTTCAAGTTTGTACGCTTTGCTATAAGCCCCTTCTGGAAGCACTAGTGTATACAAATCATGTTTCAGAAATGCTTCTTTTGCTTCTCTCAGCATATCCTCCGCATAAAAGCTAACATGTATTTTGAATCTACAATATGTACCCATTTAGGGTGTTGATAATTGTGTTTGAATGGGAATTGACATTCTTTTTTCAATAGGTAATTAGCAGTCCACCCATTCTGAGAATACCCAAATTCGCAACATGGAAGAAGTCTACCGAGTTCATCGGTTGCCTCAATTCCAGATTCATCATTTTCATCACCTATGAGATTGCAAGAGCAGCCACGTGGTACGCAGTCATCGCAATAGTATTCAAAGCCACGTGGCATATATTCCCAAGTGGCCATCTTTGCATGACACACATCGCAGCGTACCTTGATTATACTTCTCATCTTGGCCCAGGATCACAAGTGTCGAAGAAGTTTTTACTTTCCTTCAATGGAACATAATCTAGGTAGTTATCATACCAAGCAACATCAACCCATTTGTGAATTGATGGCTTTCGGAACCCTTGTTGTCCGATAGCCTTGAACTCTTGAATTACCCTTTGCCGCCACCTTCGTTGCTCTAGGTAATCTCCAAGAATAACTGTTGGTAGAGCATGCGGAATAATGAAGAACTTAGTAATCACCCGAAAACAGGCGCGTGACTTTTCTGGAGGAATCATCCATTCAAGTGTCATCCGATACCTGTACTGTTCGTGCCAATTGGTCTCATGAGATAGTTTGGCTCGGTAGGCATCATCTTTCCAGGCTTGATCTCTGCGGTCTCTACATCAATGGCGAACTTGACAATATGGTTCTTATTATCAACCAAGATCACCTTCGGCATCCAATCGCGAGCCTTCTTGCCAGTCAGCTCAGTAAATGTGGCGATGATGATTAGATCTCCAACCCCACACAACTTAGCTCCTGCACCATTGACGCAGATTTCTCCACTGTCAGGCTTCCCGGCAAGAGCATACGTTACAAGTCGGTGCCCATTGGAGATATTCCACACATGAACCATCTCATATGGAAGGATGTCAGCTGCCTTCAAAAGCGATGAATCAATTGTGATGCTGCCTTCGTAGTTCAGATCCGCACTAGTGATGGTTGCCCGATGGATCTTTGATTTGAACATTGTACGTTTCATAGGCACCTAATAAATTGCCCCGGCACAGACACGCTGGGAAGGCGGGAGGTCCATGCCGGGGCGTAAGATCAATATCCGCCAAATGCCACTACATCAATTCGCTTCTTCTTACTCTTGGCAGGCTTCTTCTTTTTCTCGGCAACTGGCGCTAGTGTTTCATCTACTTCGCCTAACAGTTGCTGAGCTACCTTCCTGCAAGTGTAACAAATACACTCCCTGAATTTCCTGCCAGTTTTCTCTTTCTTATCAAACACCGTGTGGTTCATCCAGCAGAGAGAATGGTCCTTATGGTTGGCAATCCAGTTATCATCTAGGGCCTCAGGCGTCCCGAATAAGCTAGCAATTTTCGCAAATTTTGACATCCGCCACCTCAGAGTGCGAATGACATCATGCACAATCTACATAAAAAAACAATACATTTCTTGGTAATATAGATGTGCGCGACTATGCTACTTATCTAGCGAAAGGCTTACATACGCGCGCTTTGACTCCTTGGAATCGAAGTTTTATCGTGCGTTTGCTCTTTGGTAGATCTTTGATTGTAGTGATTCTCTTACCAGAAGAACAGAGTAGCAATTCTAAGGTCTCTAATTCAGCCTTACGAATGATTGCCATTCTCGCAAGGTATTCATCTTCTGCCTTTTGTTTTGCAGCTCGTTTTGCGGCTCTGATTCGTGGGCTACGATCCTCAGCCCACTTCTTAATTTTCTCAATACTCACAATGGCCAATACCAAAAGCCAAAATCCAATTGGGATAACTAATAGGTATGCCGGCGCTAACAGGAACCACTTCTGGAAATGTAGACACTTGATTTTGGAAAGTGTGAACGCAGCCACCATCAACCATGGAACTGGTATTAAGAGCCAACTAAGCGGGTCGAACTTCTTAATTGTCAAGAAGTCAATGCGCCTATCGATTTCAGCACTTGATGAGAAGAAGTTGTTCCATACCGTCCACTTACCAATCATTAGATTGAATATCTGGATACAGAGAGTAACAACTATAAAAAGAATCACAGCCAGCACAAATGCAATTGGCTGTACGGTATAGGCCAGAATTCTTCTGCGCCTGAATTCGCACTGATCAACGGCTTTGTTTCGGAAGAAGAAGTTAACCCACTTCTTCTCGAACTCAGAAGGCTCGGGCGCGAAACACCCAGAGGGCAAATCAACATCCAAATGACTCTGGATAGCTTTTGGCCCCAAGTCATAACTGGAACTTTCTTCCATCCACCTCTTGGCTAGAAGGTATGTACAAACATCTCTATCCCCATCCCAATGATTTGGGAAAGACATCGCTTGTAAATTCCAACCGCCTCGCTCTTCACGGCTGCGCATCATCCACTTATCGATATCCTCTTTGGAGTCTGTAACCCAAGCAAGGATTCGGTTCTTGCCATGGCGATAGAATGTAACATAGGCCATCATATCTGACAGCTTTGCCCACCCGCGCCATTCTGCTGTCTGCCCACTACTCTCCGGAGGCGCAACGCTCAGCAGGACATAGAGTTCCTTGCGGCTGTGATTGAGTAACCAATCCCGATCCACGCACCACGTAATTGGGATGGACCCGGTGATCACTCCGGTCTCGGTCAGCCTCAGCTCGAACAGCACCGTCTCTGGTTCAGGTTCCTTCACAGGCTCTTTTTCAGAACCAATCTGGTCAGGGGGTAGGATGACCTCGTGCTGCGGAGCGGCCTCTGCAGCTTCCTGTACGGGCTCTGGGTGGACCGAGGGCAACCCAGTAACCGGTTTCTCCGCGGGCCTTGGAACCGTCAATTTTGGTAATTTAATCTCATCCATTAGTTCCTACCTATCTAGTGCTGCCAGAAACTGTCGAGTGTTATCATATACACTCACAGCTGTCCTGATCTCATTTTGAATTGCAATGTTGGTAATATGCTTCTCAATTGATCGAAGCAAGTCTTCCGGAGTCACCTGTACGAACGGAGACATGATCTTGAACATCGCCTGCCGCTTCTCTGGTGTGAACTTCGAAGGATGGAATTTTTGGCCATCGCTATTCAGAAGCTTCAAGACTTTTTCTGCAGCTTCTGGATGATGGGAAACGAAGTGGCTCATCTTCTCGCGCCACACGTTATCCACAACTTTGCGCATGATGTCCCCAACCGCACCCTTGAGAGCTTGCGCCGCGCCATCCAGGATCTCGTCTGTCATCTCGGGCGAGCACGGCAGGTACGCCAAGAACTGCTTCAGGAGGGCCACGCGGTCAGCTTGCGTGAGTTCGCCAACGATGATGACCTTACTGAAGCGCCTGATGAGTGGCATCGGAATGCGCTCAGGATGGTTGGTAGCTCCCCACAATGCCAAGTTCGGATAGGTGGTAATACCGTCCATCAACACTTGGAACTCTGTGGCGAGATTGGTACCGCCGAAAGCGTTCTGTCCTTGAGAATCATTAAGAATGGTATCAATCTCATCAATCAAGAAGAAGACTTGTTTCTTGGATTCTTTTTGGATCTTCAATCCAGCTTCAAATAGGCGCTTGGGATTCTTCTCCTGCTCACCCTTCCAACATGTTAAGAAGTCCGATGCTTGAACAAATACTCCAACAGCTTTGCGATCACTAGCGACAGCTCTCAGGACTTCAGTTTTACCACAATTATGTGTTACTGTAAAGTCATCTAAAAGATATCTATGATTACCATCAACAGTGAAGCCAAAATATTCCTCAGGCGGAAGCTCTCTCAATTCAAACCCAACACGAAGGACATCCTTTATTTGTTTTCTGGCCTCTGCTTTTTTACGAGCAATACGTACTGGAATTTGTTGTATATTCCCAGAAATCTTTACACGATAATAATCTCTAGATATACCATTTGAGTCTTCTCTATCAAATGGGCGTATGTATGCGGCAAATCCAAGACTACGCGCAATAAATACCACATCATTAGCTAATAATTTTGATTTTGATTGAAAATCATAGCATCCATCTGTCAGACTGCCATCCGTGTCTATAAGTCCAGCTAGAATTTCTAAACGATCTGATCTTAAAGATATTTTGTATATACTTGGAACAAATTTACTTTCTGTCGAAGTTCCACCAAGCCCCAAGTCTCTAAGAATAGACATAATGGGGTTTGTGTGATGTTGAATTCCAGAAAGATAATACCTAGTCACTGAAGAGGTTGGATCGGGAGATGGATTAATATGAAGATTAAACTTAGAAGCTTGAGAATATACCTCTTGTACAAGCTCGTCATCCCCAGTGGTAAGGCCAGGACACGCCCCTAAAGATCCATCGCCAAGAAGCGCCCCTAAGAAGTAAGGATCGAGTGGAAGTATTTGTGATGTGAAGTTTACACCAACTCTGAATAATTTAAACTCACTTCGCATGTAAGAGGACCATGATATGTAATCAGCCACAGATACATCTCTAATTTCACCGCTCATTTTATTGTGGCCCATACGAACCAAACTTAGTATATGACCTTTATTAACTACCCAAGGTTCGCCCTTTGTCGGTATAATTTCCACCATAGACTCGGTTCCATGGTGAAGGTTTTTAACCATTCGTGGTGTATTATCGTCTCCCATTAACAAATCACCACATCTAATATCTTCTACAGAAACAATCTCGCCATCAAATTTAAGTATTTTTTGTCCTTTACGATGACACCCCTGAGGACCAACAAGTAATACGTTGCTCTTGTCCGCTTTCCTGGACGGAGATGTGGCCAAGAAAACATCGAACCATTTTGCCCCATCCAAGATGTGCTTCATGAAGTCCACAACATCTTGGAATCCAGATCCGATAACCTCTTCCAGATTCACTGACGGTTTGATACCAGGCACTACCTTCAGCTCACCCGGGGCATCTCCGGTGAACGCATTTCCACTGCCAATCTTGCACACGAAGAACGAGTTCTCTTCGAGGTGGTATTCTCTTAGTTCTTGTTTCCTACCAAGAATGTACTGAAGAAGCTCTGCCGTTGGAGCGCCCTCTGCAATTAGCCTAGTAATTGCGCGTAGGGTTTCGTTCTTATATCCCAACTCGTGCCGCTCTTCAATGGTGAGCAGACCAGTTTTCTCTTTGTAAGTGATGCCGCTGGGATTCAAATCCCGGATGAAGATCATCGCCTGTTCAAAGCGTCCTTTATCAGCCCTGGAAACTCGGCCTTTGAACTTCGTGATTCTCCGAATTTTGTCCGCGTGAATCTTGGCGTAGGTGCTTAAGCTCTTCCCAGACTCCCACAGCTTACCCATCTCATCTTCAATAAACTGGATGAACTTTGAGGGGTCTCTGGCAAAAGTCCCTAGAAGCCCTGTCTTGATGGCTTCGGTCAGAAGCTCTGCTTTACGGATGGTGTAGACTGAAATCTCGTCAACTTTCTTACCATCCTGAATCTCTCCATGCGAGTCAACGTTCTCATAGATTGACATCGCGAGATCGGTGGTGATTGGATCTACATGAATCTCAATGCCCTCAGATGAGTGACGGTGATTGAGGGCTTTGTAGTATCCCTCAAGCCTAGTGGAGATATGCAAGCCAGTTGCGATCACGGTTTTCAAACAGTCCTCTGCCGAGAGAATGGCATTGGCAAAAGCTGACACCGTAGGGGCGTGCATTTGATATTGAATTGTGAAAGCTTGCAGATCTTCAAAATTGGCAGCCACAAGCTTTCTAGAGAACAGCTCAATATGCTCAGCGTGCATATTCTTTGCCGTCTCATGTAGGAAGTAATGTGCTGCTTGGAGATCTGTAATTACTTCAAGAACAACTCGAACGAAATTATCACCATTGGAATGAGAGAAGTCTTCCAACGGATCACTCTCAACCATCAACTCGTCAAACGGGTTATGTCGTTTGATTGCCTGTCGAACGCCTTCCAGCAGAGCATTGAAGGATTGGCGCAAGCGCTGGGCCTCATCCTCTAGGCCGTCAGAGACAGTGCTCATTTGGGCAACTATCTCGTCCACCTCGGCGGTGAAGTCTTCATCTAAGCCATTGATGACATCTACTAGTTCGTAGAAGGTGTGTGGTTTCGCCTCAACGAGCAAATAGTTTTCACTCAGTTGGCTTCGAAGAAATTTTCTATTCATATTCTATGTCTATCTTAATTGTTTTCGAGATGGATTCTTCACCAGACTGAGTGGACACAAAAAGAGGAACTTGTTCTTCGTCTTTCAGTGTCTCTTCAATACAGTTGCTATAACCTTGATAGTAACAACTTTTAGTTCTACCTTGGGCATTAGAACACTTTCATCAATTTCAAATGATCAATGAGGGCGTCAACGCTTCCGGTCCTGAAGATGTTCCCGGGATCGGTTTCGCGCGAATCAATGCACCAGCCAGGAGTGCTCCACAGAACCGGAACACCAGGCCACCACCTTGGCCCGCCTACACGTTGCGCCCATGATACAACGTTTGACGGTTTATCGTCAATTAAAACATCACCGTTTACCAGGTATTTGCGATGACCTAATATGATATCTTTTCTATCAAATCCCAATTCTTCAATCAACCACTCAAACCGCTCACTAGGGTAGAATTTCGATCTTGGAATTGATGTGAGGCACACAACCTGACCAATTTCTCGTAACCTATAAATCAACTCATCTGCATAGTCATACTTTTTCAAGCCACGAATTACGCCTGGAGTTTTACAGATATAATCCCACAACTGACTACTGATAGATTTTACATTAGGATAATCAAAGTAATCCCAGTTCATCCCATCACAAGTAACATCAATATTGAATTGGCTCTTGATAGCTCCCAGAGCCATTTCGTTGAAGTTGGCTAGAACTCCATCACAATCAATGAGTATAATCTTCTTCTGAGTGGTTTGCATAACCACGAGTATAGACCGACCGCCAATTTTTCTCGTCCTTGAACATAACTTGTCTGTGAGCTTCTTTCACCGCGCTCTCTAGGGTACCAAATCCTTTTGGAAATACCTTCTTCTGGTCTGCTTGTTTGTAAATTATAAAATCAATCATGCGTGAGACCCCACATATACAATCGCATTACCAAAGAGGTATACATCTGGGTTTTCGCAGCTGTCGGTTTTTTCAATCCAACGCGGAAGCCAGGGTGTTGGTTCTTTCCATGTGATGACGAGCCAATCCTCATCGCCACCATTTAAACAACAAGCTTTCCTAAGCGCTTTAGGAGCTTCGTAAAATGGGAAAACGACTGCTTGATTTTCATTTTCTACGTGGCCTTGGATTACCAGTAGAATTTCTCTTGCGTCATCAATTATTGATTGTTCGATTCCATGCTCTATCAGGTCTTTGATTGTGTATTTTGACATGGTGACTACGGGCGATCTGGGCATTCGGCTATGGCGTGTTCCATTCCACACTTACACGGCTCGCACGGACCAACATGTGCGTAGCCACCAGAAAGAGAGCACTTCTCATCAACGCAAACTGAAGCATATCGCTGTGTGCGTAGGCGAACCATCTCGTCTGTACAATAAGGATCGCCTATCATTGTTTCCGCGCAAATAGTGTCTGTCACCAGATGGAGTGACCAACTCGTTCTCGTCCAAATCTTCCTCCTCATTAGGAGCTTCAGGAGCTTCAGGATCAAGTTCTAATGCATCAGGATCTGGCTTTGGTTTTCGGATACCTTTATTTTTAGTCACGGCAATTATTCCGTAACCGATCTGCCATTCTCGAAATGGGCAAGAAGCTTACTCATAATACTCATCAAACTTGGCACAGATAAGCTTGTACGGATTGAGCGTTGTTTCCGTTGTTTCAAGCTCACAACCAGCAGCGTTCAAGTGTCCGCCTCCACCATGAGCTTTGCAGAACTTGCCACAATCAAATGACTCTCCGAAGCTTCTAAGAGACAACAGAAGCCCAGGAAAACAACCAGGGTTATTCTTGGTATAGCTGAAGCCGATGACAACTTCGCACTCATCTTCTAGAAGGTCGGAAACATCGGAGATGAATCTGCTTGGGACAATTGCAATAACAAGACCACTGTCTGTGCGGTACGTCCATCGCTTTTCTGCAATGCTCTGCGAGCGATCATTCTCATTGGAAATAAGAATAGGACCAAGCCAGCCGATTTTTTCATCCCAGTTTTCGGCTAGCCAAACTAAATCTTTGGACATCCAAAACTCTTTATTGAAAAACATCAAAAGAGCGGCTTGCTCGCATGATTCCTTCCAGCACTCATGTTCTAACTGCCAATTGTCCCTGATACCAGCTACAAAAGCGAAGTGTCTTACGAATCTTACAGTATCAATGGCAGCTGCTAGAACTCCAGTAGCCAACTTGTGATCATTGATTGGTTTCCAAACCTCACGATACGCTAGATAGGCCCCACTAATCTCCGGATCGGTTTCCTTGCAAGCGAAGGCGCTATTCAACCCGTATGCGGCAACTGTGTCCCTAGAATACTTGTGATGATCAAGAACGATAGTTCCGACATCAACAAACTCCTGAGTTCTGTCCTGTGGAGGAGTGCAATCACAGAAGAGAAGGCCAGGCTCAGCCTTCATCTCTCTATATTCGGCAGAGTCATGTTGAGCAAAGATGATCTGTTCTGGCTTGAGATTTAGGGCATCTCTCAAGATTATGGCAGATGCCGTTCCATCTGGGCAATTGGCATGAACGACAACTTTAGTTACTGCTTGTAGTTGTGAAATTTGCATATCATCCACTCATCAAACTGAACATGACATTCAACATCAAGGCTATTACTGTGGTATTGTAGGCGAACGATTGTATGGCATGCACTAAAGCCATTCGCCTAATTGATCTGCTGGTAATTGCAACATCGGAAGTTTGAAAGCAAGAACCAATAGTGAAGGCGAAAGGAACGAGAGTCCTCCAACAACACGCACAGATCCATTGTTTTGCGTTCTGCGATAGTACATCCGAGCGTACCTCATTGTCCAGCTTATATGGTTTAAAACCTATGCCCCAACAACTCCGGACAGACAGACGGCCCACCACAATGCTCGGCCTTGGCTTCGTGCTCTCGCATCAGGGCAATGGAAGCTAGAAGGGAGGCCCTCTTCGTGATAGGCGAGCTATTCGTCATCGCTAGTCTGAAGTCCTGGGTACATCTCATAGCAAAGCGTCTCGATATGCCTTTTCAGGGCGTCATGGATTTCGGCAATCCCGACTCGACCCCTATACTCTTGAAGGAGCCATTCATAGTCTGTCCGCTCGTGACGAAGGAAATTGACAGCGATCCTCGAAATGAACTCCTGCGATTCATTGCCGCAAGCGTACTTCTCGTGATGGCCGCGAGAATAATGAAGATCGTTGTATGTCTCCACCGCCAATGTCCGCAATTCGCCGAGGGTTCTGGGCCATTCGGAGGTCCAGTTTGACGACGTGATATGCTCCTCAAGTTCTGCCAGTGCCTTCTGCCGTTTTGTCTCAACCGCCCTTCGCGACGCCGCCTGCCGATCTGATCGCCTGGCGTCTATATCGGCCACCATGTCCTTCACCGACTTGCGTTTCGCGAGCCGCACCAATTCGGTGGGATCATACAGCCCCACTGGTGGTCCCGACTTGTAGTACTGGTTGGCTACAAAGTCAGTGGGTTGAATCAGGCGTTCGAGTCTATTCGGGGTAACGCCTATCAACGTCGCTGCCGTCGTCTTTCCAAAAACCAAACATTCTCTTGATTGGGTTTCGTATTGCAGCTTCTTGCAGGCACGACGACGTGCGGCCACTACCTTCTCGTCAATCATGATTGCATCTCCTGTTCTGAACGAGCTACCAACCTTGCTGGCAGCCATTGTCGCAACCACCAAAGGCTCGCCGAGTGTCGGGGCGGTATCCTCAGTATGCTTCATCTCAGTATGCTTCACCATAACAGATGCATTTGGCTGCGTTCTGTGTCCGGCCCGAACCAATTATCCCCGCTTGCGGCTCTTGGTCTGAATTCCCGTGACTCCGAGCGCGATTTCGACGGTCGCTTGACTCAGCGAGCGGTTCCATCCGGACGGCTACAAGAAGGCCGACTTTAGCCGACTTGGGATTATGTAGGAATGGCATTTTCTACTTCTATCTCTACAAATCTGATATTTGACCAGTAGTACAATCGCCCAGAATGAGTTGAGGCTCCTGCAACATCTGTAAGGAACAAACTCAAATCATTATTTTCAAAAGTGGAAGATGCAGCACTTACTGCTCGCAGCAAACCGCCCAATGTACAATACGCTCCAAGACATTTGATAGAGCTTCCCTCATGTCTTCCTTGATATGAGAAAGTTCTGATACCTTGAGATTCCAGAAGTGCTTGTACAGGATGTTTTTTCATGTTGTTCTGTATTTGCGATCACAACCTTCGTACATGTTATCCACACCAGTTGCATTGAACCTTGCCAAGCGATTCAAGTCTTCTGTAGCCCCAGGTGCATCCGGAGGGCATGGGCAGAAGCTTCCCCACCGACGATCTGGGCCGTGGCCATCTTGGCAGAACCATCCGCGCTCACGACACTCAGCCACTCCAGGCCATTCTCCGGTCCAAGGAAGGTAGCCTCCAATCTCTTCCACAGCTGCATCGAACTTCTCGTACATTTCTTGAGTTGGGCCATTGTGGTAGATGTCTGGATGTTCAACTTCAAGCAATGACCTATTCATTCCATTGACCTTATAGACACAACCGCAAGAGATGAGTTGCATCTTACACATAGGACAGCGCTCAACATCACAGCCATGAATATGCTTAGCTCCAATCACCGCGGCGCAATCATGACATTGCATATTTGCTGAATGTACATTCATAGTTTTGATAAGGCGGCCTGAGCGGCACCTTCCCCATTATCTCTATCGTACAGAAATGGATCGAAACTATCACCGCTCAAATCAACCTTCATGACTCGGCCTTGAAGATAATCAAAGCTAAGAGATAGTGTAAGTATATGCTCAGCCTGCTCTCGCGTCATGTCTGCAGGGATGTGCCAAAGGTTACCTAGACCTTGAGCACGCGCTGAGTTGTATAGTGCGGCCAGAACATCCGCTTTATTAAATTTTGATATATCAATCATGAGTCAGGCCCATCTACCCAATAAGAATGGCCGCACTCCTTATTGGTGCATGTAAACTTCTCGTCCTCATATCCACCACAAGAAGAATCCCAAACCCTGACGGTCATCGCCGATCCGCATTTTGGGCATTTGCGATCACAGGGCTTTTCTTCATTGAAGGTGCCGTCTAATTCGCTCATCTCTTGTGTGTGCATTCTAGGCCTAAAACAATCCTCGGCGGACAACTTGTCTTGGAGCCTTACATCCACTGTTTGTGCTCCAGCGCGTGGCACATTCAACTGGAGTTATGGCCAACTTACCATTGTCGTTGTAGGAGATGCTGCAACTAACATAGCCATCATGATCGGTATCACGATCGGTACATGATACGCTTTTGATTTCCACCCCAAGTGATTGTGCATATTTGCGAGCTTCAGCTTCCGCTTCTCCACTATTGGATGCACAACTCCTAAATGTGATGAAACCAAAGATAATGGCTCCGATGACGCCGATTATCGCCACAACAATCAGCAACTCTACCAATGTGAAACCGCGATTCTTTCTCATGTTCATTTCTCCTTAACTGCCCTAACGAATTTTGGATGACCATCACAACCAACGGAAACCCACGCCCAATCGAATCTTGAGAATGAGTTTCCGCAGATGAACAACCACCAGAGCCACCTATCTATTCGGTACCACGGAGGATTGAATAGAACAACTGGCTCTGATGTGAAGAAGTCTAAGTAAGTTACCATCTA
>Ga0172380_10000678_pt1 | contig 62711 bp, 101 predicted proteins | sample Leawe162metaG_FD_119747 | JGI IMG/M metagenome (GOLD analysis project Ga0172380, IMG submission 119747) | Leachate microbial communities from a municipal landfill in Southern Ontario, Canada - Leachate well 162 metaG | ecosystem: Engineered > Solid waste > Landfill > Unclassified | place... | reverse complement strand
CCGACCCACCACCGAAGGCCGTGCTTCGGCGAGTCCACTGCGGTCGCATAGGCATTGCGCGATCCCTGCGGGCCGGCGACGAACAGCCAATCACCATCTTCATAAACGGCGCCGTCCCCGATGGAGGCGCCGTACCCGATGGAGGCGCGGGACCCGATGGAGGCGCGGGACCCGATGGAGGCGCGGGGCCCGATGGAGGCGCCGTCCCCGATGGAGGCGCCGTACCCGATGGAGGCGCGGGACCCGATGGAGGCGCCGTCCCCGATGGAGGCGCCGTCCCCGATGGAGGCGCCGTACCCGATGGAGGCGCGGGGCCCGATGACCTTCGCGTCCGGCCATACAACGACATCAGCCGGCAGCGTGACGCTCGCCTCGACGCTCGCCGACACCGCGACGATGCCGCCCTGCGATCCGTCCGGGTTCACCCAGCGCCTGGCTTCCGCCTCGCGCCATCCTCCGAAGAGGTGCTTGAACGTCTCCTGCGCCATCTCGATCCCCTCGTTTCAGCGGGAGACCGTGAAGGCCGACCCGTTCGATGGGGATGATTATGGAAAACTCATAACTCCATGTCAACTAGTTTTATGGAAAAATCATAGTACGAGAGCGATCATAATTGGCGACCCATTTCCAAGCGGCTCAGAAGCGCCCTGTCTGGGACTCGCGCAAGCCGGAGTTAACCCTGATGAAGGTCCGCTTTGCCGGCTGACGGTGACGACCTATCGGGCACTTTGGAATGCCCGTAGTGTTCCCGCTGTCAGCGCGCCGGAAGAGTGCCGCGACGAGGAAACCCGCGAGGTCATAGGACGCTTGTCCTATCTACTGACACGTTCTGACGACCCGCGCGCGCTTATTGTCGTGAACAATGAGGGAACGATCGGGGGCGGCCTATGGATACGGACACGCTCATTCTGGCCGCGGTGCGCCGGCTGTCGCCTGAGCAGAAGCTTGATGCTCTGTCGTATCTTCTGAGCCGAATCGAGCTTGGAGCCAAGCCAGGTATGCCTGCTTCTCCCCCTCGGGGACGCCGGGCAGCAAGCGCGCGATCTCAGCATCAACGCCGGAAAGCGCGGGCACAGTCTCAACCATAGGACCGCGCCCGTTCATCAGCCATTCGAAGCGCACCTTGAACTTGCGCGAGTAGATCTCCCCTTTGCTGCTGGGGAAGCCCGAGCTGCCGTTTTCGTGCCCGGCATAGGTCGGGTACGGAACGCCAACAGCGGCGGCGGCAAGGGCCACCGTCTCAAAACCAGCGCGCTCGCGCGCCGCGCGCAATCTCTCATGCCTATCCATCCTGTGATTTTGCCAGAGCCACGTATGGGAAACTCATTGACATTGAACTATGGAATTCCCATAGTCTTGCGATGGAACACGATCTCGACATTCGAGCGACCCGCGATCACCTCGGGATGACGCAGGCGCAACTCGCGGAAGCAGTGGGCGTCGATCAGAGCACCGTTTCCAATTGGGAGCGCGGTGTTGGCCGGGTGCGCGGGCCGGCTCGGAAGATGATCGAGCGGTTGCTTGCGGAGCAGCCGACGAAACAGAACGAGGCGCTGGCATGACCGGCTTCGTCTACCTCATTGAATGCCAGTCTGGCCGGGTGAAGATCGGATGCTCGGAAGACCCGCTCTACCGAGTTGAGGCGATCGCGCGCGCTACATCCTATCCCGTCCGCGTTATAGCCATGTGGCCGGGCAACATCGGAAAGGAGCGCGCGCTCCACCACCGATTTTCTGAATTCCGCTGCTACCGCGAATGGTTCGAAGTTCATGGTGCTCTCGCTGAATTTGTCTCGCAGATGCGCGGGCACGGCGTCAGCAGCATTGCTGCATGGCCTGTTTTCGGCGGGCCCGATGCCCAGGAGCGCGAACGCGACCGCCGCCGCCGACAGTCTGAGGCACTTCGCGCGTTAGCCGTCGCTCGCCGCGCTAAGGCCGCCAATCAGCAAGGGGCATCGGCATGATCCGCTCCCCCTTCCGCATGTTCGCACTCGCGTCGGGCCTCGCCATTGCGGGGATGCTGATCGTTTTCGGGGTGATGCGATGAAGACCTATTCCGCACGCGACACCGGGCATTTTCTGACCCGCCTGAAATGCGTGAACCTTCGCGGCGAGGGCCTGTCTGCTGGGCAGATCGCGGCGAAGCTCAACATCACGAAGAACATGGTCATCGGCCACTGGTGGCGCTTCGACAACGGCAACGGGAAGACGCTCGCCCACAATCGGCGGAGCGCGTGATGATGGCCCGCGCGCTGGACTTCATCGCCGGGGCCGCGACAGCCGCCATCATCGCGGCCGTGATCCTGTTCGCGCTGTCACCACTCGTCATGATCGCGCTCTCGGTTGCGGATTTCCGCCGATGACGCCGCAAACTCCCGCGCGGCGCGATAGCCGTCTTCCTCGATCTGGTCGAGTTTGAGATGAAGCGCGCGCCCTCTCCCATGTGCTGTAACGGACATCGCCCCGCCGACGAGCAGGGTGATGTCGTCTCGTCGGATAGCACCTCGGCTGGCCAGCGCGATGACGCTTCTGCGCATGGTTTCCAGCATTGTCAGGACCAGCCCTTCATCCACCGTCTGAGCCCGACCGCGTCGCGAGATGAGGTCTGACATATGGTGGCCCTCGCGCATCCCCGTCCATCGTTTCCATCCTCGCAATCTGGGGGAGGTCGGGTTGCAGCCCGCGTCTCCCGGAATTCGTCAGAAGCTCGCCCGTCCAAGGCATCCGCTCCGTCTGTGAAGCCAACATCACAGGTCGAGGCCCGCATGTCTGTGCAGAAGATGTCCAATATTGTGGAGACCAATGTCCAAGCGTGCCCGGAGCGGGCAGTCGCTTTCATCCGGTCGCGCTACCCGTTCAAGACGGCAGAATGCGTCGCGGCAGACATTGGCGTTCCATCGGGCACCGTAAGACGCTGGCTTGAAGGCGCTGCAAGCCCTTCATGGGGTGCGTTTTCTCGACTGATCTTCGCGTACGGGCCTGCGTTTCTGGCCGCTGTCTACCCCAAGGCGCCTCAATGGCTCGACGAAGCCCACCGCCGCGAAATGCAGGCGACCCTTCGTGCCGAGCAGCAACGCATCTCCGATCAACTCGCGGCGCTCGACCGCTGAACAAGAAGGAAGCCGCCGCATGCGCGGACTTCTCGCCATCGGCTACGCATCGGGCTTCGCGCTCTTCATGTGGCTTGCCCGGCGCGCCATGCGCCGCAGCGCGCGCCATGCCGCGCGCGCGGAGCACTGCCACAAGCGCGCGATCGAACTCGAAAGCCCAGCCCCGAAGCCAGCCCCAGGAGACACCCATGAGTGAAGCGACGAAGCTCCCATCGCAGGCACAGATGCTCGCGATCGCGCGCGAGAGCCTGAACGCCAAGGACAAATCCACGCAGCTTCATGCTCCGATCAAGGAGCGCAAGAAGTCGTTCTACGAAGTCGGCAACGGCAATCCGAAGGCGCTCGCGCTGCTGGAAAGCCTGCTCAAGATCCACGGCAACAACGAGATCAGGGCGGACGACACCGCTGCTCACTGCCAGCAGGCGCTCGACATCTACCGCGAGCACACGAAGGACAAGGGCCACGTCGGCAACCTCGCTGACATGGCCGAAGCGTCTGCCGACGGCGAGGAAGGCGAGGGCGCCGATGCCGGCGAGCCCGATCTGAACGCTGCCCCGACAGCCGAAGGCGGCGTTCCGCTCGGTGACGCGCAGAAGCAGTTCGAAGCCACTGCCGAGGTCGCCAAGAAGCGCCGCGCCGCCCGCAAGAAGCTCGACCTGCCCGAAGACGGTTCGGCTGCCGTCACCGCCGAGGCCGCGCCTCCTCCGCCGCCCTCGGATGACGATGAAGCCGATCTGCGCCCTGCCATGCTCCGCCGCAAGGAGCAGGAGCGCGAGGAAGCGGCGGGCACCTTCGCCCAGGTCCATTGATGTTCACGGTCGGCCTCGACCTCGGAACCGTCTCGGGGGTCGCCATCGGCGACTCCCGCATCAACCACCCGTCGCAGTTGGAGAGCTTTTCGATGCGCTTTCGCAAGCCGCACGAGCCGTTTCAGATGGCCGGCTACAACATCGAGGCGTGGCTGACGCAGGCTTTTATCAAGCCGCTCCCGAAATATCCCGAGCCGGAACTCATCATCGCGGAAGCGATGCTACCGATCGCCGGCCAGAAGTCGGACGACGCCGCCTTGGTTGCGGTTTCCCTCGATCAGGGCCTCTTCAATTTCTGCAAGCGCTTCCACATCCGTCTTGAGCGCGTCGCGCGCTCGACGGCATGCCTGCACTTCATCGGCCAGGGTCGGAAGCGCAAGGGCTCGAACGAGGACATCAAGCAGCTCGTCGCCGAGCGCTGCCATCTCCTCGGCTATACCGAATACGTCCTCCCCAAGGCCAAGCGAGACCGTTCAGACGCCATCTGCTGCTGGGATTTCGGCGTCGCGACCTATGCCCGGCGCCGTCCGGCTGGGGTCGCGCTGATGGGAGGTGTCGCCTGATGCCATCCCCATCGATCGAGGTCTATTCCGTTCGCACGCCGGGGCCGGCGAACATCGGCGACCACTGCATCAAGCAGGTATCGCTCCCCTTCATCAGCGCGATGCGGAGTGAGGTCGAGGAGCCGCCCCGGCTGAAGCTGATCATGTCACTCCCGGTCCTGCACGCCGACAACGCCGCCCGCATCGCGACGATCCGGAGCATCCATCGGCGGATGGTTCGCGCGGGCATGTTTGACCATTGCGAGGGAGCGCGGTCATGAGCAGGGTCGAGCACCTTTCCGATGACGTGACGCTTTGGCTTGGCGATTGCCGGGAGATACTGCCGACACTCGGCGTCTGTGCCGACATCGCCGTGACGAGCCCGCCGTACAATATGGGCCTGAGCCCCGGCGGTAATGGCCGCGGAATGTACCGCCCCGGCGCCAACAATAAGGGCGGGCGCTTTAGGTCGGGGTACGGCCTGCATGACGACGCGATGGATCAGGACAAATATGATGCTTGGCAGCGTGAAATTCTGGCGCTGACGTTCGCTGCTGTAAATTCTGCGGTGTTCTATAATCACAGGCCCCGTGTAGAGCACGGGAAGCTTAGGGTTCCACTGTCATTCGACTACGGCGCCACCCCTCTACGCCAGATCATTATTTGGGACAGGGGCACAGGGATAGACGTCAATCTCCGAACCTTCTGTACGCGTCAAGAATGGGTGATGCTCTTCGCCCACGACGCTTTCAAGCTGGTCGACCATGCTGCCTCTGGGCGTGGTGATGTTTGGCGGCTTGGTGTTGAGAGCGATCGCACCGGTCACCCCGCTCCGTTTCCGGTGAGCCTGCCGCAAACTGCGATTGAGTGCTCGGGAGCGGCTTCTGCTCTCGACCCGTTCATGGGCTCCGGCACGACAGGTGTGGCATGCGTCCGCGCTGGCGCAGCTTTCATAGGAATCGAATTGGAGCCGCGATGGTTCGACATTGCCTGCTGCCGCATCTCTGACGAGCTTCGGCGCCCCCGTCTTGATCTGCCTGTTTTGCCCCCAGCGTCAAAGCAGGGGGCGTTCCTATGACCCCCTCCGGCCTCACCCGTCTGCAGGCTGACCTGCTCGTGTTCCTGCGCAACCATTCTCTCGCGAACGACTTCTCTCCGTCGTTCCATGAGATGCAGGAGGCGCTTGGCCTGTCATCCAAGAGCAGCGTCTTCCGCTTGCTCGAAGCGTTGGAAGAACGCGGCAAAATCAAGCGATTCCGCAACCGGGCACGCTCTATCATCCTGCTCGATCAGCCTGCGCTCACAGCCGATCTGGAGCAGCGCGTCAACGACTACTGCCGCCGCATCGGCATAACCCGCCCCGTCTTCGATCAGCGTGCTGCTGAATCTCTGCTGCGGGGGCGGGCATGAGCATGGGATCGCACCACTCTGCCGCCATGGTGTCGGATACCTATCTGACGCCGCGCGAGATCATCGAAGCCTGCGGGCCGTTCGACCTTGACCCGTGCGCCGCGCCACTGCCGCGCCCGTGGTCGACCGCCCGGCTCCATATCGTGCTGCCGGATGACGGGCTCGCTGCCGACTGGGGCGATGCCTTCGTCTGGCTGAACCCGCCGTACAGCCGCGAAGCGCGCGACTGGCTGATGAAGCTATCGAAGCATCCCGGCGGCGGAATCGCGCTGGTCTTCGCGCGCACCGAAACCGAATGGTTCGTCGACAGCGTCTGGCACGCCGAGCGCGCGACTGCGATCCTGTTCCTGCACGGGCGCATCACCTTCCGCGACCGCGAAGGCAACCCGGTCAAGGTGCTCGACAAGAAGTCCGGCAAGTGGCGCGAGGCCAACTCCGGTGCGCCATCCGTGCTCGTCGCCTACGGTCGCCCCGCTGCTGCGCGGCTGCTGGCAAGCGGTCTGCCGGGGTCCTTCCTCCATCTCGGGAGGGCCGGCGCATGACGGTGACGATTCTCATCGGCGACGTGCGCGAACAACTCCGCAAGATCCCCGACGCCCATTTCGACTGCGCCTGCACGTCTCCGCCGTACTGGGGGCTGCGGGACTATGGCGTCGCGGGGCAGATCGGTTTGGAGGCGACGGTTGGGGAGCACATGGCCGTCATGGTCGATGTCTTCCGGGAGGTCCGCCGCGTGCTCAAGCCGCAGGCGACCCTCTGGCTAAATTACGGGGACTGCTACGCGACCACGCCCAACGGCCGCGCCGCCGAGGATGTCGTCAACGACGATCGAACCTTCCGCGACAAGCCGTTCTCGACCATCGGCGGGGTCTTCAAACCCAAAGACCTCTGCATGCTACCGAACCGACTGGCGATTGCCCTGCAGGAAGATGGCTGGTGGGTGCGGTCGGAGATCGTCTGGAACAAGACGAACCCGAAGCCGGAATCGGTCTTCGACCGGCCGGCATCCGTGCATGAGAAGATCTGGCTGCTCACCAAGTCCGACGAGTATTTCTTCGACGTCGAGGCTATCAAGGAACCCGTCACCGGCGGCGCTCATGCCCGGCGCAAGGACGGGCAATACAAGCCGGCCAAGGGCTCCACGAAGGGTCAAAACCGCGAAGGCACATGGGTTGAAACCTATGTGCCGGAGATGCGGAATCCGCGCAACGTCTGGACCTTCAACATCGAAGGCTATCGCGGCGCGCACTTTGCCACGTTCCCCCGCGCTCTTGCCGAGCGCTGCCTTCGCGCTGGCGTGCCGAAGACAACCTGTGGGGCATGCGGGGCGGCGTCTGACTGTGGCGGCCTCTGCTCCGCCTTCCCGCGCGTCCGTGGCCGCGTTCTCGACCCCTTCGGCGGCAGCGGCACAGTTGGCGTCGTGGCGGAGATGCTTGGCCTCGACAGCACCCTCATAGAGCTCAACCCCGAATACGCCGAGCTGGCTCGCCAGCGGATCTACGGCGCCCCGGTCGAAGAGGGAGCCGCAGCATGACCGTCCCCATCATAGCGAACCATCTGGCGCTGGGCTTCGACCTCGTGATCTCGACGAACTCCCGTGGCGGAGGCGAATGCCGCATCGTCTGGTCCGAAACCGCCAACCTCAACGCCGAATTCCAGTGCGGCCGCAAGACGCCAGCCGTCGCGCTGGAATTGGCTCTCGGCAGGACTGAGCGCTTGGGCGCCGTGTCGCCTTTGGACTTCTCAGCGGTGATGGGCGTGCTGGTCGGGTTCCTGGAAGGGAGGGCGCCGCGATGACAACCCTTCGCGTCCGCTGCCAAGTGCCGTTCTGCAACCACACGATCGGTCCTCGGAAGGACGACACCGATCCGCTCACACCGACCACGCAATGGGTCTGCCGAGAGCATTGGATGGCGATCCCGAAGAAGATGCGTCAGGCGCACAGCCGAGCGTGGAACTGGGATCACGCGAAGCCCTATCGCCGCAAGGGCTCTCCGCTCATGCGCGACAACGACGCTGCGTCGTGGCGCGTCTGGAAACGATGCAAACGCGCTGCCATTGAACGCGCGATGGGGCTGTCATGAACGTCGTCATCCCCAACCCGCATCCCGCAGACAGCATGGAAGCCGAGCGTCGCTGGCAGGCGTGGCTTGATGCGCGCGCTCTCGCCATGGAGTCCGGCCGCCTCGCCGACGGCATCGCGTGCGGCCGCGCCTGGGCTGCGTTCATGTCGCTGTTCGCTCGCATTGAGAAGCCAGCCCGGGACGGAGGGCGGCCATGAACGACTATGCTCGCCCAACCGATAGCTTCACGGACTGGAATCGCGCCATCGCCGAGACCGAGATGGCGCTGGTCGGCGGCATTATCCTGAACCCGGCCGCGATCAGCACGGTGACGATCACCGGCCTGAACGAAAGCCACTTCGGCGATCTGGCCTGCGCAGCGCTGTGGAAGCGCATCACCGACGTCGTCGCGCGCGGTGGCGCCGTCGACTATCGATCGGTCGTGCAAGGCGGTGCCGCTGCCATCATGGGCGAGGGCGGTTCGCTCGACCACTTCATCGCGACGATCACCAGCCTTGCCGCGCCCGGCTCGATGATGGCCGAATACGCCGGCATTGTCCGCAGCGCCTGGGTCGTCCGTCAGTTCCTTGGTGCTGCCGACGGCGCCCGCGCCGATCTTGCCACGAACGATGTCATCTCGCTCGCGCGTCGGCTCATTGAAGCCTCTGACGACCTGCGCGATGCCGCCCTCGACAAGAGCCGATCGAACCGCGGCAGCCTGTCCGATATCGCCGAGCAGGTCGGGCGTGAGGCCGAGGCGATGATGAAGGGCGAACTGAAGCGCCCACCATCCACCGGCATCGAGGATCTGGACCGCCACCTCCCAATGCGAGGGCTGGCCCCTGGCGCCCTCTATGTGCTCGCCGGCCGCACCGGACAGGGCAAAGCGCAGCCTCTCACCTCCCTTGTTCGATCACCGGGCGGCTGGGTCCAGATGGGTGCCCTGCATGTCGGCGATGAGATTTGCTCCCGGACCGGGGAGCATTCGGGTGTGACTGGAATCTTCCCTCAAGGCGTGAAGCCGGTCTTCCGCGTCACGATGTCCGATGGGCGCAGCACGCGAGTATGCGGTGATCACCTCTGGGAGGTCCATTCCGCAAAGTGGATGGCCCCCAAGATCATTTCGACAGATCAGATAGCGGCGTATCTGCGGAAGCCGTCTTATCGCGGTCGGCTCACGATCCCGGTTCATTCGGGCGACGTGGGGCAAAGCCGCAAGCTCCCGATCGACCCATGGCTGCTTGGTGCACTGATCGGGAATGGATGCTTCAGGAACAATTCCATCACCTTTTCCAGTTCTGATCCAGAGACGGTCGAGCGAGTTAGGACGTCGCTGCCGACTGGCCACGAAATCCAATACATCAACCGCTACGACTATCGGATCAAAGGCCGCAACGGGGGCATGGCTCTGGCGTGCGCCTTATCGGAGCTTGGGTTGCGCGAGCGCTTGAGCGCCGAAAAGCACATTCCACGACAGTACCTCGATTCCGATAGCCGGTCTCGTCTGGAACTTCTGCGTGGGCTGATGGATACTGATGGTTGGATCGAGCAAGATGGCGCGGCCCTCTATCAGACGTCGTCTCCGGCGCTTGGCCGCGACGTTGTTGAACTCGCCAGGTCACTCGGCTTTTGGGCGAGGATCAGGGTTCGCGAAGCGTTCATTACGGAAGCAGATGGGTCGCGCTCGCGTAAGCTTGACGCCTACACAATCGCTATTACCGGGCCGCATATCCGCGATGTCGTGACACTCCCCCGGAAGACGGAGCGCCTTGCAACAAGGTCGTGGAACCGTGCGCTGACCATCGCATCGATCGAGCCCGATGGCGAGGAAGAGTGCCAGTGCATTTCGGTCTCTTCCTCTGACAGCCTGTATCTGACCGACGAATACATCGTGACGCACAACACGATGATGGGTGCTGCGCTCGCATCCAAGATGAGTCGGCGCGGCGACGGAGCGGCCTATTTCTCGCTTGAGGTGCCATCCAAGGAGATCGCGGCGCGCGTCATCTGCGAGCGCCTGGGCGGCAAGGGTCCTGTCTACGGCGATATCTTAGCCGGGCACGCCAATGACCACGATCTGGAGACCTATATCTGGGCCGCACAGGAAGCGCGGAAGGAGCCGCTCCACCTCGACGACACGCCGGCTATGACCATGGCTGACATCCTCGTCGAGAGCAGGAAGTTCGGCGATCGGCTCGACAAGCAGGGCAAGAAGCTGCGCCTCGCCATCGTCGACCACGCCATGCTGGTTAGGCCCACGGGGCGATACCAGGGCAACAAGGTCAACGAGCTCGGCGAGATCGCCAACTCTGCCAAGGTCATGGCGAAGACGCTCGATTGCACGGTCATGCTGTGCTGCCAGCTAGCGCGCGCCGTCGAGCAGCGTGACGACAAGCGACCGAACCTGTCCGACCTCCGGGCATCAGGCGAGATCGAGGAGGCCGCCGACGCCGTTCTGATGCTCTACCGCGAGCACTATTACGCCACCCGAACCGAGGCGTACCGCCGTGGCGACACGGGGGCGGAGGAGATGGCGGAAGCCGTCAAGAACGATCTGGAGATCGGCGTCGAGAAAAGCCGGCAGGGCAAGACCGGCCGCGTGCCGCTCTGGTGCGATCCGGGCCGCTCGATCGTGGCCGGCCGCTTTGGGGGCTCGCGATGAGCTCCAAGCCATGGATGAAGTTCTACCCGCGTGATTGGCGCGGTGACCAGGCCCTCCGCGCCGTCTCCATGGCGGCTCGGGGGTTCTGGCTCGAATGCCTCTGCATCATGCACGAGGCCAACCCCTACGGGCATCTCCTTCTGAACGGCGAGCAACCAGAAGGCGGCGCACTTGCACGGATGACAGGAGCATCGGCAGACGAGGTCTCGGCATGGATGGCCGAGCTTCGAAAAGCCGGAGTTCTGAGCATCGCGCGCAATGGCACCGTCTTCTCTCGACGGATGGTCAAGGACGATGCCGCGTCGAAAAAGGGGAAGAAAGAGGCCGAAAAGCGTTGGGCCAAACCGACTGAAAACAAAGGAAATAATGACGAACCCAATGGGGTGCCCACGGGCAACCCCAATGCTAAGAGGCCAGAGGCCAGAGAATTCTCTCTTGTGGGAGGGGAGGACAAGGCGAAGTCGATCGCAGACCACTTCGACGACTTCCGGAAAGCCTATCCCAAGCGGGACGGGCAGGATCCGAGACAGCCCGCTTGGAAGCGTTTTGAAACGGCGGTCAAGTCTGGCGTGAAGCCAGAGGCCATCATTGCTGGTGCCATGGCATTCGCAGCGGCTGAGGCTAAGCGCGGCAAGATCGGAACGCGATTCATCCCGCACTCGGCAGTCTGGCTCAACCATCGCCGATGGGAAGATGATGCCGAGCTTCCGTTCGCTCCACCGCCGCCACCACCGCCGGCCGAGCAGGATGCGCTCTGGCGCCGTCGCCTGACGATCTGGCGAGAGACCGGGGACTGGAACGGGCACTGGGGCAACCACCCCGAAACGCCCGGCTTCCAAGTGCTTTGCCCGAAAACCATCCTCCGCGAATTCAACCTCGAAAGGCCTGCCGCATGACCGAAACCCGGATCGAGCTCCGCGTTGACGCCATCCAGGACGAGCACCGTCGCGGGTGGAAGGCGGTCTACTTCACCGACAAGGGCGTGAAGATGCTTGCGAGCCGGTGGTCGCCGCGTTCGGCGCTGCTGTTCGGTTCGGAGCAGGAGGCGAAGATGGCCGCTGCCGAAGCGCTGCTGAAATATCTCAACGCCAATCCGCGACCGCGATCGATCGGCGCCAAGACCTTTGCCGTCAGGCGCAATGGCAAGAACGTCCGAACCATCTCATTGCCGCAAGGCTGAACCCATTCCCGCTCCGCGGGGATATCACGGCCCAGCGAGGGCCATCACGGAGATGACCATGACCAAGAACGAACTGATCGAAGCCATCATCAGCGACACCAACATGACGAAGAAGGACGCTGAGACGGTCCTGAAAAACCTTACCACGGCGATCAGAACGACGCTCAAGGGCGGCAACGACTTCACGATCGCCGGCATCGGCAAGCTCAAGCCGGATGCCCGCGCCGCGCGCACCGCCCGCAACCCATCCACCGGCGCCACGATCGATGTCCCAGCCAAGACCGTCGTCAAGTTCAAGGTGGCGAAGGAACTGGCAGACGCGGTCGCCTGAAAACCCAAAACCCCAAAAACGGAAGGAACTGCAATGAAAGTTTACATCCTACTCGACCGCTCTGGATCAATGGCCTCTCGCTGGAGCGAGGCGCTCGGTTCGATCAACACCTATGTCGATGAACTGGCCAAGGCCAAGGAAACGAAGAAGGCGGCGGTCACTCTGGCCACCTTCGATTCATCGGCGACCACGCTGTTCGAGATCATCCGCGACAGCGCCCCGGTGAAGTCCTGGGAGAAGGTCACCGACAAGGACGCGACGCCGCGCGGTGGCACTCCCTTGTTCGACGCCATCGGCAAGCTGATGGCCAGAGCCGAGGCTGACAAACCGGAGAAGGCGTCCATCGTCATCATGACGGATGGCCACGAGAACGCCAGCCGCGAAATGTCGCGTGACGCGGCGAAGGCGACGCTGGACCGGGCGCGCGGCAAGGGCTGGCCGGTGATCTTCATGGGCGCTGACTTCGACGCCATGTCGCAGGCCAGTTCGGTCGGCACGCAGTTCGGACAGACGCTCAACGCCAGACTCTCGGAAACCCCCAAGGCAGAACACCCGGACCTGACGAAGGCCGCGCACGACGACCTCCGCGCCCGCTGCAAGGCCGCCAACTGCCTGCCCTACCGCTATCGCCCCCGCGATGCCATGCCCGGCCGCGTCATGACCCGCACATGGCTCGACTTCAACCGCAAGCTCGCCGCCGCTGCAGTCGCCGCAGGGCTTCGGCGCGCTGGCGTTGCTGTTCGCTGAATCACCCCCCGAAGGAGAACGACGATGAACATTAGCATGAACGAAGAACAGATGACCGCTCTCGTGTCGAAGGCGATATTTGACGGCCTGACGCAGGAGGCCAAAGACCAGATGCTGCAAAAGGCGCTGCGGCACCTGATGACCAAGGAGGAGAAGAGCTACGGCTACGGTCCCAAGCGCACGCCTCTGGAGGAAGCGTTTCAGTCCGCAGCCTTCACGGTGACACGGCAGATCGCCGAAGATCGTCTGTCCAACGATCCCGAGTTCAAGGCGAACATCGAATCCATGTTCGCCGACCTCGGCAAGATGTTGTTCGGCGAGAAGATGCGGGCCAAGCTAATCGAGACCATGGCGGACGCCGTGCTTTCCGGCCTGCGTGTCGATCGGTGAGCGCCATGACCGACACACCAGCACTGACGGCAGAACAGAGGGCCGAAGATCTTTGTGACCGCCTTTCGTGTCTCGGCAGCCCAGACCGCTACGAGCAACTTGCCCTCATCGCCTCCGCCATCAGGGAAGCGGAAGACGCCGCGTATGAGCGGCCGGCAGCCAGTTCCGCGCACGGCGAAGATTTTCAGGCCATCGGGCAGCGGGCGGAATCGCCGCGCCGCGCCGATCTGAGATCACCCCCATTCCCGCTCCGCGGGGATATCCCGGCCCAGCGAGGGCCATCACGGAGATGACCATGACCAAAAGCGAATTCATCACCGCCGTCGCCGAAGAGTGCGGCGTCAAGAAATCGGAGGCCGAAGCCTTCCTCGCCGCCCAGGCGCTGGTGCTGCGCAGGGCGCTTAAGGCCGGAGACGACGTCACGCTGCCGAGCGTCGGAAAACTGTTGGCAGCCAAGCGAGACGCCCGCACGGCCCGCAAACCATCCACCGGCGCCATGATCAACGTCCCAGCCAAGACCGTCGTCAAGTTCAAGGTGACGAAGGAACTGGCGGACGCCGTCGCCTGAGGGCGGGGCAAGCGACACGACACTGCCGGCGGGGATCGTCCCGCCGGCTCTCAATCTCAAGGGCCGACCAGATGCGGATGAATCGTCAAACCGAAGCGCTCATGGTGGAGGTTGCATACCTCTGCGGGTTCAGTGTCAATGAGACCACTGTGATCGTCCATGGTCAGCGTGACGTCCGTCTCGGGCCGGTCAAGCGGATAGTCACCTCGATGAACCTGACGGAGGCTCGCCGCAGCGATCGTAGGGCGTCACGGCTCGTCGAGATCGAGCGGGAGCGGCCGGACCTTGCCGAGTTCATCGGCAAGTGCGCTCGCCACGGTCAGGTCCGGGCGACGAGCATCCTGATCGGGTTCACGGTCAACGCCGAGCACCGCGCCGAACTCGTCGCGCGCCGCCGCCTTCGCGCCGACATGCAGCTCATTCGCGACACGCTACCAGAGCCCAGGGTTGTCCCAGAGGTCAGGGGCAGGGGATCTGACCAGATCGTCTATAACCAGTCCTCCTGCAACCTGACGTGGCTGGCATCGAAAGACCTGCTTCCACAATGGGCGGTCGATGCCGGGGTTCGACTGCGCGGGAACTGGCACGCCGCCGGAGCCTCCATCGCGTCGATCGACTACGAGAAGCCGATTGTCGATGGCGGGCCAGCGCCGGGGCGATCCGACCATTCGCTCGACGCCTCAGACCGTGTCCGCGACGCCATCGACGCGGTCCAGTTCATCTTCCCCGGACGTGACCAGCGCGCCCGCCTCGCCATGATCAGCCACGCCGTCTTCGAGAGCCGCCCGCTCGGCACCTTCCCCTTCATCGTCGACAACCGCGCCACCTTCCTACGCGAGGCACTTGAGCCCGTCGCATGGGTCTATGGCACCCTGCTCGACGGTGATGTCGCAAGGCGGCTGAAGGGCAGGGGATGTTAAAACGCAAAGAACTCCGCCCCGTCTCACGCGGCTATGGCGCGTGAAGACCGCCAAGGTGGAAGCCCATAGGCGAGCTCGGCGCAGGCCAGCGCAATGTAGGCCGGGATCTGCGCCTTGCCGCTCTCATAGGCGCTCGGCATGTTTTTGCCGATGCCGAGATTTATTCCAATACCAGCCTGTCGCGAAGAGTGGCCTCATCACGCAGGAGCTCGGCGATCAGCGTGACAGGGCCGGGAATATCTCGCTCTGCGGACTCCCATCTGCGGACGGTGCGCCCGCTCTCGACGCGGACGACCTTGGCAAAAACCTCAGCGCTGAGGCCGAGGCTCTGGCGGATGGATTTGAGTTCAGCGGGTGTCATTTTGCAGGAGCTTTGACCAGATCATCGACCGTTGCGCCTACATAGAACCCGTTGTTGATGGCGTCGCTTGCGGTTTTCTCGTCCTCGCCCAACGCCAGGCGGCGGTTAAGGGCCTCGTTGAGAATGGCAAGTTCAGCCGCCGTGAATGTGTCGTTGGTGTTTTCAATCGTGAACATCTGGTCTCTCCATCGCTAGGCACCTTTGCTTTTCACTTGTGAAATTTGCGGGAGGCCCAATCAGCGCTGCTGGCGTCTTGATATCCGCCGGTAAAGCTGTTGTCGGTCGGGATACGGGTTTTGAGGTTAAGCGTGAACCTGTAAAGCCACCCTGCCCGCCGGGGCTCGTCGCTGCGCAACTCGTAGCCCCCGGCCGCATCCTCGCTCTCAATAAGCGATGCGACACGCTTCTTTTCGCCGGCTGCCTTGTATTCTTGATCGAGTTCTTCGCGGCGGATGGAGGCATACTTTTCGATGGCGTCGCTGTCGCGACCAGCGCGGATATGGGTGACTTCACCTGTCTTGATCCGGGTGACGGTGTAGGACATGTCGCTCTCCATCGCTAGGCACCATTGCCCTGTCGATGGATTAGATATAGGGCCATTGGCCCTATATGTCAACACCCTATATTCCGCATCATAAGAATTATTTTCTGCGGCACTTTGACAAATAATCGCAATAATCTGCGTCAATAATCTCGCGCAAAACATTAAGATCGCGCAAAAATACCAGTTGACGCGCGAATGCAATCGATCCACCAATTCATCCTATCAGCCCAAATCAGTCGCAGAGACTGGGCCGGCCGGTCCCTCCCCTGGTCCTCATTGCGACGATGCAAGTTTCGCCCGACGTAGCTCAGCGGTAGAGCAGTTGCCTTGTAAGCTTCAGGTCGCCGGTTCAATCCCGGCCGCGGGCTCCACAGATGATCACTGACGCCTCAGCCGCCGACATCGCCCGGCGGCTGAGGATCGCCACCCGCAGCGTCGAGGTCATCGAACTCTGCGATTGGGTTCTGGCGATGGCTGGGCGGGGCGTCACGAAACCCGTCACGGATAATATCCCGGTCGTCACGAATAATCCTCCGATTGTCGTGACGCGCAAGCGAGGCAGGCCACCCAACCCGGGTGGCGCATTGTCGATTGCCGAGCGCGCGAAAGCATACCGCGACCGCCGCAAGCCGGCCTGAGTTGAAAGAGCATCCCCATGGCCACGCGCGCCAAGGCGAAGACACCGAGTAAGCCGAAGCTCGGCAGACCCACAGAGTTCAGGCGGGACATCGCCAACCGGATTTGCGATGGCATCGCTGATGGAAAGAGCCTTCGCACCGTCTGCAAATCACAGGGGATGCCGAGCCGAACCACAGTGTTCCGATGGCTTGCGTCTCAGCCGAGTTTCCGAAGCCAGTACGCCTGCGCGCGCGAGGATCAAGCGGAGGCGTTGGCTGACGATGTGCTCGACACTTCGCAGGACAAGAACCTTGACCCGAATGACCGCCGCGTCCGCGTTGATGCGTTGAAGTGGCTGGCCGGCAAGCTCAAGCCCAAGGTCTACGGCGACACGACGAAGCACGAATTGACGGGAAAGAACGGCGGCCCGATCGAGACCGTTGTGCGCCCGGACCTATCGGATCTGGACCCTGATGAACGCGACGTCATTAGAGCGATCCTTGTCGCTCGCGCTGCGGAATCCGAGAGAGGGCCTGCTTGAACTGGACAGATTGGATTGCGAAGGCGATCTCGGCCATTTCCTGAAAAGCGGGTGGCGCTATATCGACCCGGCGCCATACGTCCATGGCTATCACCTTGACGCTATCGCCGAGCACTTGGAGGCGGTGACGGCTGGCCAGATCCGCCGCTTGATCATCAACGTGCCGCCTCGGCATTCGAAGTCATCGATCGTATCAGTCGCATGGCCGGCATGGACATGGGCACAGCGCCGGGAAGGGCCTCTGAGCGGACCTGCGGTCCAGTTCCTCTCGGCATCATATGCGCAGCCGCTTTCGACGCGAGACGCGCTGAAATCGCGCCGTCTGATTCAATCGCCCTGGTATCAGGAACGATGGGGCGACAGGTTTGCTCTGACGAGCGACCAGAACGCCAAGATGCGGTACGACAACGATCAGGGTGGCTACCGGATCGCAACATCCGTTGGCGGTGGACTGACGGGCGAGGGCGGTTCGATCATTCTGGTCGATGACCCCTTGAACGCCAACGAGGCCTTGTCAGAGCCCGCGATCGACGGCGTGATCGAGTGGTGGGACGGGGCGATGTCAACCCGCCTCAACGACCCGAAGACAGGCGCCTATGTCGTCATCATGCAGCGTTTGCATGAGCGCGATCTGACCGGGCATATCCTTTCAAGCGCCCATGCCAACTGGGAGCATCTCTGCCTTCCCGCGCGCTATGAGCCCGACCGTCATTGCATGACGTCGATTGGCTGGGAGGACTGGCGGCAGGCGGTCGGCGAAATCCTGTCCCCTGATCGTTTCGGGGACGCCGAGCTTACGGCCCTTGAACGGCAGCTCGGTTCCTACGGCACCGCAGGACAGCTTCAGCAGCGCCCCGCCCCGAAAGGCGGCGGCATCCTGAAGCGCGACATGTGGGAACTCTGGGGCAACCCGGACGATGACGACGACCCTGCGTTTCGTGCCTTCCCGCCGTTCGAGTTCGTGCTGGCGTCACTCGACGGCGCCTACACCGAGAAGCAGGAGAATGACCCCTGCGCCCTGACCCTATGGGGCGTCTGGCGCGACAAGCACGATGTTCCCCGCCTCATGCTGATGACGGCATGGCGGGAGCGGCTCGAGCTTCACGCTTTGGTCGAGAAGACGCACAAGACATGCAAGCGCTTCCGCGTCGATACCGTGCTGATCGAGGCCAAGGCTTCCGGTCTCAGCGTCGCGCAGGAGTTGCGCCGGCTCTACGCCAGCCACGGCTATGGCATCGAGACGACGAACCCTGATCGCGACAAGGTCGCCCGCGCCTATGCGGTGCAGCCGATCTTCGAGAACGGCACGGTCTACGCGCCCGACCGTGCCTGGGCCGACATGGTCATCACCGAATGCGAGTCCTTTCCGAAGGGCAAGCACGACGACCTGGTCGACACCACGACGCAGGCGCTGCGCTGGCTTCGCGACCGCGGGCTTTTGGTCCGCACCGAAGAGCACGAGGCCGACCTGAACGAGCGCCGCCGCCATCGTGGCGCGCCGCCGAAGCCGCTGTATCCCGGTATGTCCGGCTGACGAAGGAGAAGAGCAATGGGCATCGAATTGAACCCGGTCGCCGACGACCAAGCTCGGGCAGGGCGCGAGGCCAGTAGCGCCCGCGCAACGGGCAGCGAGAAGACGGAATCCAATCCGTGATCGAAACAGATAGAAGCCATGGCGTCCGCGATGGAGCAGGGATTCCGGGCTGGCCGCCGTCTGCCGCGCCGAAAATCTGCGCAGGAGATCTGACCATGAAGACCTCCCGCCGCTCCCTGTTCGGCTGGCTTGCTGGCGCTGTTGGCGCTGCGCCGGCTGTTGCCGAGGCTGCTGTGCCGTCCGCACATGTCGCGCCCGGGCCGTTCCTCGGGGAGATCAAGGTCCGGCACGCATTCTACGGGACCCGCGAGACGGCCCACGGTGCATCCGAGCCCGTCGCGTTCCACGTTTACGAGCAATGGGACGGCAAGGACTGGGTCAAGATCGGCGGTGGCTGCCTGCCCTACTCGCGCACTGCGGTCGACGGCTGCCATACGAGCAGCTTCCGCATCCACGACTGACTAGGCCACGCCCGATGCCCATGACCCTTGCTGAGTACCGCGCCTCGAACGAGGCCGGCGTCGCCAAACTGAAGGAGAACGACATGGCGAAGACACCGAAAACGACCGACGACGCTGGCAAGGCGCTCGCACCGAATGGCGAGCCCGATTCCCCCGGCGTGCCCGGCGAGGCTGAAACCGAGCCCAAGTTCGGCAAGGTCGAAGCCCGGCTCGCCGCGCTGGAGGCCTACGTCAAGGACAACGCCAAGGCGCTGGGCTGGCCCGAGTTCAAGGGCTGACATGCTCACCGTGAAACACGTCACCTCGGAAGGCGAGATCGTGTGGGCGGTCTCTGAGGTGCGGTTCGACAAGGACAGCGGTACGGTCTTCGTACACCACTTCATGAGCCCTGAACTTGGCTTCCGCTATGACATGCCGCTCACCGGCGGCACCGTCTACGTCATGAACGACCGCGGCTCGACCGTGGCGAAGCATGTGCTGGGGCCGGCGCGATGAAGACCGGGCACATCCTGCCCGACCGCACGAACGACGTCCCGCCGCCGGCTGACCGCGCGCAGACCATCGCCTGCGACGACTGCGGCAAGCAGATGATCGGCACCTATGACGAGAGCCGGATGCGCGAGCGGCCGCCCGTCATGGGCTGGGGCTGGTGGTGCGCCTGCGGAAAGACCATGGCGGGCGGCACCTGGCACCCGCTGACGAAAGACGAAGCGCTCTATCAGCGCTGGGCTCGCGTGAACGAGGCGACCACCTGACATGAGCGGCATCGCCAATATGAACCTGCGCCTCGACGAGGAGCAGGAGGGCGAAGCTTTGCCCGACGCGGCCGAGGTCGATCTTGCTGAGAACCTCGTCGTCGATGGCTCGATGCCTTCGGTCGAGGTTGAGCTTCCCGATGGCGGTGTCGTCATCAACTTCGGCAAGGTCGGGGCTCCCGAGCCCGGCGAGGATACCGACTTCGACCGCAACCTCGCCGAGGTGCTCGCCGAGAGCGATCTGGCTGGAATAGCCGAAGACCTGCTGCAGGGCATCGAAGCCGATATCCGCTCCCGTGAGGAGTGGCTGCGGCAGCGTGCCGATGGCCTCGACCTGCTCGGCCTCAAGGTCGATGGCCCGCGCTCGGATGTGTCTGGCTCGTCCGCGCCGCTGGAGGGGATGAGCAACGTCCGCCACCCGCTGCTGCTGGAGGCTGTGCTGCGCTTCCAGGCAAACGCCCGCGGCGAGCTGCTGCCGGCCGATGGGCCGGTCAAGATCAGGGTCGACGACGTCACCACGTCCGCGAGCCCCACAGCCGATCGCGACGAGGAGAACCAGGCCGAGCAGCTCGAAACCGATTTCAACTATTACCTGACCGTCACGGCCTCGGAATATTACCCCGACACCGATCGCATGCTGCTGATGGTCGGCTTCGGCGGCTGCGGCTTCAAGAAGGTCTACCACTGCCCCCTGCGCCGCCGCCCGGTGTCGGAGAGCGTCGATGCGAAAGACCTGATCGTCAGCCACGGCGCGACCGATCTGCGCAATGCCCCGCGCGTCACGCACCAGATTCAGATGCTTCCGAACGTCGTCAAGCGCATGCAGATCATGGGCGCCTATCGCGAGGTCGCGCTGGGCTCGCCGCCGATGGTGATGCCCGATGCGGTCGATGCGAAGGTCGACGAGATTCAGGGCACGCAGGCGCAGACCACCTTCCGCGAGCAGGATCAGCCGCGCACGATCTTCGAATGCTATTGCGAGATCGACGTGCCGGGATACGAGCACAAGGAGGGCGGTGAGATCACCGGTCTGCCGCTGCCGTTCAAAGTCACGCTCGACAAGGACGCCCGCACGGTTCTGGAGATCCGCCGGAACTGGAAAGAGGGCGATGACCTCAACGAGGCGCGCCGCGTCTTCGTGAAATACCCATTCGTGCCGGGCCTCGGCTTCTATGACATCGGCCTGCTGCACATCCTGGGCAATACTACGATCGCAGTGACGGCCGCATGGCGCGAGATGCTCGACGCAGGCATGTTCGCGAACTTCCCCGGCGGGCTGATCACAAAATCGGCCGGGCGCCAGAACACGAACGAGTTCCGCGTCGGCCCCGGCTCATTCCAGCAGGTCGATACGCAGGGCCTTCCGATCCAGCAGGCCGTGATGGCCATGCCCTACAAGGAAGCCGGTCCGGGCCTCATGGCGCTGACCAAGGACATCAGCGAGACCGGCCAGCGCGTCGGCGGCACGGCCGAGATGCCCGTCGGCGAGGGCAGGGCTGATGCTCCTGTCGGCACCACGATCGCGCTGATCGAACAGGCGACCAAGGTTCTCGACGCGGTCCACAAGCGGCTGCACCAGGCACAGAGCGAAGAATTCGGGCTGCTCAAGGAATTGTTCGAGGAAGACCCGGAATCGTTCTGGCGCTTCAACAAGCGCAAGACGAAGCCCGGCGCGTTCAAGTGGGATGTCGAACGGTTCAAGCATGCGCTTGAAAACAATGATCTTGTGCCAGCCGCCGACCCCAACACCTCGTCGCACATGATGCGCGTGATGAAGGCGGTCGCGGTCAAGCAGCTCCAGGCCGCGAACCCCGAGCTCTACAATGACCGCGAGGTCGATACCCGCATTCTCAAGGTCATCGGGTGGAACAACCCGGAGAGCCTGTTCAAGCCCCCGGCTCCTGCGCAGGAGCCGCCCAAGGATCTGATCGGCGAGGCCTCGATGATCGAGGCGCAGGCCAAGCTCAAGGGCGTCGAGATCGACCAGCAGAAGGTCGCGGTCGAGGCCGTCAAGGCCAAGCAGGCATCCGAGGACAAGGCCGCCGATCGCGCCTCGAAAGAGAAGATCGAGGTGCTGCGTCTCGCCGCCGACGTCTCGCAGAACCCTTCGGCCGAGCCGGTCGTCGAGGAAGTCATCAACGAACAGGGCACAGGGATCGCCGGCATGCAGCCGCGCCCGCAGCGCCCATCCCCGCCCCGCGTGATCTAAGGTCCACGACCATGCACAGCATGAAATCCGAAGCGCGCTCGATGAACAGCGCGAAGCTCAAGCGCATGGGCATAGACGGCAAGACCGAAGGCAAGATGTATGGCGCCGAGGCCATGCCCCCGATGATGGACACGACGAAGCCGACGGGCGGCAAGCCGGGAAAGAAGCGGTTCGCCACGGGCGGCGCGGTGCTAGGCGGCGACGATGACGAGATGGGGGGCGCTTCCGCCCCGCGTCGGCTCGACAAGGCCAAGCGCGGCAAGGGCGGATCGACCGTCAACATCGTGATCGCGCCGCAGGGTGCCGCTGGCGCCGCGCCCCCTCCGCCGATGCCCGGACCGCAGCCGGGCATGGTCGCCCCGCCGTCTCCTCCGCCCCCGCCGCCGGCTGGTGGCGTTCCTCCTGCCGCGCTCGCCGCCCTGATGGGTGGTGGTGGCCCGAAGCCCCCCGGCCTCAAGACAGGCGGCCGCGCTCCGTTCAAGAGCGGCGGAGCGGTCAAACGCGCTACCGGCGGCGTCGCTTCGCTCTCCGAACGCATCGGACAGTCCATGGGGGGCAGCGGCGGCGGGGTCAGCGGGGCCGCACCGACCGGATCAGCCGCGTCCAACGATGCCGTCAGCAAACTGGCGACGGCTGCGGCGGCGGCCGACAAGCCCGAGCAGCGGGACAACCCGGCAGGCGCCGACGCAGCGAGCGCGCCCATGAAGCGCGGCGGCAAGGCATGCCGAGCTACGGGCGGCAAGGTCTATGACGCTGGCGCCGGCACCGGCGAAGGGCGGCTGGAGAAGAAAGCCGCCTACGGCAAGAACGCGCGGCAGGGTGAGGGCAGGTGAGCAGCTACGTCGAGTTCCTGCGCGAGCTTGAGAAGCGCGTGGGCGAGCGGGCGGCCGACCTGACCAGACAGATCGTGAGCGGCGCGGCGGTGCATAGCATCGAGACCTATCGCGAGCGCGTCGGCGAACTGCGCGGCCTCGCCGCCGTCGAGCAGATGATCCGCGACTCCACCGACCATGTGAACGCAAGGACGACGAAGACATGAACGCCCCCATCAACGTGATGAAGATGAAGCACGACGTCGACCCCGGCGCGGCGCTGCGTGAGGCAGTCGGCGATCTGGACGGCATCGAGTTGTTCAACAACCAGGTTCTCGTCGCGATCTACAAGCGCCCCGAGCGCACGGCCGGCGGCATCATCCTGACCGACAATGCCCGCAAGGAGGACGAGTTCCAAGGCAAGGTTGGGCTCGTGCTCGACAAGGGGCCGATGGCCTTCGTCGATGACGCCTCGGTCAAGTTCCAAGGTCAGGACGTCATCGAGGGCGACTGGATCACGTTCCGCGCCTCCGATGGCTGGGCGCTCAACATCAACGGCGTTCCCTGCCGGATGGTCGAGGACAGCCACATCAAGATGCGCGTCGCCTCTCCCGACACCGTCTACTGAATCACGCAACCGGCAGCGAGGAGTTCTCATGCCAACCGAAGAAGACGACAAGGACGTGATCGTCACGCTCGACGATGCGGCCGATGCCAAGACGGCCGAGGAACTCGCCGCCGAAAAGGCGATCGATGACCTCGTCGCCGCCGACAAGGCAGGTAAGCCCGAGCCGAAGCCGGCCGACAAGCCGCTCACCGCCGAGGAGGGCAAGGAAGACCTCGCCGCCCAACTCAAGGCGATGTCGGACACCGCTGCTGCGGAGCGCAAGGCGCGCGAGGCTGCGGAGCGCGAGGCCAGCGAGGCGCGCGAGGCCGCCAAGCGCAGCCAGGGTGATGTCGCGTCGAAGCAGGCGCTCATCGTCGATGGTGCGATCGAGACGATCAATCTGGAGCGGTCGCAGGCCAAGGGCGCCTACAAGGCCGCCATGGAGGCCGGCGACTATGACGCCGCTGCGGAGGCGCAGGACAAGCTGTCCATGACCGCCGCGCGCCTGACGCGCCTGCAGGAGGCCAAGGCCGCGATCGAGGCTAACAAGGGCCGCCAGCCGCCTGCGCATGAAGGCCGCGTCGAGAAGCCGGCGCCGAAGCAGCAGGATGCGTTCGAGGAGGCCGTGTCGAGCCTGTCCCCATCCTCGCAGGCATGGGCGCGGCGCAATCCGGACTGCTTCACCGACAAGAAGCTCTACAGCAAGACCCTGTCGGCACACCACGCCGCGCTGGCCGAAGACATCCAGCCCGATACCCCGGCCTACTTCGAGTTCCTGGAGGAGCGCATCGGCCTGCGCCAGAAGCCCGCAGCGAACGAACCCGCGCCGGCCACGCCGAAGATCCGGCACGGCGCGCCCCCCACGCGCGAGGCAGCGGGCAACGGCTCCCGCTTGGTGGGCAACAAGATCACCCTTAGCGCCGCCGAGCGCGAGGCGGCCCGCATGTCGGGCCTGACCGACCAGGAATACGCCACGCAACTGATCAAGCTGGAGCGCAGCGGCGAACTCTCGCACGCGGCTCGCTGACCCCAACATTCGAAGGACATCAGACATGAGCAACGACGACCTCACAGGGGCCGGCGACGGCGAAACCGTGCCTGCAATGCCCCTGCGCAGCCGCGGCGCGACCGCGCCCGTCCGCACCGCCGCGCGCGCCGAGCCGCGCCCGGAAGGCCAGCGCGAGCAGGTCCGCACCCGTACCCGCCAGCGCCCCGGCACGATCGACAAGTTCCACCTCGACGCGCACCTCATTCCGGATGGCATGTCCTACGAGTGGAAGCGCCAGACCGTCATGGGTGCGCCCGACCCGTCCTATGACCAGGCCATGGCCGAAAACGGCTGGGAGCCGGTCGATTCCTCGCGCCATCCGCAGTTCATGCCCCAGGGCCACAAGGGGCCGATCGTCCGCGACGGCCTCGTGCTCATGGAACGCCCCGTCGAACTGACGCAGGAGGCCCGCGCCGAAGACCGCATGATGGCCCGCGAGCAGGTTCAGGTGAAAGAGCGCCAGCTTTCGAGCACGCCCGACGGCACCTTCACTCGCGACCACGCCACGGCGCGGCCTCGCGTGTCCAAGAGCTACGAACCGATGCCGATCCCCGCGGACTGATCCGCGCCCGTCATCGTCGAACACGTTCCAACCACCGGCGCGCGCTGCTCCGGTTCCATCCCACCTGCGATCTCGGGGACCGAGTGACCGGGTTGAACCCCCTGAAAAGGAGTACCCCGACATGGCGAATACTTCCGCCCCGTTCGGTTTCCAGCAGGTGGCCGGCCTCAGCTCGACCCCGACGTATCAGAACGTCGTGGTGCCGATCGCCTCCACCAACACGACCCCGATCTACCGAAACGACCCGGTCTCGGTCAGCGCCTCGACCGGCTTCCTGGAGCAGGCCACGGCCGGCACCGCCCCGCTCGCCGGCATCTTCGCCGGCTGCAAGTACAGCTCGGTTTCCCGCAATGGGCAGACCGTCTGGTCCAACTACTGGCCCGGCGCCGATGCGGTCGCCGGCTCGGTCGAGGGGTACGTGATCAACGACCCCAACGCGACCTTCCTCTGCCAGGTCAGCGGCGCTTCGCCGGTCACCCAGGCCAATGTCGGCGAGAACCTCAACTTCGCGCTCGGCACCGGCAACACGGCAACGGGCCTCTCCGGCGCATCCGCCGACTTCGGCACCCTCGGCACCACCGCCACGCTGGCGTTCAAGGTCATGGGCACCGTCACCACCCCGCCGGGGCAGAACGGGACCGACGTCTCGACCGCCCTCAACTTCATCATCGTCTCGTTCAACAACGTGTTGACCAAGACGCTGACTGGCACCGCGTAAGGGGAGGCCTGATCCATGTCTGTCAATCTCGCATCCATCCGAGACCTGCTCCTCCCCGGCCTGCGTGGCGTCGAGGGCAAGTACTCCCAGATCCCGTCGCAGTACGACAAGATCTTCGAGAAGACCGAATCCAAGATGGCGCTGGAGCGCACCGCCGAAATGCGGTTCCTCGGCCTCGCCCAGCTCAAGACCGAAGGTGGCCAGACCTCCTTCGACAACAATGCCGGCGAGCGCTTCGTCTACAACCAGGAGCACATGGAAATCGCTCTTGGCTATGCGATCACCCGCAAGGCCATCGACGACAACCTCTACAAGACCCAGTTCAAGCCCTCGAACCTCGGCCTGATGGAAAGCTTCCACCAGACCAAGGAAATCTACGGCGCGAACACGCTCAACACCGCCACGACCTACAATGCGTCGGTCGGCGGTGACGGCAAGGCGCTCTGCGCCACCGACCACCCGATCGATGGATCTACGATCGCCAACCGCCCCACGGTGGACGTCGATCTCAACGAGGCCTCGCTGCTCAACGCGATGGTTGCCATCCGCACGAACTTCAAGGATCAGGCCGGTCTGAAGATCTTCGCCCGCGGTCGCAAGCTCGTCGTTCCGCCGCAGCTCGAACCGGTCGCGATCCGCCTCACCAAGACGGAATTGCGCCCCGGCACCGCCAACAACGACGTCAACGCCATCCTCTCGACGGCGGGCGGCCTGACCGACGGCTACATGGTCAACGACTACCTGACCTCGCAGTTCGCCTGGTTCCTGCTGACCAATATTCCGGGCCTGGCGTACATGGAACGTGTGGCGTTCGAGACCGATATGCAGGTCGAGTTCACGACGGACAACCTGCTCGTCAAGGGTTATGAGAGGTACTCATTCGGGTACTTCAACTACAGGAGCATCTACGGCTCCTTCCCGACGTCGTAAGGGAGGTCTCCATGACCTACACCAACTTCCCGAACGGCCTGACGAGCTTCGGGATCCCGGTCATTCCCGGCATCCCCCTGCCTTTCACCGGAAACTATTACTTCGTCGATCCTGTCAATGGCAGCGACGGCAACGAGGGCGGGGCGGAAGACCCGCTCCGCACGCTCTCCCGCGCGCACACGCTGTGCACCGCCGGGCAGAACGATGTCGTCATCCTGATCGGCAATGGCGCGACGAGCGGGTCCGCCCGTGAGTCCGCCACGCTGGTCTGGTCGAAGGACGCCACCCACCTGATCGGCGTGTCTGCGCCGACGGCGGTGTCGCAGCGCTCTCGCATCGCGACGACGTCGGGGGTGAACTTCACCCCCCTCGTGTCGGTCACGGCGTCGGGCTGCATGTTCCAGAACATCTCCGCGTTCCACGGCTATGACGCCGCGTCCGCGCAGATCTGCTGGAACGATTCCGGCGAGCGCAACTATTACGGCAACGTCTGTTTCCAGGGTATGGGCCATGCTACGGCCGGGGCCCAGGCTGGTGGTCGTTCGCTCGTCATCAGCGGCGTCGGCAAGGGCGAGCATACCTTCGACGGCTGCGTCATCGGTCTGGACACCGTCGCCCGGACCACCACGAACGCATCTCTGGAGTTCACGAGCGGCACTCCCCGCAACGTGTTCCGGAACTGCATCTTCCCAGCCTATGCGACCAATGCGGGCGCGCTGTTCGTGACGGTGGCGGCTGCGGCGGCAATCGACCGCTGGGAAGAGTTCGACCAGTGCGCCTTCATCAACTGCGTGAAGTCGGGCACGGGCACGGCGATGACCGGGGCGTTCAACGTCGCGGCTTCGGCGGGTGGCCTGCTGCTACTGAAGCGCTGCACGATCGTCGGCGCCACCGACATCGAGGCTGCGGCGTCGAACGAGATCTTCATCGACGGCGGTCCTCCGACGTCCACCACCACGGCTCTGGCCATCAACAACGCCTGAGGAGGGCAACTCGATGAAGGGACGCAAGGGCAATTCGCCCAACAAGGGTGTCGTGGCGGCCGATCCACCGGTCACGACCGCCTATTCCGGCGGAGGGTCGAAGGTCGCGGCTGCGGCCATGAAGCGCAAGCGCGGCGGTGCCGTGGTCGCCGAGGCCAAGCCGGAGGGCAAGTTCGCCAAGATGCGGCTCGACCGTCCGGGTCGGAAGACCGGCGGCCGGGTCGGCTGCGATTCCGCACCGCTGTCCAGTGCGGCGCGGATGTCCAAGCCGGGCGGTCTCGACCTCACCGACTGAGCGGCGCCAACTGGCGCGTCACCACCAGGGCGGTCCTTCACGGGGCCGCCCTTCTTCTTTCAGGGGAGCGCGAGATGCGTCCGATCGTCGTCACAGTCGGCCCGCTGGCCGCAGCTTCCGCCAACAACATCGCGCAGAGCCAGACCCCGACATCGGGGACGGCGCTCACGCTCGACGGCACGCTCGTCACCGCAGGCGTCGCCATTCTCGACACGCCGCGCCGCGTGCTGCTGACCTTCGGAAACGAAGCCAGCGCGCGGACCATGGTGGTCACCGGCACCGGGCGAACCGGACAGGTCCAGAGCGAGACGCTTGCCGTGCCATCAGGCGGCGCCAGCACGGTCGCAACGGTGCTCGACTACAAGACGGTCACGAGCCTGATGCCAGCCGGCGGCGGCTACACCGCAGCGGTCACGGTCGGAACCAACGGCGTCGCGGCGTCCGATTGGGTGTTCCTCGACTCGTGGCCGATCCCGGCGACCTCGATCCAATGCACGGTGTCCGGCACGGTCAACTACACCGTCCAGACCACCCTCGACGATCCCAACAGCCCGACGAACCCCGTTGCCCTCACGGCGATGACATGGGTGTCTTCGTCTGACACCGCCGTCGTCGGAGCCACGGCCACGGAGCAGAGCAACCTCGCCTTCATCCCGGCCTATGCCCGTGTCCTGCTCAACTCCGGCACCGGGTCTGTCACCGCGACCTTCATCCAGTCCGGCAACGTGAACGCCTGAGCGAGGAACCGATCATGGGGCTTTCGTTCACGTCCGGGATTTCGATCGCAGGGACATCCGCCGCAGCGCTGCCGGTTTCGCAGGTCGTTGCATCATCGGCCACCCCGGTTCGCGTCGCCGGGAATGCTGGCGCTGAGCAGACGGTCGCCTCGTTCACGCTGCCGGCGAACACAATCACGCCGAGTAGCGTCTTGACGCTCAAGGGGCTGGTAAACCTGCCGATCGCCAATCTCGGCGGGACGATCTTTCGCTTCAAGATCGGCGGCGTGACGATTGCGACCGCGACCTTTGTTGCCAATGTCGGCGCGCTTCAGTTCATCTATCCGATGTATATCGGGCCTGCCGGAAACACGATCGATAGCCTTTCCGGCGGCATCAACGCGCAGACGGTCAACACCGACGCAACTGCTGGCGTGGCATGGACCACGCTTGCGGCGCGGGGCACGTTCGGGCCGTTCCCCTACGCCGCTCAGGCCACAATCAAATCGACGATCACCACTGTCGATTTTAGCGTCGACAATACTATTGTCATGACAATGACGCCCACGACCGGAAGTATCAACGAGCTGACGTCGTGGTCTCTGGTCAATGATCGGACTGGGACGTCTCCGGAGAGTTATGCTTCGTCGCTCGCCGTCCCAGGATGGGGCGACAGCCTCACGGCCGGCACCGGGTCAGGCAACAGTGCTGGCATCATCTTTTCGACGAACGGCACCACGGACGGATCAACCGCCGTCGTCACCTCGATCACCACGACCAGCGTCCAGCCGAATATGCTTGTCACTGGCACGGGCATTCCGGCCGGCACAGTCGTCGTCAGTAAGACCGGATCGACCGTCACGCTGAACAAGAACACGACGACGGGTGCCACTTCATCGCTGACATTCACGGCTGGCGCGTGGCCGGCGCAGGTCGGTTTCCAGTCTCCGGGGCGACCTTATTTCAACGGCGGCGTCGGCGGTGACACGGCTGCGCAGATCCAAGCCAGGTTCCTGCGCGACACGGTGCGCGGCAAGCTCTGGAGCCCCGTCATCTGGGCCGGGCGGAACAATGTCGGGACCGCGACCTTCCAGACCGATGTGGTCACGGCGGTCGGGGCCATGGTCGCGAATTTGGCCCCCGGCACCGTGCCAATCGTCTGTTCGGTCACGACTTCGCGTCAGGAGACGACTGGAACCAGCAACAACACGGCCGTTCTGGCTACGAATGCGGCTCTGTCCAGCATCTATGGGACCGGATACCTCGACCTATTCAGCCTGATCTGCACAAACAACGGCGCGCCGGCCGACGAGTTCCTCGCCTACACCGCAGGCGCAATCCCGGCGAACGAAGTCCACCTCAACGACTATGGCTACAGCCTGGTCGCGGCGGCGGTGCTCGCCAAGCGCATCGCGCTCGGCATCTGAACGGACCAGCACCTTGGCAACTTCCGGAACCACATCCTTCGCGCCGGGTATGGGCGAGATCGTGTTGTACGCCTTCGGCCTTGCCGGGGTGCGCCGCACGGCCATCCTGCAGGAGCACATGGCCGACGCCCGCATGGCGGCCAACCTGATGCAGGCGCATTGGGCGAACAAGGGACCGAACCTCTGGACGGTCGATCTCATCACCGAAACGCTGGTGGCGGGGCAGGCGACCTATCCGGTGGATGGTTCGACCATCATGATTCTCGACGCCTATATCCGCACAGCGAACGGTAGCGGCGATCCGATCGACCGTCCGATAACGCCGATCAGCCGCACGGATTACGCCTCCTTCCCGAACAAGCTCTCCGAGGGCTACCCGACTGTCTACTGGTTCGACCGGCTGATCTCTCCGACGATCACGCTCTGGCAGGTTCCCAATGACGGGCAGGCCTACGAGTTGCGCTATTATCGCTTCCGCCAGATTCAGGATGCCGGCTACGCCTCGGGGATGAATGTCGAAATCCCGACGAGATGGTTCCCGGCCTTCGCTGTCGGTTTGGCGGAGTGGCTGGCCGTCACCTATGCGCCAGACCGGGCTGATGCCCTGTCGAAGCGTGCCGACGCGCTCTATGACGCCGCCGCGACGCAGGATGTTGAAAACGCCCCGACCTATATCACCCCTGGCTTGGGCGGGTACTACCGATGAGCGCTTGGCGTCCGCACGGGAGGGCCCGCGTCAGCGCGCGCAGCCCCTCGGCCTTCGGCGTCTGCGACTATTGCGGGCTGTTGTACAACCTCAAAGACCTGCAGTGGCAGCGTCAGTGGGCCGGTACGCAGCTGATCAACCTCGGCTCGTTGGTCTGTGACATCTGCTTGGACGTGCCGCAGCAACAGCTCCGCAGCCTGAGCCTGCCGCCCGATCCGGTGCCGATCTACAACGCCCGCCCCGAATATTACGCGATCGACGACAGCAACTGGCTCGTCACGCAGGCCGGCGCGATCCTCACCACGCAGAGCGGACTTCGCCTGATCACGCAAGCTGTGAATCCGGACTCCTGACATGGCCGATACCCTCTTCACGCAGCTCCCGGTGGCGACCGCGCTCACCGGCAGCGAAGTCGTGCCTGTCGACCAGCCGAACGCGAGCCCGCCGGGCACCTTCACGACCAAGCGGACGACGACAGGGGAGATCGCGCGCAGCCTGTCGCCTGCGAACGCAGTCGGTGTCATCCTGGTTACCGACACCACCCGCACCATCACGGTTCTGGAGCGGGCATCGCTGCTGTCCTTTGCCAATGCATCGCCGATGGCGGCGACCTTGCCGGTGGCCGGCGTCGGCTCATCCTTTGCGAACCCGTCCTGGTTCTGCCAGATCGAGAACCGCGGCACCGCTGCGCTGACGATCACGCCCGGCGGCACCGCGACGATCGACGGCGCCTCGACGCTCGTCTTGACGCAAAATCAGGGCGTCGTTCTCGCGGTCGGACCCGACAGCAACTGGTACACGCAGCGCGGGGCTGGTCTGACGGCCCTGACCGCAGTGACCAGTGTTGGTCTCGCCGCCCCGTCCATCTTCACCGTCACTGGCTCGCCTGTGACGACGACGGGCACGCTGACGTTCTCGCTCAACACGCAGGCTGCAAACCTCGTCTGGGCCGGCCCTGCGGCGGGCGCCGATGCCGCGCCGAGCTTCCGCGCGCTGGTGACGGATGATCTGCCGAACTATGGCACGGCGGCGACCTATGGGAGCGCCACGGCCGTTCCGGTCATCACGACCGACGCCAAGGGGCGCGTCACGGCAACCATGGCGGCGATCACGCCGGCCTCGATCACCACCGTCGCGGCATCCTCCTTGGTCGGCAACGCCACGGGCGCGCCTGCCGCCGCGACCTCCATCTCGATCGGCGCGACCCTCGCGTTCTCGGGCTCGGCGCTTCAGACCACCGCTGGCACCGGCGATGTGACATGGGCGGCGAACAGCTACGTCACGACGATCGCGCTCAACGCGGTCACCTATGCGAAGTTCCAGCAGGTCGCGGCGCTCTCGGTCGTAGGCAATAGCACGAACGCGCTTGCCGATGCCGCAGCCATCACGGCCGCCAGCGACGGGCAAGTGCTCCGGCGATCGGGCACGGCGCTCGCATTCGGCGCGCTCGATCTCGCCTCCGCCAACGCCATCACCGGGACGCTGCCGGCCGCTAATGGCGGCACTGGCCTTGCGGCCTATGCCGTCGGTGATCTGGTCTATGCCTCTGGAACGACGACGCTCGCCACGCTGGCAGATGTTGCGACCGGCAATGCCCTGATCTCGGGAGGCGTCGGCGTCGCGCCGGCATGGGGCAAGATCGGGCTCGCCACGCATGTCAGCGGCACGCTCCCCGTCGCAAATGGCGGCACCGGAATCGCAACCGCGACCGCTTATGCCGTGATCTGCGCCGGCACGACCGCGACCGGGCCTTGGCAGGCTCTCGCCAGCCTCGGATCATCCGGCGATGTTCTGACATCGAACGGTGCAGGGGCTCTCCCAACATGGCAGGCGCCTGCTGTCGCACCCAACTCGGCCTATGCCGAGTACACCACGAATGCTGATATCACGACCGCCATCCCGATCGACGACACCATACCGCAGGTCGGAGAGGGCACGCAGATTCTATCCATCGTGCTGTCTCCATCGAGCGTGACGAGCAAGGTCCGGATCCGATTCCGCGGGTCAGCTTCGACCAGTTTGGCGGTTAATAATTGGGTTGCGGCCCTATTCGTCAATGGAGCTACGGACGCAGTCCGATCCGACTATGTGACGATCGATACAACCAATTATGAGAGACCGGTGATGTTCGAATTCGAACATACCCCAGGTTCAACCAGCGCTCAGACCTACACCGTTCGCGTCGGGCCTCAAAGCAACACATTACGCCTCAACGGCAATCCCACCAGCCGCCTGTTCGGAGGGACGATGGCTGCCACGATCGTTGGCGAGGAGATCAGGGCATGACTTACACCATCCTTTCGGCGTCCTATGCGAATGCTGAGCACTCTGCCGCCGTCATCATAACGCAGGAAGCTGCTGCGGTGCTGATTTCGGAACACGATACCCCAGACCTATGGACGGAGATGCTGGCATGGGGCGCTCCCGTCGCCTATGTGCCGCCTCCGCCGCCTCCGCCGTGCTCGCCAGTTGAAAAGCTCTCCGACTTTCTGCGAGCAAATCCTGATGTCAAGGCGCTCATCGCATGAGCTACACCTATGACAGCTTCCGCGCCGCGCTTGTCGTCGAGATGGTCACGGACGCAGGCGACGTGAATTTCGTCGCGATCCTGCCGACGATCATCGATTATGCCGAGCAGCGCATCTATCGCGAGCTCGACCTGCTCTCGACCGTGCACCGCGACGGCACCGGCTCGCTGACCCCGTCCGATCGGAATTTCACCTTCCCCCAGCACTTCGTCACGTCTCAGCAGATCAACGTCATCACGCCCGCTGCGACTGCGCCGGAATCGGGCACGCGTAACCCGCTGACCCCGGTGACGAAGGAATTCCTCGATAACGTCTGGCCTTCGGCTTCCGGGGCCGGCATCCCGACCTACTTCGCCATGGATACCGACCAGACGATCATCGTCGGGCCGTGGCCGGCTGCGGCCTATCGTGTCGAGGTCATCGGCACGGTGCGGCCGGTTCCTCTCAGCGAGGCCAACCCGACGACGTTCCTGTCGCTCTATCTGCCGGATTTGTTCCTCGCCGCCGCGATGGTCGCGGCATCTGGCTACATGCGCAATTTCGGCTCGCAGGCGGACGATCCGAAGATGGCCGTCTCCTGGGAAAGCCAATATCAGGCGCTCAAGGCCTCTGCTGACGTCGAAAACATGCGGGCGAAGTATGCCGGGCCGTCTTGGGCGCCGATGTCCCCGAAGCCGCTCGCCACGCCGCCGCAGGGTTGACCGCGACCGATGCCCCATGCACCGATCAAGCTGCTCCCCGGCGTCAACGCCGACCTGACGCCGTCGCTGAACGAAGCCGGCATCTCGTCGAGCGACATGATCCGGTTCCGCGATGGGCTGACTGAAAAGCTGGGCGGCTGGGCCAAGTATTTTCCGGCTCCGAGCCCGTCGCCGATCCGCGACCTGCATGCATGGCTCGATCTGAACGGCGGGGCCTATCTTGGGGTCGGGGCCGAACTGGCGCTGACCGTCATCACCAACGGCCAACAGTCCGACATCACGCCGCAGGTCAACGTCAGTAACATCGCGCCCAACTTCGACACCACCTCGGGCAGCGCCATTGTGCAGGTCAACGACACCGGCTCGCTCACCACGATCTATGACACTGTGTTCTTCGCGACGCAGGTTTCGGTCGGCGGGGTGGTTCTGCAAGGTGCCTATGCCGTCACGACGACGATCGGCGCGAACGCCTTTAATGTGACGGCCGAAGCCGATGCCACCGCGACCGTGGCGGCTGGAGGCGTCGTTCCGATTTTCGACACCACGATCGACCAGTTCACCGTAGATGTGACGCTACCGGATCACGGCTACTCGATCGGCGATACCGCGCCGTTCCTCGTCTCGACCACGGTCGGGGGGATCACGATCTTCGGGCTCTACACGGTCTCCGCCGTGGCGAGTTCCAGCGTCTTCACGATCAACACGCCCCTGCAGGCAGCGTCTACCGCCACCCTGGCGATGAATGGCGGCGACGCCAGAATCCTCTATTACATCGCGGTCGGGCCGCCGCCGCCCGGCGTCGGCTACGGCATCCTTGGCTATGGCATCGGCGGCTATGGCACCGGAACGCCGCCGCCCGCCAACACCGGGACACCGATCACCGCAACCGACTGGAGCATGGACAACTGGGGCCAGGTGCTGCTCGCCTGCCCATCGGGAGGCCCAATCTATCAATGGGCGCCGGATGCCGGATTCCGCACTGCGACCATGGTCACGGACGCGCCGACGGCCAATGGCGGCATCTTCGTCGCGATGCCCCAGCAGATCCTCGTCGCATGGGCTTCGTCCACACTGGACGTGCTCGACCCACTGCTCATCCGCTGGTCGAGCGTCGGCGACTATTCGAGCTGGACGGTGTCGGCGGTCACGCAGGCCGGCTCCTACCGCATCCCGCGCGGCAGCAAGATCATGGGCGGCATGCAGGGCGCCCAGCAGTGCCTGATCTGGACCGACCTCGCGCTCTGGGCGATGCAGTATCAGGGGCCACCCTTCATCTTCGGGTTCAATGAGATCGCCTCGGGCTGCGGGCTGATCGGTCCGCAGGCTGCTGTAAACATCGGGCCGGCGACCTATTGGATGTCGCAGAAGCAGTTCTTCGTCCTGCAGAGCGGCGTGGCGCCGGTGGCGTGCCCTGTCTGGGATGCGGTGTTCCAGAACCTCGACACGGCCAACGCGACGAAAATCCGCGCCGCGGCCAACAGCCAGTTCAATGAGGTCGCCTGGTATTACCCCTCCCTCGACGGGGGCGGCGAGATCGATTCCTACGTCAAGTTCAACACCGTCCTGAAGGTCTGGGATTACGGCACGATCGGGCGCACCGCATGGATCGACCAGTCCGTGTTGGGCTCGCCCATCGGGGCATCGCCGGAAGGCTACATCTACCAGCATGAGGTCTCGACCGATGCCGATGGCGCGCCGCTGCTGCCGATCATGCAGAGCGGCTATTTCGCGCTCGCTGAGGGCGAGGAACTGCCGTTCGTCGATTGGGTGATCCCGGATTTCAAGTTCGGGTACTTCGACGGCGCGCAGACCGCGACGGTGCAGATCAGCTTCTATGTGGTCGATTATCCGGGCCAGACGCCGCGGGTATTTGGGCCTTATCAGGTTACGCAGGCGACACCGTACATCAACACGCGGTTCCGGGGCCGGCTGGTCTCTGTCCGCATATCCAGTGCCGATCTCGGCTCGTTCTGGCGCATCGGCAACATCCGGTTCCGTGTAGCAGCCGATGGGCGGAGGTAGTCGATGGACCCGTTGCAGACGATACAGACCACGCTTCTTGCACTGGTGACGGCAGTCAACAACCTCAATTCGACGGTGCTGGCGGTCTTCCCGCAGGGAACAGGGACGACGACGAGCGCTACGGCCGGCGGTGCGAGCGCGCTGCCGGCAACCCCAGCCGGCTATCTGACCATCACGCTGGCGGACGGCACGCCCGCGAAGATAGCCTACTACGCACCCTGATCGGACGACCATGCCCCCCGACATGATGAACGCAGCGCTGGCCACTGCCGGTGAGGTCGCACCGCGCGACGAGATGCCGGCGCAGGACAGCGCCGAGCAGGTCATGACCGGCGGCCTGCTCTCATCCGTGCCGGGGCGCACCGATCTGCTGGAGATCAGCGTGCCGTCCGGCGCCTATGTGCTCCCGGCCGATATCGTCTCAGCGCTGGGGGAAGGCAACACGCTCGCCGGCACGCAGATCCTCGAGGAGATGTTCCCGCCGGTCTCTCCGGGCGAAGGGGAGATTGCCGCGCCGGTGCCGATCATCGCGGCCGGCGGCGAATACATCATCACGCCGAACCAGGTCGCAGCCCTAGCCGACGGCGACATCGACCACGGCCACGATCTTCTGGACGGCTTCGTCAAGGACATCCGCGCCGACCTCGTCAAGACCCTGAAAGCACTGCCGGGACCAGCACGATGACCAGCACGATCGCCGAGAGCCCCGTCCGCACGGCCACGGCCGCCGACGAGGAAGCCATCATGACGCTTTGCCGGCTCCTGCATGAGGAGAACGGCGCCTTCTCGATGAGCGACGAGAAAGTCCGCAATGAACTGCGGCGTGCGTTCGACCGACAGGGCGGTTTGATCGGCGTCATCGACGGCCCGGATGGGCTGGAAGGCATCATCCTGCTGACCATCGACCAGCTCTGGTATTCCGACGATTGGATGCTTCAGGAGCTGTTCAACTTCGTGCACCCCGACCATCGCCGTTCGACGCATGCCAAGCGGCTGATCGAATATGCGAAGGACTGCGCCACGCACCTGAAAATCCCGCTGTTGATCGGCGTTCTGTCGAACACGCGGACGGAGGCGAAGGTCCGGCTCTATGAGCGGATGCTGCCCAAGGGGGGCGCCTATTTCATCTTCAACGGCCCGGTCGGCTCCGAGAAGGCACACTGATATGTCCGGCGGCAAGACCAAAAAGCAGACGTCGACCTCGACGATCGGCCCTCCGGCTTACATCCAGGAAGCCTATCAGAGCCTGATCCCGCAGGCCCAGGCGACGGCATCCCAGCCCTTTCAGGCATATACCGGCGAGACCGTCGCCGGGCTAACGCCGGAGCAGGAAGCCGGCATCGCAGGCGTCACCGCCGCGCAGGGAGTGGCGCAGCCGTCATTCGGGCAGGCGAACGACCTCTGGGGCCAGAGCGCGCAGTCCATCACGCCGGATCAGTATTCCGCCGAGGCGCTTCAGCAATACCTCAACCCGTTCCAGCAGCAGGTCACCGATGCCACGCTGGCGAACACAGCCGAGAATGATCGCCGCCAGCAGCAGGATCTGACCGGCAAAGCCATCATGTCCGGCGCCTGGGGCGGTGACCGCGCCGGTGTCGCCAAAGCGGAACTCGCGCGCCAGCAGAAGCTCGGCGCCGACACGACGCTCGCCAACCTCAACATGCAGAACTTCAACCAGGCTCTGCAGACCTTCCAGCAGCAGCAGGGCGTGAATCTCGGCGCTGCGCAGAACGACGCCCAGCGTGCGGCGCAGGCGGCGGCGGGCTACACCAATCTCGGCACGACGCAGCAGGATTCCGCGCTCAAGGATGCCATGGCGCAGATTCAGGCCGGCGGTGTCCGCCAGCAGACGCAGCAGGCCGGGCTCACCTCCGATTACGACCAGTTCCTGCAAGAGCAGGCCTATCCGTTCATGTCGCAAGGGTGGCTGGCGAACCTGCTTACGGGTGTCGGCTCGTCGGCGGGGTCGACATCGTCGGGTATGACGAAGGGCAGCGGGGACAGCGGCGTCGGCAGCATCGTCGGTGGCGCCCTGTCGCTGGGCGCGTCACTGTTCTCCGATGAACGCGTGAAAGAGGATGTCGAACAGGTCGGCGAGACCTTCGACGGACAGCCGATCTACCGCTATCGCTACAAGGGCGAACCGGCCACGCAGATCGGCCTTATTGCGCAGGATGTCGAGCAGACGCATCCCGAGGCTGTGGGCGACATCGGCGGCATCAAGATGGTCGATTATGCCATCGCGACGGATGATGCCGCGCGGGGTGTCGCCGGCATGGATCGGGGCTTTTCCGATGGCGGCGTCGTGCCGTACTCCGGCCGCGTCAAGAGCCGCATCCCCGACATGCAGCCGATCAAGGGGCGCACCGGACTGATGGCCGCCCCCCCGGCGCCGGGGCTGCCTTCGGATAGCCAGGGCAGCGGCAACGACATGTCAAAGATGGGCAAGCAGTTGGGCGGCCTTCTCAGCAAGGGCAAGGACTTCTTCGGCGGCTCGGGGACGTTTGACGCCAACACGCCCCGGTTCGATTTCCAGAGCGGCTTGCAACTGTTCGGTCCCGGCTTCGCCAGCGGTGGCGTCGTCGATATGGAGCAGGACAGCTCCGGCATGTTCCGGCCGGCCTATGAGTTCGGCGGCGTCGCGCCACTCAGCGACGAATACGACCTGTTCGGTGCTGATCCGATCGGCGGCCAGGACCCGATCATGTTCATGCCGCCGAAGTTCAAGTCATCGCGCTTCGACATGGTCAATCCGGCTGCGGCGCCGGATGTGCGACCCGCCATGCCTGAGATGACGGCCGACCCAGGCCCCGGCGGACCCGGCAATTTCAGCCCGAACGACATCGACGCGATGGTTCGCACGGTCTATGGCGAGGCCGCGCGCGAGAGCCCCGAGGGGCAGCGCGCCGTCGCGGAGGTCATCCGCAACCGCGCCTTGCAGGGCGACATGACCCCTACTGACGTTGTGCTGGCGAAGGGGCAGTTCGAGCCGTGGATGACCCGCAGCCGCGAGCTTCAGGGCCTCGACCCGAACTCGCCGCAGTACAAGGCGATCCTTGAAAACATCCAGCCGACGATCGAAGGCCGCGTGCCCGATGTAACGGACCAGGCGGACCACTTCTATGCGCCGCGAGCGCAGGCAGCGCTGGGGCGCCCGGCGCCGCGCTGGGATGAAGGCGATGGCGTTGACGTCGGAAACCATCGCTTTTTCGACAAGGGGTATGGCGGCCACGAGCCGTCATCGGGCATCGCGGTGGCGCGCAGCCCGGCCAGCGGTGTGCGGGCGACTGCCTATGCCGACGAGGGCAATGGCGTCGCCGGCCGCACCACGGCATTCGACGGGCTCAAGAAAGACATCCCGAACGCGGAGTGGAGCAACAGCGGCGAGGCCAAGACCGATACTGAAAAAGGATTTGGTCTCGGATACTTGCCGAAGGATGTTCAGATGGCGCTTATCGCCGCTGGCCTTGGCATGATGGCAGGAAAAGGCTCGGCCGGACAGCAGATCGGTCAGGGCGGCTTGGCCGGCATTCAGACCTACATGGCGGCGCAGGCAGCCAAGAAGAAGGGCGCCGAAGACGAGCGCGACCGTGGCCGCAAGACGCTCGTCGAGGACCGCGACTTCGGTCTCCGCGAAAAGTCTCTCGCCGAACAGGCTGCGCAGCGCATGCAGACCCGAAAAGACGCCGAGCAGCGGATGGACTATGAGCGCCGCCGCGTCGAGTTGGCAGAGAAAAACGCAGCGGCAGCAGCCGAATCCGGGAAATATCAGAGCATTCCGGGGCAGGGCCAGGATGCCGATGGCAACATTGTGCCGGGCACCTATACCTTCAACCAGAAGGACGGTAAGCGGAAATTCGAGCCCGGCGTCGTCACTGGCGCGCAGAAGCCGAGCGAGGAAGACAAACTGACGCGTAAGGCCGAGTTCGACAAACTCAAGGAACTGGACGCGGCGGCCGAAGCTGCGCGCGGCATAAAGGGCGGCGTCGCGACGCTGCGCGACATGCGCAAGGGCGTTTCCTACGAGGGCCTTCCGGGCGCTGGTCTGATGTCGACGGCCGCGGGGATATTCGGCCACGGCGGAGGCCAGGCGCTGGAAGCTGCGGCGACACAGTTCAAGCTCGAACTATCCGGCAAGCTCAAGGGCGCGATATCCGACAAGGAGCAGTCGATGCTCAATTCGGCAACTCCGGGCCTCGGCATGTCCGACGATGCGGCAGAGCGGACGCTGTCGGTCTATGAGGGCGCGGCCGAGCGCGCGGTCGAGCGCGGCAAATTCTATCAGACGTGGCGGGCCCGCAACAAATCGCTGGCGGGGGCTGATGACGCATGGGATCGCTATGTCGAGCAGAATCCCGTCGTGCAGACGGACAAGGATGGCGGCCTGACGCTCAACCGCAAGAACCTCGGCAACTGGCAGCGGTATATCCCGACCGTGGGCAAGGATGGCAAGCCGACCGCCCCGCCGCCGCAGGATGGGCCCGGACAGGGCGGCGAGGGCAAGCCGGCGCCCGACGACCGCGCCATCAACTACCTCCGCTCCAATCCGGAGCAGCGCGCCTTCTTCGATCAGAAGTACGGCGCAGGGTCCGCAGCGAAAGTCCTGGGGCAGTAAATGGCGAACCCCTTCGACCAGTTCGACGCGCCGGCACAGGGCGCGCGCGAGCCCTTTGGCGGGGCTGGACCGCTGGAGGTCACCGTTGCGCCGAACCGCAAACCTGCGCCGGAGGCGAACCCGTTCGACCAGTTTGATGCCCCTGTTGCAGCCGCGCCCGCGCCATCCGGCAAGCCGGGCGTGATCGAGGATGTCGCGAAGACCGTGCCATCGGCGCTCGCGCGCGGCGTCGCGGGCGTCGCGGGCATCCCCGGGCTCGTCAGCGGCGGCGCAGACTGGCTGTTCAGCAAGGTGACCGGAACGAGCCCGGAAGAGCTTGAATCGGCCCGGGAAGCGCAGCGCGCCGGTTCGCGAGAACGCCTCGGCTTCGCTCTGCCGAGCGCAGGCGATGTGCTGACGCCTGAGAAGGTCACCGGCGCAATCGAGGGCGTCACCGGCCCGCTCTACAAGCCGCAGACGAACACAGGGCGTTATGTCGGCGCCGTCGCGGAAATGGCGCCGGGCGCACTCATGGGCGGCGGCACAGCATGGGAGCGCGCTCTGTCTACCATCGGCGCCGGTATCGGCTCGGAAGGCGGCGGCGACCTGTTCAAGGGAACGTGGTTCGAACCCTATGCCAAGATCGTCGGCGGCATCGTGGGTGGTGTGACGGGTGCCGTGGCGCCCACGACGGTCGAGCGTGGCTTTGCCGGCATCAAGGACACGGCGAAGACCGCGACGGCGCCGATGCGCGCGCAGGGCCAGCGCGAACTTGCCGGAAAGGAACTGATCAACCGCGCCGAGAACCCGACCGCGTTCCGCGCTGCGTTGGAAGACCCAGCCACGATGTATCCGGGCGCCAAACCCGGCGAGATGGTTCCGGGGTCAGCCCCAACGACATTCCAGCGCACTGGCGACATGGGCATCGGTTCGCTCGAGCGCGAGGTGGCGACCGCGAACCCCGCCGACTTCATGACGCGCCGGGCGGAGCAGAACGCGGCGCGCGTCGGCGCGCTTGATGCCGTCCAGCCGACCGGATCGGCAGCCGACGTGTCGAACCTCCTGCGCCAGCAGGTCCAGCACATCGACGACCAGTCTCAGGCGATCGTCGATCGCATCACAGCGCAGGCGCGTCAGGCCGCTGATGGCATCCCCACCGTGGGGGCGGACGATGTCGGCGAATCCATGCGCTCGGCGCTGGCGGCGCGCAACGCTGCTTTGAAGGCGCAGGAGCGCTCGCTGTGGAACGCTGTTGACCCCGATGGGACGATGACGCTCAACGTCGCCCCGCTTCGCACCACCGCGCAGACGATCGAGGCGCGCATGACGCCCTCCGCGCAGCCCATCGTGGGCGAGGAACGGCGCATCCTCGATTCCATCCGCTCCTATGGCGATGATCTGCGGTTCAATGAACTGGTGGACATGCGGAAGGCGATCAACGCCGCGATGTCCGCCGAACGCCGCGCCGTTGGCGAAAGCCCGTCGCTCGGCCGCCTCACGCAATTGCGCGGCGCGCTCGAAAATACTATTGATACGGCGGTGCAGCGGCGCGTCGCCCAAGAGGCGGATGCAGTCGCGACCGGCGCAATGCGCGCCGAGGACACCATCACGGAGAACCTTCGCCGGTGGCAGAATGAGTGGCGCAACAGCCGAGCCGCGACGGCCGGGCCAGGTGGTAGCGCGGGCTCTCATGGAAATGAGGGAAGCGGAGCGCCTGCCGTTTCTGGCATGGATCGAGCAGAAGGCGCGGCAGGAATCGGACCTAGCGGCGCTGCGCGAGATCAAGGCCTACCGGGCCAGCCTGTCGGAACTCCCCTCGACGAAGCCGCTGCCGAACGACTGAGGGCCGCCAGCGCTGCCACGCGCGAGCGCAAGGGCACGTTCAACCAGGGGCCGGTCGGCGAGACGCTGAAGACCACGGGCATGGCGGGCGATTTCCGCTCGCTCGACAGCGCGGTGCCGGGCAAGTTCTTCCGGCCGGGCGCAGAAGGCGGCGAGCGCGTCGGGCTCTATCGTCAGGCTGTCGGCGATACGGCGCGGGCCGATGCCGATCTCGCGCTCGCCGCTGCGGCATCGCTGCGCCAGTCCCGCGTCGTGCGCCCGGATGGCACGGTCGATCCTGCCCGCTTCACAGCATGGCAGCAGCAGCATGGGCCGGCGCTTGATGCCGTGCCCGGCCTCCGCGATCAGTTCTCCAACGCCGCGCGCGCCAGCGAAGCCATGGCGACCGCCGCCACGATGCGTCGTGATGCCTTGGACGCTGCCCAGACCGGCATCGTCGGCAAGCTGATCGGCGTCACCGATCCGCAGGACGTCGCGAAGGCGATCGGCGGCATCTTCGGCAAGCAGAATGGCGTGCAGGAGATGCGTAACCTCGTCCTGCGCGCCCGCGCCACGCCGGAGGGCATGGCTGGCCTGCGCCGGTCTGTCGCCGAGCACATCAACTCCAAGCTGATGACGAACGCCGAGGCCGCGACCTCTGGCACGAACCTGATCAGCGCCAACGCCTTCCAGAACTTCGTCAAGCAGAACCGCGACACCCTGCGCCAGGTCTTCACCGCGCAGGAGGTCGAGATGATGGACCGGATCGCGCAGGACATCACCCGGGCGAACCGTTCGGTCACTGCGATCAAGCTGCCGGGCGGGTCGAACACGGCGCAGGATCTGATGGCGCAGGCGGCAAAGGGCGGGGAATCGCTGCTGTCGCGCATTCTGCGGTTGAAGCAGGCCGAAAGCACGGGCGCCGGCGCGGCGGCGGGCTGGCTTGTCGGCGGGCTGCCCGGGGCGGTTGCCGGCGGCGCGGCCGGGTGGGTGAACTCCGCTCGTCAGGCCGGCATGCAGAAGGTGCAGGACATCGTCAAGGAAGCGCTACTCGACCCGGCGCTCGCTCGCACGCTGCTGAAAGAGGCCCCGGTCAAGATGGATCGCGGCCCGTGGCTGGAGCTCGGCCGCCAACTCGGCCGGCTGGGCGTCTTCGGCGTCGAGGGCGCGGCGTCCGATCGGCAGGAGCGCAAGGCCGGCGGCCGCGTCAACCCGACGGATGCGCAGAAGGAAGCCGGCAACTACCGGATGGATCACACCACCTTCCAGGGCTTGCCGATCTCGATCGAGACCAAGCGCGGGCAGGTGCGGCGCGGCGTCGGCGCCAACGGCAAGGAATGGTCCGTGAAGCTCCCGGCTGACTATGGTTACCTGAAGCGTACTGAGGGCGCGGACGGTGACCACGTCGATTGCTATCTCGGCCCGATCAAGGACGCCAAGCTCGCCTTCGTCGTCGATCAGGTCGACCCGAAGACCCGCGCCTTCGATGAGCACAAGATCCTTCTCGGCTTCCGCTCGCGCGGCCATGCCGAACAGACCTACCGCGCCGGTTTCTCAGACGGAAAGGGTGGCAAGCGCATCGGTGCGCTCACCGCCTTGGACGTGCCGACGCTCAAGGCGTGGCTGGACTCGGGCAAGACGAAGAAGCCGGTCGGCAAGATCGGCTGACGTCTACTCGACCCGGAACGTGATGCTGACGGCATCGGCTCGCTCGATCACGATCGTCTTGCCGGCAACAGGGATGCGCGGGTTCGACCGCCAATTGACCTCGATCGGGATCGTCGGTTGCTGCGCCGATGTCGTGGTCGAGCCAGCGGCGGGGATATAGGCCATCCCCGTCGTTGTGCTGCTGGCATTGAACGACCGGGTGCCGATGTAGCCGCTGGCACTGCTGGTGCTCTGCGTCGGCATGAGGGTTGGGGTGCTGTTCATCGTGGTGGCCGTTGAGGCGACTGTCGCGCCGCTGCGCAGCAGCACGGCATTGCTCCCGCGCAGGCCGCCATACTGGACCGTCGCGAAGCCGGTCGGGCGCGTGCGACCGAACAGATCAGCGTTGCCGAAGGCGTTCGGCATGCTCTCGCGGCTTTCCGCGCGCAGCATGACGTCTCCGATCCCGACCGTCTGCGTCTGACCCATTGGCGACGACACCGAAGTCTGCTGGGACACCGGCGAACAGGCTGCGAGCGTAGCGGCGAGAAAGAGTGCAGTTCGAGCGATCATCGTTCACCTCCGGGACGGACCGTAATCGCAGCCATCATCAACAGCAAGGCGCCCGGCAACGGCCGGAGCCACCACACAGGGTCGCTTCGGCGGCCTTTTTTATTGGGGAACGCTCCGAAATGGTAAGTACATTCACGCCCTCGCGAAATTACGAATTGCCCGGAACCGGTGATTTCGTGGATTCCTGGGGGCCGGTGGTCAACAATAACTTCACGACCATTGACCTCAACATCTCCGGCACGCAGGCCCTGTCGGTCTCGTCATCGAATGTCACCCTGACGGCCAGCCAGGCGCGAAACATGATCTTCGCGGTGACGGGCACGCTGACTGCCGCTGTGACGATCTTTTATCCCTCGGTCGGCGGGTTCTTCATCGTGTCGAACCTGACGACCGGAAACTTCACGCTGGGCATTGGCGATGCCACCACCGGCACAGGCGTCATCGTTCCGCAAGGCGCCCGCGCGATTCTCTACAGCAACGGATCGGCGGTGTTTTTCGCGGACGACGGCGTCGGCGTCGAGATCGGCGCCGGCATGGATTATTGGGGCACGGTTGCTCCGCCGCGGTGGCTGTTCCCCTATGGACAGGCGATCTCGCGGACGACCTATGCAGCGCTGTTCGCCCGGCTCGGGACGACCTACGGCTCGGGTGATGGCTCGACTACCTTCAACCTGCCGGACAAGCGCGACCGCGCGTCCTATGGCAAGGGGAACATGGGTGGGACGTCGGCTGGCCGGATCACCGGGGGAGCCGGTTCGTGGTCTGGAAATACGCTGGGGGCGGCGGGTGGCGAGCAGAACGTTACCCTAACGATCGTGCAGATGCCCTCGCATACTCACAGTGGAACCACGGATCAGCAGGGCTTGCACGCGCACTCCTATGAGAGTGGAGATTCTGCCCCCGCTAATAGCGGGGCGCTGACCTATTCCGGCGGCCCGTCTCCCAAGACTACCGGCGCATCTGGGCTGCACTTCCATTCATTCACGACGGACGGGACTGGCGGAAACAACGCCCACAACAACCTGCCGCCAGGAATCGTCTGTAACTACATCATCTACTGCGGCGTTTGAGCCCAGCAGTTGTCCTTCAGCGGAAGGATCAAGAGGTTCATCACGGTCAGCGGCCAGAACGCCACGACGACAAAATCGACCGGGAGATCGGGTCGTCCGACGCACCGGGCCGAGCGCGACGCATAGACCCAGCCGTATACGGCGAATCCCGCGCAGAACCACGCGATCGTTATCTTCCTGGTCAGGCTCATCGCGCTCGCTGCCTTCGCGTCTGCTGCGGGCATCGACACTGCCCGATCTCGAATCCCTCCGCAACCATTCCGAGAGACGACAATGAAGTTGTTCGCATGGCTATCGCTGGCCCTCGCGCTGATGGCAGAGGCGACGGAAACGCGCGCTCATGAGGCCATGAGCGGCTGGGCTTATCCGGCATCCTGCTGCTCGGGCACCGATTGCGCTCAGATCAGCCCTGAGAGCGTCAAGGAGGGCGATGGCGGTTACATCGTGACCGTGGCGCCGGGCTCGCACCCGATGTGGCGCGCTGACCGTCCTGCGCCTCTTGTCGTCCGCATCCCGTACCGCAAGGCCAAGCCGTCTCCTGATGGCGCTTGGCACATCTGCCTGAACGGGTCTGGCGATCTGCTCTGCTTCTTTGCCGCGATCGGAGGTTCATGATGAAAGTCAGTGACAAGGGCATTGCCGAGCTTCTGTCCCATGAGGCTTTGGTCACGAGCCCCTACAAGGACAGCGTCGGCGTCTGGACCGTAGGATGCGGCCACACATCCGGCGCCGGCAAGCCGAACCCGCAGACGATGGAGAAGGGCGTTGAGGTTCCGATTGCGGACATGATCGCCCTGTTTCGCACCGACCTCGCCAAGTTCGAAGACGGCGTCAACAAGGCCGTCAAGGTTCCGCTGGCGCAGCATGAGTTTGATGCCCTGGTGTCGTTCCATTTCAACACCGGAGCGATCGGGCGCGCGAGCTTCGTCAAGAAGCTGAACGCAGGTGATCGCCTCGGGGCAGCCAATGGCATGCTGGAATGGAAGAAGCCGGCCGAGATTATCAAGCGCCGCACTGCCGAGATGAAGCTGTTTCGCGACGGAAAATACTCGAATGACGGCAAATGCTCGATCTACCCCGCCAACAAGTTCGGCGCAGTGCAGTGGGGCTCTGGCAAGCGCGTCGCCGTGGCGAGCCTCATAGCACCCGCCAAGCCCGTTCCCGCGCCTGCAGCTCCCATCGTCCCGGTCGCCGCTCCGGTGTCCCCTGCGCCCGTCCCTGAACCCACCCGCAATGACGGCGCCTTCACGGCCCCCGCAAGCGAGCGGTCGTGGTGGGCCTCGATCCTTTCCCGTCTGCTTTCGAAGGAACCCGGATGATGTCGTTCATCAATAGCTGGCCTGTCTTCGCGCGGCAGCTCGCGCTCATTCTGACCCCGCTGCTGCTCAACTACGCAATCGCGCGCCTGAGCCTGCCGCAGTCGGTAGCGGATGTGATCTCAGCGCCGCTGATGGAAATCATCGAGTTGATGATCGTCCCTACCGGCGGCCTCTTGCTCGGGTGGGTGGTCATGATCGGGCAGAAGCGGGAGCCGAAGCCGTGAGCTTCCTCTCATCGCTGCTCTCGCCTGTCTGGCGTTGGATCGCAGCGGCCGGCGCCGCCGTGGCGGCCATCGGCGCAATCTATCTCAAAGGCCGTTCGGACGCGGCGGCCAAGGCCAAGCTGGAGGATGTCTCGAATGCGAATGCAATCCGCAAGGCGGGGGCCGATGCTCGCGCTGGCGTTGACGCTGACGTTGCCGCTGGCAAGCTGCGTGACACCGATGGCTGGAGGCGAGACTAAGATGGCGCTCTGCGATCAGTTCAAGCCCATCGCGTGGTCAGTCTCCGACACTGACGGCACAATCGCGCAGGCAAAGTCGCACAATGCGGCGGGCGTCGCCCTTTGCGGGTGGAGGCGCTGATGTCGATCGAGACTGACACCAGAGACAAAGTCGTCAGGCTCGAAGCCATCGTCGAACATCAATCGCAGATGATCGCCTCTCTGAGCGATCAACTCGGAGCGGCAGTAACGAAGCTCGATGCCATGCACGACATCTTCATGAAGATGGATGGTGCGAAGCTCACCTTCTTCGCGCTCGCGGGGGCGATCGGCTTTGCGTCTGCTAAGCTCTCTGCCCTATTGCCGTGGTTCTCAATCCCGCCACGCTAACAAAATCCGCCCAGCATCCGCTGACGGATGTGAGTGGCTCCTGCCGCTCGACTTGATGACCCTATACCACTCAGCCCCGGTCTCGCTTAGGCGGGATCGGGGTCTTTTTTGTTGGCATCCGCGAGCTGACTGCCAGAACTTACCGGCGGCTTTGGAAGCGGCATCCAGTGTGTGGGCTCGACGTGGATGGCGTCCGGAACGCTGCCCCGTCGCTCCTCCCAAAAAGCGACCGCTCCAGCTGCTACGCCCGTCCAACCGACGATGCTGTAATAGGCGACACTGACATCATCGCCGTCCCATAGCAGGACTTCCTGACCGCCCGTCTTCGGCGCCGTTTCAATCGGCTGCCAAGCGCCCTCGGAACCTAGCGGATGCGCACACATCTAACCCCCTCCCTTAGCGAGAGCTGCTTCTGCTGAGAGGGCGCGTTCGGACAACTCGATGATTTTGTCGCCGCGCCGGTCTCTGATGTGCCGCAGCTTCTCAATCTCCCCCGCCTGTTCAGCGACGAGTGCTTCCAGAGCTTCGATGCGGGAGGCGGCTTTCTCGCATTTGTCGATTGCGGCTTCGAGCGCGTAAGCGGCGTTCTCGGTGAAGCCGTCGCCTTCCGAGCACTGGCCTTGGATAACCTCCCAGCAGTACCGGGCTTCCGAAACTGCCTCGACCATCTCCCCGCTCGTGCTCATGGGCGGGGCGGGCTTGGCGGCCTCGTAGGCAGCGATGGCCGCGCGAGCGATGTCGATGCATGCAGGATCACCCGGCATGTCTGCCACGGCCAGTCCCGCAGCGGTCAAAGCCCTCTCATCAACCATGACCATCTTCCTCTGTCTTGAGCGCGCATCCGCTAGGATCGGGAGAGAGCGCGGCATGGGCTTCGCGGGCGCGCATCTGCGCCATAGCTGCCCGAAGGGTTGCCGTTCCGTCTCTGCCGTCACAAGCGGCCATAGCGACGGCAGCATAGCGAGCCGAGTAGCGGGTGCCGTCCTTGGCCTCATAGGTGTGCTTGATCGGGATGCCCCGCTCGTCCTGCTCTATGGAAATGAACTTAGGCATCAGCAAATCCTTTCGCCGCGCTGGTGGATCATCATCGCGAGGTTGCCGACATCGACCGGATCGCCCTTTGCGACGGGCTCGCAAAGCAACTTGACCAAAAACGCATTCGTGCATTCCGACTTGTCGTCCCAACCCCGGCGGCCCTGCGCCCGCTTCTTCGCGAGCTTGGCTTTCATGGCGATGGCGAATTGATCGACGGCGATATCATCGGAATGGTGGGATGACGGTTCAGGTACGGACAGTGCCGCGAGAATTGCGGACGAAAGCTCGGACCACTCTGCAAGCGAGATATTCATCTGCACATTAGCCAGCCGCTCAACAGCGGCACGCGCTGCTTCTCGCGCCCCGGCAGCCGCCTCAAGTTTGCGGGTGAGGCCTGCGATGGCGGCTTCGGCGGCGGTCAGGTCTGGGTCGGTATAATCGAAGTTGCGGCCCTTAAGCAGCCGCTCTATCCGCGACATGAGGCGGTCATAGACTGAGCCGGGAAACCGTCCGATGCTCTTCCACGCCAGCGTCAGCACTGAGTAGGCGGCGTCCCGCTCCCTCTCCGCCTTCTCGCGCGCGGCTGTCTCTGAGGAGAGGGCTTCGCGCAGGCGGGTGATTTCGGCGGCTTGCGCTGTCATGACCTTGTCGGCGGTTAAGAGTGCGTCTTGCACGTTCTTGAGGTGGTCCTCGATGTCAGTCATTGATCGGCCTCCCGTTGTGGTCGATGCTTTTGCCTGTCGCGCGGTTTATCGGGTAGAACCACTGTCCCGAGAACTCGTCGCCCCATTTGTTGAAGTTGGGCGAGACGCGCACTTCCTGCGTATGACCAGCACCGCGCTTGCCGCCTTCCGTCTCGATGTCTTTGACGGCGATCAGTCGGTATTCGCGATCTTGAGGCGGATACCATGTGCGGCAGCAAGCCATGCAGACCGGGATATTCCAGTGGACGCGGTCTCCTACCTCGAAGCGATCCGTGCGCACGATGTCACTCATCGCCGCCTCCGAGGGTGGAGCGGGCGCGGACTTCAAGAGCGCGCTGAATCATCCGGGCTGTGTCCGACCCGCCGACATCTCGACCGATCATCTCGGCAATCCGCGCGGCGCTGTTATAAGTCTCGGCTCGCAGCTTGGCGTTGTCCTGATCGGTGGCGGTGAGGGTGTCCAGACGGGCGAGAAGACGACGGAGCCAAGGCCAACTTTTCGGCCCGAACTTGTCGAGGGTGTTCCGCATCTCCTCTACCTCGGCATCGGTTGCGATGGGGTCAGTCATGACTTTCGCCTTTCGTAGACGGGGTGGAGAGAGCGCGGCGCTCCTCCGGGCTGTCGATTGTCATTGTGAAGCCGCAGCACTTCGGCCAGCCGTGGCGGAAGGCGCTCGCGCTATCGACCCGGCGCGTGGCTCCGCACGCCGTGCACCAGACCTGACCTCGAGCTAAGCTCGGGTGACATTGAGCGAGGACGCCGGGCAGCGCCTCGACCCTCGCGGCCAACTCCAGAAGATCGGTCGGGTTGAGATCAGACATCGGGGCGGTCCTTGGGGGTGGGGCGGGGCGAGCGAATGTCCGCGTAGACCGCGTGCGTCTTGCGCCGGAAGGCCCGCCTGGTTTCGAGGCGGCGGGCGATCTCGTCCGCGTCTGTCGTGTCGAGCGCGGCCATGATCTCGTTATGGACGCAGTTGCGGAGCGAAAGCTGCCCGCTCTTGCCGAGAGCCGCGAAGGCCTCCGGATACATGATCCGCAGATGCGACACGGCCTCCTTGCCGATGTCCATCGCGATCTCGCCAACCAGCGCGCGGTCAGCGTTCGCTTTTGCCGGGAGGTTCGCGCCCATCAGCCTTCCCTCCCTTCGGGGAGAGGGGTGGGGACGAATTCGGGCGCAGCGTTCAACGCGTCAGCAATCCAGCGCGCTAATCGTTCGCTGCATTGCTTGTGAAGTTCCGGCGTGAAACGGAAGCTCGGCGGGATGACGCTCATCAAGCCGAGTTGGCAGACGGTCATATTGTTGTCGGCGTGAATGGTCACGGATGAGCCGACGACACTGCTGTAAGGCACGATCTTGGCAGTCAATTTCATGGCTTGAACCTCTTCATAGCTTCGGCCATCCTGCGGTCGTGCTCAGCCTGAGCTTCGGGCAGGAGACGGAACATCAGCGGTGGCCGGCTCGACGGGTAAACGTCACGGTCGTCGAAGGTCAACCACATGCCATCAGGCCATTGGCCGTCGTATCGGCAGCGAAAGACGCCAGTCGATCCGGCCTCGATGACCTCGAATTCGCTGCCGTCCTTGGGGCAGTAAATACCTTCGCGCCAACCAAAGTCGCGGAGCCGCTGCACCGCACGCGATATCTCGCGGAGCGCCGACTGCTGATCGGGGAAGTCAGTTTCTGCCTTAGCCTGCGCCGCTTCTGACGCTTCCCATAGGGCTTTCGCCTCGTCGGAAGTGAGCGCTACCCGCGATCCGTCAGAGAGCGTTGCTGATCCGTGGTAATCCCCATCCCACCTCATGATGCGCTAGCCTCTGGGGAGGGGGTGGGCTTGGAGAGGGCTGCGCGGAGTTTCGCGACGGCTATGACCGGATTGCCGTCGAACGCGGCCTCGCTCTCTTGGAGGTTGATGAAGCCGGGCATGACGGCGCACCATATCGGGCGGCCCTCGGGCGTGGTGCCGTCCGTGAACAGTATCGGCTCTTCGGCGCGCGGCCCACCATGGGCGGGGCAGCATGGGCCGAAGCAGTAGACGGGCCGATCGTTGCCGCGCTCCTGCCAGAGGAATTCACGCGGCCACTGAGGCCCGTAAGCCTCCTTATCGCAGTGGCCCGCAGGCGACCCGCCCATCCACATCGGAACGCGACACTTCCCGCCGTCCCATGGGGCTTCGCGATGCTTCGTCTCGCTCATGGCTTCATCCTTCTGGGGTGGGGGAGGGGTCACGCCGACAACTCCAGTTGCCCGGGGCGCAGGCTCCAGACGCCGGGGCACTGCATGGCATCCCAGCGGTCGGCCATGGCGCGCGGCGTGTTCGTTGGGCGGCCTCGGGCTGGAGGCCACGCGGCTTCTCCATCGTCTTGAGCGTCCGGTACATGCGATCGATTTCGCGTTTGCTCATCGCGCCCATCACAGCCCCCCGCTATCTGTGGGGGCGGCGGTGGCGCGCTTCTCCCATAGGAGTTTGGCCTGTGTAGGGTGCTTATCGACGCGCGGGCGTGAGGGAACCGACCAAGATCCTGACCGACGCTCCCCGATAAGTTTCCAACCAGCGCCGCGCAGCGAAGCCCCGCCTTCGTCAGGCAGCGTGTATGTCCCGATCCGGCTATACCCGAGAGCGAAAGCGGCCTTGCAAGCTGCGCCGTAAAGGAACGAGCAGACGTTGCGCGTCCCATCGGTACAAAGGCGAGTGACCTCCAGCGTAGCCCCGTCCTGCCGGTGGCGTGACACGGGCCGCCCAACGATCACGACGCCCACGATTTCGCCACCCTGCTCGGCGCCTATCGAGAACTTATGGCCGACGACGGGCGGATGATGCCGGTGCAGTCGCCCAACGAAATCGTTGGCCTCCTGAAGCTCAATTGGGACTGTCATCAGCCTCATGACGCCCGTCCCCCGCTCTCTGTGCCCATAGACGGGGGGAGGGCCTTGGACGCGCGAGCTTCGGCCATCTTCCTGCCGCGTTCGATGGCTGCCTCATGCCGGGCGCGCTCGCGATTCAGTTCGGCAGTCCACCAGGCCCATGCGGCGGCGCGGGCCGTATCGCCATCGGCCGCCGGGAAGCTGATGCCGAGCCGACGCTCTGACATGACGCCCGTCTTCGCCGCCCGCGTCGGGATCGTCACGTAAGCGACGAACCGCTGTGCCGGCACGGCATCGTCAGACGAGTAGACGACAACGCGGGGCTTGTGGCCGCTCGGCTCCGTCACGGCGGAACAGAGCATGATTTCAGTGTCGGGTCGGTTTGCGTTTTCGTTGTAAGTGCTTGAATTGTCGATCATCGCTTTTCCCTCAGTTTGTGAGAAAAGCGTTTGAAATCAACAGCGAAAGGTGCCTCTTAATCAGCGGGTCGTAGGTTCGAGCCCTACATCACCCACCACGGAACCTAAGGTGTTGAGATCAGAACGCTTTTTGTCCTTCGGCGTCTTGTCATTATCATCGCATTTTGCCGGCCTAAGCGCAACGGTTTGCAGAGCGGTTTGCAGATATTTCCCCGCTGTATGCTCCTCGATGCGCCTCACGCAGTTGGTCGCAAGCTCCAGGGACCGGCGCAAATAGCTCGCATCCATTGACCCGCCGCCCGGCACGGCATGCCCGCTCACGGCGCAGGATTCGAGCGTGGTGCATCCTGCCTCCGCAGCGAGACTGGTGAACGTCCCGCGAAAGTCATGGAAGGTCAGGCCCTCGATGCCGGCCTTCTCTTGCAGCTTTCCGAACGACGCGCGGAACCCGCTGCTGGTCCAAGGCTTACCATCGGAATTGAGGAAGAGCGCCGCGCCCTTGGGATTGCGCTTCAGGGCCTCAGCGAGAGGCGCAGGGACGGGCATCGCGATCTTGCGGGGCTTCTTGCCCTTGCGCACGCTCTTGCTCTGCGTGAGCCTGAGAACGCCGTCGCGAATGTTGGCTGACGTGAGCCTGAGAAGATCGCCTTGACGCTGGCCTGTCCAGATCGCGGCATAGGCCACGATCGCCAGTTCCCACTTCGCCTCAGCAAACAGCTTGCGCAAATCGTCTTCCGTCCAAACCTTTTCGGTCCGGTCGCTTGCAGATAGCCGACCGCCGCGAGCGCAGGGGTTGACGGCCATCTGTCCGTGATTGACCGCATATCCGAACAGCGCGGCCAGCACCGTCCAAGCGTAGTCGGCTTTGCGCGGGGTGGCCTGCATCGTGTCGCGCCATTTCAGGAACTCGCCACGGGCGCGAGGGTCTTTCGCCGCTGCCATGGTCATCTTCCCGAATTTCGCGTCGATCAGCTTCAGATAATTGCGGTATGCCCGCAGGCTATCGGGCGACTTGGGGAACGCCGACGAAGCCTCATAATCTCGGATGAGGGCAGCGACCGTGTCCGCCTTATCGGGAACCTTCCGCGTCGCCAGCGCCCTGTGGTAGGATGCCATGAAATCAGGCGTTCCCGGCTCGCCTTCGAGCGCAGGCCCGCCGCGCCACGCATAGAAATAAGTCTTGACCGCGCCCCCGGCCAATTTCTTCTTGGCAGAGGCGATGCCCTTAAGCCGCACGTTCACCATCCTCGGCCAGCCACCTGTCAAACGCGGAAAGCTCGGAATCTGCCGTCAGGCCGCCAAGCTTGTCCAGCGCCACGTCGATGGCTTTGCGATCATACCGCGTCGTGCCTGGCACTGCCGGCGGCATCGTGCCGGCCTTGACAAGCTGCGAGAACCGCGACGCCGACATGCTGCAATAGGCAGCCGCCTCGGCTCGGGTCATCAGTCTCGGCTCCACCACCGCGCGCGGCATGTCAGGATTCCTCGCGCTCGGCCGCGAAGCGGTCAATCGCTTCCTTCATCTTGCGGTCATGCTCGGCTTGGGCTTCGGGCAGCAGCCGGAACATCAGCGGAGGCCGGCTCGACGGATAGATGTCGCTGTCGTCGGATGTCATCCACATTCCGTCAGGCCATTCCCCCTCGTAATAGCAGCGGAAAACTCCGGTGGACCCGGCCTCGATGACCTCGAACTCGCTGCCATCCTTCGGGCAGTAGATCGCATCACGCCAGCCAAAGTCGCGGAGCCGCTGCACGGCGCGCGATATCTCCCGGAGCGCTGACTGTTGATCCGGGAAGTCGGCAGCGGCCTTTGCCTGCGCGGCCTCTGAGGCTTCCCAGAGCGACTTCGCCTGCTCCGGCGTGAACATCACGCGCGAGCCGTCCGCAAGCCGCCCAGAGCCGCTATATTCGCGATCGTCGCCCATGTCAGGATTCCGAGCTAGGGGGAGGGGGGAGGGGACGGCGCGGCTTGCACCAGTCGCAGACGCGCTCGCAGTCGCCGCATCCGCTCTCGGGATCAACGCAGCCGCATTCGTCAAAGCACGAATAGACCACGCCATCGCCGCCGCAGTTCGGGCAGCAGTCACCGGGGTCGTGGTCGAAGTCGTCGCCCTCCAGCCTATCCCTTATCTCGGCAAGGCGATCGTCGCTGATGGGTGAGGTCATGTCAGGTCTCCGCAGCCGGAGTGGTTGGAGAGGGCGTCGAGGTCGTAGGTGGCGGTCTCAGCGCGAACGGGCATGACGCACCCGACACCGTCGTTCGCAAAACGGAACGGCAGCGGATCGACTGGCGATCGTGCACGGCCGCACTCGACGTCGGGCAGCCAGAAGACCAAGTGCATCAGGTTGACTTGGTAGATTGCACCCCTGAACCCGACCGTTTCTCGGTCGAGGATGGTATAGCAAGCAGGAAGGTCTCCTGGCTCGCTTAGATCCTCTAGGCGGAACCGGATGGGCGGAAGCTTCGGCAGCGGCGCGGCGAAGCATGTCGAAAAATCGACTTGCCGGAATACGCGCTCAGCATCAGGTACCTCGGAATTGTCAGGCACATCGGCGCGGGCCGGCACGCGCACCATGATGTGCCCGTCGGTCGCGTAGGTGAACCCGGCCCGCGTCCACGGCTGCATGATGTAGGGTCGCGCCAGTTCAAGACTGCAAAAATAGCTCAGATCGATTGAGGTCGTCATCACGCGCCCTTTCTCATGGCATTGACCTTCGCGGCGGCAGCCTGGAACTGGTCGGGGAAGTCGGAGCGGAAGATGTTGATCAGGAGGCGATCGTTGGCCTCGCCAGCCTCCGCGCGGGCGGCCCGATTGATCTGGCCCCGCTTTCGCGCAACGGCTTGAAAGGCGCGCTGTTTCTCGCCCAATGCGATCTTCGCGAGCCCGCGCCACTTCGGGCCTCGCTTGTAGCCGGCCACCCGATCCTGAAATAACTGGCGCTGGATATCGCCGATCGCGAACGTCAGGCAGGCCTCTGCCTCATCGCAATCCGCGATCGTCTTGACCTCGTCGATGGTCCAGCCGTCTGTGATGTCGATGACCGGGACGGTGATGGGGGAGGTCATGGCCGCTCCCCATAGACAACCTCACAGACTGTCCGGACCTTGACGAGATCGAACCAGTCATCGGTGCGGACACTGGATTCCATGTCGATCCAGTAGGGCCCGCAGCGCCCCATCAGCCCGTTGATGCTCTGGATCGTGTCGAGCACGTTGCCCGGATTGATCCCGCCAGCGTAGCCGACCAGCCGGCCAGGGTGCGGCAGCCATTTCTTCGGACGCACGCCGTTGCCGCCGGAGACGTCGTAGAGCCAGTCGACGTCGTGCTCGCGCGGGAAGGACTCGGTGTCGCGGCATTGCAGGATGCAGCGCTTGCCGGCCATCTGCCCGAACCGCTGCGCTGCGGCGACGGACGGCTCCCCGTGATTGATCTGGATACGGTCGAACCGCTTGACCGGGTAGCGGCGCATGTCGCCGGTCTCGTATTCCATTATCTCTCTGGCGAGATCACCGCAAAGATGGGCGGCGAATCGCATTGGCGCGGGGTCGACCCGGTTGTTATCGACCATCATGAAATCGATCCCGTTCATATTCGGGTAGCGGTTCTCGCGCCCCTGCCGCTTGCGGCTGAAGAGCACGCCCCATTCGACCGGATAGCGGTCGCTGATCCAGCGCATGTTCTCAATGTTGGTGCGCGAATCGACGCCGGTGAAGGTGATGAACAGCGGCAGCGTCGGCGGATGGCACTTGTAATCGGCCTCGTTCATGTGCGTTCGCCTCTCTTCTGGAATGGTCTGTGGTCGGCACCGAACCCGCGCGATTGAATCGGCCGCTTGTGCTTCGCGCGGGGTGGTTCGGCACCTTCGGCTTTCGCAAGCAGGCGGGCGTGGAAGGCCTCTTCCTTCTTGCCGATGCGCCGTGTGTGGGCGATGGCGTGAATGTCTGAGCCCGCTGTCGTCGCCGGTCGTCCGAACGTCCGCTCATGGTGATCAGGGCGCCGCATGGGCTCGATATGGCGGGGGTCGTTCGCATCGGGCGACAGCCGGCCCGTCTCAGGGTCGACGAACCTCAGCGCCAGTGGCGGGTTGTGGTTCCAATCGATGCCGCCCGCGATCTCCTCATCCGTGAAGCCGAGCATCAGCAGCGTCGCGTGAAGCTTCACGCCGATCGGGATGTGCTTGCGGTGCTCTGAGGTGCGCGTCATGCCACACCTCTGGTCTCAGCGCAGACGAATCCGCGCTTGCAGTCGCGGATGGCTACCTTCTCAGCGACCGACAGATGCCCCGCCTCGCAGTTGCAGGGCTCGCAGGCGAGCACGAGGTTGGACGGATGGTTCGGGCCGCCGTGCGACTTCGGCACCAGATGCTCGATCGTGATCTCGACGCTGTCCGACGACAGGAAGCCGACCTCGCAAAACCAGCACCAAAGTCCGTCCCGCGCCGCCAAGTCGTCAATCAGATGGCGGAGCTGCTTGCGCGCCTTGAGGTCAGGCGACAGAGCCATGCGGTTGCCGCGCTCGAAAGCCTCGCGTGCTGTGATCAGCGGCTCGGGCCAGGTCTGGATATCCTTGGCGTTGCGATAGACAACCTGCACGCCGTCGCACGTCTGCGCGCGCAGCAATTCCCATTGGTTCGTCGGCGGCAGGACTACGGCGCCGCAATCGGTCAGCCATGCCTTGAAAGCATCCATCTTGAAGGCGGGGCGCTTCTTCATGACCGCGCGCCCTCGATGATCTCGACCAGGCGCACTGCGCCGGCTATGACTTCGCTCTGCCTGTCAGCAGGCAAGAGCGCGTCGAGCCGGCCCTCACGCGCGCCATGCTCGCGGATGTGGCAGGTGAGGTATTCATGCAGAGCATCGTTGGCGGACGCGCGAGGCTTGACCGAGCGCAGTTCGGGCGGCTGATACTCGATTCCAAGAACCTCTGCGATTAGAGCGGAAACGCGGCTGTGGCGCGTGATGCCGCCTTCGATCTTCGCGATTTGCTGCTGGGTGATGCCGGTTCGCTCGCCAAGTTCGGCCTGAGACCAGCCCTTTGCCTTGCGCGCCGCTTTGATGATCTCACCCATCAGTGGAAAGTTGACGTTCATGACCGCACCTGCCGCGCCGGGGCGATCTCTGCCTCGGCTTCCTTCCGCAGAAGCGACAGGTCCATGCCGGGGCAGACCTCTGTCAGGATGAACTCCTCCGCCTGGTCACAGAAGGTCTTCATCTCCTCGATCGTGAAATCCGAGGTCGAGCGCAGGGCGACATAGCAAGAGCCGCCCACTTCCATCCGAGCGCCTTCATACCAACCGTTCCGAAGCTTGATCTCGCCCTTAAGCTTTTCGATCGTCCAGGGTTCGGGCGCGTTGTCGGCGGCCTTGCCGAGCAGGGCATGGAGGTAGCGGTTCTGCGCGTCGGAGCGCGGGCGGTACTTCGTTAGGGTGAACAGGCAGCCTTCCTCGGCCGCTGCAATCGCCTGACGATCAGCCCGTGCGGCAGGAACGAGGGCGCCGCCCTCGACCTTCGCTACGATCTGCCTGCGCGATGCCATCGGTCAGATCCCGAGCGCTTCTTTGCGGGCGCCGAAGTGCCCCTGCAGTCGGGCGATGTCGCCGTGATCCTTGATGCCGAGCACGTCCTGACGGTGCGCACGCGTCTGGCCCCACCATGCGCGGACGACTTCGTAGGCATCGACATCGTTGGCGGCATCGAGCTTGGCGACCAGCACGGCCTCATAGGCTTCCGGCGTGCTGGTGTCGGGCTCGGCCGCAGGCGGCGCTTCATCCGCTGGCGGTGGCGGTGGTGCGGCTTCCTCCGATGGTGACGACTCCGGGTCGCCGGACGGCGCCATCTTCGCGACGCGCGCGAGGTGCTCGGCTTTCAGCGCGCGGGCTTTCTCGACGAAGCCGTCGAAGCCCTCCAGATCGGTTTCGACGTCGAGATAGGTATAACCATCCTCAATGCAGGCGGCGTCCTCGCACACAGCAAGCTGCTCAGCGAGGTTCGCCAGCACTGCCTCGGGATCGATCCCCTCTGCATCCTCGGCGGGCGCCGGAGCACTCTCAGCGGGATTGCTGGGCAATGCTCCGGCGTCCTGCGCTGATGCCGTGGGGGGTGGCACGGCGGCAGCGGTCTCTGTGAAGGTGGCATCTTCGATCGGCGGCGGCGGGGGAGGAGGCGCGGGCGGGCTGGGAGGAGGCGTCGAAGGCCCTTCGCTGCGGATGCGACGGCCTTCCATCTCCTCTGCCGTCAGCTCATTCCCGATCTCCTCCGGGAATGCCTTGCGCAGCGCGGCGGCCTCGGCGCACTTCTCGATCTGGCCTTCCGGACGGCTCTCCCACATGTCGTTCGGCAGATCGCTGTTGCCGACCGTGGCGTAGCTCTCGATCCATTTGACCTTCGGGCCGACGAACTTGCAGGAGCGGCCGCCCATCTCGCGATAGACGGTCATGCGGCACCATTCGGGGAACGAGACGGTGATCGTCTTGTCTTCCCAGTTTCCCTTGACCTTGACGCGCCCGGTGAAGGTCCGCTCGCTGGTCGGGCCGAACTCGGCTTCATCGCAGCCGACATACTGGCCCGTGCGGAACGCCGTGGTGCGGACCTCTGAGATGCCAGGCCACACGGTCTCGACGTAGCCGCCGGACTTGCTATCCCACATGGGCACGATATGGACGGGCTTCTTGAACGGATCGAGCTTGCGCGCCTTGCAGTAGGAGAGCGCCATCACGACGGCGTCATGGCTTTTCGCACTCGGAAAGACCGCCTCGACCAATGCCTTCCAACCGCTGGCGTCGACGCCGAACCGCTCCTTGATCGCGGGATGGTAGGGCAGGCGCGGGGCCTGGAATTTGACGATGGCGTTCATGCGGGCGTGCTCCGGTTCAATCGGGAAGGGTCAGGCGGCGGTGGCGGTGACGCGCGGCTTGCCATCGATCGTCACGCCGGGGAGGTGGGCGACATTCGCCTTGACCTTCGCGCGGGCGACCTTGAGCAGGCAGGCCTTGAGGTCGGGATCGCCCTCGGCAGCGAGGAACGCGGCGAAGGCGGCATCGTCGGCCACCTCGACCAAGCCGGCGACCTTGCGCTCGCTGACCTGCCGGACGGTGCCGATGGTGACGGTCTGCGCGACGACAGGCGCGACCTCGACGGGCGGCGCTTCCGGATTCAAGGCCTTCGCGAGCCGGGCGGCCTCCGCGAGGCGCTCGTTTTCGATGCGCGCTTCCTCGGCCAGCCGGGCGTTTTCGGCACGGATGTAGGCCTGCCCGATGTCGAAAAGCTGGACCTTGAGCGTCTTCGCGCCGCTGACGACCGGGGCCCACTTCGCATCGACGGCGCGTCCGCCGGACAGGAACGGTTCCTTCTCCGCAACGCGCTTGGCCTCGGCCTCGTTTTCGAAGGCCAGGAACTTCTCGCGATAGTTGGCGACGAGATCGGCCTGGATCTTCGTCGTCGGCTTGCCGCCGATTTCCTCGAGCCACGCCTTCACCTGCTTTTCGAGCGCGGCGACGTTGCGGGCGACTTCCTGAACCGGGGTCAGTTCTTCGGGCGGATCATTGTCGCCGGCCACGGCGCGGGGGTTCTCGGCGGCGGTATCGTTCGCCGCCGGATCGGGAACCTCCCACGGCCAGCCGGAACCTTCGAAAGCCGCCTTGTAGTGCTCATAGGAGACCGGCTTCGTGCAGAAAAACGAGAACCGCGTCTCCGCAAAGCCGGCATCGGCGACGACCATGCGCAGGTCAGCCTTCGTGCCGATCCATGCCTTGAGCGAGCCATCGGCCTCGCGGGTGATCGCGACCGGGATGCGGTTCTTCTCGGCATAGTAGCCGCACTCGCATTCGCCGACGGTGAGATCGCCGCGCTTGCCGTTGACGGCCGCGCGCCACCAATCGAAGTCCTTCCGGGGTGCAATGGCTGCTTGGCTCATGTCTCTTTCCTCGCTGCGATGCGGACGACGGGCCGATCGCCACGCCATCGGGTGATTTTGATCCCGGCCTTTCGGGCCTGGGCTTCGACTTTCAGCCGGTCGTGAACGGCGATCGTTGCGCGCCGGAGGGCTCCATCACTGGCGCGCTCCGCTGGCATCAGGCGATGCGCCAGCCACGGGTCGGGGTGAGGCGGTAGGTGCGCTCTCCGACGACCTTGGTCTCAGGCGGGATGTTGAGCGGGCGGAAGCCCCCGGCGACGCGCAGGATGCGCATTCGAGCCTTCACGCTCTTGCCGACGTGGGATGCATTCAATCGGGACTGTTTCATCGGTTTCCTCGGGACTAGGGGAGCGCCGCAGCGCCCCCCGTTTCGGTTATCTGTTGAGCGAACCTGCGGCCTTTTCGCAGTGCCCATCAGGGTTTGAGAGGCCTTCGGGCCGCTGCGGCAGCCCCCGTGAGGGCCAGCCGGCTGCCGATTTCAAAGGGCCGGTCCCGGCTGGTGAAGCTCTGGCGAGCGCGATGATCAGGAAGAGGAGGAGGCTGATCATCAGAATGGGTTCCGCCGCGCGCGGTCTTCGGGGCTCTCGCGATCCGGCTCGACATCCCATTGGATCGGAGCCGGGTACATCGCGCGGCCGAGGGCGTAGACCGCCAGCGCGGCGATGCCGCCGAAGAACGGGGCCAACCACCACGCGCTCATGCCGACACCTGTTCAGGCGCGCTATTGAGCAGTTCCGTGAAGACGCTGATATCGGTTTTGCGCTCGACTACGGGGCGGAAGTCTTCCGAGAGATACCAAGGCTCCTGGGGCGGCGCGTCGGTGAACTCGCAGATCGGATTGATGACTTCGACCAACCGGATACGTTGCCTGCCGTTCTTGCGGACGCCTGTTTCCCGGACGGTATAGACCGACCCCTTGGCCGGACTGGCTACGCGCCACGCGCGCCGCCACTCTGACCAGAATTGACGCTTCGACGCTGGCAGCCGAGCGAGGGAGCCGCCGACACAGACCACGGGCTGGCCAACATAGAAATCCATCCCGCCCTCCCTCAGAACAGGCTTGCGAAGCCGACCGCGAACGGGCCGACGACGAAGAGCATGATGGCGGCGGCAACATCGCCTAGGGTGACGGCAGAGCGGTCCACGACCTTGCCGACCCAGATGTAGCCGTCGTCCACCGTGCGCCGTTCCATCACGACGCAGCGGGCCCGGTAGTTCCGGTCGGCATGGATTTGCCCCAGCACCTCGGCACATGCCGACGCCCGGTTCTCGTCGCGATACTGCTCAAGGCAGGGGATCGTTCCGGCCATCACGGCGTAGGCGATCGTCAGAGCGAGATCGTCACTGCGTTCCGGGATGAAAAGGGTTCGCGTCGCGGTCATCGTCCGATCTCCTGCGCTGCGGTTTCAAGGAATCGCGCGGCCTGCGTCAGACCGTTCGCGTGGTGGACAAGCTTTCCGGCAAGGTGCGGAAGCCCATGGGTGCGGGCCCGGTGGACGGTGGTGGCGTTCTTGATCTCCATCACGCTGCGTCCTTCTGCTTGGCTTCGATGCCGGCCCAAATCTGAGCGGCGAGGGCGGTGCTGGCGGTCGCGAAGTCGTCCAGCGGCATGTCGGCCCATGTCGGATGGGCTTCGAGGATCGCGCGCTCGGCAGGGCCGGCGTTGCGCCAGATGCGAAGGGATTCCGCCACGAGCGCGCGCATCTCTGCGGCGATCTCATCGAGGCGGGAGGCGGTCTGTTCGGGAAGCCACGCCATGGCGATCACTCCGCCGCTTGTGGCAGAGCGCGGGCGGCAAGAGCCCGCAGCCGGCCGGGATGCGCCTCGACGAATGCGACCAGCGCGAGATAGTCGTCGCGGTGGAACCCAGCGGGGTGATCAGCATCGATGCGATCGCGCAGCCGCTCGGTCGTGATGCCCTCCTGGCACCCGACCCACCACCGAAGGCCGTGCTTCGGCGAGTCCACTGCGGTCGCATAGGCATTGCGCGATCCCTGCGGGCCGGCGACGAACAGCCAATCACCATCTTCATAAACGGCGCCGTCCCCGATG
>Ga0172380_10000677_pt1 | contig 62720 bp, 47 predicted proteins | sample Leawe162metaG_FD_119747 | JGI IMG/M metagenome (GOLD analysis project Ga0172380, IMG submission 119747) | Leachate microbial communities from a municipal landfill in Southern Ontario, Canada - Leachate well 162 metaG | ecosystem: Engineered > Solid waste > Landfill > Unclassified | place... | reverse complement strand
GGGGATAATATTCTTATCGCTTATAGCCGAGCAAGACTTATGTCCTCTGATAGTGGTACTTATATTTATCTTTTGAGTATAAATGCTGTTACGGGTAAAGTGAATTATAAAACGCCTGTTGTATTATCAGGAGCAGCACTTTCAGATTTTACAAGGGGATTAACAAAGGCAATTACTACAACTATCGGAACTATTCTAAATGTTGCTACTGTCGGTAAAGCACAAAATACTTATGATGCAATTAATAATATGATGGGTTATAGCAATATCGGATTTGATTATAATTATTTCTCTTATAAAGATGATCTGATTTTTGAAATCCGTGCCAAAGAACCAATGATGAATCCAAAAACTAGAGATGAACCGGGGGAAGGTTATATAAGAGTTAATAAGAAAACCGGAGCGGTAGTTTATGCTACTTATTTTGAATTGTGTGATGGATATGCTCATATAGATAATCTTGCACCAATAGCATATTATGATAATCTAGTTTTCTTATCAGGCGAAGAAAAACTTGTCGGTTTTAATCTTGATACTGGTAAAATATTGTGGACTTTATTCAAGGAAGCTGGTTTTGTAGCTGATTTAAAATTAATTGATGGTGTTTTATATACAAAGTTTGGAATTACAGATTATAATATTTATCTCGATAAAGATGATGTGGAAATCAAAGAGAAGTTTTCAGAAGATCCTTTTGGTTTTATGGCAATCGAAGCAACGACAGGTAAAATTCTTTGGAAAGTAAATACTGAAGTTGATCCCAGTCTTCAGACACCTCAATTCTCACTCGAAAATTACTATGACGAAAAAGCTAATCGAATATACTTTGCTGATGAGCAGAATGTTTATGCGCTTAAGCTTGGAAAGAACGGTGGTAAATACGACTGGCAATATAATTTTGAAAAAAATGATCTTGGTGAAATGGAATTTGAAGAAACTTATGCAGTTCAAGAAACTTGGATTGGAAGCGTTCCTCGGACTACTTCCACCTCTACTTATATGGGTGGTGGCTGGGTAATGACTACAACACGAACAACCGGAGGAATTAGTTCAAGCGGAGCTTCAGATTTTCTTCAAGAAGCAGAAGGCGCAGAATTAACAAATACTTACAAAAGCTGGGGTAACTACTACGGTGTATCGGCAAGAAAATGCCTTAACGTTTTTTATGGTAATGATAATATATTAGTAATTGCGCCTGAAGGTTATGCAATGCTTAATACTAAAGATGGCAGCGAAGTATGGAAGACTAAATGGGATTATGATAATAAAGAAGTAAGTTATATTCCTAAACTTTTTAGTAATTCAATTGTTTATTGCCTTGATGAAGATTTAGTCTCTTTAGATATTCATACCGGGAAAAAAAGATGGAATGCAGAAGAGGATGAAAAATCAAAGTATTTCCTTTCACCTAATAAGAAATATATTTACTCAATTTATGACGAACAGATAACTGCTTATCCGATAGATTAGTAAATTAGGTTTCAGATAACAAAAACTGTAACAACAGGGGCGAACAAAAGCCCCTGTTGTTTTCCTCTAATAATCTCCATCTATTTCTTTTTATTGCTTTTACCCCTATATCTAAGTACTTTTAAAAATAAGTATTTCATTGGCTATCCTGCAAAGCTCTTCAACTAAGAGGCAATAATGAAAAAGAATGGTATTATCACTTCATCTTCGCAAGTCAGTATAAATGCAAAAGTAAATAATGATACTAAAGAAAAAACTTTTTTTGTTGTAGGAATCGGTGCTTCTGCCGGTGGATTGGATGCGATAGAGAAATTATTTATAAATCTAAATCCTTCGACAGGTATGGCTTTTATTATAGTATCTCATCTTGATCCGAAACATAAAAGTATCATGCCTGAATTAATTCAAAAATATACCAAAATGGAATTATTCCAAGCAGAAGATGGTATGGAAATAAAACCAAACCATGTTTATGTAGCTCCTGCTAATAACGAGATAGGAATTACTAATGGTAAAATTGAGTTAATTTCTCCAATCGAATCGCATGGTTTTAGGTTACCAATAGACTTCTTTTTCAAATCGTTGGCAAAAGATTTCGGTGAACATTCAATTGGAATAATTCTTTCCGGAATGGCTTCCGATGGAACAGAAGGAATTAAAGCAATAAAAAATGAATTAGGTATGGTAATTGCGCAAGAGGTTAATTCTGCAAAGTTTGATGGTATGCCATCAAGCGCTATTAATTCAGGTTTTGTAGATCTTATTTTAACTCCCGAAGAGATGCCCTCTCAATTAATAAATTATACTGCTACCAAACAAACCGGTCTTTCACCGGAGCAATTATCAGAAGAAATCTTTACTAATGCTTTACAAATAATCTATTCTACCTTACTTTCTCAGACAGGACATGATTTTTCTCACTATAAAATTAATACCATTCAAAGACGTTTAGAAAGAAGAATGGCACTTTCTCATATAGGGACTATCTCTCAGTGGTTTTACAGATCTTTTTTCCTTAGTAGATAAAAAATGGAAAATATATAAAAAAAGAGAATCTATATATTCATCACAACCTTATATAGTATTTCCTGTTTCACCTTTATACAAAAAAACTACAGAATCAATTATGAAAAAAATGAGGTAAATAATCTTATTGAATTATCTGAAAGAATTATTTTACAAAATTATATAGCTGATTGTGTAATAATTAAAGATGATGGAGATATTGTTTATACTTATGGTAGAACAGGCAAGTATCTTGAGATATCGAATGGCGAAGCAAAGATGAATATTTTTGATATGCTTCGCGAAGACCTAAAACAAGAAATAAATTATCTTATAAGAAAAGCATCAACGTCTAGAAAATCTGTTCATGAAAAAGGAATAAAAATAAAAATTAATGGTTCTCTCCGAATGGTAAATGTTGGTGTCAAGAAAATATTGCCTCCACTTGATGTAGTTGGCTCTTTTCTTGTTACTTTTGAAGAAGTCTTATTGCCTAAGATTAGTAAAGCTGATAATAAATTAGGTCCTGATAAAAAAGCTGAAAGAGTTATTAAGGAACTCGAAAGAGAATTAAAATCCGTTAAAGCTAATCTTAGAATCGTAATTGAAGATATTGAAGCATCGAATGAAGAATTGAAGTCTTCAAATGAGGAGATGCAATCGACAAATGAAGAGATGCAATCCACAAATGAGGAATTGGAAACTTCAAAGGAAGAACTACAATCACTGAATGAAGAATTAATTACCGTTAATACTGAATTTCAAAATAAGAATGAAGAGCTAACAACCATTAATGATGATATGAAAAATCTTCTTGATAGCATTAAAATCCCCACAATATTCTTAGATAATAATCTCAATATCAAAAGATTTACGTCTCACGCAACAAAAGTTATCAATCTTATCCCTTCGGATCTAGGCAGACCAATAAATCATATTGCTACAAATCTTAAGTATGAAAATCTTCTTTCAGATGCAGATGAAGTTTTGAGTACACTTGTATTTAAAGAGATCGAACTGCAGACAAAAGAAGGCATTTGGTATCAGATGCGAATCTTCCCTTACCGCACAACAAATAACATCATCGATGGTGTTGTTCTCACCTTCACTGAAATAAATAATTTGAAAGCCGCCAGTGATGAAATAAATATTTTAAATAATAAATTAGGTGTTGCGTTAGAATATGTCGATAATATATTAGATACAGTAAGGGATTCACTTCTTATTCTTGATGAGGAGTTAAAAGTGGTCTCTGCTAATCGTTCATTTTACAAATTGTTTAATACTTCCAATGGGGAGGTAGAAGGCAAATATATTTACGAATTAGATAAAAATTGGAATAAGAAGAAATTGCGTGATCTGCTTGAAGATATAATTCCCAAAAGAAATTTCTTTGAAGATTTTGAGTTAGATTATAATTTAGCATCTAAAGAAAATAAGAAATTATTGCTTAATGCTCGTCAGATATTAAAAGGCGAAGAAGGAACGAAATTGATTCTATTAGCTATACAGGAAGTATGAAATAATTTATTTGAAACGTATTATTAGGGGAAAACTAATGACGAAGAAAAATAATTCTCAGAGTAAAAAGGATTCTGTTTCTGAAAAAGTTGAAGAATTTCAGAAAATAGTTCAATTATTACAAATTCATCAAGTAGAGTTAGAACACCAAAACAATGAATTAAGAGTAACACAACAAGAATTAGAAATATCGCGAAACCTATATGTATCGCTTTTCGATTTTTCTCCAATTCCGTATTTTACTTTAGATGAAAATTTAATAATTCGAGATGTAAATGTTAATGGGAGTAAGTTATTTAATATAGTCAGGAATCGTCTGATCAATAGAAATTTTTTATACTTAATACCTCAAAAGGAAAGATTTGAGTTTGGAAAATTCATTAAGTTACTTTTTCAAACGCATGAAAAACAAACATGCGAAATGAAATTGATACATAAGAATAAGAAAATTTCTGAAGTAATTATTGAGGGGATAGCATTAGAAAATAATTTTGATAGTATTGAGACATGTCAGATTGCAATAATTGATTTCACGAATCAAAAAGATTTTGAGCATTCATTAATGGAGTCCGAGAAAAAATTAAAAGCTAGCAATGATTCAAAAGATCGTTTTTTCTCTATTTTGGCACATGATCTTAAAAGTCCGTTTCAATCACTCCTTAGCGTAACAGAGCTTCTTGCCAACGAAAATGAATCTTTAAGTTCAGAAGTGATTACAGAAATGTGCAATGGATTAAATAGCAACTTAAAAAATCTTTATGAGCTTGTAAATAATCTTTTACGCTGGACCATGATTCAAAGGGATATAATTGTTGCCCATCCTATTGTTTTTCCTATTCGGGAATCTATTGAAAGTAGTCTTGATGTAATTAGAATATCAGCAAACAATAAAAATATCACAATTGTAAATAAAGTAAGTGAAGAAATGAAGGTAAAATGTGATTTTGATATGTTTGGCCTGATAATGTCAAATCTAATTACAAATTCAGTTAAATTTTCGCATAAAGGAGGGGAGATAATCATTACCGCTTCTGAAAAAGGTGATTATATTAAAATATCTATTGCAGATAAAGGCATGGGCATTGACGAAGAATATTTAGATAAGCTTTTTGTTTTTACGGCTCCATATTCCACCCAGGGTACTCAAGACGAAAAGGGGACGGAATTGGGGCTACCTCTTAGTAAAGAATTTATTGAAAAAAACGGTGGCAAGATTTGGGTAAAGAGCAAAGAAGGGGAAGGATCGACATTTTCATTTACTCTACCGAAAGAATAAACTTGAAGTTAGGTAGTTAAAATCAGTCGTTTTGATTTAATTCTGTTTATTGGGAGTAATTCATTCCCTATTCTATGATATTATTTTATTTTCATTTAAATTGCAGTACTGAAAATATTTATTAATAAGCCGACTTAAAGTATTAATAGCTCATCAGAATATTTGAATAAAATTAAAAATAAAATAGCCAGCGTTTGGTGTGAGGAGAAAAAATGGCAACATTAGCAGAAGTATATTTAGAAAAAGAGCAAGCTTTAATCGATCAACTTTATGATAAAATCGAAAATAATATTAAGGAGATGAAAAAAATTCCTTACTTAGATTCAGAAGGTAATCCAAAAGAAGAGGCACTCGAATATTTCGTTATTACTCACGAAGCAATTACTTTTAATAAAAGAAATGGCGCAAAAAGAAAAGATAAAATTACTTCAAAAGAACTTCGCGACGGACTTAAAAATTCTTTAAGAAGCGGACCGGATTTTATAAAAGGTAAAATTAGTAAATTATACGGAAAATCTACATTTGCCGGAACTCCGCTTTATCTATTTCTAAATATTGTTGTTGATGATATCGTGAAGAAAAGTATTGTTGGTGAAGAAATATATCATCAGACATTTGGCAATAGTTTAATTGAAGGAATGGAACTCGATAATGATTTTATGCTCCTAAAAACTCTCGATGATACAAAAAAAGTATCCATGAATTACATTACCCTAACACCTGCAGATGAAGCAAAAATAAAAAGTAGAATTTCTGAGTAATTGAAAAGAAAAGATATCTAGCGTTTAATACTAAAAAGCCCCGATAAACGGGGCTTTCTTTTGATCAGAATTATAAATTAGTTATATCGATTATACTTCAGTTTTTCGTGTGTTTTATCTGATTGATGATATTGATTTTCCTCATTAATCTTAAATCTCGAAATCATTCCTTGGAGAGTAATTGTTAAATTACTCAAATCCTCTGATGCTTTGGAAATTTGCTGAATTCCTTGAGCTGTCTCATGAGCAACGTTATTTATTCCATCAATATTTTTTGTGATCTGTTCAGCAGCACTGGATTGTTCTTCACTAGCAGCGGCAACTTGATTAACCATATCGACTGCATCCTGTGCGCCTTTAATAATTTGCTTTAATGAAAGACCTGCTTTATTAGCTAACTCTTTTCCTTTATCAACTTCAGATGTACCTTTATCCATTGATTCAACAGCTTCCTTAGTATCCTTTTGAATTTGTTTAATCATTAATGCTATTTCTTTTGTTGCCTTTGTGGTTCTTTCGGCAAGCTTTCTCACTTCATCTGCAACAACTGCAAAACCTCTTCCTTGTTCGCCGGCGCGTGCGGCTTCAATAGCTGCATTAAGAGCAAGTAAGTTTGTTTGATCAGCAATGTCATCAATTACTTGGATGATTTCGCCAATCTCATCGCTGCTTTTACCTAATGCTTGAACTGTTGATGCTGATTTTTTTACTACATCGGCAATTTGATTCATTCCTTGGATAGTTTCATTTACAACTTTACCACCTTCGGTTGCAATAACACCTGTATTTTTTGCTGCTTCTGAAGCATCGGATGCATGTCGGGAAGTTTCTACAATTGTCTTTGCCATCTCTTCAATTGCGCTAGCTACTTCGGATGTTTGGCTACTTTGTTCTTGAGCTCCGGCAGCCATCTCTTCACTGCTGCTTGATATTTGGTTACTAGCACTTGCAGTAGCTTGAATTGCATCCGAGACATCAAGAACTATTGAACTGACTGATTCGCCCAGTGTATTAATACTATCTTTTATTATCTGTAAGTCACCTTTATAGAAGCCGGTTACTTTTTTTGTAAAATCACCAGTAGCCATTACCTGCAATACTTTTGATCCTTCTTGAATTGGTAAGATTACTGCATCTAAAGTATTATTGATACCGAGAACTATCTCTTTATAACCGCCTCCAAATTTATCTATATTCCCGCGTGTTTTTAGTTTTCCTTCTAATGCAGCATTAGCTAACATATTTGTTTCAGAAATTAGCTCTTTAAGTGTTTCGACTAATTTTTTTAGTGCCGGACTTATCTCATCTTGGTTATCTTTCAATTTAATTTCTACGTCTGTATTTCCTTCGGAAACACTATTAAGGGTAGTTACAACATTAAGCTGCAGATCATCAGCAAATTCATCCATTGCTTTAGCCATGACCCCGAGTTCATCATTCTGTTTAATATTTGTCCGAGATTTAAGATGACCCTTATGAAGTTCTAAAATCATAGTTAGTACTGATGATATAGGTTTGGATATAGTTTTAGTCAAAAAGAATCCAATTAATAACGAGGAAATAATAGTAAATATACCGATGATATAATTAGATACATAAGAGTTAGCAACTATCTCTTCATTTTCAGCTACTATAGTATTTGCATGCATAGTATTCCAATCTATCAAGTCTCTTAAGTACTTAGTGTAGTCTTTTTCATCATTATCGATTTTAGTAAGTAATACAATTTTTGCCTCATCGAGTTTATCCTCAAGTATTAAATTTTCATAAGAATTTAAGGATTCAAGAAGCTTCATTCTTGCAGTAATGTATCTATCAAAAATTACTTTTTCTTCTTCAGTAGAAACAGTTGCTTCATAGTCAGCAAAAAGTTTTGTAATTGTAGCACTAATACTTTTCCGATTAGCCACCTCTGCTGTTCTTTCTTCAAAGGTTGGTAAAATTAATTCTCTTCTAAATGCTACTCTAAATTCTGAGATATGGTTCAACACTAATCCCAATTTTGAAAGAGCAGTGATACTCTTTTCACCAATGAACTTATTACTTTCACCAATCTTCTTTAGCGAAACGGAAGATGATAGTAGTAGAAATAGAGTGAGTAATGTAACAATTAAAAAGCTTATTGAAAATTTATATACTAATTTAAGATTATTAAACCACTTCATTTTGTTCCTCAAAAATACAATTTTATATAATTATTTATCAACTAAAACAGTATTAACTTAATAAAATACTCTTGTTAGTCTTCCCGGAAATATCGACATTATATTATCGTATAAGTTTTATTTTTCTTAAGTTACAAATGAGTCTAATTAAGAAACGAATGGGTCAAGGTAATTTAATTCAACGGAATAAGAAGATGAGTTATTTAAAAAATAATCAAAATAACAATCAGGACGACAAAGCCCAGATATTACAACCAAGTGATTTTAAGGGAAAAAGATTTATCTTGCCCATTATGGTTTTAGTTGTTTGTTGGATAATCACCTACTTTATTTGGAATATTTCAAATATCAGAGCAAATAATGATCTGCGTTTATATTTTGAGTTTCGTGCACGTGAAGTTAATATTCTTATACAGCAGCGGCTAGATAGTTACAAACAGATTTTAAGAGACGTGCGAGGATTATTTGTTGCATCGGATAATGTTGATAGAACCGAGTTTAGTGCATTTTATAATTCGCTCCAACTTGAAGAATTCTATCCGGGAATACAGGGCATAGGCTTTTCATTAATAATTCCATCAGACCAGAAAAAGGAACATATTGATTCAATGCATAAAGAAGGTTTCCCGGAATACAGACTATTGCCGGATGGAATCCGCGAAACATATACTTCTATAATCTATCTAGAACCATTTAATGATCGAAATCTGCGAGCTTATGGATTCGATATGTTTTCAGAACCAATTCGCAGGAAAGCAATGGAAGTAGCTCGTGACTCAAATGAAGTTGCAATATCAGGGAAAGTTATCTTAGTGCAGGAAATAGGCAAAGAAGTTCAAGCGGGTTTCTTACTCTATTTGCCTGTTTATAAAAATGGAGTTTCTAACATTACCCTAATTGAAAGACGTAAAAATATACTTGGTTGGGTTTATTCACCATTTAGAATGAGGAATTTTATAGAAGGACTTTTTGGTGAAGATGCAGCGGATCTTGATGTTGAAATTTATGATGGTAAAATTGTTTCTGCCGAAACAAAAATGTTTGATTCCCAATCTTCTTCCACTGAATTTAATCCACCACTTAAAACAAGTAGGATAATGAATCTAAATGAGAATGAATGGGCAATTGTAGTTAAATCCACTCCCAAATTTATGTCAAGAATAGATAACACTTCAACAAGAGTCATTATAATTGTTGGTATAAGCATAAGTATTCTGCTTGCGATAATCACCTGGTTAATTGAAAAGAGAAAAATGTTTGATAAGATAGTAGATGCTGAAAGAATTCGTCATGCGATAATGATCGAAAATACAAATAAGGAGTTAACCAGAATAAATACCGTGAAAGACAAATTCTTTTCAATAATAGCGCATGATCTTAAAAGTCCATTCCAAGGTTTTCTAAGTATTTCAGATCAAATGGCCGATGAATCGATAGAATTTTCTCGAGTGGAATTTTTCGAATATAGTAAATTATTAAATATATCCGCTCGTGCATATTATAAACTTTTGGAAAATTTGTTGGAATGGGCACAGGTTCAAAAAGGGTCAATAAATTATATGCCAAAAGATTTGGATTTGACAAGGATTGTATCAGAATGCATTGCTTCAATACGTTCCGGAGCAATTTATAAAGGCATTGCTATCACAAATGAACTTCAGGAGAAAATTAGAGTTAATGCTGATGAAAAAATGATCGGGACTGTAATTAGAAACCTTTTATCTAATGCAGTAAAGTTTACAAATCATGGCGGAAAAATAAATATTAGTTCAAGAGAAACTGATAATAACATGGTTGTAGTCTCTGTATCTGATAATGGTATGGGGATGCCTTTTGAACTTATCAATAAGTTATTTAAGATGGAAGAAAAAGTTGGAAGTATAGGTACCGATGGTGAACCGAGCACAGGATTGGGGTTATTACTGTGCAAAGAGTTTGTTGAAATACATGGCGGGGAGATATGGGTGGAGAGCGCGGTTAATGAAGGCAGCACATTTTCATTTACTGTCAGCAAGGAGAACAAACAGCAAACCTAAAAAATGGAAATAAAATTATTATTCCTTGCTTTGACATGAATCTTCCGGGTCTGGGTTATATTTCTAAGTGAGGATCAGGCCATGAATGGCAAACGGCCATAATCTCAATTTTATTCTTGTGCTTTGAATATATATAACTTATTTTAAATTCGAATAAGGGTGGCTTCAATTAGTCTTTAGAAACTATGAAATATATTTTGTTTGTAATATGGCTTTTATTCGCTGTCAATAATTATGCTCAAAAAGTTGAGATAATTACCCCAAAAGGAAACGAAGTTTTCACATGTTCGACCAACCAATATATTTACATTAATAAATTCCCCTATCCCTTTAATCCAAGAACAAAAATAAAATATCAATTACCTGTAGCCGGAGTTGTAAAACTAAAAGTTTATGATATGATTGGAAATGAAATATCTACATTAGTCGATAATTATGTAAATGCCGGCGAATATGAGGTTGAGTTCAATGCAAATAATTTAGCAAGCGGTGTTTATTTCTATACACTCAGTTCCGGTAATTATAAACAAACAAAAAAGTTATTACTGTTGAAATGAAATTTGTTTTGTAATTAAAACTTATGCAAATAAATAACATTATTAAGTTGGAAGGCAAGTTACTCACAATGCAGTTAAAAAAAATGAGATGTGCATTATGAAAAAATATTTTGTATCTCTTTTCTTGATTATAATTACAGGTTTGTTGGTATTTTCATCCGGTTGTAAAAATTCAACCGAACCCGAAGAACCAATTAAACCGGATTCAACTATTGGACCAGTAGTTAAAAAACCTAACATATATTTATATCCAACAGAAATATGTTCTTTAACCATAAAACTTGAATTCCCATTAGGAGGCAGAATAATAGAATCTGAACCAATCTATAATGATGGATGGGTTGGAGAAGTTAGTCCAACAGGGAAAATAAATAATCAATATGATTATCTATATTATGAATCCACTTGTCCCGATGTTTATCAATACAAATCGGGATGGATAATTGATAAGGATTCACTTCTTGATTTTTTTTCAAACAATTTAAGTAACACCGGATTTAATGAAGCGGAAAAGGATGACTTCATAGAATATTGGATTCCCAGATTAACTGATTATAAATATTATATTATTTATCCACAATATTCAGAAGAGATAGAAAAGATTATTCAAATTAAGTCATCGATAAAACCAGATAATATTTTACGACTGTTTTATGTAATCAAAGGGACAAATAGTAACCAAATAGAGATTTCTATTCCAACCATACCCTCGTTCAACAGGAATGGATTTGTGATTACGGAATGGGGAGTAGTAATAAATTAAATTGATGAAGTATAGAATTTGGGTATTGATTATAATTGCTTCTAAATTAAGTTTCTTAAATAATTTAGAAGCTCAATGGAAACAGGCAGACGGACCATATGGAGGTACAATATTATCTTCAGCCATCTATGATAACAAAATTTTTGTTGGGACTAACGGAGGTGGAATATTTAGTTCAAGCGATGGCGGTAAAAATTGGGTCTCGAAAAATGTTGGATTGACAGATTTTACTATTAATACCTTACATGTTTATGAAAATAATATCTATGCCGGTTCAAATAATAATTTTTACATCTCAACTAATGAGGGAGTAAATTGGGAATCATTAAGTACAAGCTCTATTGGTCCAAATCTATGTTCTTCTATTCTATGTTTTGATAGCACAATAATAGTTGGCAGCTATGGTGGCGGCTTGTTTTATTCTTCCGATAGGGGAACAAATTGGAATCATATAAAGAATGATTTCAGAATGCAATATGGAGGAGAATATGCAGTAACCAGTTTGATCAAACTTGACAGTATAATCTTCGCAGGGACTTATGGTGGTGGAATTTACATTTTGACTAATGATGGATTTAATTGGGTAAAATCTTCTCTAACTTCAGGAATAGTGCATAGTCTCTATAATTGGGAGAATAATATTTATGTCGGCACTGAGGATCAAGGAGTATATTATTCCTCGGATAATGGCACAACATGGTTACAAATTAATTCCGGTCTTGAAGATATTGCAGTATGGTCATTAACAGTCTCGCAGAACAAACTATTTGTAGGTACTAGTACCGGATTATATTCATTTGCAAACGAGAATTCAATATGGTCTAAAACTAATCTTAATAATGCTTGGGTTTATAGTCTCTTTGATTATAAAGATTTATTATTTGCAGGAATATGGCGTTGTGGAATCCAATTCTCTTCAGATAGCGGTTCAAGTTGGATTGTTTCCGAAAACGGTTTAATAAATACAACAATTAATTCCTTTTCAAATAATGGTAATTATATTTATTCAGCTGCATACGAAGGTGTTTTTCATTCCGTTGATGGAGTTACTAACTGGGATCTTCTAAATTCTGGATTACCAAATCAACCGATACGTTCGATTGTTGCTACCGATAATTATTTATTTGCAGGTACCATAGATTTGACTAACGCAGGTATTTTTCGATCGAGCAATAAGGGTGGGGCATGGGAATCAGTAAATAATGGCATTCGATCAACATCCATTTATAGTTTGTTCGCTACGGATTCAAAAGTTTATGCCGGAACCTTTAATCAAGGAGTATATATATCTGATAACAATGGTCTTAACTGGACCCAGAGCAATGTTACAAATGGATCAATATATTCATTTACTCTTTGCGATTCGATTATTTTTGCAGGAGGAACTGCTGTTTATCGTTCATCAGACAAAGGGATGAATTGGGAAAACATGGGTTTTAATTCTAATTATTATATAAATAGCATAGCAATTATTGATTCGACAATATTTGCATGTAATTCAGAAGGAATATACTTTTCAAATATTAATGGAAATGAATGGCAAAAGAAAAATCTTTGGTCAGAATTTGCATCTGTTAATACCATTATTAAGGTGGGAACAAGTATATTAATCGGTACCGGTACCGGGATTAATCTTTCGAGTGATGGCGGAATTAAATGGGATGAGATAAATACAGGATTACCAACTTCCAAAAATATAAATGCGCTAACTGTATACGATTCAAATATATTAGCTGCTGTCGATGGTTTGGGAATTTGGTACTGTCCAATTTCAAAATTGCCTGATTTAGTTTCAGTACAAAAGTTAGAAAACGAGTTACCTAATCAATTTGTATTGGAACAAAATTATCCTAATCCCTTTAATGCAAATACAATAATAAAATTTTCAATTCCATCCACATCTAATGTAACACTTAAAATATATAATATGCTTGGAGAAGAAGTAGCATTATTAGTTAATGAAGTAATGTCTAAGGGTAGTTATTTACGAGAATGGAATGCTTCAAAAAATTCAAGTGGTGTTTATTATTACCAAATAGTAGCAAAAGATTTTGTTTCGACAAAAAAGCTATTACTGTTGAAATGAAACGTAAAGCACGTTCTACAAGTTAGAGTGCTTTATACCTTATGGTAATAGTTTGTTTATAAAAATAATTAAGTTAATATTGTCTATGAATCTAGCGAGGGAGGCGGGCTTTTCAGTAGAACAAGGATTTAAATTATCTATGGGCAGATTCGCTGTACTAAATCATTATTAATATGAGGTAGAAACTAGATCTGCATAGAATTTTTAAATAGTGACAAGTAGAAAAAATTAGATATATAATTGAAAGTGAATATAATGACACAGTAGTGAAATTTAGTTTAAGTATATAATCTTTTTAACAAGTTCGGCAATGCTGTTTTGGGCTGGCGGTTAGCGTCAACTTCGTAATATTGCAATAAATTTTCTCTCATTCGGAAAGGGGGTTTAATGAAAAAATCAGATGTGATTCTGAGAGTAGATTCAATAGCAAAGCAATTTGGAAAAATTACTGCTGTAAATAATCTTTCCTTTAGTATAAATAGAGGAGAAATATTTGCATTGCTTGGTCCTATTGGTGCTGGGAATTCAACAGATGGTTCAAATTAAAAGATCAGATTATCACTCTATTGGTTAGTGCATTGATTAGTCTTATAATTTTTGGTGGAAAAGCTCTCATAGAAAAATTCAGTAATAATAGAGTTGAATTAGTTATTATAAACAGCGACCTCCTTCCTCTCAAATTAAGTAATGGAAGTAAAATCGAACTAATAAAAAAAGAATTTACTGAGAGGGATGAACAGAAAAAATTATTAGCTAAAAAAGAAATAGATGGTATACTAATATTAAATGATATTGATAATATTGAGCTAACAGTAAATAATGAACCCGCTTGGTTAGGAGAATTGGAGAAAGCGCTTACTTCGGCACAACAGCAAATCAAACTTAAGCAATCAAATATTTCTCAAGAGCAGCTAAATAATATTTTTCAGCAAGCTCAAATAAAAATGAACTATACAGAAACCAAAAGAGAAAAAAGCAGCACCGGCGAGAAAGTAACAGCCGGAATATTTATTGGATTAATGCTGGTTGGAGTATTCTTTGGATTGTCGTATCAATTTGTATCCATAACCGGGGAAAAACAACTAAGAATAACTGAAGTAATAACATCAGCTATTAGTCCGGAAACTTGGATAGACCGAAAGATTATAGGTTTGTCTATACCACTTTCAATTGCAAATCCGTCATTAATATTTGCATTATTTATTTTAGCAATTAGTGGTTTTCTTTTATGGAACACATTTTTTTCGGCAATAGCTGCCACTATTAGCGACCCGAATACTTCAGCGAGAAGTTCTTTAATGATGGTGCCAATCATCCCTGTTGCGATTGCATTTTACGCTCTTGGGAATCCGGATTCGTTAATGATGAAAATATTATCCTTTTTCCCGCTTACATCTTCACCTGTTTTATCGGCACGATTGGTTTTAACAGATGTATCCTTTATAGAAGTATTAATATCCTTGATGATAATAATAATAACAATCTGGTATTTACGGAAAGCAGCCGGTAAAATATTCTCGCTTTCAATTTTAATGTATGGCAAAGAGCCATCTTGGAAGGAAATATCCAAATGGATAAGAGAGTCAAGGTAATGAAAGATTAATTTTATAGAACTGTTGTGATGCTATATAACTCATGTTTCAAGCCGAATACATTTCTGCATTTGGCAAATCTTAATTATTAGCATTGGTTTTCAAAGCTGCATAGTTGTTATGGGTGGCGGGTTATTTGCAACGCCATAATAAGAAAATTAGGAGATAATATAAAAAATGAAAGCATTATTGGTATTCATTCTTTTTTATTCATCACAAATTATATGTCAAAATTTATATTGGGACACTTACCAACAAGTAAATATAGGTTCTTATAGAAATATCCAAGTTAAAAATAATGGCAGTATATATTTACTGACAGACTTTGGCATTTATAAATCAATAGATAAGGGAAAAACTTGGAATGGATTTATTTTAGGTAACATTGGATCATTTTCATTATACGATGATAAGAACATCATTTTATCAAAAAATGACGGACAAGGAAATTGTACCATTACACTATTACGAGAAGATGCAGATACCTTAATACAGGAGAGTGAACACTTTGTAAGTAAAGGAAATAATAGTAGTGTAACAGTGAGCAAATATTTTATTAACAATGGAGGAATTTACGCAGTAGCAAATTACCGATTAGAGGCAAAATATGGCTACCTTTTTTCCAATATACTATTTAAGAACAAACAAGATACTTTGTGGCAAAAAATTAATTACCCGGAATATTATATATATAGTTTATTTGTTAAGGATAAGGATACTTTAATAGTTGCTAATAATAATTCAACATCGAATAGCACAGCCTTTGGTTGGTTCCCACAAATAAATTATTCTTTTGATGGTGGAACTAATTGGGCTCATTATTATGGTCTTTCATATAATAATCATGGATTAAAAACCACATTTAGTTCTGTATTGATAACGGATAAGAATACATTTATTTATAGCGAATATCCGCTTTGGGATATCGATGAATATATTTATACAAAAGGAATATATCGTACTGATGATTATAGAAAAACTAATTTCGAATTTGATCCCAAAACTGACAATGCAATGGGGTGGGATGCTTATTTAGTAGGTACATCAATTGTTAAGCTCTTAATGAATGATGCACAATCAAAGTTTTATGCTTTAACTCGAGATTCAGTGTTTATTTCAACTACTGATGGGAAGAGTTGGATTAATCGTAATAATGACCAGTATATTTCAGAAGCCATTGATTTTGCTGTGGATAGCAATGGGATCATTTATATAATATCATCAGATAGCATTTATATAAGTAAATTTGATTTAACGGGATTTGAGAATAATAATGATAATTTATCAACGGGATATGAATTATTTCAAAATTATCCCAACCCATTTAATCCCACGACAATAATTAATTACACATTAAAAGAAAGTGGTTTAGTTCAATTGCAATTGTATAATGTTTTAGGTCAAAAGGTTATGGATTTGGTAAATACTTATCAAGACGCCGGGAGACACTCTATTGTTCTAAATGGTACTAGTTTATCAAGCGGAATATATTTTTGCAAAATGCAATCAAACAGATTTTCAGCTACTAAAAAAATATTACTATTAAAATAATTTTTGAATAGAATCAGTTTGTCAAACTTTTTATCAATTACAGTTTTTATGGTATTAAATGAGATTTCAAGAGGTTGATCTAGAATCAAAAACTCAAATTTATTTTTGGGAAATATTTTCTAATCCTTGTAAGCAAAAGATCACAATCTCCATTTTATTCTTGCGCTTTATATTCATTATACTTAAGTTGATAACAGATAATGGACAGGTACAATTTTGGGGCTAGTACAGGGGACTTCACACTAACGAACTTTTTTTAACATGGTGAAATTTTTATAGGTATTATACTAAGCAAATAAGGTTATTTTTATAAAAAACTGGATTATATAAATAGTGAATCGTTGTATTTATAGCGGACACTTTGTGGCATCCGCTTAAACACAAAGATGTTATGCAAAAGAAATGTGAACATTCATCTTAGCTCATTTTTTATAATATTATTAGTAGAGTAACAAAATGAAAAAACTCTGCATAATTACATTCGTATCAGTCTTAATAATTGTCGGTTGCACACCCTGGAGCGATTATTTTTATAACTCCAGCAATTCTTTCAAAGTAAAATATCGGTTATCGTTTAATACAGAATATACTTACCACGACTTTTCGGGATTAGCGACAACATATTTTGCAGAACCGGGATATTTATTTTGCGATATTGATATGAATATCTCATTAATTAAAGAAAATGTTCCAAGTGAAGTGGTATATTCTTTAATAGAATTACGCGTTAAAGAACGTTATTCTGATGATGATGTGTTAGTTTTTTCTCCATGTGCGGTAGATTGCGGATTTTTATGCGCTCATGAAATTTTATCCATCAATTCGGATTCTGAATTGGACGGCTTATTTAGTTTGGATGGAATTGATGATAATAAATCTATTGGTATCGTTTATATCGTACCTTACTGGGTTGGTAATGAAGGTATCATCGACGGTATTAATATAAATGGAGAAAAACTAAATAATAGTACAGATCAAATTGAAAAAGAGTTTAAAGAGAATCCTAAAATAGAAGCTAAAGGTATTCCGGTTGAAGTTGCCACCGATCAGCCGGCAACACCAATCAAAGTAGCTTTAAGTGATATTACTAAACCATCTGTCATCGAACAACATATTCCAACCAATAAAGATAATCCTAACGGAAAACACAATGAAGAAATAGTTACACCGTACGGGCAGATTATAAAAGACATTCCTGTTAAAACTAAAAATGAAGAAATTGTTGAAAAATCCGGGCTATTAAATAAGTCAGGGGCAATAAAATGGCAACTAAGCAGGTTCAACCAGGGATTAAATAAATCAAAATCTTTGACAGATACTTATCCAATACTTGATAAAATAGCAGATACCTTACTTATTAACTCAGATGAAATAGTTGAGCTTCGCAGTTATACCGATAACGCTGGAGCCAGCGAGTATAATAGAAGGCTGTCACAAAAAAATGCCGAAGTCATTAAAAATTATCTCGTATCAAGGGGTGTTGAAAGTAATCGTATATTACCTTTGGGTTATGGCGAGAGCAATCCGATAGCAGATAATAATAATGCTGAAGGCAGGGGGCTAAACAATCGCATCGAATTTTATCTTTCTCAACAACCGGGCATAGATAAAGAAATTACATCAGAGCAAATTAAAGTTCTTAACTTTAACAAGGGAGCAAATGAAAAATCCCGTGTAGATACTTTGGGGATATTAACATCGGGACCTAATGTAACCGCTGGCCTCAACAATATAAACAATAATATATCCATTATAGGTGCATTTAAATCCGTTAAGATCGGAGGGCAAATTTGGATGTCGGAAAACTTAAATGTTGATAAATTTCGAAACGGTGAACTTATTCCGGAAGCAAAAACGTTCGATGAATGGAGTGACGCAGAAGAAGATGAAGAGCCTGCCTGGTGTTATTATGAAAATGATCCTATAAACGGGGGAAGATATGGTAAGCTTTATAATTGGTTTGCTATAATAGATGAAAGAGGATTAGCCCCGGAGGGTTGGCATATTCCGTCGCGAGTGGAATTTGAAAATTTGATATCAATAGTAAGCGAACTAAACGGAAATGCCTTAAAAGCTATTGGGCAAGGCGCAAGTGATGGTCTGGGCACAAATACTACCGGCTTTACTGCATTGTTAGCCGGTTACCGCGATTATAGGGGACCTTTTCGCGATTTGCACCATTCCGCATTTTTTTGGGGCTCTACAGAGTTTTTTGCATCCACATCCTGCGATCTGCGTTTGTTTTATGAAAATAGTTATCTACTATCCGGCAATAATATTTGGGGAAGCGGTTTAAGTGTTCGTTGCATTAAGGACTAAATAGTATTTGAAATTCTTTGCCTAACCAGTTCTTCAAGGCCGATTGCTTTAAACTACTCGGCAATTATATTGTTATAAAGTTGCGTTTTAAAAGTTAGTTGCTTTTTGAAGTTGGATATAAAAGAGAAATAAATTAAAGAATATTGGCGTTGGTTATCAAAGCTGAAATGCTGTTTTGGGCTGCGGGTTAAGTACAACGATTATAGGTAACATAATTTAGTGAAATTCATAAGGTTCAGAATTATGCCACTTATCAACGATGAAAGATTTATATGAAATTCAGATAAACTAATTAGCATAGACTAGTTACTTAATATATTTTGTTTGGGAAAAATATTTTTCGAAGAATTATTCTATATCCATCCTGTACCTAAAGCAACAGAAATTAGAATTAACATTATTGCAACAAGTATTTGTATGAATTTTAATGTTACTTTTTTCAAGAGTTTGTTGCCTATAAAAGCAACAGCAATTGTTGCTAATGTAGCAATAACAACGAGCAGTAAAATTTCTTGCAGACCTGCTTTTGTAAATCTTGTTGCATAAACGGTAAGTCTTGTTAAATCCACAAAAATTGATACTACTACAGCTGTTGATATGAAAGATTCTTTTGAAAGTCCTGCCTTAATAAGGAATGCGCTTCTTAATGCACCCTGATTACCTGAGAGACCACCAAAGAAACCACTTAATGCACCACCTACAGGTAACATATTCTTGCTGAATTCAAGTTTGTTAAAGAATGGAATAAAGTCAATTATTGTAAAGCAGATAAGCAAAATGGATATAATAAGTTTTACCGGAAAAATTTCAAATGTATTTCCGTTAATTTCATAAATGAAAAGAGGTTTTAGGTCAGTAATGCTTAGCAATAACCAAGAGCCTAAAATAGCTGCTAATACTGCTGAAATTCCGAAAAAAAGCAAAATCTTTGTATCTGCTTTTTTCCCAACTAGAACTAATTTGAAAATGCTATTGAAGAAATGAACTACACCCGTTAAGGCAATAGCTAAATCAACAGGGAAGAAAATCATAAATATTAGTGTAAGAATTGTTCCCAATCCAAACCTAGAAAAGAATGTAAGAATGGCTATTACAAAAGCAGCAACAGATATTATAATTATTTCTATATTTTATTTCACTAAATAATAAGTGATTCTTGTTTCAAATTTTTACTTTTTGTAAAAAATAATCAATTAAAAATTTCCCTGAAGCTGCAATCAATAAAAATATTGAACTCTTGCAAAAAGATTATTACATGTATCATCAGAAGAACATCATGTTCTTTCCGCTCGGTTTTCCATCACGTGATTTTATGTTTTTTCCTCCAGACCGAAAAATAATTCTACTATAAACTTGTCGAGTTTTGTAAATAAGTGGATTAATTATCAGGGGGAATTTACAATAGTGAAAATAAAATTTAATTAAATTATTATTTTTATACCATTATTCTCTAATTGTGTATAGTAGATTATTTTTATTGATAATGATAATATTTTACATTAAAATATAATCCAGATATACATAATATTTTGAGTATCTTGTTTAATCTAAATTGAGCTAATTGTATTCCAAATACTAAGACCGGAAATAAGTATAGTGTACAAATCAATTAACAGCAATATATTACATTTAATAGATTTTAAAAAAGTTGATTCTCTTCTTGAAGGATTTAATAAGACAACAGGTTTTGTTACAGCAATACTTGATCTTGAAGGTAATGTTTTATCCAAATCGGGTTGGCGGTCTATATGCACGGATTTTCATCGGATAAATCCTCAAACATCAAAAAACTGCAAAATAAGTGATACAATTCTTGCTAATAAAATGGGAGAGGGAGAGAAATACCATTTTTACAAATGTTTAAACGGACTAATAGATGTAGCAGTTCCTATAATAATAAATGATGAACATGTAGCCAATTTATTTTCAGGGCAATTCTTTTTCGAAAAACCGGATTCTGAATTTTTCAAAGAGCAGGGTAAGATTAACGGTTTTAATGAAATTAAGTATTATGATGCTCTGCAAAGAGTTCCAATTGTTTCTGAGAAGAATGTTAGAATTGCAATGGATTTTCTCCTTAATATGACACAACTTATAAGCGATCTAGCATTTCAGAAAGTAGAGCAGAAAGAGTTGATAGAGAAGGTAGGAGAGAGCGAAAAGAGTTATAAAATGCTTTTCGAAAGTAATCCTCATCCTATGTGGGTTTATGATTTAGAAACATTGAAATTTTTGGAAGTAAATGAATCTGCGATAAAGAAATATGGGTATAGTAAAGAAGAATTTCTTCAACTCACATTGAAAGATATTAGACCGTCTGAAGATGCACAAAAACTTATAGAAAATGTACGACAAGTATCCGATGTTCTCTCTTTTTCAGGTGAATGGAAGCATAAAAATAAAGCAGGTGAAATTTTCGTTGTTGAAATTATTTCGCACAGCATTAATTATAAAAATAGGGAAGCAAGACTTGTAGTTGCAAATGATATTACAGATCGCAGAATTGCAGAAGAAAAGATACGCGAAAAGGATATTCAATTTCAAAAGCTTTCAGCAAATGTACCAGATTTATTATATCAATTTACAAGGAGACCGGATGGGACTTACATTGTTCCGGTTGCTTCTCAAGGTATAAAGAATATTTTTGGATGTTCCCCGGAAGATGTTCTTGAAGATTTTAATCCAATCGCAAAGGTTATACATCCTGACGATGCAATGAGAGTTATTAAAGATATTGAATACTCTGCAGAACATCTTTCATATTTTACATGCGAGTTTAGAGTTAATATACCCGGTAAAGATACACAATGGATATTATCGAGATCCAATCCGGAACGATTACCTGATGGGAGTATCACTTGGTATGGATTTAATGTAAATATTACTGAGCATAAATTGGTAGAAGAAAAATTAATAGAAAGTGAAACAAGATATCGTAATATTATTGAAACCTCACCGGTAGGTATATTCATTCTTCAAAACGACAAAGTCGTTTTTATTAATCCCGGAGGGGAGAAGATTTTCGGTGCACAAACCCCAGAGCAGCTTATCGGCAAACAGATCAGAGATTTTATGCATCCCGATAATGTCGAAAAATCGACAATTCGGATTCAACGTTTGTTAAATGGTGAGACAGGAATTTATCCAGTCGAGAATAGATACATCAAGTTAGATGGAGAAATAATTGAGGTAGAAGTGATGGCTACTTTACTCAGTTATAAACATGAACCGGCCATACAAGTTATCTTTATTGATATTACTGAAAGAAAAAGGCTCCGCGAAGAACTAGAAAAACTGAATGGTGAACTTGAACTAAAGGTGGAGCAGCGTACTGCACATCTTGAAGAAGCAAATAGAGAACTTGAATCATTCAGTTATTCTGTATCACATGATTTAAGATCTCCTCTTAGGCATATAAATGGGTATGTTGATTTGCTTTATGCTAAGTATAAAGATAAATTTGATGGCAAAGCACTCCATTATTTAGAAACAATTTCATCTGCTTCTAAGCAAATGGGGACGTTAATAGACGATTTACTTCAGTATTCAAGAACAGGACGAGTAGAATTTACAGCAATTGAACTGGATCTAAATGTTCTTTTAATTGAGGTAATGAAAGAAATAGAACCGGTATTGAGAGGAAGAAAAATCAATTGGGATATACAAGAACTGCCAAAAATTCTTGGGGATTATACTCTGTTAAAACAAGTATGGATCAACTTGTTAGACAATGCTGTTAAATATACACGGAACCAACAATTGGCAAAAATATCGGTAGGGTATAATATAAATGATAAATATTTTGTATTTTTTGTTCGAGATAATGGGGTGGGATTTGATATGAATTATGTTCATAAATTATTTGGTGTTTTCCAACGGCTTCATTCTCCAAATGAATTTGAAGGGACAGGGATTGGATTGGCAAATGTTCAACGAATTATTCATAAACACTCGGGCAAAGTTTGGGCGGAATCTGAACCCGGAATAGGAGCATCTTTTTATTTTAGTTTACCTATAATGAGAAAGGGAATAAAGTGATTGAATTAAAAACTATTTTATTGGTTGAGGATAATCCTCAAGACGTAGAGCTTACTATTGAAGCACTATCTGAATATAATCTGGCAAATAATGTTATTTCTGTTAGTGATGGTGTGAAGGCGATGGAGTATCTGCGTTGTGAAGGAGAATTTAAAGGAAGAACCACAGGAAATTCGGCTGTTATACTATTAGATATAAAAATGCCTCGTATGGACGGAATCGAAGTTTTAGAACAAATAAGAAAGGATGAAAAATTAAAACATATTCCGGTTGTTATGTTAACTTCATCTAGAGAAGACCCCGATTTAAAAAAATGCTATTCTTTAGGCGCAAATGCTTATGTTGTAAAACCGGTTGATTTTGGAGAATTCATGGAAGCTGTAAAGCATGTAGGTGTTTTTTGGGCAGTACTAAATGAACAACCACCAAAGCAATGATTATGGAAAAAAATAATAGTTTTATGAATACAGAGCTTAGATTACTCATTCTTGAAGATTCTTTACACGATAAAGAGCTAATTATTGAGCAATTGCTAGAATCCAGATTTAAGTTAGATGTAACTCATGTTGATAGAGAGAAAACATTTACGGAAGCTCTAAGAAATTATAAATACGATTTAATCATATCGGATTTCAAACTTCCCGGATTTACTGCATTTGGAGCATTAGCTATATGTAAAATAATTTGCCCTGAAGTTCCTTTTATATGTGTTTCAGGATCCATAGGAGAAGAAACGGCGATCGAATTATTAAAAGAGGGTGCATTTGATTACATATTGAAAGATAGGCCCGAAAGGCTTCCGCATGCAATAAAACGTGCGTTAAATGAAGTAAAAGAAAATGCCGCACTTCAAAAGACAGAAAGAGAACTTTTAGAAAGTGAGATACGATTTAGACAGGTAGCAGAAACTGCTCAGGAATGGATTTGGGAAGTTGATACCGAAGGAATGTACACTTATTCAAGTCCAGTAATAGAAATATTGCTAGGATACAAGCCTGATGAAGTAGTAGGTAAAATGCATTTTTACGATTTTTTCGCTCCTGATGTAAAAGAAAGCCTTAGAAAAATGGCATTTGAGGCTTTTAATGAAAGAAAACTTTTCAGGAATTTTGAAAACAAGAATATACATAAAAATGGTAAATCAGTAATTTTATCCACAAGCGGAAGCCCAATATTTGACAATAATGGGAATGTAAAAGGATATCGCGGAGTGGATGAAGATATAACAGACAGAAAAAAATCAGAGGATGCACTAAAGCAGAGTGAAGAAAAATTTCGTAATCTATTTTACAATCATTCGGCAGTAAAACTGATAATTGATCCTGATACAGGAAAAATTATCGAAGCCAATGAAGCTGCAGCTTCTTTCTATGGCTGGCAAATTGAAAAACTGCAAAATATGAATGTTAGTCAATTAAATGATTTAACTACTGAAGAAATAAGAATTGTAATGGATAAAGCTAGGACTCTGAAAAAAAATCACTTTGAGTTCAGGCATCGTAAGGCAGATAATAGTTTTGTTGATGTTGAGGTTTTCAGCAGTATAATTAAAATTAGTAATAAGGAATACCTTCATTCCATTGTTCATGATATTTCAGAGAAGAAAAAAGTAGAAGAAAGACTTAAGCTATTAAATCGAGCTGTTGACTCAAGCAATGTAGCGATTAAAATAACTGATGCTAATGGTCATATTATTTATACAAATCCTTTCTTCTCACAACTATCCGGTTATTCAGCTGAAGAAGTTATTGGAAAAAATCCCCGGTTTTTAAAATCCGGGACTCAGGCAAATTCTTTTTATAAAGAGCTTTGGGAGACAATTCTATCAGGAAAAGATTGGACAGGAGAAATTCAAAACAAGAGAAAAAATGGCGAACTCTGCTGGGAAAGATCAAGTATATCTCCAATAGTTAACAATGATGGAATTATAACTAATTTTGTTGCAATTAATGAGGATATAACAGAAAAGAAAAAGATGATAGAAGATTTGACAGATGCAAAAGAAAAAGCTGAGGAAATGAATAGAGTAAAAAGTTTCTTTTTTGCTAACATGAGTCATGAACTTAGGACTCCATTTGTTGGTATTATGGGATATACAGAATTTTTGTTTAATGAAATTGAAGATAAAGATCATAAAGAAATGTTGAATGGTATAATGAGTGCTTCAAGAAGAATGCTTAGTACATTAGACAATATTCTAAATTTGACAAAGATTGAATTTGACAGACTCGAACTAAATCTTAAACCGACTAAATTGAAAGATATTTTAGATAGATTAGTTAACGAATACCAGATCCAAATTGCAATTAAAGGTTTGAAATTAAATATCAATAATTCCAATGAGGAGTTGATTTTTTATACAGATGAAAGTATTCTAACTGAAATTATATCAAATCTTTTTAGTAATGCGATAAAATATACAGAAAAAGGTACTATTGAAATATATTCAATTATTGAGACTGAAGAAGAAAATAAAGTTTTAGTAATAGAAATACTTGATACCGGTATTGGTATCCCATTAGATAAGCAAAGTATGATATTTGATGAATTTAGACAAGTAAGTGAAGGGATTGCAAGAAATTTCCAAGGTTCAGGATTGGGACTTACAATTGTAAAAAGAGAGCTTAATCAAATAGGTGGAACGATTTCGGTAAACAGTGTTGAAGGTAAAGGCAGTACATTTACTATAAGACTGCCAATAGAGATTTACGAAGAGTGAAGTTTTATTTTGTGAAAATCTATAATTCCAATTGGGTCTGTAGAGGACAATTTATCTTGGATTAGATATCTTTATATTTTATTTCGAAAATTAAATAACCGGTGGTTTCATATGGTGCTCTTTCTAGTACAATCCGCATTCCAAAATGAATTTAGATCTGGTTCGGATTATATTATGCGATAACAAGGTCATTTAATATATAAAAAGTTTTCCGAAATATTGCTCACTTGGTCAAATGATTAAAACGCATAACCTATTTAATATAACACGCTGTTAGCCACTTAATATGATATCAATAAAAATGAAATTTAGTTCTTCATTATTAAGATGGAAAGATGTTTTTAAAAGGATAGCCGGTGAAGGAATATATCCACATGAATTGTCTTTTCTTCTTGATAGTCCGATTCGAAAACTAATTCTGTCACCGAAAAAGCTTGTTGATCGTCTTCATGTATCTAACAACTCAAAGGTTCTTGAGATTGGTTCTGGACCTGGATATTTCAGTATTGAAGTTGCTAAAAGAATACCAGATGGATTTCTCGTTTTGTTTGATATACAGTATGAAATGCTAAAAAAAGTTAGTATGAAATTAGAACGAGAAAGAATCAAAAACGCAATAGCTATTCAAGGAAATGCGATTATTCTTCCGTTTAATATTGGTGTCTTTGATATTGTATTTTTAGTAACTGTTCTTGGTGAAGTTGAAGATCCAAATATATGTCTTCATTCTATTTACAAAGTGTTGCGAGTCGGAGGAATTCTTTCAATAACCGAGATGGAGGGTGATCCTGATGCTCTATCACAAGATGAAATTAATCAATTAGTTGTTAATAATGGTTTTGTTTTTTTAGAAAAACATCCTTCATTCAAAGGGTTTACTGTTAATTATAAAAAGATATCACAATGTAGTGGCTAACCAGTAACTCAAAGCGTCTGCTTTAAACATAACTGCATTAGTGTAATTATAAAATTGAGTTGTAAAAGTTAATGACTCATAGGATGGGATGAGGATAATTTACGATTGAAACAAGTAATATTACGGTAATTCTTTCGGTTCAGCTTTTTCGACTATTTCCGTTATTGTCTTATAATAAATTAAATCCAATTTTTCTTTAGGATATGTTTGGAAACTCGCAGATCTATTTATAACTATTTCACAGGTTGAATATATTAATTCCCGAATAACTCTCGAGCTGCCAAATAATAAAGATTCAGGTAAGCTTTCGGGATCAATATTATTAGTTACTTCAATTTCTTGTTTCATTTTCTCTCCAAGTAAATTTTTGCTATCTGCGTAAGTAATAGGTCATCTTAATTTCAAAACTGAAAAACTTGAATGGATTAGGATTCTAATCATACAATATCCAATACCGATCACTAATGTTTCCACAAATATACTTTCACGTTATTTATAAAAAAATATAAAATATTATGATAATTAACTTATTTTAAGGTAAGCCAATTTTGAGCATGAATTTTTATATGGAAAACAGAGTAATATTCGGAAATCTCAATAACAAGTTAACTATTGGCGAAGAACACTTGGTAGAATTTCTCGATCAATCTTTACCAAAAGATACAGAATGGAAAATTGATCAAGGAATGGAAAATTATAATGGTTGGTTAATATTTCTCCAACCTTATTTAAACGGAAGTAGACCTGATATCGTTCTTTTTAATCCTAAAACAGGGTTATTAATAATAGAAGTTAAAGACTGGAATTTGAAAAATTATTCATGGAAGCATGAAAATGATAAACAACGTACTTTATTTGTAAATGATGGAAGAGGTACATATCCCATAAAATCTCCCGTTAAACAAGTTAATTATTATAAAGAAAAATTAACTGGTCAACTTCTGCCTCAAATCGGAGAATCTATTGATAACAATAAGAAAAGTTATGGTCTAATAAAAACAGCAATATATTTCCACAATGCCTCCACTTTTGAAGCACGGGAATTTCTCAAAGAGGAGATTGATAATTTTAAATATTTTCCTGTTTTCGGAAATGATTTACTAGATAAAAACCGAATAAATGAAATTGTTCCGGATATCAATCGTAAAAGCTATTTTTGGAAAGAATCTTGGAATAAAGAAATTATATTTTGGATGAGTCCACCTTTCCATAGTATAGAGCAAGGAACACCGCTAAATTTAAATAAGTATCAATTGAAGTATTCTGATCCTTCCCCCGGTCATCACCGTATTAGAGGTGTTGCCGGAAGTGGGAAAACACAAGTATTGTCTTATCGAGCAGCTAATTTAGCTTCAAAAGAAAAAAATGTATTGATCCTTACCTTCAATATAACACTTTGGCATTATATACGTGATATGATTCAGCGTTCAACATATAGTTTTGATTGGAAGCATATATCATTGAATCATTTCCATGGATTTTGTAAGGATATCCTAAATGAATATGGACAAGAATGGCCTTCTGATTTTGGTAGTGATGAATCTGTTTTTAGAACAGGTGTTCCAGAATTAATTCTAAGTATAGTCGTTGGTAAAGAACATTTCAAGTATGATGCTATATATATTGACGAAGGACAAGATTACTTTTATGAATGGTATGAAATGCTGTGTGAATTTATAAATGATCGCGATGAGCTTGTAATCCTTTCCGATAAAAAACAAAATATATATGGACGTGATCTAGATTGGCTAGACAAAAGAAGAAAAGGACTTGAGAAATTTGGGGACTGGATTGAACTAAAAACAATAATCCGTCTCACTGTCAAAATTGCCCAAGCATCTAATCGTTTTAGTGAACATTTCAAATTAAACCAAGAAGTCAAAGTCGATAGCATTGATCATCCAAATTTATTCAATAAAAAAGAAGATCATTTTTTATGGTGGAATATTGATGAAAAATTATGGTTAGATAAAGTTGATGAAGCATTAAACCTTATAAATAAGGATAATTATCATCCCTCAGACACTGTGATTTTACTACCAAACAAACATTTTGGAATGCAATGCGTTGAGTTCTATGAAAATAAAAAAGTTCAAGTTAATCATGTTTTTGAAGATGAGGAAGAAAAGAAAAGTCATAGACACAAAAGATCCTTTTGGATGGGGGATGGTAGATTAAAAGTATCTACAATCCATAGTTTTAAAGGGTGGGAAGTGATAAATGTAATCTTACTAATTCCACAAAAATATTTTGGGGATAGTTATCGAAATGATTCATTAGTTTATACTGCAATGACAAGAGCACGACATAATCTTATTGTCATCAATGCCTGTGAAAGATATTATAAATTTGGAGAACATCTGGATAAATTATGGGTGTGATTACATTACCGAAAAATAAAAAAAAAGCCCAAAACTATTATGCGTTGGGCTTTTAATTAAATTTGCGGAGAGAGCGAGATTCGAACTCGCGTTAGAGTTTAATCCCTACTACGGTTTAGCAAACCGTTGGTTTCAAAACAGTCTAATATAAATCTTTTCTTTTATCTCACATGTTATGCCATGTTTAACCAAATTCCCGGGAATAAAGATTAAGAAAGCTATGAGCAAGATATCCTCTCTTTCTTTCTACCCTTCAGAGATTTTAAATTGCTATAAATAGACATATACATTTAATATAATAATATTTAAGCAATAAGTTTCTGTTTTTGAGAAATATATTGAATAATATGTTAGAAAAAGTTACATTTAAGACCAAATATATGCCAATAATTAAAAATATTGTCCAATATTTGGGGATATGTATAATGACAAGAATTAATATAAATAAAAAAATTATTGAAAAGTTTAATAATCAAAAGAATTTTTCACGCGAAGAGCTTCTACAATATTGTAAAAAAATCGATTCTGATTTAAATATTAATACATTTGCATGGCGTTTGTATGATTTAAAGAGTAAAAACCTAATCCATGAAATAAAACAGGGCCTTTATATAGTATCCGAAAAACAAGTTTTTAAACCAATTATTGAAAAAAAAATAAAAACTATAAATAAGTTACTCAATGAATTCTATAAAGATGTTAAAATTGTCTATTGGTCAACTGCATGGTTAAACAAACTGTCGCTTCATCAAACATTCCATAATTTTTTTATACTAGAAACCGAAAGAGATTTAGTTGAGAGCATTTTTTTTAAATTGAATGAACTAAACATAGAAAATATTTTTGTTAATCCTGATTCAGAAATTATTAATAGATATGTAATTGGAAAGAATGAGCCAATAATTATAAAAAACTTAATTTCAAGATCTCCTACCGTAAAAAGCGATGAAATAAATATATCTACAATTGAAAAAATACTTGTTGATCTTTTTGCAGATTCAAAAACATTTTATATGTATCAAGGACATGAACTAAAAGTGATATTTCGAAATGCAATTGACCAATATACAATCAATTATACAACTCTTTTTTATTACGCAGGACGTAGAGGGAAAGATAAAGAAATTAAAAAATACTTGAGGAAAAATTTCAATGAGGTCATAGGGGATATTATTAATGATTAAAACCGAATGCATTTCAAGAGAATGGATATTTCACTTCAGAAAAGAACCAAAATATTCAAGAGTTGATTATGTTTCATTGGAAAAATGATATTAGCTCTTCATTTAGTAGAAGAGTTGTGTCTCGAAAATTTAGAATTTATTTTTAAAGGGGGGACTGCATTCTCAGTTCTTTACAATGAACCTTTTCGTTTTTCTATTGACGTGGATATTATAACAAAAAATAATAAAGAAGAATTGGAAGTAATATTTTCAAAAATTTTAAAGTCATCAAATTTCAATAGATTTGAATTTGATCTCCGCAGGAATCTAAATAATATACCTAAATACCATTACAAATTTTTTTACAAATCTGCAATTGACGAAAAAGAAAGTTATATATTACTAGACGTTCTATTAGAAGAAAATTCATATCCTGAATTAATTGAGAAGGAAATTTCAAATGTCTTTATATTGACTGATGGAAATAAGGTGAAAGTAAAACTACCTACTATTGAGAGTATAACTGGAGATAAGCTAACTGCTTTCGCACCTAACACAATTGGGGTGAGATATAATACAAGTAAACATATTGAAATAATTAAGCAATTATTTGATGTTGGTTACCTTTTTGATAGCCTAACTCATTTTGAAATAGTTGCTATCTCTTATCGCCGAATAGCAGAAAAAGAAATACAATATCGTAAATTAAATATAAATATTGAACAGGCATTACAAGATACTATTGAGACGGCTTTAATCCTTGGCAGAAGATCGGGGAATAAAGATGACAATCAATTAAAATATAATGAATTAATAAAAGGGATAGGAAGTTTTCAATCTTATACAATAGCGAATAGATTCTATTTAGATACAGCAATTGAATGTGCTGCTAAGGGTGCTCTCTTGGCTGCAAAAATTCTCAAAAATAATCATGACTATGTTTCTCCAATTGAACAAAATATAGATTTTAAGAAATATCTAATTAATAACATTGAATATAATTTTCTGAATAAACTAATTAAAATACCTAATAATGCTCTGTATTATTGGTATGAGGCAATAAAATTATTGAATTGAAAATCGGAAGGTTACAGACTTCTTTCTAGAGTAAGTCTGAATAAATATTTGCGGAGAGAGCGAGATTCGAACTCGCGGTAGAGTTTAACCCCTACGACGGTTTAGCAAACCGTTGGTTTCAGCCACTCACCCATCTCTCCGAGTATTTAGCTGTTTCATTCTTTTTAAGAACCCTAAATTACGAAATTCTTAGCTTAATAAGCAACAACCATTTCAATACAATTACACATGCTAAATACAATAATAACGATTTTATCAATTCAATTATATATGAAAATACAACTTATATGTTAATCTAAAATTCCTACCTGCTTCGGGCATTATCGATTTGACTCTCGATAAATGATTGCGATATTCTTTATTGAATATATTATCCACTGTAAAACTCATATTATGAATTGTTTCGCCCGCTTCAAAGCTATATTGAACGAAACCATTAACAACCGCATATCCTGCTGTCTGCTCTTCAAATTGATCCAACTTCTTTTGGCTATTCGCAAGTTCGATACTCATTCCTGTAATGAATTGCTCTTTAGTATAAGAGAGCTCAACCAACCCTTTCAATGGTGGAATTTGTGGAAGGGGATTACCATTCTCTAATTCACCAATTGTATAACTGGCCGAAGTACTAAATTTTAGTGCATCTGTTAGATAAAATTCAGCCTGAAATTCACTTCCATAGAGTCGAGCTGAAACGCCTGAAGTAACATAAATAGGTAAGAATGTAGAATAATTAATTTGCCCGCTATTGCGGGGAATTATATAGTTGGTAAAGTAATTTCCATAAAAACTCAAGTGGAAGAAGAGTGAACCGAATTTATGATATGCAAAAAATTCACCACCATAACCCGATTCGGATTTAAGATTAGGATTACCGATTTCATATGAATATGCCGCAAGATGAGGTCCTTCGGAAAATAGTTCTTCGATTGTTGGAGTACGGGAGGTCTTACTGATATTAGCTCCGATAAATACTTTCGATGAAATCTCAATCAATCCCGAAAATGAAGCTGATAAATTATAGAAGTTTAATTCCTGAATAGCTCCAATTGCCGAATTTTGTTTCTTCCGAAGCGGACTAATATTATCATAGCTGAAACGAAGTGCAGATTCTAAATGCAATTTCTCGCTAATATTAATTTCTTGAAATATATATCCGGAAATATTCAGGGAATTGGTTGGAGAAGTAAATACATATCCACCAGCAGTGAATTTTCTATAATCAGATGATACACCAATAACACCTTCGCTGAATGGTTTTATTTCATTATTATGAAACTCTAAATAACCGGCATAATTTTCGATTCTAAATTCTGAACCGATCTTGCCGGAGCTTTCAAATTCTTGATGACGATAAACGGTTCCCGTGAATCCCAAATCAAATTTATCGAATGAGCAATCGGGCAATAGATAATTTAGGCGTGTATTAACCTGTCGGCGGAACATTGATATATCTACTCCATTCGGATGCGCTCCTACAAATCCGCCCGGGACTCCATAGTCTAATTCATAATTATTGAAAGAAGCTCCAAGTGAACTTCCGCCGAAGAAATAGTTTGCTCCACCGCTGAAATTAAGATTTTCAGAAGATGAATTTTTCAATGTGCCAATTGGAGTGGAAAGATCCGAGGTGCTCCTTTTAGAAAAATTGAATTTCAGTGCGACAGGTGATAAAGGGATTTCTGCTGAAAGATCACCTAATTTCCCTTTATTTGCTGATTCAATATAAAATCCGCTTGTGCCATAAAATGAATTATGTATTCCATTTGGGATATCATTTTTAATAATATTAACAATACCGCCGAATGAATTGGAATTTTTCGTAAGTACTTTTGGTCCGCGGATAACTTCGATCCGCTCCGAACTAAACGGTTCAATAGTTACAGCATGATCGGGTGATGTTGCCGAAAGATCAATAGTTTTTACACCATCCTCACTAATTAAAACTCTATCACCACCGAGACCTCTAATAACCGGGCGAGCCGGTGCAGGTCCCATAGACCGCACTGCCAAGCCCGTTTCATTCTTCAATGTCGATGCTAAGTTTTGACTTAAATCTTTCTGAAGAGTTTTTCCTTTGAGAACACTCGTTAATTCACTCATATCCTCAAAGAGGGAAGTGGATGTTCTATCAGATATTATTACCGTTGATATTTCTATCACCTTCGGGACTAAATAGAGAATTATATTCTGCTTACTACTGATTCTTTTTGAATCTATTATCTCCATAAATTCTTTATACGCAACGTGTGATACTTTTATGGTGAAAGTTCCGAGATTCATCTCTCCGAAATTAAATACTCCTAAGGAATCAGAGGTGGTGAATCGATTCAGCCCTAATATTTGAACAGCTGCATTCGCCACAGGTTTATTCGTCTCTATATCGATTAAAACCCCCTTAATCGGGAGCGAATATAAGGCAGAAGAAAAAAGTATAAATAGAAAAACTATTTTGAGCCAAATACCATTTCTCAATTTAATCACTTTACGATAACCGGAATTAGTCCTGTTCGATAATCGTTATGTCCTTCATGAACGATATAAAATTCGATAGTAGTATTACCTTTTTTAATTCCTTCGAGATGAAATTCATATCCACCTTCTTCACCGGGATGTTGCCAAATTCCGACCAATGAAGTATCCTCGATTTTCCAATCGAGTTTTACATTTTCACTTGTAGGTGGTGGAATTAATTTCTCTTCGCTATTATAGAATTGAACAGAATAATGATCGCTTCTTTTGCCGACTTCTGCGTACAATGTATCGGTAGTTACATTGCGTAATATTTTTACTGTAATAGCACCGGTAGCATCAGAGATTGCCATTCCGAAAGCTTGGAAATGGTCTTCTTGAGCACTTACAGGGTTATCGCCTTTACATCCATTTAATGCAATAAATGATAATAATATTATAGTTATATATAGTATTGACTTGATCTTAATGCTTTGCATTAGGTCCTCCTTTAAATAAGATTAATAAAAAAAATAGAAAAATCTTATATTGTAGGGGGTGCTCGGAAATGATTATTGAGGTTGAAGTCTCTTTGAAAAACATCCTTACTATTTAATAATACTATATTAAAAATAGGGATTTCAATTGACTCTATTGGTTCAAAATTATTTTCAATTGCTGATTGGTTTGCTACCGATTGTACTAAACTGCAATATGCTTTTGGATGTGAAAAAAGTACGTTTGTTTCTTTAGAGTTGTCAATTAATGTAGGGATTAGAAGTAAATTGGAAAAATGAACATGGAGAGTTATAGCTCCAATTAAATGGAGATATGATATAAGCACTAATAACGATATCTCTTTTTTTTGTTTTTTCATTTATCAATTAAGTAAAATAGGACATTATATATAATAATATTATTATTAAAAATCAATACCAAAAAAAGTGTACTGCATTTTAATTATAGATTGTTAATTTGTATATCGGAATTTTAGATAATTACATCTTTTAATAGTCGGATAGCTGATGAAAAAAATAATAATCCTATTTTTTGTTTTAATCTTTACATTTTTGGAAAAATCACATTCTCAAGACCTTGGTACTTTAAGAGGAGTGGTAACTGATTCAACTACTAGTGAAGCACTAGCATTTGGAAATGTTATTGTACTTGAATTAAATAGAGGTGCTTCTACTGATTCAAGGGGTTATTTCTTAATACCGCAAATTACTGCAAATAAGAATCTTACTTTAAGAGTTTCTTATGTAGGATACCATACTAAAGATATTCCTATACGTTTAACTAAAGGCAAAGTTACACAATATAATATTGCCTTAGCCCCTTCAACTATCCAAATGCAGGCAATTGAGAAGATTGGCGAAAGAGTAATCGAGAAAAACGAAACGGATATAAGTCTGCAAAGAATGGCAATTAGGCAGATTGAAGCACTTCCGCAGGGAGTGGAAACCGATGTATTTCGCGCTCTTCAATATATTCCCGGAGTGCAGTCCACTGGAGACGTTTCAGCTCGTTATTTTGTAAGAGGCGGCGGAAGCAATCAGAATCTTGTCTTAATTGATGGTATTACGATTTATAATCCTTTCCATGCATTAGGTCTTTTTTCTGTAATCGATCCAGATATGATCAATAATATTGAATTTTATAAAGGTGGATTCGCTGCTAATTTCGGTGGAAGGCTCTCTTCAGTATTAAAGATTTCTACGAATGATGGTAATAAAAATAAATTCGGTGCGAAGGCATCATCGAGTTTCTTAACCGGTAAATTACTTCTCGAAGGACCTCTTCCTCACGGTTCATTTATTCTTACAGGGAGGAAAAGTTATTCAACAGGGATATTAAAGAAATTCCTAAATGATCAAACTGTTCCGATCGATTTTCATGATTTTTCTTTCAAGGCAAATTTCGCAAATCCCGATTTTATTCCGGGTAGTAAATTTTCATTTAATGGATTTTTCTCAGGGGATAATATAAAAAATGACGATCCCTTTGTTGAAGACTTCAAGTGGAATAATCAAGTATTAGGATTCAAATGGTTCCAAGTTGGTGATAGTCCCTTGTTTTATGAAATTGGGTTCTCTATGAGTAATTTCAAGGGTGAAGTAATTCCAAAATTGAGCAATACTCGTGCAAATAAAAACGAAGTTACAGACTTAGGTGTTAATATGGATTTCACCTACATGTTTGATTATAAAGATGAAATTGGAATCGGATTTAACGTTCAACAGATACAGACAAATTTATTTATCGAAAATGCACGTGGTATTACTACTGATCTTGGTAAATCGGCAGCCAATATTAGTCTGTATGCTAAGTATAAATTTTTACAATTTGATTTCATAGGTATCGATTTTGGTACTCGTATAAATATGACCACGTTATCAGGGAATAAGGAAGCTGAAACTTTTGAGCCGAGAGTTAATTTTACATTAAATATATTACCGGAATTTAAAATAAAAGGTGCATGGGGAATCTTTCAACAGGAGATGACAACTGTATCAGATGAAAATGAGGTAATTAATATTTTTGAACCTTGGATTATAGCTCCAGATTATTTAGTACCATCTAAATCAACGCATTATATACTTGGAGCTGAATTAACTCCATGGAATTTTTTAATGTTCAGTGTGGAAGGGTATTATAAAGAGGTGAATGACCTGCCTCTGCTTAATGAAAAAAAAATATTAAGCTCTGATCCTGATTTTATTGCCGGTGAAGGAGAATCCTACGGTGCAGAATTTCTTCTTCGCGTCTCAACTCAACCTGTTACCTTTTCGACATCATATACAAACGCCTTTGCCTACAAGGTAGTTGATGGTCTTCGGTATTATCCTAAATATGATGTTAGGCATACGCTTAATTTCCTCTTAGAACTTAATTTTGGTGCCGGATGGAGTGCCTCAGCTTCATGGATTTATAATTCAGGTCTCCCATATACTCAAGTAGTTGGATATTACGATAAGTATTATCTCGATGATGTATTTCTTCCACCAACAATATTTGATCCACGCAGACCTTATGCTATGCTTGGCATTCAGAATATCGGTAGGATGCCGGACTATCATCGTCTTGATCTTTCGGTATCAAAAAAATTACGATTAGGATTTATCAATTTAGAGATTGATGTAAGTGCAATAAACGTTTATGATAGAAAGAATATATTCTATTTCAAACGCGAGACAGGAGAGATCGTAAATATGCTTCCATTTTTACCAACGGCTACAATCAAGGTTGAATTATGAAAAAATTACTTTTAGCATTACCGATAATATTTTTATTGATAGTTTCATGCGAGGATTCATTTGACCCTTATGGTGAATTAGAAAATAAATACATTTTTAACTGTGTTTTAAGAGGGGATACAACTTTCCAAACTGCCTATTTATCAAAAAGCTATATGGTAGATAATTATGATCCATATAGTAATAGTGATGATGCAACAATAAAAAATGCACAGATACGTATTTGGGAAGAAGATAATGTAGCGTTATTTAGAGATACAACTGTGGGAAGAAACGCTGAATCAAAATACAAAACTCCATTTTCTTTTTATTATACTGATAACTATCAGCCCAAACCGGGTGCAAAGATAGAAATAGAAGCATTATTACCGACAGGGAAAAGATTAAAATCAACTACAAGAGTTCCATACTCGATCTCATTTCGAAAAAGTGAAAGTGATACCAATATTCGTTTGAGTGATGACTTTGTTCAAGTAAGATGGAGCACATACCAGCCGAATCCGGTTTTTATTCCACGATTGATTATTTATTATACTAAACCGGTCGATGGTCAGCGGATTCGTTTTAGCGCAGTTGTCCCCCTTAATTATATTGAGTTCAATGGGCAGTTTAAACCAAATTATGCAAAACCAAATAGCGATTTAGCTTATGGCACAGATATGAAAACTTTTAAGAAGGCAATGGAATTAATCTCTGATGGGATTGCAGATAAAAGTTCAATAGTTATTTTTAGTGCTTTTATGGAAGTCTATTCGCTTGATGAAAACCTAAGTACATATTATAATGCAACTGCACGAACTAATGATGCTTATTCAGTAAAATTAACTGAGACCGATTTTTCTAATGTATTAGCTGGTACAGGAATTTTTGGAGTCTTCGTACGAAATTATTATATCCTTAGAATGAAGCATGATTTTATAAATTCTTTTGGTTATACCCCGGGATTATCCGATGTCCAGTAAGAATCTATTCATAATACTTGGTTTAATTATACTATTGATTTCGTGTAAGGATAAAGAAGTTTTTACAGGGATTAACGAAGTGGAAGAGAATATGGATTCACTTGGCAAATTAATTATTACAAGCGATCCGCCAAATGCTAGAATATTTTTAAATAATAAAAATATGGGAGTATCAACTCCTGACACTTTTAAGTTTTTAGTGGAAGGGATTTATAAAATTACATTAAAGCATCCATATTTTCTCGATTCTGTTTTCACTACTTATATAAATCAATCGGAGAAGAAAGAGATATTTATTAATTATAGAGCTAACGCTAATAATTATGCTAAAATTTATTGTAATTCATCTCCCCAAGGTGCTCAAATATTTCTAAATGATTCATTAACAAATGAAAAAACACCACATTCATTTTCAGGTTTATATCCGGGCGAATATAAGATTAAAATTACATATCCTGAACATAGATCGGATAGTTCTTCCGTCACACTTCTTGGCGGAAGAAAATTTGATGTTTATTTTTCTCTTGAAGATACTACTGAATGGGTTTCATATAAGTATTATAATTCGGGGATAGGGGATAATTATTTCCAATCCATTGAAGTAGATAATTCAGGAAATATCTGGTTTGGAACATTGCAGAATGGAATTTCTTTTTATGATAAGAAAAAATTTATCCGGTTTAATTCAGAAAATTCTATTCTTCAAGATAATTCGATTAATGCAATTAAAACGGAGAAAAATGGTTCTGTTTGGATAGGAACTAATAATGGATTAGTTAAATATCAAAATGGCAGTTGGACAAATTATTCTGATGCAATTTTAGGTTCGAATGTCCGTTCAATCGATTTTGATTCTAAAGGAGAAATGTGGGTTGCAACATTATTGGGATTATTTCGATATGATGGGGCTAGATGGTATGAATATAGCTCAAAAACTTTGCCGAGTGTATTTCAAAATAATTTGATCACTTCCGTAGCGGCAGATAAAGATAACAAAATATGGATTGGTATAGGAAATGTTGGAGTTGTAAGTTATGATGGAAGTAACTGGGTGAATTACTCAATTTCCTCTATGGGTTTAAGCAGTGCTATAGGAAATAATGTATCCAGAATTAAATCCGATATGAAAGGGAATATCTGGGTAGGTTTTATTCCAAATACTAAACAAGGTATAAGAGGTGGGCTTGTTTATTTTAATGGAACTTCTTGGAGAGAACAAAGAATAACCGGAATAGGAGAGACTGTTTGGCAGGATTTCTATTTTTATAATAATAAAGGTTATTTCGCTTCGCAACAAGGTTTCGTAATTCTTGACGAATCCAATAACTCAACGTTATATAATATCTTCAATTCCAAAATACCGACTGCGGATATAAGAGCTATTAGAAGGGATAAATCAGGTTCCCTCTGGCTTGCAACAATGAATGGTGCTATGAAAATAAAAACTATTCCTGAATAAATTTTAATAGGAGTTAAATTGAATTTAGGTTATAAAAAATTTGTAGCAGTATTGGCTATCATCTTTTTGGTGATAATCGGCTGCGAAGATAAAGAAGTATTTACAGGCGTTGAAGAAGAAGATGAAGACTTTCCCCATGGGAAAATAACTATTGTAACAACGCCTCCCGGTGCACAGGTATTTTTAAATGAGAAAAATATGGGTGTTTCAACTCCTACTGAACTTCCTTTCCTTCTATCCGGTGAATATAATATTAAACTTAGAAAGGATTTATATCCTGATACTACCTTTAAAGTGGTTGTTTTTGATAACCAAATATCAGAATTAAAATTTAATTATAATATCGGAAGATTTCTTGGTACTATAACGGTTAATTCAGAACCCGAAAAAGCTTCAATTTTTTTAAACGATTCAGCGACTGGTTTGGTGACACCTAACATTTTCAGAAATAAGATTCCGGGTAATTATAAAATAAAATTGACTAGTATGGGGCATAGAGATGATAGTGTTTCTGTTACTGTTCGAGGAGGTAATGATACATTCATAAGTATAATCCTTGACGATACTACTAGGGTTGTTACGTATAATTATAATAATTCCAATATTGGAAGTAATTCAATTAACAGTGTAGAAATTGATAATCAAGGATATGTTTGGTTCGGTACTTCGACAATCGGTCCGGTTAGATTTAATGGTAAAGTATTTGAAAAGATGGGACTTCAGTATAACGAATTACTTGGTAAGAATATCTCCGATATAAAAGTGGATAATAGTGGGACTGTTTGGTGCTCTACTTATGAAAAATTATATAAATATCAGGGTGGAGCTTGGACTACAATTAATTTAGGAGCAAGAGTAAGTTTTAATTCCTTCGAAATTGATAATAACGGAGTTGTTTGGGGAGCTACTGCCGGAAATGGAATTTGCCGAATAGAAGGCAATGAAGTTAAGTTTTTTAATAGCTATAATGTCTCATTAGCTGTTTTTCCTTCAAATAATATTTTTGATTTATCGATAAATAAAACTACAGGGAAAATCTGGTTTACTATGATGGGAGGATTCGGAGTTAATACTTATGATGGGCAAAATTGGGGAAGGATTACTATTTCAGATATGGGACTAAATCCTAGTATTGGAGATTTTAGCAGTAAGATAAATGTTGATAATAATGGAATGGTTTGGGTTTCTTATTCCGGTGTACCTAATCTAGGGATTATAGGTGGTTTAGTTAATTACAATGGCTCTAAATGGAGTCCCGTGAATATTATTGGTATTACAACAAATAATATAAAAAGAATATCTAATTCAGGAGATATTAATTTTATCTCTTCCGCTTTTGGTGCGGCTAAGTTTAAAGGTAATCTTGAAAATCTAAGTGTATTTAATCGATATAATACTAAACTTCCAGCCGATGTGGTTAATGATATGGCAATTGATAAATCAGGGAATTTGTGGTTTGTTACATTTAATGGTGCATTGAAAATAAAGAAGGGTAATTTTAATTGATTTGATGAAAAAAAATATTTATATATTTTTTCTTTTTTCAATTTTTATTTATTCTTGTAAAGATAAAGAAGTATTTACAGGTTCACCTCCCGAACCGGAGGAAGTATTTGGTAATATATATATTGATAGCAAACCGCAGGGTGCACAAATATTTCTTGATAATAAAAATATGGGTTTAATTACACCCGATTCATTAGTATTCCTTTCTGATAAAGAATATAGTATTACTCTTAAATTAGATTTATTCCCCGATAGTACATTTAATATAACTCCTATCCTCAACAGCACGAAAAAAATATTTATCGACTATACGATTAATCAAGGTGCTTATGGAGAAATTTCTTGTAATTCATTTCCGCTTGGAGCAGCAATATTTTTGGAAGATTCTTCGACCGGACTAAAAACGCCGGACATACTTAAATCTCTTTTCCCCGGTTTTTATGAAGTGAAGTATTGCTATCCCGAGCATCGTTCTGATAGTTTAATGGTAACTGTTAGAGGAGGTAAAACTTCAAGCCTCTTTATTGAATTAGAAGATACTACTTATTGGGTATCGTATAATTCATCTAATTCTTGGATTAGGAGTAATTCAATAACAGCAATATTTGTTGATAATAAAGGATACGTCTGGTTTGGCTCGAATGATAAAGGTTTAACTCGATTTGACGGTAAAAAATTTGATTTCTTCCCTTATTCGTATCTGCCTTCAAATAGCATTACTGAAATAAAAGGGGATAAATTTGGAACTATTTGGGTTGGAACTTTAAAGGGACTTTCAAAATATCAAGATAATAGATGGACTGATTATAGCGGAATAGTTAGTGCGGCAGTTACCGGAATTGATATTGATAATCAAGGAGTTGCTTGGATCGCAACTTCGGATGGTTTTTATTCTTTTAAAGGAAGTTCTTGGATTAGGTATGATAATACTAATTCACCTCTTCAATCAAATTATATCTCGGATGTAGCAGTCGAGCCAGGCTCCGGAAAAGTTTGGATAGGATTATTAAATAATCTTGGGCTTCGGTCATTTGATGGTGCTAATTGGATAAGTTATACTACCGCTGAGATGGGAATAAATCCTAATATGGGGAACTATTCGGGCAAATTATTGATCGATTATTTTGGTAATTTATGGGCAAGTTTTCAACCTGTACCGAATGCAAATTTAACTGGGGGTATAGTTAAATTTGATGGGTCTAAATGGGAAAAACTAAATATACCGGGTATGGTCGTTTCAGAGTATCTAAGTCTCCGAAATTTCTATTCTTATAATGAAAAGATGTTTATAGCTACAAATCAAGGTGTAGCAATGTTTACAGATTATAATAACCCATATATTTATAAAACTGCCAATTCAAAAATTCCGGGGAATATTATTAATGATGTAATTGTAGATAAATCAGGAAACCTGTGGTTTGTTTCGTTTAATGGAGTTGTGAAACTTAAAAAGGGTAATTTCTAAAAATCCATATAGAAATCACCCTTTTTTAAAATGTATCATATTGCAAGTCCAAAGCGAGATTATAATAACAAAAATACTCTTATTCCTCTCTAAGCAACTTTAATTTAGAAATGTTACAAATTCGAATAATATCTTAAATTTCCAACTTAAATACCGAATCGATTACTGTCCCATCCACCCATTTTATAACAGCTACAACATTTGATTCATCCACTAAAGGCTTAGCCGGAGCACCGCCGCATATTTCATAAACCTCTTTTTGAATCTCTTTAATCGATCTAATTGGAAGATTAGAATTTTTGACCGCAGCGAGCAGATCTTTCCTTCTGGGATTGATAGCAATGCCTCTTTCCGTTACAATAACGTCCACCAGCTCACCCGGAGCGCATAAAGTGGTAACTTCATCCAATATTACCGGGATACGGTCTCTAAACGAAGGTATAGCTAAAATCGTACATTTGGAGAACATACAATTTTGCCATCCTCCGATTCCATGAAGTAAATATCCATCTGAATGGCTTACCACATTAGCATTGAAATTAACGTCCACTTCAGTAGCTCCAAGAACCACTGCATCAATTATCGATGCAAAGTTTCCTTTGCCATGATAATTGTAACTTGTAAATGGTGAAGTGCTAACGTGATTATGATTTTCGCGCATTGAGCGGACACCTTCAAGATCGAAAGTCTGACCATCCAAAATATAATCGGTTAATCCTTCTTCGAGCATTTCCACTAAATATTTTGTACTTCCGCCACGGATAAATCGGGCTTTAATCCCTTTTGCTTTCATCTTTTCCTTTAGGAAAAGAGCGAATGCTAAATTAGTACCTCCCGAACCAGCCTGAAATGAAAAGCCATCTTTCATAATTCCGGCTTCTTCCATAAACTGGGCTACATATTCTGCAATTAAAAGGCGGTCGGGACTTTTAGTTACTTCTGTTGTTCCTGAAACAATTTTAGCCGGATCACCGAGTGATTCCACTTCAACGACATAATCAACATTATTACCTTGAATCTGCCAAGGGACAACCGGGAATGGCTGGAGATTATCTGTTACGACAATTACTCTATCTGCATATTCAGAATCGGCAAGAGAAAATCCTGTACCACCGAAAGCTGATTTACCATTCACTCCGTTGGCATTGCCGAATGGGTCTGCTTCTGGAGCTGCAATAATTGCGATATCGATATGAACTTCACCATCTTGGATTGATTGATATCTTCCGCCATGAGAACGGAGGACACCGACACCTTTCATCTTTCCTTCGGTTGTGAATCTGCCTAATGGTCCATTCATACTTCCTTCGATATGATGAATTGTCCCATCTTCCAAATATTTTATTAAATGCGAATGGCAGGGGAATGATGCAGAAGGAAACCAACGAATATTTTTAATGCCAAGTGATTTTATTTCGTCAAATAATTTATTTGTAAGTAGGTCTCCATTCCGTAAATGATGATGAGTGGAGATTGTCATACCATCTTTTATTCCAGCTTTTTTTAAGGCTTCCTTCAATGATTTTACTACTTTGTTACCATCAGAGGGGAATTCGGCACATGATCTTATTTTTGTTCTTGCAGTAAATCCATCAGGTATATATTTCCCAACACCTTTATAAGGAATCTGTTTTACTCCATTGACTTCATCGGGGACTAATCTGCCTACGGCATTTTTTATCATTTTCATTTTTTATCTCCGGATTTAACCATATTTATTACCTTAAGAGCGCGAGCAACAACGGGAGCATCAATCATCTTACTGCCGAGCGCAACCACTCCAGAACCTTTTCCCACAGCATCATTATAAGCCGCTACGATTTTCTCCGCTTTAGCTATCTCTTCTTTTGTTGGACGGAATGCTTCATTTATAACTGGTATTTGACGAGGGTGGATACATCCTTTACCTTCAAAACCGAGATGTTTCGCTTCGAGGACGCTATCTCTTAATCCTTCCATATCAGAAATATCGGAGAATACAGTATCGATTGCCTGAACTTTTGCTGCTTTTGCGGCATTGACTATTCTGCATCTCATACTAAAACTTTCAGTCCCAGCTTTAGTTCTTTCGATTCCAAGATCGGCAGTGAAATCTTCCAATCCTATTGCAAGAGAACAAACGAGATCAGATGAAGAAGCGATTTGGAAAGCATTCTCTACGCCGAGCGCACTTTCAATTATTGGCATCAAGAAGATATCGTGCTTAATTATATACTCTTCTTTAAGGCAGTTGATTTCATTCTCAACATTTCTAATCTGCTCGGCAGTTTCCACTTTTGGAACTAAAACAACATCCACTCCATTCGGAATAATATATTTTAAGTCATCAAGACCTTTAGGGAGTTGATTAATGCGCACCATTCGTTCGCATCCATAAAAATCAACAGTTCTAAGAGCATTACGCACTATGAGTTGTGCAGAATCTTTTTCATTTGGAGAGACACTATCTTCAAGATCCAAAATAATTCCATCGGGGCTATGAAGACCGGCATTAACGAAAAACTTCGGTTCATTACCCGGAAGATATAAACGACTTCTTCTTAATCTTTCCTTAGTTGTTCCGATTATTTTTTTCTTATTAATAGGCATCAAGAACTCTTTCTTGATTTCAGGGAATAAGCGTTTAATAGCCGTTTCCATTCGTGCCGCCAAAGTAAAAGGGAGAGCACCATAATCTCTAATGGTTACGGCGGCATTCTTTATCTCAAAAAAATCTAAAATCTCTTCTGCCTGAAATAATATTGCATCACGATATAAAGCGGCAACTTTACTTTCTAATGTAATTTCGATACCGCCTTTCGTTTTCTTTTCAATTTCGATGAAGCAGTCAGACCTAATCTTATCACCGAGATGACCTGCACTTGCTTTTTCCATAATCATATTCCTTAATTGATACTCAATTTATTCATAAAATCTATTGCGTTAAACTTCTCTGCGTTAAATACCATTGTCTTAATCTCACTTTGTCTATCTGCTGATAGAACTGAAACGGTAAGAGCATTGAATTTATTATCTAAATCTTCCATCGACATCGGTTCTCTCGGATCACCTTTTGGATACTCGAGATATTCTGAATAAGTCTCACCGGACTTAGTTGTAATTACAACTTTTGATGGTTGTTTAGCAGGGAACATCAGTTCAAATTCTTCTGATGCTTCTCCTTTAATTCTATCGATGACTTCCCAAATACGTGGGTCTTTTAGTTTTTCATCACTGAATGATTCAGTAGTAATTTTATGATCGACTAAAGCTGCGGCGATACAATAAGGGAGTGAATGATCGGCGGTTTCTCTTGATTCAGGGCGGTATTTATGCGGATCGAATAATATATCACATGCACGTGCAATTGTTGTAATCGTAGCTAATTCAATCTGATCATAACTAATATTATTTTTCTTTACGATATTAAGAGCGGCGGAGATGTGAGTGTGAGTCAATGCTTCAGTAGGGAATGCCTTCATACTACATTCAAAAATCTTAAATGGATTACCAAGATTCTTAGTCATCATATCGATATCCCAAGCCCATTCTTCAGCACGTTCGCGACCTTTCATTAAAATTGGAGATACTGCATTTTCTTTTACATCCCATCCAAAAAAGCAATCCATAAAACCTTCTTTACCTTCAAAAACGGCTTCCGTTCCTGTATATCCTTTCTTAGCCATAAGAGCTGCGAATACACCTGCCTGCACTGCCATAGGATCAACTGTATTTTTCATCATTGTTAATTTACCGGCAGTAGGACAGCCGATTGTATGATTATGCGAACCATTAATGCCGATTGCATTCACCATTTGATCAACCGTTAAGCCCAGAATTTTTCCAGCAACCAAAGGAGAAACAAATTGAGTAAGAGTAGCATGATGCCATTTTCTCTCTCTTACTCCCGGTTTAGCAAACTCGCATAGACGCTGTTCAAATTCATAAGCTAATACTATTGCAACAATTACATCCTTCATCGAAGCATTCATCATTTCCGCTGTGGATAGTGCTGCAGGGATAATATCTGATGGATGACTTGGATCATCTTTCCAATAGATATCATTAAAATCCAATGAGCGAATCATTAAAGAATTAACTAATGATGAATTTACTGCCGGAATTTTATCACCAAATCCGATTACTGTGGATTCTGCCTTCCCACCCATTTCATTATAGATATCTCTAATTACATTTACGTCTTTAGTATTCATTGCACCTAATGCGCATCCGATCGAATCATATAAATATCTTTTCACTTCAGTTATTACATTTTCTGGTAAATCCTCATATTTCAAATTAACTGCATATTCTGACATTATTCGAGAAATTGTCTTTCCCATATCTAATCTCCATATTATAAATTATTTTTTATCCAACTTTCTAATCCACCCATTACAATAAGTTCTTGAGCTGCAGAACCAACGGGACTAAAACTGAAAACATGTTCTTCAAATTCGATAGTCGATTTTCTAAAGTTTATTTTCATTTTTGAGTTTATTTTTACTGATAATTCTTCTTTTCCATAAATATCATTTAGGTACTCATAGAATTTTGGGCAATCAATAGTCAAGAATCCATTATTAATAGCATTTCGTTTATAAGTCTCGCTGAATGAACCGGCTATTACCAATTTAATACCACGATATTTGAGTGCAGTAGCCGCTTGCTCGCGAGAACTACCCGTCCCGAAATTATATCCGCTTACAAGAATATCACCCTCTTCGACAATCTTTCCGAATTGAGGGTCGTAGTTTTCCATAACTACTTTCGCTTGATCTTCTTTAGAGAAATCATCGTTGTAGGTATATTTGCCCGGATAGATACCGTCAGTATTAAGATTATTTTGATTACAGAATATTATGCTTCCTGTAACGGTTTCTTCAAATCCATTGACAATACTTACTTCAGATTCTTCGGAAGCAGTTTTTGTATTTATAGTAATTTCACCAGTAATTTCATTGTCGTTTCCTGGCACAGAATCAAAATCGATAAAACCTTTTAGAGCTGAATAAGCAACAACGGCAGGAGAAGCGAGATAAGCGAACGCAGTAGCAGAACCCATTCTTCCTTTGAAATTTCTATTAGTAGCGGAGATACCAACTTCTCCATCTTCCAAGAGACCTGTACCGAGACCGATGCAAGGACCGCATCCGGGAGGAAGAGCAATAGCACCGGCATCAATTAGTTTCTGCCAATCGCCACGTTTGCGGCTCTCTTCTTCCACTTCATTGGAAGCGGCGGCTACATAAAATTTTACATTTTCATCAATCTTTTTCCCATTTAAGATTTCTGCGGCTTCTGCCAAGTCATCTAATCGGCTATTAACGCATGATACTAAATAAGCTTTATTAATCTTTATTTTTTCGCTGCGTGCTTCATCAATCGATTTCATTTTCTTTACTGTATTCGGACCGGAAACATGAGGAGTAACAGAGGATAAATCGAAAGAAATAGTCTTTGAATAGTAAGCATCGGGATCAGCTCGTAGTTCATCTTTGGAATTAATTAATTTTTCGAGACGTTTTTGATTTAAGCGAGGATTTACTCCATTGCCGTCTGCATCTGAAGGAACACCTTGCAAGCCGCGTGATTCAATAAATGCAATACGTTTCTTATACCAATCGATAAGAATATCATCGACAGGGAAGAGACCTGTTAAAGCACCCCATTCGGTTGTCATATTCGCGATAGTTAAACGCTGTTCAATAGAGAGATATTTTATACCATCGCCTGTAAATTCCAAAGCAGAGTTAAGAACTTCATCATTATTAAAGAACCCGCATAGAGATATAATTACATCTTTGCCTGTTACGCCTATACCAAGTTTACCCGTCAGTTGAACGTTCACGATATTAGGTACTTGCCACCAAGTTCTACCTGTTGCCCAAATGCCTGCGGCGTCTGTACGAACGACGGGAGTGCCGAGACATGCAAGTCCACCATACATATTAGAATGGCTATCAGAAGCAACCACCATTGTACCGGGGAATACATAACCCTCTTCGCACATAATTTGGTGACCGATTCCTCTTCCTGCGGGATAAAAATCAGCACCCATCGATTTAGAAAATTCTTCTATTTTACGATATTTTTCTAAATTCTTTTCGCTTTTATCTTGAATATTATGATCGAGTGTATGCACTACTTGACGAGGATTTGAAAGCTTAGTCGCTCCAAGCCCTTTGAATTTAGGGATAACGGCACCGGTATTATCGTGAGTCATAACGTAAGCAGGTTTAATTGAAATATAATCACCGGCTCTAACGGAGTGTCCCGGCTCTAATCCATAAGCGAATTTGTGTGCAATCTTTTCAGTGTATGTTTGTTTCATTTATTTCCTCTATTTAAACGGTTCGAAAGAGACAAAATCAGCATGATGAACAATAATTGATTCAGTAGTGCGTTTGCCGAGGTCTCCTTCTTTTGAATGTGTTGCGATAATATGTTGAATTTCATAAGGCAGACCGAAACGATCTGCAATTGCAAGACCGGAGAATGGATGGCGAACTAATTTACCGGCTTCACTTGTAGTAAGTTTTCCATCGATTCTTTCATATTCAATAAGTTTACCCACATCAATTAATATCGCACCTGCAATTAAATAATCCATATTGATTGCTACTTCATCGCCGAAATTTTTCTTCATTATATTCGCCATTTCGACTGCAAGATGAACGCATGTTTTTTTATGATTCATAAAAGTCACGTTGCAATTTTTAATTAAGAGAGAGAAGGGAATAACCTCCAAATCTTCAGGAGATAGAACGCTATTCTCAATCGCATAAATCCAACAATCTAATACTTTCTCACGTAGTGATTCATCTTTAATCCAGTCAATTTCCTGCCACATCTGCTTAACTTTTTCTTTCATAATTATCCCGATTATAATTTAGCAATAACTGCATCTGTTAAATCGATAGTAGAAACAGCACCGAAATTAAATACTTCTGCATTGCCTCTAAGTTTCATCATATCATAAGTTCTGAATTTACCTTCTTCTACAACTTTAGCAATTGCTTTTCTTATTTTATTGGCTGTTTCATTCTCACCTATATGATCAAGCATCATACATGCGCTCATAAACATAGCGATTGGATTAACGATTGATGGTACTAATTTTTCATATTTAGGAGCTGAGCCATGAGTTGGTTCAAATACTGCATATTCATCACCGATATTAGCACTGCAAGCGAAACCAAGACCACCAACTAATCCTGCGAAGCCATCGCTTATAATATCGCCGAACATATTTTCAGCAACAATTACACCGTAGTCTTCAGGATTTTTTGTAAGCCACATCATTTGCGCATCGATATTGGTATCCCACATTGCGATATGAGGAAAATCTTTTGAAATCTTTTTAGCTTCTTGAACCATCATACCGGAAGTTTCTCTTAGTACGTTTGGTTTCTCGCAAACAGTAACATTATTGTAACCATATTTATCAGCGTATTCAAATGCTGCTCTGATAATTCTTTGTGCCGCATTACGAGTGATTATACGCGTAGATACAGCCATATCTTCACTTGGTACATCTTTGAAGAATTTCATTTTAGTATGTGTTTCTAATGCATCGCGGACGTTCTTAGGAGGATTAGTCCATTCCACGCCTGCATAAAGTCCTTCAGTATTTTGTCTAAAAATTACAGTATCAACCAATGGTTCTTCATAGCCACCATCTGCGGATTTACGAATAAAATTAAGTGGATTACCTTTGAATGAAAGGCATGGACGAATGCAAATATCTAAATTAAAATGTTGTCTTAGGCTAACGATCGGGGAGAAATAAACGTAACCTTTTCCTTTTAATTCAGGAGCTAATTCTTTTTCAGCGGCATCTTTTGGTTTACTTGTTATCGCTCCGAATAGAGCAATTTTGTGTTCTTTTATTAAATCGATTGTACGTTGTGGAAGTGCATTGCCTTCTTGACACCAATAATCCCATCCAATATCACCCCATACATAATTAGCTTCAAAACCCGCTTTTTCTAATAATCTAATTGATTCTGCTAGTACAACTTTACCGATTCCGTCTCCGGGAAGTGCTACAATTGTTCTCATTTAAGACCTCATTATTTTGATTAGATAATCAAAATTAGACATTAAAGTCAATTTTAGCAAGGTTAGAAAGCAGCTTCTATTTGAATGGTGAGATTATTATTCCGATTACTATTTTTAAGTGAAATTGAATCAAAATCCTCACTTTTTAAGGAGTCTGAATACTTCAATCCCAATTTAAACCTATCGCTAATAGTAAACTTACTTAATAAGTAAACATGAATACCTCTATTATAAGCGAGAAAATTAGAAAAAATTCCACTTACATCCCTTTCATAGATATAAATTCTTGAATTATATGAATGAGTTGAGAAGAAACTTATTCTAAAATTTAGTTGTAAGTTCTTTGAAGGTCTATAAGAAATCTCTTCAAAAATATGATAACCCTCTTCTTTCTGCGGAGCGCAATCTACCGATACATAATCTAACCGCGTCGATAAACTTAATTCTGAAAATAGTTGGAATAAGTAAAATAGTTTTAGTGAAGTTCTTTGAGGAGAAGAATAACTTTTCTTTAGTTTGTAAGATATTCTTAGTTCATCCTGTTTCCGAATTTGATATGTAAGGTTTACAAAATATTCTTTTCCTCTTTGAAAAAAATTAAAAAGGGAATCGGGAGAGCTTCGTTTGAAAAAATCAACATAAGCGTCTAATTTTAATGAAGGGAATAATGTGCTATTAATTCCGAAATAATAACCGGTTTCGTTATTTGAATTATCTCCTTCGGCGAATGCACCTGAATAACTGCAATAAAAATATTTAGGGAAATATCTGATTTTAGCATATAAAAAATTATTTCCTGAAAGCCGCAATGTTACTGAATTAGAGAATGCAGTAGAATTGAGATAAGCGACTTCACCAGAAATTCCAATTCGATTATATTTACTTTTATAAGAGAGTGAATAGAAGTTTTGATTTTCTTGATTGTAAAATAAAAAACCTGCTTCAATAATATCTTTCTTAAAATAGTTTAGCATACCTCCATAAAAAATTTCTTTATTAATACGTTTCTTTGCTATTTCGTTTTCGGTTCGATGAAGTCCGGTTGGAGTTTTATATCCATCCAATTTCCGATAAGAATAGAATGGTGTGATATTTAGATCGCCTAAAGAAATTGTAGAAGCAGCACCGGAGAGAAAGGTTGTCTCACCGCTTCCGATATATTGATTAAGATTATTCTTATTCTGTCTGATTCTAAAAATATCATTAGATGATTTATAAGTTCTAAAAGGACTCCAGAGTATAAGTCCCTCTCCAAACTCAATATTATAACTACCGAGAATGATTTTACTGATGGGATAAATATCTTTAATCATTAGGGAAAGATTAATGAAGTCAAAATAATTTTCTTCTCCCGGGTCTTTTTCGGTAGTTATAGCGAGGCGAGCTTTTCCAATATCAGTTATTAGGCGATTAAAAAATTTATAACTATTGCCTTTATAGTTGTTTGGCAACGAAGGCAAAAATTGATTTTTGAATCTTGATTTGAATGAAAAATTCCCTTTTTGAAGATTTGAGGGAATAGTATATAATAGATCAAAAAGGTCATCAAAATAATTAGTTTCTATCTGATCTGAATCAAAAAAGATTTCGGAGAAAGTAGAATCATTTTGAAAAAAAGTTGAATCTATTTCCTGACCGGATAAAAGCGAAGTAGTTATAAAAAGAATAAAAAATATTCTTGTGCCCGTCATTAATCAAAATTGATTGTGATAGATAGATTGTGAGTTAATTCAAAAATTTCATGAGTAAGAAGAGCATAATTTACAGATAATATACCTTGATTAATACCCAGACCGAAAGTAAAAGAAACAGGTTCAGAGATATATCCGCATCTAATGGGGAGATAATTAAGAAGATAATATTCACATCCGACTCTAAATGCTTCTTTCTCGTCATAATATTTATTTAATGCTGCCGATAATTGTAATTCATTAGAGAAAGTATATGTAGTTCCTAACCAATAACTTTTATCTAATTGATTAGTATATTGACCGTAAGAGGAATTAGTAATGTTTTCAATACTTCCGCCGATTCTTATTCTATTACTAATTTTATAAAAAGCGCCAAGATTTGCGGAAATTATTCCACTATTGCCGTAATTAGTTATCGAAAGTGAATTATAAACAAGTGTAGTCCCTAATGAGAACTTGTCAATAATATTTCTGCTATATGAAATGAGAAATCTCTTTTCTGAATATAAATCATATCCGTAATCGCTATAACCGATTGCGAAACTTCCAATCTTTGTAGGCAAATTAATTGTCGCATGGAAAGTGGATAGCTCTTTTACGCCAAATGGCGCGGGTGTATAACTAATACCTGATTGAATTATTTTGTTTTCAGAAAGGGAAGCGGGATTACTAAAAAGTGAAAAAGATGTAAGAGAAGTCTGTGATGAGGAATACCCCATCGAGTTAAACTCTGCACCGGCATAGGACTGCCCGAAACATTTTATGCCTACAAAGAGTAGAAAAGTTATATTAACAAAGAATTTCATCGGAAATTCTCAATTTTGATTGTTAAATTTAATTCAATTAGATATCTTTATCCAATAATTCCTAAGAGATAAATATGAAAAAATTCTTATCCATAATTTTTGTCCTTTTTATTACTGCATCTGTGAGTGCGCAAGAACTTGATGTAATTGTTACTGTTAACTATGAGCAATTACAAACTATTGCTAAAGAAAAATTGGAAAAGTTTCAGCAGCAAGTGCAAGATTATTTTAATAGTAATAAATTCACGAATGGAAATTGGGAGGGTGAAAAAATAAAATGTACCTTTAATGTTTTTTTCACCTCCTCGGATAATTCAACTAAATACTCAGGGCAGGTTGTAATAACAAGTCAAAGACCGATAGAGAATTTGCAAACCCACTCATTGATGTTAAACATACTCGATAATTCATGGTCATTTAAGTATGAGAAGAATCAGGCAATGTATTTTAATAATGCAGACTTTGATGGGCTAACTAGTTTTCTCGATTTCTATGCTTTCTTGATAATTGGATTTGATATGGATTCATATTATCCAAATGGTGGAACAGATTATTATAATAAAGCATCCGATCTCTCGGTTAGGGGAGCTTCAAGTCCTTATGCAGAAGGGTGGCAGAGTACTAGCAGTACATATAACCGGCGTGTATTAATGGATAATATTCTTAATGCGCGTTATCAGCAGTTTAGGCAGGATTATTTCGATTATCATTATAATGGAATAGATTTATATAATAATCCACAAACAAAAAAAGAAGCACTTACAAACATCGCTAAACTGGTACTTAATTTAGATAAAGCAAAAGATGCAATCGATCCTCGAAGTGTTTTAATGAAAGTATTCTTTGATGCTAAGAGTGGGGAATTAGCAGATTATTTGAAATCATATTGGGACAAGTCAATATTTGAAAAATTAAAGAAAATTGACCCGCCCCATCTTTCGAAATATGATGAAGCCGAAGCTGAAGCTGAAGGTACTATCGAATAGGTTTTATGGTACAGGTAAAATTGAAATAATTTTATCATCCTGATCGATAATATTAACGGTCTCCATGCCGGAGATTACTTTACCGAACAGACTGTATTTACCGTTAAGGTGCGGATAATAACTGTGCATAATAAACCATTGAGAACCTTCGGTATCTTTGCCTGCGCTTGCCATTCCGATCATTCCTTCCTTGTAAGGTAATGTGGAGGTCTCAGAGATAATATCATAACCCGGTCCTCGCCAACCTGTGCCGCTTGGGTCACCAGTCTGTATAACGAAATTCGGTACTACCCGATGGAAAATGATATTATCAAAAAATTTCTCTTTTACTAATTTTGTAAAACTGCCAACCGTAATTGGTGAAATCTCAGGCATCAGTTCAATCTTAATATCACCCTTATTTGTTTTCACTAAAAACTGATTAACCGAAAAACTATCTTTTAATAATTCATTAAAAAGAGGATTTCCTTTTTTTTCAGTTTTTATTCCCATTTGAGAATCAGCGTAATTCTTTATAGACGTTACATCAGATTGAGAAAGTTCCTTTAGAATATCGTTATGAAATTCTTTCCCTAATTTAGATGAAAGTGAACTTAATGAAGCAATACTTTCATAATAATCGCTATTGTTTTTGTTTCTCTTGATCTGCTCTAGTACAATTATCTTAATTTCTTTATCAAAGGTTTGGATATAGGTAGAATCAAGTCCATCAGCTATGATAGAAATTATAGATGGATATTTATTTTCTAATAGTCCAATTAATTTATCTGTATATTCTTTTGAATCTATAAGTTCTTTTTGAAGATTCAAAAATGCCTGTGCACTATTCATTATATCTTTTTCATTCTCTTTAGAAATATTTTTAGAGAGATAGATATAATTATAATTTGGAGAAGATTTTACTTCTTCCAAAACTCGAATAATAAAAATATCAGAAACTGCATTAGCATATTCATTTATATAATTATAAGCGTTCTCACTATCTAATTTACAAAGAGAGATAAAAAGTTCACCCTTAGCATTAACAGTCAAGTCTTTTTTAAGATAATAATTAATACCATTTAGGAGAAAACTCATTCCTAATGAAGATGTTTTTATGTTTCTCACAGACATTGCAGTCAGGCGGGATACATTTGGATTTTTGTCTATTAGTAATCTGAGGATTGGTTTAAAGTTTTCAAGAGACAAATTTGGTAAAGCGCAAAGACCTTTTGCCGCTTCTCCTCTCAATCTCCAATCTTTATTACTCAAATAGGGGAGCAATAAATTTTCTTTCCCATCAATATCAATTTTAGGAATCAGTTTAATCGTATTTATAACAATGTCATCATTTATCGATTTTAGTAGATGATTATAATTGAATTGTTTCTCCGTTATTCCGGTAGGTGTTTTTCTAAATAAAGTAAAAAGTGCTTCTGAAATATCGTTATCATCTTGCGATTCATTAATGATTCTAAGAAGTATTAAAGCTTCTCTACCTTCTAATGAAAAATTGCGCAAGTGAAAATTTAATATACCCATTGCAGATTTCATTGCGAATGGTTTATGTTTTTCAGCATATATAATTAATCTTTCAAAATCGGATTGATTTCCCGTTTTTCCGATTGATTCAATAATCTCCCTAAGCGCATATTCATTCGCCTCTACTTGAAGCTCTCTAAAAAGAAGATCGATACTTTTGCGGCAGTTGGCAATACCTCCTAAAGCAAAAGCTGCTTCTTTGCCAAATTTGGAGAAATCGATTTTTTGTATATCATCCACAAAAGTGGAATCATTTGAATGATATAAAGCAATTAAAGCGGCTTTAACATCATTCTCATTTTTACTCGATAAATATTTAGTAATAATTGATTTATCGAATGTGCGATTAGCAGTAGACAAAATGAGATCGCTATTGTCTTTGCTAAACTGAGCTAATAAATTAGTAGAAACAAATAAAAGAAATAATAATATTTTTTTCATTTTAGCTCACAGTCATATACTCTGTAACGTTTATATTGAACACCTTTCATAGCAAGAGCTCCTCGCACCATCATATCATTATCTTCCAGAATCCAACTAGCTTCACCACGATGGATATTAAGTTTAGCAGCTCGATCCATGGCTTCCATATAGAATACGGCATCCAAACCCTTTCTTTGGTATTCAGGAATAATTCCGAGTGTGATTACTCTGCTCCATGTAATTTTCTTTTTCATTGTAAAAAGTTTCAACCAATTAAAAGGGAGCAGTTTACCATTCATATGTTTGAAAATCTGATTATAGTCTGGTAATACCAGAGCAAAACCAATTAGTTCACCATTAACTTCACCAAAATAAATGAGTGATGGTTCAACTAATGGTTTTAAGTCTTTAGCCATTGCATCAATCTCTGCATCGGTCATGGGAACGAAGCCCCAGTTTGGAGCCCATGCTTTATTATAGATATATTTTACCTTCTCTAAATCTTTATTAAATTCTTTAGGATTCATCTGATAGATTATTAATCCGGCTCGTTCTTTTGCGAGTAGGGCTACTCTTTTTACTTTCTCGGCAGTTTTTAAATCTTTTGCTTCGATACTAAATGCAAGTAGATCTTTAGCTTTTTTAAATCCATAATTATCGACAAGTTCTAAATAGTAAGGAGGATTATAAGGCATTAATAGTCGAGGGTCATCATCGAAACCTTCTACGAGCATAGACCATTCATCATTGGAAGATGGATTAGCAGGACCACGCATTACATCAAGCCCTTTATTTAAAAGCCAAGCTTTAGCAGTATCAAATAGTTTATTTGCTACTTCTTGATCGTTAATACATTCAAAGAAGCCGAAGAAGCCTACTTTATCGTGATGATATTGATTATGGAGATCATTTTTAATTGCGGAAATTCTTCCTACAATTTTATTATTGTGCCAAGCAAGAAAATTATCCATCTCTGCATGTTGGAAGAATGGATTATTCTTTTTATCAAGGATATGCTTTTTATCGTATAAAAGTGGAGGCACCCAATGCGGATAGTCTTTATATATTTCCCATTGAAATTTTAAGAATTTGTTTAAGTCAGATTTCGTCTGGACAGTAGTAATAGTAATTTCACTCATAATAATATCCTCAAATAAAAAAAGCATACCCGAAAATAATTCAAGTATGCTCTAAAAAAAATAATTAGTTCAATTTAAATAAGACCTAAATCTTTCCCAACTTTTGTGAAAGTATCGATAATTTTTTCTAAATGTTCTTTTTCGTGAGTAGCCATGTAGCTTGTTCTCATCATCTGGCGACCTTGGGGGACACCGGGAGAGATAAATACATTTACGAATACTCCTGCATCATACAATGCTCTCCACATTTGGAATGCGATTGCATCATCTCCAACAATAACGGGAACGATTGCAGTTCTTCCATCGATAATTTTGAAGCCGGCTTCGGATAAACCTTTTCTTACAAAATTGGCATTATTTATTAAATTTGTTACTCTTTCCGGTTCTTGTTCTAAAATTTCTAATGCTGCTAATGCTGAAGCCACGGAAGCAGGGGTTGGGGATGCACTGAATATTAATGCAGATGAATGATGTTTAAGGAAATCAATTACTTTTGCTTTACCGGCAACGAATCCGCCTAATGAAGCAAAAGTTTTGCTGAATGTCCCCATTGTTAAATCGACATCGTTTTCGAGATCAAATTCACTTGCGGTACCTCTTCCTCCTTTACCAATAACTCCCACTGAATGAGCATCATCAATCAAAGTACGTGCATTATATTTTTTAGCTAATTCTACTAATTTAGGAAGATGAACAATTTCGCCGCCTGTACTAAATACGCCATCGCTTACTAAAAGTTTCGGAGCATCAAGTGGAAGTTTAGCTAAGACTCTTTCCAAATCAGCCATATCGTTATGATGATATCTTACAACTTCGATAGTTCCGCCTTTAGCCATCATATTACCGGCAACTATACAAGCATGATTATCTCTATCAGAGACAACATATTCGCCACGTCCAGCTAATGTCGGAATTATTCCTTGTGCTGATTGATATCCGGTACTAAATAAAAGTACAGCTTCTGTACCAAAAAACTTAGCTAATTTTTCTTCTAATTCTATATGTAAATCTAGAGTTCCGGTTAAATATCTACTGCCAGAGCAACCGGTGCCGTATTTATTAATTGCATTGATAGCGGCTTCTTTAACTTTTGGATGTGAAGTAAGACCCAAATAGTTATTAGAACCTGCCATTATAATTTTACGTCCTTCGATCTGTACTACTGGTCCCTCGTTCTCTTCAATTGCTCTGAAGTATGGGTAAACGCCCATTGCTTTGATATCATCAGCTCTGGTAAAGTCGTAACATTTTTTGAATAAATCCAAAATTATCCTCCGGGATGTTAACTATGGTTGTCTTTTTTTTTATTATCTTACTATTTGTCAAAATTAACTGTTTAATTTATTAAAAAAGCATATAAAATCAAATAATTAGGTTATGGAAAATAAGAAAATGAAATCAGTGGTAACAGGGGCATCAGGTTTTGTCGGAAGTCATTTAGTCGATTTATTACTAGAGAAAGGACACGAAGTAGTATGTTTATTAAGAAAAACTTCTTCAAAAAAGTGGCTTGAAGGGAAGCCGGTGGAAATTGTTGATGCCGGATTATTTGATTATGATGCACTTACTACTGTGCTTAAAGATGCGGATTATCTATTCCATGTAGCCGGAGTAGTTAAGTCCAAAACCGATGATGGATATACGAGAGGGAATGTTGAAACAACAAAATCCTTATTAGAAGTTGTAGCGAAGAATAATCGTAATATAAAAAAAATAGTGATTGTAAGCAGTCAAACTGCGGGTGGACCGTCTTTATCTGAAAAAGCGCGAATCGAATCCGATGAAGCTTTTCCAATTACGCGGTATGGAAAGAGCAAACTAGAGCAGGAAAAATTAGCACATTCTTATATGGATATTTTACCGATTTCAATCGTACGTCCTCCGGCTGTATATGGTGAACGTGATACAGAAATATATCTTGTTTTTAAAACATATCAACAAGGCTTAATGACTTTAGTCGGCTTCGATAAAAAGAAACTCAATTTAGTTTATGTGAAAGATTTGGTATATGGAATTTATCTGGCGGCGATATCGGAAAATTCAAAAGGGGAGACTTATTATATCGGTTCTGATGAATTTTATGATTGGGATATTGTTAGTGATGCAATAAAGAATGCTTTTGGCAAGGGGGCAATAAAGCTCAGAATTCCTCATTCAATAGTTTATGTTGTTGCATCTATTGCACAATTCTTTTCAATGTTTAGTAAGAATGCCGCAACTTTTAATTTGGAAAAAGCAAGAGATTTTGTGCAAAGATATTGGACATGCGATATCTCTAAAGCAAAGGAACAGTTAGGTTACAGACCACAGTACACTCTTCAAGAGGGAATGAAAAGAACTATTAATTGGTACAAAGAAAATAAGTGGCTTTAATTATTTTTAGCACCTTCTTTTACCCAAGTCCTTATTCCAGCGATCTGATTAGAAGTTAAACCCCAATAGCCGAGCGGAGGCATCGGGTCAACGTAATTACCTTCAATAGCCCAGATCAGTTTGCTGTTTTCGGGTAATCCGGGAGCTACAACTAAATAGTCGGATATAGCATTAACATGCGATGTAAAACTTAATCCACCTGCTCGTATCTGATCATCATGGCATCCCGCATTAGCGCATTTAGCTGTGAATACAGGTTGAATATATTGGTTGTAACTCACGTTAGATGAAGGAATCATTTTATTATCCAATTCAAAAACATTTATAGTATCATCACAGCTCGTATTTATAATAAGTGCAAATGCCACTAATAGAACAGTGTTGATGATTTTTGATTTTATTTTTATTCTTTTCATGTTTACAAAATTATTTTTAATCATTGGAAAAGATAATAATTATTTTTGATTAATTGAGGGGGATAATTTATCTCTTAGTGTCAAAAGATTATTTTTCATATTTTTAAAAATAATATAAGAACAGATAATTGAAAATAATCAAAAACAATTCAGACCGTCTGCAAAGAACAAGCAGAAGAAATTCAGTATTAATTACACGGCTTGTCCTAGTTCTATTATTATTAGTAGTAATGAATTCTATTATCTTTCATTATTTGATGGTATATGAAAATAGATATTACTCATGGATAACAAGTTTTTATTGGACAACAACAAACATGTCAACTCTTGGTCCCGGAGATATAACTTTTACGAGTGATATGGGCAGGCTATTTAATGTATTTGTATCTTTCTCAGGACTTATTTATATACTTGGATTAGTTCCTTTAACATTCGTTAAATTATATCAATCACCTGAACGAATTCATAGAGATTTAAGGGACACAATTTCTGACCATATTATACTTACCCATTATGATCATCTTTCATCTTTATTGATTAAAAAGCTTAAGCAATTTAGAATCACTTATGTATTAGTAGAACCGGAACTCAAGAAAGCATCTGAACTAATGGATATGGGATTTAATATTGTATCAAGTGATCTGGACGATAAAGATGCTTATGAAAAAGTTAATATCAATAAATCGCTTGGTGTGGTTCTAACAGGTAATCATTTTTTGAATACATCGATTACTTATGCAGTCAGACAGTCGTCTAAAACAATACCGGTAGTATCAACAGCCGATTCAGAGAGCGCAAGTGAAGTATTGTATTCAGCAGGTGCTTCAAACGTAATTAGACCCGGTGAAATGTTGGGGCAGTTATTAGCGCGTAGAATTACCGCAGGCAATGCGCTCGCACATAATATTGGAAAGTTTGGAAGACTTAAAATTGCAGAAGCTACTGTTAAAGGTACGCCACTTGTGAATAAAACATTAATAACTTCTAAATTAAGAGAACTATCGGGTGTTTCCGTAGTCGGCATTTGGGAAAAAGGAAGTTTTTCCACGGTCGACGCAAATACGGTTATATCGGAACGTTCTGTAATAGTACTCGCCGGTTCACAGGAACAGATAGACCAGTATAATGAAATATTTTGTATCTATAATATATCTGTCGGACAAGTGTTGATTATTGGTGGCGGGGTAGTAGGCAGGGCTCTTGGAAAGACACTTGATGAAAAAGATATCGATTATAAAATCATTGAGAAGAATATAGAAAAAGTTGATTCAGATAAATATATCATAGGGGATGCATCAGACAAAAATTTTCTTTTGCGTTCTGGAATTTTGACATCTCCTGCAGTTGCAATTACTACGGAAGATGATAACGTAAATCTTTTTCTTACCACTTTGATAAGAGGTATTCGTCCTGATATTCAAATCATAAGTAGAAGTAATTTAGATAGGACAGTAGATCATCTATATCGTGCCGGATGCGATTTTGTTATTTCACTTTCATCGATGGGAGCGAATAGCATATTTAATCTTCTTAAGAAGGGTAATATATTGATGATAGCCGAAGGTGTAGATGTATTCAAGGTAGATTCTCCTAAGAAGCTTATTGGTAAAACAATAATGAGTTCGACAGTAAGAGAAAAAACGGGATGTAGTATTGTTGCCATTACTTCAGGTGATGAAGTAATGATTAATCCCGAACCATCCACAGAAATAGAAAAAGGTAAATCGATAGTATTAATAGGCAATGCCGAAGCTGAAACAAAGTTTTTTAATCAGTTCACGGATTGATGGGTATAGTTTTCAAGTAAAAGAAATATCATCTATAAATAATAAGAGGAATACTTCGCTACTTATGCTCATCTGTGCATCTCTTGATTCTGGAGAAGTTTTGATTTATAGTGCAAGAGCATAGCTGATTGTTGTATTGAAGAACTGTTTTTTAAAGAGGTATATTATTATATTAAGTGTAATGGAAAAGCCTGACTATATAAAATACTGGATAAAAACTTCGGAAGATGATTTGTCCTCCATGGAAAGTGTTTATTTACATTGTCGGTAAATATGATTGGGCGTTATTTATTGGTCATCTTGCTTTAGAAAAGATACTGAAAGCGATTTGGATAAAAAATAATGAAGGTAATATTCCAACTAGAACTCATAATTTGTTAAAGATTGCAGAAGAAGCAAAAATTCAGTTTTGTGATGAAGATATATTATTCTTGAATCGAGTTACTAATTTTAATCTGGAAACGCGTTATCCTGATTATAAGATGGATTTTTATAATGATTGTACAAAAGAATTCACCGAAGAAAACATTAAAAAAATTAAAGAGCTTTACCAATGTATCAGAGAGAAGATATAACTAATATTATTAATCGATTCATTTCTTTAGCGTCTAAGGAATTTCCTGTTAAAAGTCTCTATTTATTTGGATCTTATGCAAGAGGCAATGCTAGAGATAGTAGCGATATTGATATTGCATTCGTCTCTGATAAATTTGAAGGGAAAAGATTTTGGGATCGTGAAAAGTTAGGAAAGTATTTAATTAAATCTTCATATGATCTTGAGGTACATCCATTCAGAACTGAAGATTTTACTGAAGATGACCCCTTTGTGAAAGAGATTATAAAGACCGGTGTTAGAATTATATAATTCCCATAGGTGGTTGGGAAAATTTAATAAATATCTTTCGTTGGTTTTCCGTAGAACTTATAATACCGTTCTGATAGGAGCAAACCGTTCATCAATAAATCCCTTTATCAATCATATCATCTAAATAAAAAGACCCAGATAGAAGTAAGCTGTTCATTAACAGCCCTTGTTTGT
>Ga0172380_10000676_pt1 | contig 62733 bp, 70 predicted proteins | sample Leawe162metaG_FD_119747 | JGI IMG/M metagenome (GOLD analysis project Ga0172380, IMG submission 119747) | Leachate microbial communities from a municipal landfill in Southern Ontario, Canada - Leachate well 162 metaG | ecosystem: Engineered > Solid waste > Landfill > Unclassified | place... | reverse complement strand
CATCCGGCGCGGTTCGACATACCGGGCATTATCGGCATTTTGCGGTTTCGCGATCGGCCAAATTCGGCGCGCACCGAGAACCCACGCCAAAAACCCCGATAAGAGGGCCGAATCTCCGACAAACCGCTTTATCGATGTATAGAGCATGATCACCAGAATGCAGGGGAAATATAAGCGGGCCGTTAAAATTTGAGGTGATTTGTAGAAATACACAAGTATAGGTGTCGCCATTATTTCAATTTATTTTTAGCGACGGAAATTGGCCGATTATCGAATGAACCCAATAATACAGCGATCAGGATAAAGCCGATTTGCAGCCTTTCCCTTGGCGAGCGGATTTAATCTCCGCTTTTCACGGCTCAATCGGCCAATAAACAGACCTCGGCTTAAGGGCCAGTTGCCAGGCTCAAAAAGCAGCCCGCGACACAACGATTTAATCGAGTATATCCGCCACCGAATCAAATGTCGGTCACGCGAGGCCAATGACCTTCCGGATATCGGCGGGCGTCGCGCCTTCGTCCCGCAAGACGCGCAATCCCATATCCTGATTTGATTTCGACAGTTTTCGTCCATCCGCCCAGCAAATCACGCGGTGATGCGAATAGAGCGGCTCAGGCAAATCCAAAAGCTCCTGCAAGAGCCGTTGCAGATCGGTTGCCGCGAAGAGATCGCGGCCGCGCGTGACGTGCGTGACGCCCTGGCGTGCATCGTCGACCACCACCGAAAGATGATAGCTCGCCGGAACGTCCTTGCGGACGATGATGGTGTCGCCCCAGCGATGCGGCTCCGCGGCGATCGTCTGCGCCGTGCCGTCCTCACCGATCTCGGTGAACGTCAGCGGTTTGTCGCCGCGCTTGGCGTGCAGCACTTTCAGTGCCGCATCCATATTGAGACGGAGCGCCGGCGTGTCGCCCGCAGCCATGCGCGCACCGATCTGCTCACCCGAAGTTCCCTTCCAAAGCCCCGGATATTGAGGCGCGCCATCGGGATCGGTTTTTTCCGGATCGGCGGCCGCCGCGATCTCGCCGCGCGTCGCGAAACAGGGATAGAGAAGTCCCATCCCGATCAGCTTGTCCGCCGCCGCAAGGTATTCGTTGAAATGCTCGGACTGGACAAGGACGGGCTCTTCCCAGGCAAGGCCAAGCCAGCGCAGATCATCAAAGATCGCGGCGACGAACTCCGGCCGCCTTCGTTCGAGATCGATATCTTCGATCCGCAGCAGAAACCGTCCGCCGTTCAGACGCGCCGTATCGTGCGCAACGATGGCCGAAAGCGCGTGCCCGAGATGCAAAAGGCCATTGGGCGACGGTGCAAATCGTGTGGTCGACGTCATCGCCCATCCGCCCTTCCGGCTGAGCGCCGCGCGGAAAGCAGGACTGACCGTGCCTCGCGCCGCCAATACGCAGCAGCAAACACAAACAAAACCGCAATCGCCGACACGAACGGCGCCAGCTTCCCGAACACATCCACTTGCAAGGTCCCTCTACGCAAGCCGCCGCCCGCTTGAAATCGCAAACTACGCGCTTGCGGACGCCAGCAAAATTGTCGGGGAAGAGTGTCGACTTGGTGACCCGCTCGCACCTGCGACTAAAAACTATTTGGAGGATTGCGCGGGCGCCTCGTCGCTACTCTGCGGGGAACATTCGGCAATCGACGCGTCATATGACCGCGCAAGCCCCTAAAATACGGCAAAAATCCCGGCTCGAACCCACATAGGATCGGATGCTTCACAGAACTGATATGCGCGGCTAGTATCCCGGCGCCTTGACGAGGCAGACGCGATTCGACGGATCAAAAACCGCGAGGTTGATGGCAACCGTGAATGCTCACGCGACAATTCCGGATAATTGTCCGGCTCTGGTCCTGAACGCCGATTTCCGGCCGCTCAGCTACTATCCGTTGTCGCTGTGGAGCTGGCAGGACACGGTGAAAGCCGTGTTTCTCGATCGGGTCAACATCGTTTCCGAATACGAGCGTTATGTCAGAAGCCCGTCGTTTGAGCTGAAGCTGCCAAGCGTCGTTTCACTCAAGACGTATGTAAAGCCCGCGCTCTATCCCGCGTTTACGCGCTTCAACGTGTTCCTGCGCGATCGTTTCACCTGCCAGTATTGCGGCGATAACAGCGACCTGACGTTCGATCATCTCATTCCACGCTCGAGGGGCGGCCAGACCCGCTGGGACAACGTCGTCACCGCCTGCGCGCCCTGCAATCTGAAGAAGGGCGGCATGATGCCGAAGGTCGCCGGGATGTTTCCGGCGCACGAGCCGAACCGGCCGACAGTGTTCGAACTGCATAGAAATGGGCGGCTTTTTCCGCCCAATTATTTGCACCAAAGCTGGCTCGACTATCTCTACTGGGACACCGAGCTCGAGCCTTAGACGGCGTCTCGCATCACGGATTACGCCGCGCGCTGCATCGGCCGCGCGCAGATCTCCGTCGCGATGAGATCGACGGCGCGCTCCCAACTCCCAACATCTGTCGCGTTCAGTCCGAACGCCACGAGCGCATCCTGCGGCGCGCCACCATCGCGAAAGATGCGCGCGCACTCCTGACGGCTAACGGCGACGGCCTGATGCCATTGAATAGGATTGAGATAATCAGGAACCGAGGGGGTCATGTTACAGCTCCGCATAAAACTTCACAGTAAAAGGAACTTGGACCGGGCCTTGTGTGTTCCCAGGCAGGCGGCAGACACACAGAGCGCTATGACACCACTACGCGAAACCTTGTCAGGTGATGTCTCGATTGAGGGCTAACTCGATCACGCTCCGTGTGTCTGCCAGCTCATTGGGAAAGCTGGCTGCCTTCCAAATCTTGTTTCGACGAACGCAAACAACGACACACACACACCGACACGGAACGCCACTATCAAACTCAAACTCAACGCGCTGACGAATTCGCCGAGGACTCTTGAGCCCGTCTCAGAATGTCGCGCGCAATATCTCCAACCGGACGCCAATCACCGTCTTCCGACACCGCACGAAAACCAGCACCCGGTAACGGGCCGCGAGGGCATGTGCGGGCGAACCGCCGGGACATACGCATCGACGATTTTGTCGAAGCGGTTCGCCTTAGTTTTTTGAAGGTTCCGGACAGAACTTCTTTCGGCGTCCGTCCGCACTCAGACACAACGCTACGCAACAGACGCTTACGATACGCAACAACGCAACGCGTACTCAAAGACGGGACGCGAACGCACTCGGAAGGACCACCGAGGGCAGGCAGCTCGGGAACCGATCCCGAAAGACGCAACTCGAACGCCACTGAAAACTCCCTCGACGCTAGAAACGTGGCCAACCGGGCCAGTGTTCAAAGAGTGTTCAACGAGCTTGTGTTCCGCGAACGAAGAGAGAATAGCCGTCACATTCAGGCAACGCGAAGGCGCCATTCTGTCAGTGCGATGATATTCGATTGACAGTATCGAGCATGCAACGAAATCAACGTTTTCGTGCGATGCAAGAATTGTGGACAACGTCCAAGGGTGCTTTGCGCAGCCGCTACCGGCGGCGGGCGTTCGCGGCAAGCCCGGCGCGCAGGGCCAGCGCCATGATCAGCAGCGAAGACACGACGTTCCAGCCCGCGAATGAAATGCCGAGGAAGCGGAACGACGCCTCATCGCATTTCATGACCTTGATGCCCTGGATGTCGTTGAGCAGGCTTCCGGCCGAGGTGGTGAGCGACTCCCCGCCCCCGCACGTCACCGGCCCGGGCCAGAATTTCCATTCCGCGCCAGCATGATAGATGCCGAGCCCAGCGTTCGCGAGGAAGGCCAGAGCCACGAGAAAGAACAACAGCGCCGCGAAGCCGCGATAGCTGCCGGACGTCAGGGCGAGGGCAACGAAAAGAACGGGGACGGCAGCATAGTAGGCGTAGCGCTCGATCAGGCAGAGCATGCACGGCACATACCCGCCGATATATTGGAAACCGAGCGCCGCCAGAATGGCTCCTGTCGTCAGGAACAGTGCCACGGCGCCGTAGCGGTAGTCGACCCCGCGTTCGCCTTGTCCGGTAAGCGCCATGCGACGTGCTCCGCCTAGAAGATATACCTGACTGCGACAAACCCGCCGACCAGCAGAACGAAAAAGACCGTCAGCACCAGCGTCAGCCGCGTCTCGATGAATGCCCGGATCGGCTCGCCCGCGAAGTATAATAGCCCGGCAACCAGGAAGAAACGCATCGCCCGCGCCAGGATACTCGCGCCAATGAACGACAGCAGATCCATATGGCCGACGCCCGCCGCGATCGTCACGACCTTATAGGGGATCGGCGTCATGCCCTTGATGATCACGGCCGGCACACCGTAGTCGCGCACGAACGCCATAAAGCTATCGAGCGCGTGCTCCCGCCCGTAGAACTTCAGGATGGGCAGGCCGACCGAGTCATAAAGAAAATAGCCGATCGCGTAGCCGAGAAGCCCCCCGAGCACCGACGCGACGGTCGCGATCGTGGCATACCACCACGCCTTCTCGCGCCGGCTGAGGATCATCGGGATCAGCATGATGTCGGGCGGGATGGGGAAAAACGAGCTTTCGACGAACGACACGCCCGCGAGCGCCGCCGGAGCCTTATCGCTCGCCGCCTTCCGCATCGTCCAATCGTAAAGTCCCCGAAGCATCCGGCGTGCTTAAATGGCGTCCGAAGAATTGTCTATGCGGCAGCCGGGACGAAGCCTTTTGAAAGCTCGGCAACAACGGCGTTAAGCACGAGCCGCCCGGCGCGCGTCACACGAATGCGCTCCGGCACCGTTGCCTGGACGGCAAACGCGTCCGGCGCAAGCCCTGGCCCGGCGCAGCCCCGAATGATGTCGCCGTCATCGACCGGCGAAGTTTCAGCGCCGGACTGCGCCGCCTTGGGCACGCCGACGGCATCGAGAAGCCCCATCGCCATGAGACCGCCAATGACCTGCGCCGCAGGCCGGACGCCGCCAAGCGCCGCAAGCTGATCGAGATCGACGCCTTCGCTCAACCGCAACCCCATCAGCAGCATTTCGTCGGCCTGCTCGTCGAGCGTCAACGCGGTCGTCTCGACAACACCCGTGCCCGAGGCTTCGACCCGATCGGCCCACGCTTCGGGGTTGCGTTCGGTCACCGTCGCGGAGCGCTGACCTGCGACGATGATCCGGCCGTGCGCGCCTGCACCGATACCGGCATATTCACCATAGCGCCAATACAGCAGATTGTGCCGGCTCTCTGATCCCGGCCGCGCATAATTTGAAACTTCGTAAGCGGCGAGACCGCGCGCTGCCGTGAGTTCATCCGTAATTTCATAAAGCGCCCGCGCCGCGTCGTCGTCGGGAATGACGAGCTTGCCTTTCGCATGTAGCGCCGCGTAAGCCGTGTCCGGCTCAATCGTCAGCTGATAGAGCGACAAGTGATCGCCCGCTAAATCTAATGCTTCCGTCAATTCCGCGCGCCACGCATCAGCCGTCTGCTTTGGGCGCGCGTAGATCAGATCAAATGAAAAACGCTCGAACGTCGAGCGCGCGACATCGAGCGCCGCCTTCGCTTCCGCGACGCTGTGAATGCGCCCGAGCTTGCGCAGCTCGTCGTCCCGCAACGATTGCACGCCGATCGACACACGATTGATTCCGGCATCACGAAAGCCGCGAAAACGCGCTGCCTCGACGCTGTTCGGATTGGCTTCAAGCGTGATCTCGGCTCCGGACGCAATACTCCAGCGCTTCGCGATATGATCGAGAATGGCAGCAGTCGTCGCTGGCTGCATGAGCGACGGCGTCCCGCCGCCGAAGAAGATGCTCGAAACGGTCCGCGCACCGATCAGGTCCGCAGTCGCGTCGATCTCGCGAATGTAGGCTGCAAGAAATCGCGCTTCGTCCCAGCCGCCGAACCGCACATGACTATTGAAATCGCAATACGGACATTTCTGCGCGCAGAACGGCCAATGCAAATAAACGCCGAATGGCGATGCGACGACGCGAGCACCCTCGCCACCTCTGCCATGAAAGTTGGACCGCACGCCGCCCGGTTCCGCATTACGAAAAGCGCCTTCCGCTTCTCCCCTCTCCCTCGCGGGAAAGGATTGCTCCGCATGCCCGCTCTTCTCCCCTCCCCCTTGCGGAGAGGGGTCTGGGATGGGGGAGAACACAGAAGCTGTCGGCGCATGGGTCATCGATTGCTCTGACTCGCTGCCAGCATCGCTTTCGCCAACTGCCGCCACGCCGGTTCATCCGTCGCGGACGCATCCTTCAGCCGCGCCGACAATGCTTCGAGATAATCCGTAAGCGTTGCGTTCGCCCACTCTGCTTCGTTTGTTCCGAGATCGTCCTTCAGGCGCTCAACAAAAGACGCCGCTTCAAGTCGCGTCGAAAGACTGGCGGCCGCCGCTGACAGCGCCGCAACATCGCGGCCGCGCGCCAAGATATCGCCTGCTTCGATCGGCGTGAGATGGTCCAGCATGGCTGCCCGGAAAACGGCGAACGCGCGCGTCCGATGCGAAATTGCATATTTCTCGGCTGGCTCCATTTCGCCGAACGTCTTGCTCTCGCCGTCCGCTACGAAGATCGGATCGTAGCCGAAGCCATTTCCGCCGCGCGCCGGCCAAACGAGATGGCCGAAGACCTTGCCTTCGAAAATCTGCGTCTCGCCGTCGGGCCATGCAAGGCACAAAACGGAAATGAAATTTGCTTTCGGGTGAGGCGGCCCCCAAGCATTGCGTGCGCTGATTTCGTCGGCCACCTTCTTCATCGCGACGCCGAAATCCTTGCCCGGACCCGCCCAGCGCGCCGAATAGATTCCAGGCGCCCCATCGAGGCAATCGATTTCGAGACCTGAGTCATCCGCAAGCGACGGCAGCCCCGACCCTTCCGCAGCGGCCAACGCCTTGAGACGCGCGTTGCCTGCGAACGTCGTCTCGGTTTCTTCGGGCTCGGAAAGGTTGAGATCGCCCGCGGAAACGGCGTTGAGACCGTAAGGCGCGAGAAGCTGGTTGATCTCCCAAACCTTGCCGGGGTTGTGGCTCGCGACGACAAGCTTCGACCCGTTCGTCAGGCGCCGCATCATGAAAGCCCCCAGATGCGCGCTTCGGCCAGTTCGAGGCAATTGCCCACCGGATCGCGGAAGTAGATCGAATGCCCGCCCTTCGGCCATTCGAAGTCCGCTTCGATCTCAATCCCAAGCCTTGGAAGTTTCGCTCGCCACGCGTCGAGGGCTTCGGCCGACACGCGAAAACAGACGTGACCTTGACCTTCCATGCCATGCGGCGGCACCGGCAGCGCTCCGGGCTTCGGAGGATGACGTGTCGCGTCCGGATTGAAGATCAAAAGCATCTGCTCTCCACAACGATAGAAAACATGGCGGCCGGGGACGACGGCGAAAGGCTCGAGTCCCAGCACACGCCGATAGAAGTCCTCGATCGCGACCAGATCGTGCGCATAAAGGACCGTTTCGAGAATTGAGAGAGACGGAGACGGTACGCTCAGATCAGCACCCATAAGAAAATCCCAGCGCTGAGTAAGCCGAGCCCAGTCCGCACCGCATGTAGCCGCCCCCACTTTTCAAGCAACGCTCGCGACGCTGGCCCTGCCTGATCGACAACCGTCGCCTTGAGCGCCCGGTTCGTCGGCATGATCGAGATGAACGTATAAGGCCAGTTGGCGAACAGCACGAGCGCTCCGAGCAACCACAGAGCATTGCCTGTGACGAGCCATTCGAGAAGACCGAGCACGGAACCAATGAGCGCCAGCGTCGCCTGCATCATCGCGCCGCGCGGATAGGCGACGTGCCAGTGCGCGAGAGCCGGAGCGTCGTCGAGGTCCATGCGCGCCGGATGCTCGGCAACGCTGATATAAAGCGCTGCTCCGGCGAACATGGCTGCCGCCACGAGTGCGAAGTCTCCGAACATGCTCGTTCCACCCGAGCGTTTGCTTTTACGCGACCGTCAGCTTCTGCAGTTGAACGAGTTCGCCGATACCCTTTTTAGCGAGCGCCAGCAGGTCTCCGAAACGCTCTTCCGTGAACGGCGTCGTCTCCGCCGTTCCCTGGATTTCGACGATCCCGCCCGTGCCCGTCATGACAAAGTTGGAATCCGCGTCCGCGTTGCTGTCCTCGGCATAGTCGAGATCGAGTACCGGCGCGCCTTTATAAAGCCCGCATGACACGGCGGCGACATGGTCGCGCAGGACGCCGTCCTTCACCATGTCGCGCATTTTCATCCACTGGATGCAATCGTGCAGCGCGACCCAGGCCCCGGTGATCGACGCCGTGCGCGTTCCGCCATCGGCCTGGATGACGTCGCAGTCGACCGTGATCTGGCGCTCGCCGAGCTTCGGCAGATCGACGACGGCACGCAGCGCCCGCCCCACGAGCCTCTGGATTTCCTGCGTCCGCCCCGAGGGATGCCCGCTCGTCACTTCACGGCGCGTCCGCTCGTGCGTCGAGCGCGGGAGCATCGAATACTCAGCCGTGACCCAGCCCCGGCCTTGACCTTTCAGCCATTGCGGCAACCGCTCTTCGAGACTGGCCGTGCAGAGCACATGCGTGTCGCCGAATTTGATCAGACAAGAACCTTCGGCATGTTTAGACACTGCACGCTCGATGGAAACGCGGCGCAGCTCATCGGGCTTGCGTTTGGAGGGTCGCATATTGTTCCTGAAAACCTTGAAATTTTGCTGGAGGCTAAAGAAGTCGTCCCCGCCCTTCAACCCTAAAGCCCGAAACCCTGCAAGCCGATTTGACGGAAGCCGTTGGTCTTCCTAGACTCTGAAGTCATGAAAATCGACGATCAGACCGTGACCGCAGCCCTGCTGGACGGCAAAAGCCCTCTTCAGAAGCTTAACGAGCGCTCGCGCACAATCCTGCGGCGCATTGTCGAGAGCTATCTGGCGACCGGCGAGCCCGTCGGCTCGCGCAACCTCTCGCGTGCCCTGCCGATAGCCCTGTCACCTGCCTCCATCCGAAACGTCATGTCGGACCTGGAGCAGCTTGGGCTCATCGTGTCGCCGCACACCTCCGCCGGACGATTGCCGACGCAGCTTGGATTGCGGCTGTTCGTCGACGGCCTGCTCGAGGTTGGGGACGTGACGCCGGAAGAGCGCCGTCAGATCGAGACGCAGATCGCCTACCGCCGCGACAAGTCCGTCGACCAGTTGCTGAGCGAAGCCAGCGAGTTGATCTCCGGCCTTTCGCACTGCGCGGGCATCGTGCTCGCCGAAAAGCAGGTCGCGCGCCTGCGCCACATCGAATTCGTTCCGCTCGAGCCCGGACGTGGCCTCGCCGTTCTCGTCGATGAAGACCAGAACGTCGAAAACCGCATCATCGCGCTGCCCGAGGGTCTTCCCCCCTCCGCGTTGCAGGAAGCCTCCAACTATCTGAACACCCACGTCCGCGGCATGACGCTCGCCGAGGCCAAGATCGAGCTTGAAAAATCGCTCCATGTGGCAAAGGCCGAACTCGACCAGTTGGCGCAAAAGGTCATCACGGCCGGTCTCGCGGAATGGTCCGGCGTCTCCGATGACCGCAAAAGCCTGATCGTCCGCGGCCAGAGCAATCTGCTGAAAGACGTGACCGCAGCCGAGGATCTCGAGCGCATCCGTCAGCTTTTCGATGCCTTCGAGGCGAAACAGGACATCGTCGAGCTGCTCGGCGCGTCCGACAGGGCCGACGGCGTACGCATTTTCATCGGCTCGGAGAACAAATTGTTCTCGTTGTCGGGATCGTCGTTGATCGTCGCGCCGTTCCGCGACGACACCCGTCATGTGGTCGGCGTTTTGGGTGTCATCGGTCCGACCCGTCTCAATTATGCCCGCATCATTCCCATGGTCGATTACACGGCCAAGCTGGTCAGCCGCCTCATTCCTTAAGGGTTCATTGAGCGCAAGCACCTACTGCGGTTCACGACCGCCTTGATTTTTCGGCCATAGCGGCCGATATCCCGGGACCCGTTCGTGTGCGCATCGGGTTCCCATCAATCCCAAGCGAAGAGAAACATGAGCGACGAGAACAAGCCGGTTGACGAACCCACCGCGGACGCCGCGCCCGAGCACGGCGAGGTGACGCCGGAACAGCTCAAAGCGATGGTCGCTGCTCTGCAGGGCGAGATCGACAACAAATCCGCTGAACTCGCGGCCAAGCAGGACGCGTATCTGCGTGCTGTCGCCGAGACCGAAAACGTACGCCGCCGCCTCGAGAGGGAGAAAGAGGAAACGGCGAAATACGCAATCTCGAAATTCGCCAAGGACATTCTGACGGTCGGCGACAATTTCCAGCGCGCCATCGCCGCCGTTCCGAAAGACGCCCTTGAAGGCGATCCTGCCTTGGGAGCTTTGCTTGACGGCGTCGTTCTCGCCGAACGCGATTATCGCGGCGCCCTCGAACGGCACGGCATTGCCGTGGTCGATCCCGTCGGCCAGCCCTTCAATCCCCATCACCATCAGGCGGTTATGGAGCAGGAGAACCCTGACGTTCCGAACGGCACCGTGCTTCAGGTCTTCCAGGTCGGCTATTTGATCGACGACCGCTGCCTGCGACCGGCGATGGTCGTCGTCTCAAAGGGCGGTCCGAAGATCGCGAAACAGGACGCGAACGAACCACCTTCGGCTGCTTGATCGTGCTCCTGTGACGACTTTGCGCAGAGCCCGGCCTGACGAGATCCGTAGGATTTCGTACCCTTGCAGCGGCGTTTTGGATCAAATCATTTCCGGCAGAATGGCCCAAAATCGAACGTGTTTGAGGAAAAGGTTTGTGCTGGTAATTCGCGACCCGGTGGCTTTAAAGTTGATGTGCGGTTGCGCGGTTGAACCGTTGCACGCGAAAAACAGCTCCTTATATAACCGTCGGTCACACCATTGAAATCCTGGGGACCGGTGCTTTGAGCCCCTCGTGGGCGGGCACGTTGGATGCCAAACAGGGTCCACCCGGTCTGCCGCAACTCAGAAGGATTGACGAGAATGTCTAAAGTTATCGGGATCGACCTCGGCACGACCAACTCGTGCGTCTCCGTGATGGAGGGCGGAAAGCCGAAGGTTCTGGAGAATTCCGAGGGCGCGAATACGACGCCATCCATTGTTTCATTTACGGCCGACGACGAACGTCTCGTCGGCTTGCCGGCCAAGCGTCAGGCTGTGACGAACCCCACCAACACCTTCTTCGCCATCAAGCGTTTGATCGGCCGCCGTTTTGACGACCCGGAGGTCCAGAAGGACCTGAAGCTGGTCCCGTTCAACATCGTTAAAGGCACCAACGGCGACGCCTGGGTCGAGAGCCACGGCAAGCAGTATTCGCCACAGCAGATTTCCGCTTTCATCCTTCAGAAGATGAAGGAAACCGCCGAAGCCAAGCTCGGCGAGAAAGTCACGCAGGCCGTCATCACCGTCCCGGCGTACTTCAACGACGCTCAGCGCCAGGCCACGAAGGACGCTGGAAAGATCGCCGGGCTTGAAGTTCTGCGCATCATCAACGAGCCGACGGCAGCCGCGCTCGCCTATGGCCTCGACAAGAAAAAAGAAGCCAAAACCATTGCGGTCTACGACCTCGGCGGCGGCACATTCGACGTCTCGATCCTCGAAATCGGCGACGGCGTCTTCGAAGTGAAGTCGACGAACGGTGACACGCACCTCGGCGGCGAAGACTTCGACATGGTCCTGGTCAGCTACCTGGCCGACGAGTTCAAGAAGGAGCAGGGCATCGATCTCCGCTCCGACAAGCTCGCTTTGCAGCGCCTCAAGGAAGCGTCCGAAAAAGCCAAGATTGAGCTGTCGAGCGCGCCGCAGACTGAAATCAACCTGCCGTTCATCACGGCCGATGCGTCGGGTCCGAAGCATCTGACGATGAAGCTGACGCGCGCCAAGCTCGAAAGCCTGGTCGAGACGCTGATCAACCGCACCAAGGGCCCTTGCGAGAAGGCCTTGAAGGATGCTGGCTTGAAAGCGGCCGAGGTCGACGAAGTCGTTCTCGTCGGCGGCATGACGCGCATGCCCAAGGTCCAGGAAGTCGTCAAACAGCTCTTCGGCAAGGAACCGCATAAGGGCGTCAACCCCGACGAAGTCGTGGCTGTCGGCGCCGCGATCCAGGGCGGCGTCCTGAAAGGCGAAGTCAAGGACGTCCTGTTGCTCGACGTCACCCCGCTATCGCTTGGCATCGAGACGCTCGGCGGCGTGTTCACGCGCCTGATCGATCGCAACACGACGATCCCGACCAAGAAGGGCCAGACGTTCTCGACGGCGGAAGACGGACAGAACGCCGTCACCATCCGCGTGTTCCAAGGCGAACGCGAAATGGCTGCCGACAACAAGATGCTCGGCCAGTTCGATCTTCTCGGCATCCCGCCGGCTCCGCGCGGCGTGCCCCAGATCGAGGTGACGTTCGACATCGACGCCAACGGCATCGTCCACGTCTCCGCCAAGGACAAGGCGACCGGCAAGGAACAGTCGATCCGCATCCAGGCATCGGGCGGTTTGTCCGACGCCGACATCGACAAGATGGTGAAGGACGCCGAAGCGCACGCGGCCGAAGACAAACAGCGCCGCGAGCTCGTCGAGCTTCGCAACCAGGCCGAGGCCCTCATCCACGGCACCGAGAAATCGCTCGCCGAAAACGAGTCGATCCCGGCCGTGGCTTCGATCAAGGGCGACATCGAAAGCGCCATTGCAGCCGCCAAGACTGCGATCGCGGGCGAGGACGGTGAAGCCATCCGCTCCGCAACCACGGCGCTGACGCAGGTCGCGATGAAGATCGGCGAAGCCGTCTACACAGCCAAGGGCGGTGCGGCCGGCGTCGAAGGCGAGGAGCCGTCCGCTGAGAAATCCGCTGGCGGCGATGACGTCGTCGACGCGGATTTCGAGGAAGTCAAAGACGACAGGAAGAAATCGGCCTAACGGTCGATCGCACTCTCATCGCCCTCGACACACAGTGGAAATCCCTGCATAGGGTGCCGCTGCTGGGTCGAGGGCGAACGAATATAGTGTTTATATTTTAGGGGCTCAGGCAGCCCTTTTTTGCCAACAGGTCACAGAACAATAAAACCATGGCCAAGCGGGACTACTATGAGGTTCTGAGCGTCAAACGAAACGCCACGGAACAAGAGGTCAAATCCGCGTACCGTAATCTCGCGAAGGAATTCCATCCCGACCGCAACGCCGGCGACAAAGAGGCCGAGCGCCGCTTCAAGGAAGTGAACGAAGCCTACGAAGCGCTTAAGGATCCGCAAAAGCGCGCCGCCTACGATCAGTTCGGACATGCAGCCTTTGAAGGCGGAATGGGCCGCGGCGGACCGGCAGGATTTGGGCCCGACTTTGCCTCCTCGATGTCCGACATTTTCGACGATCTCTTCGGCGAATTCATGGGTGGACGGCGCGCCGGCGGCCAGGGCCGCGGTGGACGGACAGGGCGCGAAGCAGGCGCCGACCTTCGCTACAACCTCGAAATTACGCTGAGCGAAGCTTTCGCCGGCAAGACCGCTCAGATCCGCGTTCCGGCCAGCGTCAAATGCGAAACGTGCTCCGGAAGCGGCGCCAAGCCCGGCACCAAGCCGAAGGCCTGCACGACTTGCGGCGGCATGGGAAAAGTCCGCGCCAGCCAAGGCTTCTTCACGATCGAGCGCACTTGCCCGGCCTGCCAGGGTCGCGGTGAGATGATCGACGATCCCTGTGCGGATTGCGGCGGCGCCGGTCGCGTGCAGAAGGAGCGCACGCTCTCCGTCAACATTCCCGCCGGCGTCGAGGACGGCACCCGCATCCGCTTGGCCGGTGAAGGCGAAGCGGGACTTCGCGGCGGCACACCCGGCGATCTCTACATTTTCCTATCCATCAAGCCGCACGAGTTCTTCCAGCGCGACGGCGCGGACATCTTCTGCAAGGTGCCAATCTCGATGACGACGGCCGCACTCGGCGGCCAGATCGAGGTTCCGACGCTCGAGGGCACGACCACGCGTGTCAAAGTTCCGGAAGGCACCGAAAGCCGCAAGCAGTTCCGTCTCCGCGGCAAGGGCATGCCGGTTCTTCGCGCCAAGGTTACCGGCGATATGTACATCGAGGTCGACGTCGAAACGCCGAAGAACCTCACGCGCCGCCAGCGCGAACTGCTCGAAGAGTTCGAACGCGCGAGCCACAAGGAAACGAGCCCCGAAAGCGCTGGCTTCTTCTCCCGCGTTAAGGAATTCTTCGAGGGCAAGAGCAGCTGAGCCGAGCCGCGAACTCTGCTATAACCCCTTTCCACTAATCCCATTCCCTAATCCCCATTGCCTCGGCTAGGGTCCGCCCGACCGACCGCCAATCCGACACGGACAATTTCACTCTCCATGACAGCATCGACCAAGTCCGATCCACGCCTGCTCTTCTTCGCGGGCAGCGCTCGCAAGAACTCGCACAATAAACGCTTGGCGCGCCTCGCGGCCCAGATCGCCGAAGCGAACAACATCGCTTCGACATTCGCCGACCTCGCCGATTATCCGATGCCGCTCTACGACGGCGACATCGAAGCGAGCGCGGGCCAGCCCGAGAACGCCCACAAATTGAAAAACCTGATGAAGGCGCACACCGGCGTTTTTATTTTCAGCCCCGAGTACAACGCCTCGTTCACGCCGCTTCTGAAGAACGCGATCGACTGGGTGAGCCATATCCGCGACGAAAGCGAAGCGCCGATGGAAGTCTATCGCACGCGTGTGTTTGCGCTCGGCTCCGCGTCGCCCGGCGGCATGGGCGGCTTGCGTGGCCTGTCACAGCTTCGTCTGGTTCTGGAGACCGGCATCGGCGCGCTGGTGCTTCCCGAACAGTTCCTCCTACCGCGCGCGATCGACGCCTACGACGAGCACGGGCACCTGAAAAACAAGGATCAGCAGGAGCAACTGAAAACAGTCATTCAGAAGCTCGCGCGCGCCGCCCGCGTTTTGCACGGATAACGCCGATGACGAACCCCAAAGACAAACTGATCGTCGCCCTCGATCTTCCTTCTTACAATGCGGCGCGGGCGCTCGTGAATCGTCTCGGCGATACGGTGAGTTTCTACAAGATTGGGCTCGAGCTTGTCTTTTCCGACGGCCTGTCGCTCGCGAGTGAGTTGAAGCAGGAAGGCAAACGCGTTTTCCTCGATCTGAAATTCCTCGACATCGGCAACACTGTTGAGCGAGCCGTCGCCTCGGCCGCCGCACTCGGCGTCGACTTCATCACCGTTCACGGGCCGGATACGAAAACCCTGCAAGCTGCAGCACGCGGACGCGGCGACTCGCAGCTGAAAATTCTCGCTGTAACCGTCCTGACGAGCCTCGATCAAAGCGACCTCGATGAGCAGGGCATTCCGCTGACGCCCGGCGCCCTGGTGCTGAGCCGCGCGCGTATCGCCCATAACGCCGGCGTCGATGGCGTCATCGCCTCCGGGCAGGAGGCGGCCGCCATCCGCGCCAAGACCTCGCCAGAATTCCTGATTGTTACGCCCGGGATTCGCCTCCCTGGTGGCGATACGGGCGATCAAGCGCGCATCACGATACCGGAAGAAGCAATCCGCGACGGCGCCAATCACATCGTCGTCGGCCGCCCGATCAACGCTGCGAAAGATCCAAAAGCCGCCGCCGAAGCCTTCCTGGCCCGTATCGCCAACGCATGACGCGCAGGCATCGACACGACCGCTAACAGGCGCCTGCCACATCCTCGCCAAGCTCTGACCACGCCCAGCGCACACTCGCAATTTACCAAGCGTTAACCGTCTGTGGGGCTAGGCTAAAGCGCTAGTCCGGGGAACAGGTCACGCGGGGTTCACGGCAGATGTTGCGGCGTACAAGAAAGCGCGCGGATTGGCTCGCTGCAGTTTTGTTTTTGCTGAGTGCGCTGCCAGCGCTCCCTACGGCACGCGCCGAGGAACCCGCCGCCGCAAAACCTCTTCCTGCCACCACCGAAGCCGCGCTCCTGATGAAGGACATCGTGCCGGAAGCGCCCGTCTATATTCGCGTCTTCAAGGAAGAGTCGGAACTCGAAGTCTGGAAGGCGCGCCCGAACGGCCGCTACGCACTCGTCAAAACTTTCCCGATCTGCAACTGGGGCGGCACCCTCGGCCCGAAGCAGACGCAGGGCGATCGCATGTCGCCCGAAGGATTCTACGCGGCCACACCCAGCGGAATGAAACCCGACAGCAAATATCATCTCGCCTTCAACATCGGCTATCCGAACGCACTCGATCGCGCCCTTGGACGAACCGGCGCCTACATCATGGTGCATGGGGATTGCCGCAGCGTCGGCTGCTTCGCCATGTCGGACAAACTGATCGAAGAGATCTACGCTTTCGTGCGCGATGCCCTCGCGGCGGGTGAACTGTCCGTTCCGGTGCACGTGTTCCCGTTCCGCATGACCGCCGCCAACATCAAGCGTCACTCCGACAATCCCGCGCGCGACACCTGGGCGCCGCTCAAACAGGCCTATGATGATTTCGGCGAAACGCGAGAGCCGCCGAAGATCGGCATGTGCGCCAGGCGCTATGTCGTCAATTCGCTGACGCCGGTCGGCATGGACCCGAATGCCGCGTGCCCGGCGCTGATCGGCAAGCGCCTCGCACCCTTGTCGCCGCGCATGTCCAAGCGCCTCGCCAAGAACGATCCGAGCCTCGAAGCCCAGGGCAAGAAAATGAAAGCGGCGGAGGAAAGCTCGAGCATCGGCGGCTTTTTCACGAGCTTGAGCTGGGGCTCGACAACGGCGACCATCAGCCGTCCGCCCCGCCAGAGCAGCGACGCCAGCCTCGGCGCGGTGCAACCGCTGCTCACCCCCTGAGCCGCCGCGGTTTCCCTTCTTTTTCCTCACGGGTTGCCGAAGCCGCCTCGCACCGGCTATGCCACGGCATTCGAACATCAGATAGCAGGAAGACCGCAATGCCGAAGGGATACGTCATCGCCCACGCCACCGTAACCGACCCTGACAAATGGGCCGCCTACGTCGCGAAATCGAAAATCGCGCTCGACAAGTACGAGGGCAAGCCGATCGTGCGCGGCGGCCGCCACGAGATCGTCGAAGGCAATGGCACGTCGCGCAACGTCGTTCTCGAATTCCCGAGCTACGAGCACGCCCACGGCTATGCGACGTCACCCGAATACGCCGAAGCCAAAGCCCTTCGCCAGGGCGCAGGCAAACTCGACATCGTCGTCGTCGAAGGCGTCTGACCTTTTGAGTCATCCTGGGCATTCTGCTTGGGATGACCGCTTCACGCGAGAGCAATGCGATGCCCCACTTCCCTTCCGGCGATGGACGTCCGCCGTGGCGCGCGCTTGTGCTGACGCTGTTCCCCGAAGCATTTCCGGGACCGCTCGGCGTTTCGCTCGCCGCGCAAGCGCGCGACGCTGGCATCTGGTCGCTCGACACGATCCAGATTCGCGATTTCGGTCTCGGCAAGCATCGTCAGGTTGATGACACACCCGCAGGCGGCGGCGCCGGGATGGTCCTGCGCGCCGACGTGCTCGGCCCCGCGCTCGATCACGCGGCAACGCTCTCGCCCGATGCGCCGATGATCTACCTGTCGCCGCGCGGAACGCCGCTGACGCAAAGCCTGGCGCGCAGTCTTGCCGAAGGCCCGGGAGTGAAGTTGCTCGCCGGACGGTTCGAAGGCATCGACGAGCGCGTCATCGCCGCGAAAGGGCTGAAGGAAGTCTCGATCGGCGATTACGTGCTCGCGGGCGGCGAGGTCGCGGCCATGGTCCTGATCGAAGCCTGCGTCCGCTTGCTTCCGGGCGTCCTCGGCGCCAGCGAAAGCCTCGCCAGCGAGAGCTTCGAGACCGGCCTGCTCGAATATCCCCAGTTCACGAAACCGCGCGACTGGCAGGGCCGCGCCATTCCAGACATCCTGCTGTCCGGCGATCACAAGAAAGTCGAGGCGTGGCGGCAGGATCAGTCTGAGAAATTGACGGCCGCCCGGCGGCCCGATTTGCTACACCCGAAGGGCCAAAAGCGCCCGTAAAGCGCGCCATCAAACCTTCGCCTTTGCATGGTCAGGATTTTCCTGGACAAATGCGTCCAGGGGAAAGATTCGGGCGCCCGCCACGGCATGCGCGGCGGAAACCGTAAGAAACGCCGGTGTGCGCGTGACCTATCGGGACGGGGCTATGGGGAACTTCAAAGGTAGTCTATTCGGCGCGATCGCGGCCTTGGCGATGATCCAGCCCGCTTTCGCGGACCCGTCGCCGAGCGAAGCTCCGGCTCAAGCAACGGCTGCACAGCCTGAAGCAAACCCTGAAGCAACCCCGGCTCCTGAGACCGCTGCCGCGCCAACGGCAACGCCGGACGATCCGGTGCTCGGCGTCACGCGTTCGAAGCTCGCGGCCACGAAGGCTTCCGACGACGAGCGCGAAAAAATGGATCAGGCGGCGCTCACCGAGTTTTACGCGGCGCGGCACCGGGAAGGACTTTGGGTCACCGCGTCCGGCCTGAAGCCTGAAACCAAAGCGCTGATCACCGAAATCGAAAACGCCAATGCCTACGGCCTCGACGCCAGCGCCTTCAAACTTCCGAAACTCGAAAACGGTGCATTGACTGCGACCGACACCGACATGCTCGCTGACGCCGAGATCCAGTATTCGACCGCGGCCCTGCAATATGCACGCTTCGCACGTGGCGGACGCATTCCCGATCCCGCCGAAATGCTGACGACCGAATTTGATCGCCGCCCGCAGTGGATCGAACCCGCGACCGTCATCAAAGCTCTGGCGGACTCGCGCGAACCGGACGCTTACCTTCGCGGCCTTCATCCGCAGCAGCCGCAATTTGAAAAGCTGCGCAAGCTCTACGTGACGATGCTGCCCGCTGACGGCAACCTGGCGAAGCTCAGCCCCGCCGCCAAACGCCTTCGCGCCAACATGGAGATGTGGCGCTGGATGTGGCCCGACATGGGCGACTTCTATGTGCTGAACAACATCCCCGAGTTCATGCAGTACGTCTACAAGGACGGCGAAATCGTCCGCTCCGCCAAGATCGTTGCTGGCGAGATCGACAAGAAATCGACGATTTTCTCGCGGCCTCTGAAATACGTCGTGCTGCGTCCGGCATGGCGCGTCCCGGAAAGCATCATGGTCAACGAGTTGTGGCCAAGCCTCATTCGCGGCGGCGGGCTCATGCGCCAGTATGGACTGCAGCTCCAAACCAAGGACGGTCGCCGCGTCGACTGGCGCCAATACGATTGGGCATCGACCGATATTCGCAACTTCATCGTTCTCCAGCCGCCCGGCCCGAAGAGCGTCCTCGGCCGCGTCAAGTTTTCGTTCCCGAGCCAGCACACGATCTTCATGCACGACACGCCCGACAAATGGATGTTCCGCCCGGCGCAACGCACGCTGAGCCACGGCTGTCTGCGCGTGCAAAACCCGATGCAGCTCGCCGAAATGGTCCTGAAGGAAGACAAGGGCTGGGACTCAGCCAAGGTCGCTGAGCTCGACCGTTCGGGGCCGCTCAACAACGAGGTTCCGATCACGAAGGAAATCCCGATCCACCTCGTCTATTTCACCGCCTGGGTCAGTGACGAGGGCAAATTGAAAACCTTCAACGACGTCTACGGCCACGAAAAGCGGGTGACCCTGGCGCTCGACGGCCAATGGTCGAAAATCAAGAAGGGCCGCAATCACTTGGCACCGGTCGAGCCGAGCTTCAGCCCTGCGTCGGTTGCGGCCAAGTCGCGTGGCCAGGACAGCCCCTCCCGGCGCTCCGCGCAAACGAACGCAACGCTTGGCGACATCATCGGCAGCGCCTTCGGGCTCTGACGTCGCGCGCCTGTCGTCGACACGCGAACAGAAATGCGACGCTCTTAGGCCATCTGGCCAACTTGATCTCACCCGCCGAGCCAGCCATCCGTAATCCGATCACGTGGCAGCGGTTTCGGGGGCGAGTTCGTGATGAAATTGCCATGCTTGCTCTTGCTGGCCTTTGCGATCCAAGTCGGTTCGGCCGTCGCTGACGACGCCACTCCCACGAAAGAGCCGGAAGGCGTGAAGCCCGGCGATCAATGGACCTACGACCAGACCGACGAAATAACCGGCAACCTCAAGTTTACCTACACCAACGCCGTCGCGTCCGTGACCGATAGAGAAATTACGCTCCGGGTGACGCGACGCGGAGACGAACGCGTCGGCCTTATGGTCTTCGATCCCAATTGGAACTTGATCGATGATGGTGTTTGGAAAAAGCACCGCCGCACCGGCGGTGAAGGCATTGAGCCGCCACTAAAACTCGACAAAGAGTGGCGTATTTCCGAGTCACTGCAGAACTTGAAGACGGGAGAGTTCTACGCGGAAACCGGTAAGGCGAAAGTTGTGAGACAGGAAAGCTTCACGACGCAGGCCGGAACATTCGATACGTTCAAAATCGTCGCCGAATTGCGCGAGACCGCCACCGCCGATCCCGCCAAGTCTTTTCAATCCACAATCACGACTTGGTACGCGCCGTCGATCAACAGATGGGTCAAGCGGATCACCGCAGTCCGCAGCTTGGGCCGCCTGCGCGCCAGCCTCAGCGAGGAACTCGTCGATTACGCCCAAGCGCCGTGACGTCGGGCTCTTCAATAACCGGCGGCATAAAGCTTCGCGAACGGAGAACCAGATTGCTAAAGAAATTTATCATAGCCGCATTTCTTCTGACATCGATCGCCACCCTAGCTACGGCGGAAGAAACAAAACAGGCGACGCAATCACCCGCTGTCCATACCGGCGATCGCTGGGTGTATCAGGTCACCGACGACATCACCGGCGACAAGAAATTCGAGCTGACGTTCATCGTCACGGAATGCACCGCCGACAAGATCTTCGCGCGCATAACGAAGAGCACCGGCCCAGGCAACGACTTCGCGATTTTCGATCAGGACTGGGATCTCATCAGCAACGATCTTTGGAGGAAGATTCCCAATGACGCGAGCGGCTTCAAGCTGCCACTCTCGGTCGGCAAGGAATGGAGCGTCAAAAACCAAGAACAAAATCTGAAAACCGGAAGTATCTTCAATATAACCGGAACGTCGAAGACCGTTGCGCTTGAAAAAGTCACAACGAAAGCCGGAACGTTCGACGCGTTCAAGGTCATCATGGACGTCGAACGCGTTTCGGCCGCGGACCCAAGCCGTCATCAGGAGGTCACGCTGATATCCTGGTACGCGCCTGCCGTCAGACGATATGTAAAACGCACGATCGTTCAAAAGCAGAGCGGACACGTCCGCGATAGCACGACGCACGAGCTGACCGCGTACACGCTGAAGTAGACCGGCAGCAGCCACTTTCCCCGCTCGCCTTCCGTCGCACATGCAATCGGGTGCGTCCCGTTTCCACTCGACAACGGCCGGGTCTTCGAGTATCAGCGGCCCAACGATAACTCCCCTCAAACGGGTGGCCCATCACGGGCTTGCACGACCGGTTCGGTGTTTATTGCCGCCAGCCGATCCTCTGCGTCATCAAAAAACGAAACGGAATCAACAAGATGAACATTATCCAACAGCTCGAACGCGAGCAAATGGACGCCATTCTTTCGAAGCGTGGCATCCCCGAATTTGGCCCCGGTGACACCGTCAAGGTGATGGTGAAAGTCATCGAGTCGGCTGACGCCGACCCCAAGGACAAGAAGAAGAAGGTCGCGAAGGAATCGACCGTTCGCTTCCAGGCCTATGAAGGTGTCGTGATCGCCCGTTCGGGCGCCGGCATCAACGAGAACTTCACGGTTCGCAAGATTTCTTACGGCGAGGGCGTCGAGCGCGTCTTCCCGATCTACTCGCCCTACATCGCCGAGATCGAAGTCCTCCGCCGCGGCAAGGTCCGCCGCGCGAAGCTGTATTATCTCCGCGGCCGCCGCGGTAAAGCCGCCCGCATATTCGAGCGCACGGATGCGCGCGCACGCCGTCTCAACGCGGCCTGGAAGGGCTTCAAGAAGCCGAAGGGCGAGGCCGATGATCTGACCCAGATCAAGACCATCGACATCGACCTGCAGAACCGCCTGAAGCATCTCAACTGCTACAAGATCGAGCAGATCGCCAACCTGTCGGATGAAGACATCGCCAACATCGATGAGACGCTGAACCTCAAGGGCGCCATCGAGAAGCAGGACTGGATCGGCCAGGCACAGCGCCTCGTCGCCGAACTCACGGCGTCCGAAGTTCCGGCTGAGGAAGCCAAGGAATAAGACGGCGTTAAATCGACATCTAAGAAATGAAACGCCGGATCTCGTATCCGGCGTTTTTGTTTTGCGCCTGCGGAGCCACCGCGAAAGCAATCGCGCCAAACGAAAAGCGGCAGCCGATCAAGCCGCCGCTTCGTATCTGCCAAATGCGCAGGTCTATTGACCCGACAGCACGAACTCGACGCGCCGATTGAACCGGCGGCCTTCCGCCGTGCCGTTATCGGAGACCGGATCGTCCTCACCCTTGCCGACGGCCGTCAGCTTCGATGCTTCGACGCCGGCGTCCGTCAGGAAATCGACGATCTTCTTGGCCCGAAGCTCCGACAGGATCTTGTTGCCTTCCGATGAGCCGACGCTGTCCGTGAAGCCCCGAACCTCTACAGCAACACCACCGCAAGCCTTGAGCGCATCGGCGAGAGCCGACAATCTATTGCGGCTGTCCTGTACGATGGCGGCGCTGTCCTCGGTGAAATGCAGCGTCGCAGCCTTGGCGTTGGTGGCCACGGTTTCGCGACAAGCATCAGCGGCAGGAGCCGCCGCTTCCGTCGCGGCGGGTGCAGCGGCCGCGTCGTAGTCGGGATTCATTTTCGCGGGCTCCGCCCACGCCGGATTGCTCGGAGCCGAGCTACCTCCATAGTAGTCCGTCGTCGCCTGCCCACCGGTCGGCGGCGGCGCTTCTTCCGCAGCCGGAGCTGGAGCCGGTGCTTCGGTCGGGGCGGGCTGGGCGGCTTCGACAGGTGCCGCAGGTTCGCTCGAATAGTCCGGATTCATCTCGGCCGGAGCCGCCCATGCTGGATTTTGTGGCGATGACGAGCCGCCATAATAATCCGTCGTCGCTTGCCCGCCCGTCGGAGGCGGAGCAGCATCCTCGGCGATCTGGGTCGGAGCGGTTGCCCCGGATGTTTCGCTCTCTGATGGCGCGGACTGGGCCGTATCATCAGTCGCCGCGGGCGCGTTTGATGAATTCGCCGCGTAGTCGGGATTGAACGTCGCCTCGGCCGCCCACGCAGGGTTTTGCGGAGCCGTGCTGCCACCGTAAAAATCGGTCGTCGCCTGTCCGCCTGTTGAAGGCGGAGCCGAGTCATCCTGTGCGATCTTGATCGTGTCTTGGTTCGTTGGAGCACGGGCAGCGTCACGAGCGCTCAGCATCTCGACCGTCGACGTCGCATGCCCTATATCAACGCTTGCGAATTGAAACATCAGCCCGGCGCAACAGACCCCTCCAACGAGAGAGGCGCGGAATTGGAACATGGGTTTCCTCCTGTGGTCACGGCGCCATTGGTAAAGGCGCTCTTTTGTAGCGGGATAGTTTGGCACTAAATTGCAATCACGGCCATATAAGTTCCCGACCGGAGCAACATGTCGAACGTTGAAGTAAACAGAGGCGCCACCCGCGACGGCAAAATCCCGCTGCATGATGCGGAAGGTTTTGCGGCAATGCGCAAAGCTGGTCGCCTGGCTGCCGAAGCGCTGGATATGCTCATCCCCGTCGTGCAGCCGGGTGTTACGACCAGTGAGATCGACGATCTGGTGCTCGCCTTCGCCCTCGATCACGGCGCGCTTCCTGCGACCCTGAACTATCGCGGATATCGCTACGCGACGTGCACCTCGATCAATCACGTCGTCTGTCACGGCATGCCCAACGACAAGCCGTTGCGCATCGGCGATATCATCAACATCGACGTGACCCTGATCGTCGACGGCTGGCATGGCGACACCAGCCGCATGTATTCCGTCGGCGAAGTCTCGCGCCGCGCCGGGCGGTTAATGGACGTGACGTATGAATCGTTGATGCGCGGCATCGCAGTGGTGAAGCCCGGCAATACGACCGGCGACATCGGCGCCGCGATCCAGACGTTCGCCGAAGCCGAACGCTGCAGCGTCGTTCGCGACTTCTGCGGTCATGGTCTGGGCCGGGTCTTTCATGACCGGCCGAATATCCTCCACTACGGCGAGCCGGGCGAAGGCGTGATCCTGGAGCCGGGCATGCTGTTCACGATCGAGCCGATGATCAATCTCGGCAAGCCGCACGTCAAAATTCTTGCCGACGGCTGGACCGCGGTCACGCGCGATCGCGAACTCTCAGCACAGTTCGAGCACACGGTCGGCGTCACCGAAACGGGATGCGAGATCTTCACGGCTTCGCCTGCCGGATGTGACTTTCCGCCCTACAAGTTGCCCGCCGCCGCCTGACCGGACAAAGCCGATGTCGCATTCCAAGGGGGCTGGCGACGACAAGGCGAGTGCCGCGGAGCAAGGCGCGCTATTTGGCGGCGCGCCCAAGGCGCAAGCCACACCCGACGATAAGGCCGGACATCGCGGCCGCCTTCGCGAGCGCTTCACGAACGGCGGCGCCGACGCGGTGCCCGACTACGAACTCCTCGAGATGATCTTGTTTCGCGCGTTTCCGCGCATCGACACGAAGCCGATCGCGAAACGCCTGCTGGCCCGCTTCGGCTCGTTCGCGGAGGTCGTCTCTGCCCCGCCAGAGCGGCTGAAAGAGATCGAAGGCATTGGCGACCGCGCCGTCCAGGAACTGAAACTGATCAAGACGGCGGCGGAACGCCTGACCCGAGGCGAGATCAAATCGCGCCCGGCGCTGTCGTCCTGGAGCGGCGTTCTCGATTACCTCCGCCTTGCGCAAGGCTTCGAAGACCGCGAGCATTTCCGCATTCTCTTCCTCGATAAGAAGAACGCTCTGATCGCCGACGAAGTGCAAGGTCGCGGAACGGTCGACCATACGCCGGTCTATGTCCGCGAAGTGGTAAAGCGGGCGCTCGAACTATCGGCAACCGCGATCATCCTGGTCCACAACCATCCGTCCGGCGACCCGACGCCCTCGCGCGCCGACATCGATGTCACGAAGCAAATCATCGATGCCGCGAAGCCGCTCGGCGTCACCGTCCACGACCACGTCATCGTCGGCCGCCACGGCCACGCCAGCCTCAAATCGCTGCGCCTGATTTAAGGATCGTCGCTCGTGTTGAGCGCGCTCTCGTCGCGCGTATCGCGCATCGTCGCGTAGACGACGAGCGACACGCCGATGCAGGCCGTGACGTACCAGAAGAAATCCGTCTCGCGACCGGCTTGCTTCAGCCATAGCGCGACGTATTCCGCCGTGCCGCCGAACAGCGCCACCGTCAGCGCATAAGGAAGGCCCACGCCCAGCGCCCGCACCGAAGTCGGAAAAAGCTCCGCCTTCACAACGGCATTGATCGCCGTGTAGCACGACACGATCGCGAGGCCCGTGACGATCAACGCAAAAGCGGCGAGCGGATCTTTCGTCGACTGGATGGCCGTGAGCAGCGGCACCGTAAACGCCACCCCGAGCACACCGAACGTGATCAGCACCGGCCGCCGCCCGATCCTGTCGGAGAATGCGCCGACGACGGGCTGCAGCAGCATGTAGACAAACAACGCCGACGCCGAGATCAGCGTCGCGGTATCTTTCGAAAAGCCCGACGAATTGACCAGAAACTTCTGCATGTACGTCGTGTACGTATAGAATGCGAGCGTGCCGCCAAGCGTCAATCCGACGACGATCGCGACTTCGCGCGGGTGCGCGAACAGCGCCTTGAGCGAACCCTCCCGCCGCGTCGCGCGGCTGAATGCTTCCGTCTCAGCGAGATCGCGCCGCATGACATAGGCGATGACAGCAAGGCCTGCTCCGATGACAAATGGAATGCGCCAGCCCCAGGCGTCGAGTTCGGCCGGCGTCAGCACAAACTTCTGCAGTACGACGAGCACCAGCATGGCGGCCAGCTGCCCGCCGATCAGCGTCACATACTGGAAGCTCGAATAGAATCCGCGCCGCTCGGCCGTCGCCATTTCGGAAAGATAGGTGGCGCTCGTGCCGTATTCGCCGCCGAGGCTAAAACCTTGGATCATCCGCGCGATGAGCAGGATGACGGGCGCCGCGATGCCGATTGTTGCGTAGACGGGTGTAACGGCGACCAGCGCCGAACCGAAACACATCAGCAGGACCGACGTCGTCAGCGCGACGCGCCGGCCGTGCCGGTCGGCCATGCGCCCGAACAGCCACGCCCCGACCGGTCGCATCAGGAATCCGACGGCAAATATAGCGGCGGTATTGAGGAGCTGCGCCGTCTGGTCGCCCGCCGGAAAGAACGCCTTGGCGAAATAGAGCGAGAACGCCGCGTAGACGTAGAAATCGTACCACTCGACCAGATTGCCGGAGGACCCGATCAGAATGGCCCTGATTCGCTCACGCATGCTGAGCGCCGGCGGCGCTGTCGCTTCGATCACGCGATCGACCCCCCAATTTTGCCCCAAAATAGGCCGGACGACGCCCGCGTTCGCCAGCCGGATGCCCCTATTGCCGCGCCAACCCTGCCTGTCATTGACGTTCCGATCCCCCGTCCCCTAATTATCTGCCCCTCCCCGGAGCTTTAAATCATGACCAAGAAACCGCACCATTCCAAGGTGATCGTCCTCGGCTCCGGCCCCGCCGGCTACACGGCGGCCATTTACGCGGCCCGCGCCATGCTTGCCCCGACGCTCATCCAGGGCTCGCAGCCCGGCGGCCAGCTCACCATCACGACCGACGTTGAAAACTACCCCGGCTTCGCCGAGCCGATCCAGGGCCCCTGGCTGATGGAACAGATGCAGGCCCAGGCCGAGCACGTCGGCACCCATATTGTCATGGACCAGATCAACAAGGTGGAACTGCGCGGCCGCCCGATCCGCCTCGAAGGCGATAGCGGCGATACCTACACCTGCGATGCGCTGATCATCTGCACCGGCGCCCAGGCGCGCTGGCTCGGACTTGCATCGGAAGCGCACTTCCAGGGCCACGGCGTCTCGGCGTGCGCGACCTGCGACGGCTTTTTCTACAAGGGCAAGAATGTTGTGGTCATCGGTGGCGGCAATACCGCCGTCGAGGAAGCGCTGTTCCTGACCAACTTTGCGAGCAAGGTGACGCTCGTTCATCGCCGCGACTTCCTGCGCGCCGAAAAAATCCTGCAAGAACGCCTTTTCAAGAACCCGAAGATCGAGATCATCTGGGATAGCGCCGTCGAGGAAATCGTCGGCACGCTGGCGCCAAAGTCGGTCACCGGCGTCGTTCTGAAGAACGTCAAAACCGGCGCGACGTCCAAGATTCCGGCCGACGGATTTTTTGTCGCCATCGGTCATGCCCCGGCAACCGAGCTGTTCAAAGGCCAGCTCGACATGACGCCGTCCGGCTATTTGATCACCGCGCCCGACTCGACGGCAACGGCGATTCAGGGCGTCTTCGCGGCAGGTGACGTCAAGGACGAGGTTTTCCGTCAGGCTGTGACGGCGGCGGGCATGGGATGCATGGCCGCGCTCGAAGCCGAACGGTATCTTGCTAAGGTCGAAGCTCAAGCGGACGCTGCCGAATAATTCGTCGACGGACTGGCACGACACGGACCGGCACGACATTGCAACGTAACCGGGTTTCGCTAGTCTTCGGCGCCGCTTCCGAGCGGTGCCCGATCTGGCGCAATCTGGCCAATCACTGAAAGCGTTGAAAATGGATTGGGACAAACTGCGTATTTTCCACGCGGCGGCGGAGGCCGGCAGTTTTACGCATGCCGGCGAACAGCTGCATATGAGTCAGTCCGCCGTCAGCCGACAGATCTCGGCGCTCGAAGCCAATCTCAAGGTCACACTCTTCCATCGTCACGCCCGCGGCCTGGTTCTGACGGAACAGGGCGAACTCCTCAATCGCACCGTCGCCGAGGTGTTCGCGAAACTTCAGACCGCCGAAACGCTGCTCTCGGATTCGACCTCGAAACCCTCGGGCGATCTGCGCATCACGGCGCCGATCGGCTTCGGCACCATCTGGCTGACGCCCCGCCTGCAGGAATTCGGCGACCTCTATCCCGAGATCCGGGTCGAGCTGATCCTCAACGACGATCAGGTTGATATCGGCATGCGTGCCGCCGACGTCGCGATCTGGACGCGCGAACCGGAACAGGCCGACCTGATCCGCCGCTCGCTGTTCGAAAGCCGCGTTCGCGCCTTCGCCTCGGCCCAGTATCTGCGCAAGCACGGAGCGCCGAAGACGCTCGCCGACCTCGATCAGCACCGGATCATCGCCTATACCGGCATTCCCGCTCAGCACCTCGACGCCATGTCGTGGATCGAAACGGCGGGGCGCGAAGGCGCCGCGCCGCGCGAAGCGGCACTCAGGGTCAACAGCGTCGTGGCGATCAAATACGCCATCCAGGCCGGCATCGGCATCGGCATGATTCCCGACTACATGAGCGACGCGCAGTCGGATCTCGTGCCCGTGCTGGCGGAAATCGAGCAGCCGTCGCTGAACCTGATCTTCGCCTACGCCGAGGAATTGAAGGCCTCGAAAAAAGTCCAGCTTTTACGCGACTTTCTGGTATCCAAGATCAGCCGGTCACGGTGAGGCCCGAAGCTTTCCTTATCGAACCTGCGACCACGGCTTATTTGCGAAAATACCGGTCTGACGCTATCTAACCGGTTTCACCGTCCGACGCCCGTTAAGGCCCCTGAAAAACATGGCAAAAACACTTTACGATAAAATCTTTAGCGATCACGTGGTCGAGCAGTCCGAGGACGGAACATGCCTCCTCTATATCGACCGCCACCTCATCCACGAGGTCACGAGTCCGCAAGCGTTTGAAGGGCTGCGAATGGCCGGGCGCAAAGTGCGCGCGCCGGAGAAAACCCTCGCCGTCGTCGACCACAACGTCCCGACCACCGACCGCACGAAAGGCATTGCCGACGAGCAGAGCCGCGTCCAGGTCGAAACGCTGGCGACGAACGCGCGCGACTTCGGCATCGAATACTTCAACGAGCTTGATAAGCGGCAGGGCATCGTCCACGTCGTCGGACCGGAGCAGGGCTTCACTCTGCCGGGAACGACGATCGTCTGCGGCGATAGCCACACCTCGACGCACGGCGCATTCGGCGCGCTTGCGCACGGCATCGGCACCTCCGAGGTCGAGCACGTTCTGGCGACACAAACGCTGATCCAGAAGAAAGCCAAGAACATGCGCGTCGTCGTCGACGGCGTCGCTCCGCATGGCGTCGGCGCCAAGGACATCATCCTCGCCATCATCGGCGAGATCGGCACCGCGGGCGGCACGGGTTCGGTCATCGAGTACGCCGGAGACGCTATCCGCTCGCTGTCGATGGAAGGCCGGATGACCGTTTGCAACATGTCGATCGAAGGCGGCGCCCGCGCCGGCATGATCGCGCCGGACGAAAAGACGTTCGCCTTCATCAAGGATCGCCCCAAGGCCCCGAAAGGCATGGCCTGGGATCTGGCGATGAAATACTGGGAAACCTTGCAGTCGGATCACGGCGCGTACTTCGATCGTGAAATCCGCCTCGACGCCGCGAAGCTGCCGCCGATCGTCTCCTGGGGCACGAGCCCCGAGGACGTGACCGCCATCACCAGCGTCGTGCCCAACCCTGCCGATGTTATCGACGAGAACAAGCGCACCTCGATGCAGCGCGCCCTCGATTATATGGGCCTTGCGCCCGGAACCAAGATCACCGACATCCCGCTCGACGTCGTCTGGATCGGTTCCTGCACCAACGGCCGCATCGAAGACCTGCGCGCCGTTGCCAAAATCGTCGACGGCAAGAAGGTCTCGTCACGCCTCGCCTACGCGATGATCGTGCCGGGCTCAGGTCTCGTCAAAGAGCAGGCGGAAGCCGAAGGCCTGGACAAGATCTTCAAGGCGGCGGGCTTCGAATGGCGCGAGCCTGGATGCTCGATGTGCCTCGGCATGAACCCGGACCAGTTGAAGCCCGGCCAGCGCTGCGCCTCGACCTCGAACCGCAACTTCGAAGGCCGTCAGGGCTACAAAGGCCGCACGCACCTTGTGTCGCCGATCATGGCCGCGGCCGCCGCGCTCGAAGGCCACTTCGTCGACGTGCGGAGCTGGCAGGCTTAGCCCGGAACAACGGCGTCGGCGGCCGGCTTTCCGAAGGAAAGTCGCCGCCACCAAATAAAAACTATACCGCGATCTTGATTTCTTCGGCGTGATCCGCGCGGCTCAACGTCCGCCCAATCGCGTTCTGCATGCTGGCGATTTCTTCTTCCGAGATCTTGAAGAAGCGGTTCTGCAGCCGCTGGCGCATGCGCGCCTGCTCGAGGCTGCCGCCGAGCAGCGTGATCTTGAAATCGCCGGGAGGGTAGAACTCCGGCTCGCCGATCTGCTGGAAGCCTAGCATATAGCGATAGAACTTGACCCAATCAGGCCGGGTCGCGATCAGCAGCATCGAAACGCCGGTCGCCATCGCTGCCGTCAACGATGCGCGCACCAGAAACGCATAGAGGGTCGTCCGATAGGAAATGTTGGCGACGTCCGGCTCGAGGGACAGCCTCGAAATTTCAACGAACCCATGGCTCTGCGAGCGATGCATATCCTTGAGCGCCGGATAATGCGAGGCGCACGGAAGCGTTGCGAGCGACTGGGGAAGCGAGAAGCACAACCGAACCGAACCGACGAGGCGTCCGCTATCGTAGGCGCCGAGCAAAACCGTCGTCGCGAGGGTGTCGAAATGGTCCGTGTATTCACCATCCGGCTTTTCGATGTCGTAGCCGATCGCCGAATAGGCCCGGCCCCGAAGCTGCAAGGCTTCGCGGATGTCATGATCGTCTTCGAGAATGCGCAATTCGAAGGATTTGCTGTTCCCGTGCCACGAGCCCTCTTCGACCGGCATTGAGTCCTGCCGGGGGCGAAACGCTAGCGTCTTCGACATCGTGTATTCTCAACCTGCTATGGGAACCCGCACCGTAAAAAAGTGGTATGGAACATAGGCTTGCAACCGCTACGCGACGATGCGGCAAATGTTCTTGCGAGGTGTTAAGATGAATGGCCGAGCCATCTGACTATAAAAGGGATTTTAGGAAACAGTTAATTCGGAACAGAGGCTATCGTGACGAAAGATGACACCGCGCTTGTCCGGTCGCAGTTTGGCGCCTCGGCCGCCGCGTACGCCACCTCGGATGTCCATGCCCGCGGCGAAAGCCTCACGCGCATCGTAGCGCTTGCTGCACCGCAGCATCATTGGCGGGTTCTCGATGTCGCGACCGGAGCCGGTCACATGGCGGCAGCGTTCGCGCCTCACGTTGCACAGGTCATTGCAAGCGACATCACCGACGAGATGCTGAGCGAGGCGTCGAAGCTCGCCGCGGAAAAAAAACTCGCCAACATGTCGACCGCCAAGGCAGAAGCTGGCGCGCTTCCATTCGAGGATGCAAGCTTCGACCTCGTCTGTTGCCGTCTGGCCGCCCATCATTTCCCGGACTTGCGCCGCTTCGTCACCGAGGTTCGCCGCGTGTTGAAGAACGGAGGCCGCTTCGCCCTGGTCGACAACGTCGCCCCCGACGCGCGGCAATTGCCCGGCACGTCACAGACCGAAATCGCCGACGCGGGCGCCGCCTACAATGCCTTCGAGAAATTACGCGATCCCAGTCATGGCCTTGCGCCACCGCCGGACGCCTGGATCGGCCTGCTTGAGGATGCCGGTTTCAAGATTGTCGCGAGAGAGCAATTCGGCAAAGAACTCGATTTCTCGTCGTGGGTGACGCGGATGCGATGCGCGTCCGGCACGATCGCCGAGCTGCAGCGAATCCTGACGGGCGATTCGCCAAATTTGCGCTCTTTCCTCAAACCGCGCACCGATGAAGCCGGCGCGTTGCATTTCACCTTGCAGGAATTGCTGGTGATCGCGGACAAGACTGCTTGATCTCAAATATGAACAAATCCGGGCCCAGACCAGAAAGCCCTTCCATTCCCCCTTCCTTACACTATCTCGGTAGGTTGCGTAACGTTACGGGAAGGAGAGAGCACGTGTCAGTGAATTGGGCCGGCGCCAAGGCCCCAACGCTCGCGGAGTTCGAAGCGCTCGCAATGAATGCCTGGGAGAAACTGCCGCCCGAGTTCCGCGAAGTCGCCGGCGACCTTCTCATCCGCGTCGAGGATTTCGCCACCGACGAAATTCTGGACGGTCTCGATATCGAGGACCCGTTCGAGCTGACCGGCCTCTATCAGGGCGTGAGCCTGACGAAACAAAGCGTCATGGAGAGTGCGCGCGAACCGGATATGGTTTTTCTCTACCGACGCGCTATTCTCGACGAGTGGACGGAAAACGGGGAAGAGTTGGGGTTTCTGATCGCGCATGTGCTCGTCCACGAGATTGGCCATCATTTCGGCTTCTCGGATGAGGATATGGAGGGCATCGAGGCCGGGGCCAGTGCGTAAAGCCAGCCGGCACACTCGAAGTTAACCTCCTGCACGTCACAAGTTAGATGGGATTGAGCCATAAGGCGTTTCGCGCCATGTTGTAGGGACGGGCACGAAATCGATGGGGTCGTTTTGAGAACGGAAGCGGGGATGGAAGCGCGGGGATTGTTTCACCGGATCGCCTTGGCATTGTTCACGGGCGCGATACTCGTCCTTGCGCCCGGCGCCGATGCGCAGGACGCGAAGAACCTGGGCGACGGCATTCCAACACCTGAGCAGTACGTTTCGACCGTCGGCGGCGACAGCCGCATCCTGAAACCCGGCGAGTTCAAGCTCGACGGCAATACGCAGTTGTGCGGGCAGCGGCCGACAGTCATCGATAACAAGCTCGACGATTATGGCGCCGCCTATCCCGGGTTTCTGATCATGAACCCGCGCTACCTCGAGAAGGTCTCGACCCCCGTTAAACAGTGGATCTACGCCCACGAATGCGGACATCAGTTTCGTGGACCCGATGAAGAAACCGCAGATTGCTTCGCTGTCCAACGCGGCCGCCGCCAAGGCTGGCTGAAGCCCGAGGGCCTTGAGGAGGTGTGCACCTTCATTTCCCCGGCCAAGGGCGACGCCATGCACTTCTCAGGCTCGTATCGTTGCGCCTACATGCGCAAATGCTACGAAGACCCGACCATCAAATAGCGCCCACCGGCAAAATCTTATCCCCGCGCTCGGCCTCGGCCATAAAATCCTGGATCGTGAATTCAGGATTTTGCCCATGCGGCTTGCCGACTACCTTCGACGCCTTTCGAGCTTTGCCGAGACGATCCACCGCTGGCTGGGCGAAGCCGCCCGCCTCGACGGGGTTCGCCGCGAAAAGGTGGCGCTTTATGCCGAAGAGATCGCTGCCACCCTCTCGCGGGCGGCCGCCGCCCTGGGTACTCTCGAATCCGCTCCGGGCGACCGTTCGGCCGTCCTGACCGCGACGCGCGAGCTGGGCCGCATCGCCGGTTATCTCGAAACCATCATGGCCGCGCTCGATGCGCATCTTGACGGACGCAAGCGTGCTGGCGTTAAACGGCGCCTGGAACATCTGAAGCCCTTTGACCTCGAAGCTGCCATCCGGGAGTTCGGCGCCTTTCCGCAGGCACGGCGACTGACGGCGGCGGAGGGCTATTTCAGGGCGCTTGCGGATACGTTGCGCGCCTGACCGACGGCGCGGCTGACTGGAGACGATAGCATGGACAAGTTCACGGTTCTGACCGGCGTCGCGGCGCCCTTGCCGATCCGCAACGTCGACACCGACATGATCATCCCGAAACAGTTCCTGAAAACGATCAAGCGGACCGGACTTGGCAAATCCCTGTTTTACGAGATGCGCTACGACCCCGAGACGGGAAAAGAGATTTCGGATTTCGTTCTGAACAAGCCGCAGTATCGCCAGGCGAAGATCCTAGTCGCGGGCGAAAACTTCGGCTGCGGCTCCTCGCGCGAACACGCCCCCTGGGCGTTGCTCGACTTCGGCATCCGCTGCGTCGTTGCTCCGGACTTCGCCGACATCTTCTACAACAACTGCTTCCAGAATGGCATTCTGCCGATCAAGCTGCCGCAAAGCGAGGTCGACAAGCTGATGGACGACGCCAGCCGCGGCGCCAACGCGACGCTGACCATCGATCTCGAAAAGCAGGAAATTCGTGGACCCGACGGCGGCGTCATCACGTTCGACATCGATCCCTTCCGCAAGCATTGCCTGTTGAACGGCCTCGACAACATCGGCCTGACGCTGGAAAAATCGAAGGCGATCTCAACTTTCGAGACCACCATCAATTCCGCGCGTCCCTGGCTGTAAAAGAAGTCTCGAACTACCGTTTTTTATAGCCGAAACACATCGGGAGGAGCACGACGATGGCCAAGGCGATCCACATGATGGTGCGCGTGCTCGATGAAGCCCGCTCGGTGAAATTCTACGAGGATTGCTTCGGCCTCAAAGTCTCGGACCGCCGCGACTGGCCCGACTTTACGCTGATTTACATGAAAAACCCGGAGAACGATTTCGAGCTGGAGCTGACGGTCAACAAGGGCCGCGCCGACGCCTACGACCTCGGCAACGGCTACGGCCACGTCGCGTTTGCCGTCGATGATCTCGAAGCCGAGCGCGCCCGCATCACGGCGGCGGGCTATCAGCCGAAGGACATCAAGACAATGAGCCACGACGGCAAGCCGTTCGGAAAATTCTTCTTCATCGAGGACCCGGACGGCTACAAGATCGAGGTTCTGCAGCGCGGCGGCAGGTTCGAGTAAAATCAGATGGCAGACGAAGACTTCAAATTCGATGCGGCGATGATGGGGCGACTGTCCGGCGCGCTCGCATTCGTCGTCGGCGCCGATCACGCCGCAACGAAAGCCCTGAAGACCGCGTCGGAGACGGGTGCGGACAAAGACATCAAGGCGGCGCGCACGCAGTTCCTCCGTCTGAAGCCCGGCGACCGCCGCGCCGCACTGACGATGCTCAACGATTGAACGAGAGTGCTTCCGGAAAAGTGGGAACCGGTTTTCCGCCAAGAAGCACGAAAAAACAAAGATCGAGCGCTTTCGAAAAGTGAGAACGGAAAGACTCTAGAACAGCGACCCGCGCGTCGTAACCAGCGCGCCGGTCAAGGCATCGGCGAAATTGCGCCGTTCGTCGTCGGTCAGAAACTGACCAAACAGCACTTCCTTCCCTTGAGCGATGAGCCGCATCGACGTCCGCCCGTCCGGATGATCGATGGAAACGCGAACGCGCGCCCAGTAGGGATTGAAATCAAACTCCTCGCAGCGCCCAGACGGATGAATGCGCGTCAGTTTCAAAAGCTCAGGCGACAGCGTCACCATTTCGTAGAGGCGGCCCGAACGATAATTGCGCTTGAATGCGTAATAGATCAGCGCGACGTCGAGACCAAAGAACCCGAACACCGGCCACGCGCCGATGAACAGGAATACCATCCCGATCGTGAAACTGACGAGGCCGAGCACGGTCATCAAAATCGTGAAGCCGCGCGGGGTCAGCGAGCGGTAAGGATGCAACACAAATCGCGTGACGTTTGTGGATTGCATTTCTGTGAGACTGTCCGTCATTTTCGGCTTCTCTGACTCACGTCGTTGCCCGCAACCGCAATTTGAAATACGGACTTTCCGATGGCCAAAGCACTAAAGGATAAAAGTCCGTCGAGCATCGCGAGTTCCAGGACCCAGCGCAACCCCGTAAAAGCCACCGGATCGCTCAAAAAATCGGCAGCACAAGGACGACGCCGTACACGCCTGACGGAGGCGGAAATTCTCGAAGTTTTCCGCCGCTTTCACGCCGCGTGCCCCGAGCCCAAGGGAGAACTGCTCTACGTTAACGCCTACACGTTGCTGGTCGCCGTGGTGCTTTCCGCCCAGGCAACCGACGCCGGCGTGAATAAGGCGACGCCTGCCCTGTTCAAGGCCGCCGACACACCGGCGAAAATGGTGGCGCTCGGCGAAGATAAGGTGCGCGACCTGATCAAGACGATCGGGCTCTACCGCACCAAAGCCAAGAACGTCATCGCGCTTTCAAGACGCCTCGTCGACGAGTTCAGCGGCGAGGTGCCGGGCAACCGCGACGTTCTCGAAACGCTTCCCGGCGTCGGCCGCAAAACGGCGAACGTCGTGATGAACATCGCCTTTGGTCATCCGACGATGGCCGTCGATACGCACGTGTTCCGTATCGCGAACCGGATCGGATTATCGCAAGGAACGACACCGCTGGCAGTCGAAGCTGACCTGCTTCGCGTCGTGCCGCCGGACTATGCGCTGCACGCGCACCATTGGCTGATCCTGCACGGCCGCTATGTCTGCAAAGCGCGAAAGCCCGAATGCTGGCGCTGCCTGATCAACGACATCTGCCTCTACCCCGACAAGACCCCTGCGCCCTGACGCACGATCGCCGCGCAACCTGCCGCCTTCTCCCCTCGCGGGGAGGGGGCGGGGGCTGGGGGCAGCATCTAGAAGTTCGCCCAGTCGAGGCGAAGGGAATTACCTTCAGCCGTCCACCCGCATCGCGAGACCGGCATTCGCCATGAACGTCTTGGCTTCAGGGATCGAATACGTGCCGAAGTGAAAAATCGAGGCGGCGAGCACCGCGCTCGCGTGTCCGTCCCGCACGCCGTCGACAAGATGCTGCAACGTCCCGACGCCACCCGAAGCAATGACCGGAATGGAAACGGCATCGGACACCGCCCGCGTCAGCGCCACGTCGAACCCCGACTTCGTGCCGTCACGATCCATCGAGGTCAGAAGAATTTCGCCCGCCCCAAGCTCGGCCACTTCGCGCGCAAAGGCGACGGAGTCGATCCCCGTCGGCTTGCGTCCGCCGTGCGTGAAGATCTCCCAGCGATTGGCCTCGCCTTCGCCTGAAACCTTCTTGGCGTCGATGGCGACGACGATGCACTGCGCGCCGAACTTCTCGCTCGCCTCTTTGACGAACGCCCGATTGGTGACCGCCGCCGTGTTGATCGAAACTTTGTCGGCGCCCGCTTCGAGCAGCTTTCGAATATCGTCGATGGTGCGAACGCCGCCGCCGACGGTCAACGGCATGAAGCAGCGGTTCGCCGTGCGCTCGACGACGTCGAAGATCGTGTCGCGATTCTCATGGCTCGCGGTGATGTCGAGAAAACAAAGCTCATCCGCTCCCGCCGCATCGTAGGCGGCTGCCGCCTCGACAGGATCGCCCGCATCGATGAGATCGACGAAGTTGACGCCCTTGACGACACGGCCGTCTTTCACGTCGAGGCACGGGATGATGCGGACTTTCAGCATGACGGTATACTTTTTACTCAGAGATTGTTGCGATTCCGGCTATCATGGGGTTCCGGGCGCCGTCGAGCACATAAACCAATTTCTAGAGGAACTCTTTACTCACGACGGTGTTGTGGAGTTTTGCATAACTGCGTGAAACTCTGGAGTTGCACTTGCATAGGGGAATTCTCTCAATGGTCGAAGACTTTGCTCCGCTGAACCTTCGCGCCCGTCTGTCGGCGCTGCAAGACCGGATCGCTGAGGCGCGCACGAAACTCGAAGCGCACGGCGCCGTCGACGAGCACTCCGAAGAGTTGAGGAAATTTTCCACTCAGCACGACACCATTCGCGGGTCCCTCGACAGCGAGGCGACTGTAACGGAATTGCAGCATAGCAAAGCATCCGCTCAGACGGACAGCCTCGAGAATGATCTCAAGACCTGGCTGGATTCGATCGAGCACCGCTACAAGGAACCCGCCCCGCGCGGTCCAAATATCTCCGTCTGATAAAATTGCTTTCCGGAATTGTTATTCGCCGCGTTCCCTGAGCGCGGCGAATGTTATGTCGGGAAACTTCTCGCCCTTGTATTTCAGCATCCAGGCGCTCTCGGCCAGGAACACCATCGCCCCATCGCGATCCGTCGCGATCTCGCCGCGATGCGCATCGACGAATTTCTGCAATTTCGCCGGATCGTCCGAGCCGATCCACCGCGCCAGCTCGAACGGCGACTGCTCCAGCGTTACCGGCACTCCGTATTCGGTGGCAACGCGCGATTGCAGAACTTCAAACTGCAGCTGTCCGACGACGCCCAAAATCTGACGGCCCCCGGCGATCGGCGTGAACACCTGCACGATGCCTTCTTCCGCGAGATCGTCGAGCGCCCGGTTGAGCTGCTTCGCCTTCATCGCATCCTGAATGACGACGCGGCGCAAAAGCTCCGGCGCGAAGTTCGGAATGCCCGTGAACTTCAGGCTCTCTTTCTCCGTCAGCGTATCGCCGACGCGCAGCGTGCCGTGGTTCGGCACGCCAATGATGTCGCCGGCATAGGCTTCATCCGCCGTTTCGCGGCCCTGCCCGAAGAAGAACGTCGGCGACGAAACCGTCATCGGCTTGTTGTCGCGCACATGCAGCAGTTTCATGCCGCGCTTGAAGCGCCCCGAGCAGAGGCGCACGAACGCCACGCGATCGCGATGGTTCGGGTCCATGTTCGCCTGCACCTTGAACACGAAGCCGGTCACCTGATCTTCGCCGGGCTCGACGGTGCGTTGCGTCGCCTTGCGCGGCAACGGCCCCGGCGCCCATTGCGCCAGCGCATCGAGAAGCTGCTCGACTGCGAAATTCTTCAGCGCGCTGCCGAAGAACACGGGCGACAGATGCCCTTCGCGAAATGCTTCGAGATCGAACGTCGGCAGCGCACCCTGCGCAAGCTCGACGCCTTCGAGCGTGCGATCGGCGATCCGCTCGTCGATGCCGTCGATCTTGCGGATGTCGGCAAGCGCGCTCAACGGCTCCGCATGTCCGAACGAGGCGCCGCGCTCGCGGTTTTCCGGTAGCAGGATTTTGTTGCTCATCAAATCGAGCACGCCACGGAAATCCGTGCCCATGCCAACCGGCCACGCCATCGGCACGAGATCGAGCGCCAGATCCGATGCAATGAGATCGAGCAGCGTCAGCGGATCTTCCGCCTCGCGATCGATCTTGTTGATGAACGTGATAATCGGAATGTCGCGCAGCCGGCAAACCTCGAACAGCTTGCGCGTCTGGCTTTCGATGCCCTTCGCGGCGTCCATCACCATCACGGCGGCGTCGACCGCCGACAACGTGCGATAGGTGTCTTCACTGAAATCCGAGTGGCCCGGCGTATCGAGCAGATTGTAGACGATGCCGTTGCGCTCGAACGTCATCACCGACGACGTCACCGAGATGCCGCGCTGCTGCTCGATCTGCATCCAGTCGGAGCGCGTGCGCCGCCGCTCGCCGCGCGCCTTGACGGCGCCCGCCATCTGAATGGCTCCGCCGAACAGCAGCAGCTTTTCCGTCAGCGTCGTTTTACCGGCGTCCGGATGCGAGATGATCGCGAACGTCCGGCGTCGGGCGATCTCGGGCGGCGTTGCGGATGCGGCCGGTGCGGCCGATTCAGATTGCGGCGTGACGTTCAACGTTCAGGCCTCGACCAGCTTGACGCGATCCGGATCGAGCCAGATCTGATGATACTCGGCCGGCTTGCCGAAAACTTCGCCGACATGCAGCTCGACGAGAGGCCCGTCGAACTTGACGATAGGAAACGTCTTGCCGAGGCAGCTGCGAAACAGGGTTTGCAATTGCTTGTTGTCGGGCGGCACGCCATCCGGCATCCGCTCGATGCGGACCTTGTCACCAATCTTCATGCGGCTCCCAAAAGTTCGAGGGCTTCCTTGGCGTCGATGCGCCCGTCATAGAGCGCCCGGCCGGTGATCGCACCTTCAAGCATGCGATATTCGGGCTTCATGAGTTCGCGCACGTCGTCGATCGACGCCAGCCCGCCCGACGCAATGACCGGAATGCGCGTCGCCTGGGCAAGCGCCGCCGTCGCCGGCAGATTGAGCCCCTTGAGGATGCCGTCGCGCTCGATGTCCGTATAGATGATCGCCGCCACGCCCGCATCCTCGAAGCGCCGCGCCAGATCGGCAGCCGTAAGCTCCGACGTCTCGGCCCAGCCTTCGACGGCAACCTTGCCGCCCTTGGCGTCGATGCCGACGGCGACGCGCCCCGGAAAGCGCTTCGCGGCTTCCCTGACCAGCGCCGGATCGCGCACGGCGACCGTCCCGAGAATGACGCGGCGGATGCCTTTGTCGAGCCATGCCTCGATCGTCGCCAGATCGCGGATGCCACCGCCGAGCTGCGCCGGGATCGAGATCGCTTTCAGGATCGCTTCGACCGCTGCGCCGTTGACGGGCTTGCCCGCGAACGCGCCGTTGAGATCGACGATGTGCAGATATTTGAAACCCTGCCGCTCGAAGGCGAGCGCCTGCGCCGCCGGATCGTCGTTGAACACCGTCGCGGCGTCCATCTCGCCAAGCCTGAGGCGCACGCATTTGCCGTCTTTGAGATCAATCGCCGGAAAAAGGATCAAGTCAGTACTTTCTAGATCGGGTTCCCTTGCCTCTCCCGAAACGGGAGAGGATGCCCGAAGGGCAGGTGAGGGACTTGTTTCGTGCCTCGAAGTCCCTCATCCGGCCTGCGGCCACCTTCACCCCAAGGGAGAAGGAAAGTGCAACGGTGACCGCAGTTTGGTGAGTCACAACGGCCATCAGTTTGCTTTGTTCGGTCCTTAAGTCTTCTGGGCGCGGCGTCAAGTGCGCGTTGCGGCCGGCTCCGCGAAGCGGAGTCGCAACGCGCAAATCAAAGAGGCGGCCGGCTCCCGCAAGGGAATAGCAGCGCACAAAGTGTGACGTTTCATGGTGACAGCGTTCCTAGTCGAGCCTCCGCCCCCCATCGCGCGACGCCCGCTGACTGAAGACGACGCCGTTGACATCTGGATCGCGCGCTGGCTCCGCATCCGGCCGGTAGACCTGCAGCGACGCTATGCCTGCGACCCACGCCGCCTCTACGAAATCTGGGAGGAAGCGCGCTTTCCCGGCAGCCGTGCCCGGGCGCTTGAGGAATTCCAGGCTCGCTTCCCCGGAATTGAAGTCCGGTTCGACCCCGGCCCCCACCGCCGCGTTCCTCTAGCGGCACACCCTGGCCAACTCTGCCTATTTCCGGACGTGTAAATTTCGGCCCGTCGCACTCATCGTTGCATCGGCGACACGAGATCCGATCAATATTCCCACCCACGGCATATCGACATTGTCGGCTCACGGATAATGTTAATAAGTTGTTAACATCTTGTTGAGTTCCAGTGTGTGGGGTGTGCGTTGATTAAGTCATTTGTGTTCGCGGCCATCGTGCCTGCGCTTGTCGTTGGGATGCAATCTGCGTCAGCCGACGACGACTACCGGGGAAGTCTGAAGGACGGCCCGGCAATTGCCGAAGGTTCCAATTGGACAGGGTTTTACGCTGGCTTAAATGCCGGTTATTCCTGGGGGAATTGGGATTGGCCGGGTAAAAATCCCTATGTGGCGCCGCCCAACCCATGCGGTGATTGCGGCCCTCCGAACCAGAGCCCATCAGGAGCAACGATCGGCGGCACGATCGGCTACAACCATCAGATTGACCGCTTTGTGATCGGCGTCGAAGGCGATTTCAATTTCGCCAACATCTCAGACTCGAAACGCGACGGCAACTACCTGGTCGAAACATCCAATATCCAGCACACCGCAACCATCCGCGCGCGCGCCGGTGTCCTTCTGACCCCTGCTGTGCTCGCCTACGCAACCGGCGGCGTTGCTTTCCAGGACCTTGAATACGGCGAGTCCTGCCCGCCAGACGCTTCGGCCGTAATTGCCGGCTGGTGCCGTCCGGTCTCTGTCGGCGGTCACGGTCCCTACAGCCTCAAGAAGAGCCAATGGAACACCGGCTACGTCGTGGGCGGTGGCTTCGAGTGGCTCTTTACCCAGCGCGTATCCCTCAAAGTCGAAGGGCTCTATTCCGATTTCGGCACCAATACCTACCAGCTCGGCCTGATGGGAGACGGCAAGCTGCTGCCGTTGAAAAAGATCGACACCTCCGACACGACCCTAAAGGTCGGCATCAACTATCACTTCTAACGCAGCTTCGACGACCTGAAGCCAACGTCTGGGAGGCCGGTATACGCGCGGCGGATACCTGCCTCATTACTGTCGCTCGTGGACCGCCCGTTTGTGACGCAATGGCGAACGTTCTCCACCTGCCCGACCAGAGTTGATCATGCTACGATATTAAGAACTTCACAAGAACATTTTCAGAACAAGTGCTGGACAACTGCGCTGAGTCGTGGCATGTTCTTTATATGTTCACGGCGCCCTAAATCAGTCGCCGTCCCGGGTCACCGTAGCGTATCGACCCTTCCTCGCACGCCTAGGAGAGCCCCCCGATGCGCACCTACTTGATCTCGTACGACCTCGCCAAGCCGAACCGCAACCAGCACGTCATCGCTCAGCTCATCATGGGGCTTGGCGACAAGTGGGCCCGTCCGCTCGTCGACACCTGGTACGTAATGTCGGACCGCGAGGAAGTCGAGCTTGAGGCTGACCTCAGAGAGCTGCTTAGCGAAGATGACGGCTTGCTGATCCAGGCGACCAAGCGCGACGCTGTGCTGACCAACACCTCGCTGCGCTGGTTCCGCCAACGCCGCCCCGGTCTCGATCTCGCGCCGGACGGCAACATCATCGCCTTCCCCTCGCTGCAGACGCTTGCGTCCGAGCCGATGGAGCCCGAGCTGCCATTCGCCAGAGCCGGCTAAATTTGCCGGCTGAGTTTCAGGTCTTTGGGCGGGGCGGGACCGTCTCCCCCCTTCGTCGTCCAATGGGTCCGTCCCGCTCAAAGACCATGATGGAGCGCCTCGGGATCATCCCCCCGATCCCGGGCCTCCTTTTTCTCGAACCGGCGCCGACCCGAGCCGAATTTGCGTTTTTAGTGAGTTGCGTTCCGCGTCCCTTGCCCTGATCCCCCCAACGCCCCCCGGTAAACAGCCATGAAAACGTATCTCGTCCATCACACCCCGAAATCCCCCAACCAGGACACCTGGGCGGTCGCGTTCTCACTCCCCTATATCGCCTCTGAATACGCGCCCGTAGGCAACGGAGTCTGGTATGTGCGCACTTGGCTCAGCGCCGATCAGATCAAGCGGCGCCTGGCCATCCTGTTCGATCACCCCGATGAACTCGCCGTGCACGAGCTAGGCCGCGCCGACCAGCGCGTCGCTGCTCATATGCAATGGATGCAGGGACGCCTCGAAGACGAGGAACCGGCAGCGTCATGGCAGCTGCCGCGCGGCGTCTGGACCGCTTTTCAGTCTGCGGTAACTGGCGTCGCCCGCCTTCTCACTGAAGCGTTGGAGGTAACTGCAGGTTGGATGTCGCCTGACGCACGTCTCGACGTTTTTTGACTCACCATCGTCATGGCCGCGCAGGCGGTCATCCTCGACGCATCGAGCAACAGCCGTCTCAGCAATTACAATATGACCGGCGAAGTGCTCTTTAGACGTGTCAGCGGCGGATTGACGTCCGCCGCCGCGTCTACGGTTTCCACGACAGGAAGTTCGCGATCAGCTTGAGCCCGAGTTTCTGGCTCTTCTCAGGGTGAAACTGCGTGCCCGCGATATTGCCGTCGGCGACGAGCGCCGTGATCGGCCCGCCGTAGTCCGTCTCGGCGACGATGACGCGGCGCTCTTTCGGCACCAGGCCGAACGAGTGCACGAAATACGCGTGCCATCCATCCGGCCCCGTCGGAATACCGTCGAGCAGCGCATGTGCGTTGACGACGTTCAGCGTATTCCAGCCCATGTGCGGAATTTTGAGCGCCGGATCTTTCGGCTCGATGGCGCGCACTTCGCCGCCGATCCAGCCAAGCCCCGGTGTCTCGGCGAACTCGAGTCCCCGCTCGCTCAGAAGCTGCATCCCGACGCAAATGCCGAGAAACGGACGTCCCTTCGCACGCACGGCGTCTTCAAGCGCCGCGATCAGGCCCGGAACGCGCTCGAGACCATGCTTGCAATCGGCATAGGCCCCGACGCCCGGCAGCACGATGCGATCCGCCGCCAGCACATCCTCCGGACGCGGGCTGACGATGATGGTGGCGTCGGCTCCGCTATCGCGCGACGCGCTCTCGAAAGCTTTCGCGGCGGAGTGAAGATTCCCCGAGCCGTAATCGATGATAACGACGTTCTGCATTTGCTTTTCAGCTCAGCGCCACGCGCCGAATGGCCAGAACCGCGAACCGCCGCGCGCTGTCATGGGCGGGACCGACGTCCCCGACGGCCCAGCCGTTTCGGCTGCGATGATCGGCTGCGCCGGAAGCCAGCTTTCGAAGAAACGCCGCTCGCACTCAGCGATCGATTTGCCAGTGACGACCCCCAGCGCCTGCCACCCAGTCCGCTCGAGCATCCAGCGTTTCAGCGTCGAAATCTCGAAACCCAGGTAAATATTGATCAGCAGAAAAACGAACCCGGTGATCTGCGGACCGAGTTTCAATGCGCTGAGCGCCCATCCAACAACGACCGCACCCACGAGATACGCGATCGTAAAAAGCCAGAGCCCATTGGCCAGCAATCCAAACGGCGGAAAGATTGCCGTCAGCCACGAAAACCCGTCCTTGACGAATTCGAGTTCGACGCCGCGATCGACGCGGTCGGAACCGGCATCCGGCGGCTCATGAACAGTGTAAGTCACCACGGAAGACAAACTCCTCGACACCGGCAAAGCAAAACTCCGTTCCGCGATCAACCTTAGAGCGTACCCTTCGTCGAAGGCACGCGACCGGCTTGGCGCGGGTCGACGGCGATCGCAGCCTTGAGAGCACGCGCCAGCCCCTTATAGCAAGTCTCCGCGATATGGTGGTTGTTCTCGCCGTAAAGGTTTTCGACGTGCAGCGTTATGCCCGCATTCTGCGCGAACGCCTGAAACCATTCGCGGAAAAGCTCGGTATCCATCTCGCCGATCTTGTGGCGAGAAAATTCGGCTTTCCAGATCAGGAACGGACGGCCCGACACGTCGATCGCGACGCGCGTCAGCGTCTCGTCCATCGGCAGATGGACGTCGGCATAGCGAACGATGCCAGCCTTGTCGCCAAGCGCCTGCGCGATCGCCTGCCCGAGAACGATGCCCGAGTCCTCGGCCGTATGATGGAAATCGATGTGCAGGTCACCCTTGGCCCGGAGCGTGATGTCGATCAGCGAATGCCGCGCCAACTGCTCGAGCATATGGTCAAGAAAGCCGATCCCGGTCGAAATGTCGTACGCGCCCGAACCGTCGAGATTGACGGTCGCGGAGATTTCGGTCTCCTTCGTCTTGCGCGTGATCGTCGCCTGGCGCTTCACGTGAATCAATCTCCAATGATGGCCCTGGCTGCCAGCTCTCTCAGCGAGCCGCCAAGGTCGACAACAAAGCCTTTCGTTGCCGAGGCCCGCCCGAGCGTTTATCAGCTTGAGCCCCGGCAGGCCAAGACCCGCCAAACTATTGAACAACGCCTCGGCGGCCGGCTCCCCGTAGGGGAGTCGCCGAGGCAAATCTAGACGCTATATCCTTGCATCATATCCTTGCATCCTGACACCAAGAGCTTAACTGACGCGATACATATGACGCATGAAACGCAAAATTCCGGCAGTTTGAGCTGGCACGCCACCACGATCCTCACGGTTCGCAAGGATGGCAAGGTTGTAGTTGCCGGCGACGGTCAGGTCAGCCTCGGCCAGACGGTCATCAAATCGAATGCCCGGAAAGTCCGCCGCCTCGGCAAGGGCGACGTAATCGGCGGCTTCGCGGGCGCGACCGCCGACGCCTTCACCCTGTTCGAGCGCCTCGAAGCCAAGCTCGAGCAATACCCCGGACAATTGACCCGCGCCTGCGTCGAGCTTGCCAAGGACTGGCGCACCGACCGTTTCCTGCGCCGCCTCGAAGCCATGATGATCGTTGCCGACGCAACGACGACGCTGGTCTTGACCGGCACCGGCGACGTCCTGGAGCCCGAAAACGCCATCGCTGGCATTGGCTCGGGAGGCAACTACGCCCTTGCCGCCGCCCGCGCGCTTCTCGACCAGCCGCTCGACGCCGAGGCAATCGCCCGCAAGGCGATGTCTATTGCCGCCGAAATCTGCGTTTACACCAACAGCAACATCGTGGTCGAAACCCTCGACGCGCGACCTTCATAAACGGCGCAGAGCCCGATCATGGCCAATGAACTACCCCCTGACGACCTCAAGGCCGCCGTCGACGCTGGCGTCATCGACGCCGCGCAGGCCGAAAAACTGCGCGCCATGCGCGGCTCGTCCACGCCCCCGATCGGCCCCGATGGCGAACCCGCGCTTGCCGACGAAGAACGCTTTCGTTTCCTCAACGGCTTCAACGACGTCTTCCTGACGATCGGCGTGCTGCTCGTGGCTGGCGCCGTGCTCGGCGCGACTTCGACGACCTTCTTCGGCCTCGGCTGGGCGGCGACGATGGCGGTTGGCGCGGCGGTGTTCTGGGCTCTAAGCGAAATTCTGGTCGCCCGCCTGCGCGCCGTCCTGCCAGGCATGGCGCTGTCGATCCTGTTCGTCGTGTTCGCGGCCTCCGCCGTCGTCATCCAGCTGCACTGGGACAACCTCAAGACATCGAACTGGGATGTCGCTTCTGAGCTGGCCTTCTGGCGAAATCCGACGCTTGTCTTCTGCATCCCCGCGCTGATCGCATCGCTGATCTATTATCTGCGCTTCCGCCTGCCATTCGCGCTCGCGCTGATCGCCTGCTTCGGATATGCGGTCGCCGCGCGAAGCCTTTACGGCATCGGCGTCGGCTTCTCCCTTACCGCGATTGGCTATGGCCTAATCGTGCTTGCGGTGGCGCTCGCCTACGACGCCCGCGACCCGCAACGCGTCACGCGCCTATCGGATTGCGCCTTCTGGCTGCATCTCGTCGCCGCGCCCCTGATCGTGTCGCCCGCCCTCATGCTGATCAAGCACGCAACGAACAGCGGCGCGACATCCGCAATCATTATTCTGACCGTGCTCCTACTGGCGATTTTCGCTCTCGCCATCGACCGCCGGGCGCTGCTCGTCTCCTCGCTCGCCTCGTTCACCGTCGCCGTCTACGACATCCTGAGCGGCGGCGTCGGCTTGCCGGATCGCGGCGGCATCCCGATATCCTTTATCCTGACGCTCGCCCTCGTCGGCGGCTTCGTTCTTCTCCTTGGCGTCTTTTGGCATCCGCTGCGGCAACGCTTGCTGCCGTTGCTCCAGAACATGCCGTTCACGCGCAATCTTCCACCGGCCAGGCAATGACCAACTTCTCTCCCCGCGAAATCGTTTCCGAACTCGATCGCTATATCGTCGGCCAGCACGACGCCAAGCGCGCCGTCGCGATCGCCTTGCGCAACCGCTGGCGCCGCCAGCAGCTGACAGGCGAGCTGCGCGATGAAGTCTTACCGAAAAACATTCTGATGATCGGCCCGACGGGCGTCGGCAAAACCGAAATCTCGCGCCGTCTCGCAAAGCTTGCCGGCGCGCCGTTCCTGAAAGTCGAAGCCACGAAGTTCACCGAGGTCGGCTACGTCGGCCGCGACGTCGACAGTATCATCCGCGACCTCGTCGAAGTCGGCATCGCCCTCGTCAAGAACGTCAAACGCCAGGATGTTCGCGCCCGCGCCGAAAAGGCAGCCGAGGAACGCGTCATCGATGCGCTCTGCGGCAGCGGCTCGTCGCCCGCCACGCGCGAAAGCTTCCGCAAAAAGCTGCGCAACAATGAGTTGAACGACAAGGAAATCGACATCCTTGTCGCCGACACGGCGCCGCAAATGCCGATGTTCGATTTGCCCGGCGGCGCCTCGATGTCGGCGATCAATCTCGGCGACATGTTGGGCAAAGCTCTCGGCCAGCGCACCAAGCCGCGTCGCGTCACCGTGAAGAACAGCTTCGAAATCCTGATCGCCGACGAAAGCGACAAGCTGATCGACACTGATCAGATCACGGCCGAGGCCGTCACGGCGGTGCAGAACAACGGCATCGTTTTTCTCGACGAGATCGACAAGATCTGTTCGCGCGGAGATGGCACGCGCGGCGGCGCCGACGTCTCGCGCGAAGGCGTGCAGCGTGACCTCCTTCCGCTCATCGAAGGCACGACTGTCAGCACCAAGCACGGCCCGGTGAAAACCGACCACATCCTGTTCATCGCCTCCGGCGCTTTTCACGTCTCGAAACCGTCCGACCTGCTCCCCGAATTGCAGGGCCGCCTGCCGATCCGCGTCGAGCTGAGCGCCCTGACGCGAGACGACCTGAAACGCATCCTGACGGAGCCCCACGCCAGCCTGATCAAGCAGTACGTTGCGCTGATGGAAACCGAAGGCGTGACGCTCGAATTCAAGCCCGACGCCATCGACGCCATCGCCGATGCCGCCGTCGAAGTGAACTCGACGGTTGAGAACATCGGTGCTCGCCGCCTGCAGACCGTCCTCGAACGCGTCCTCGACGAAATCTCCTTCGAAGCCTCTGACCGTAACGGTCAGGCACTCGCGATCGACGGCGCTTACGTGACGGACCGCGTCGGCCAGCTTTCGAAAAACGCCGATCTCAGCCGATTTATCTTGTAACGTCCGCGCTTGGCGACACGCGTTCCGCGCGCCGGCCGCCAAGCGCCAACCAAAAAATGTGACGCGGCAACCCGAAGCTATCCATTCCCCGCAAACGCCTGTAGAAGTGCGCATTCCCGAAGCTCGAAGCCATTTTTCGTTATGACTGCTGCCCAATTCGTTAAAATCGACGCCGATACCTTGGCTCAGCCTGCCGCCGAGAAACGCTCGCTGGCGGGTTTGACGCGCGCGCGCCTGAAAGAAGCCCTTGCGGCCGGGGGCGTCCCGGAGAAGCAGCTCAACATGCGCGTGGCCCAGCTGTGGAGCTGGATTTACGTGCGCGGTGTCACGCGTTTCGAGGACATGACCGACGTCTCGAAGGATCTGCGCCGCCAGCTCGATGCACTTTATACAATGGAGCGTCCGGAGATCGTCTCCGAGCAAATCTCCGTCGACGGCACGCGCAAATGGCTTCTGCGCTTGGCAAAACGCGGCCACGAAGCGCGCCCGCCCGAAGTCGAAACCGTCTACATTCCCGAAAGCGATCGCGGCACGCTCTGCATCTCGAGCCAGGTCGGCTGCACGTTGACGTGCTCGTTCTGCCATACCGGCACGCAGCGCCTCGTGCGCAATCTCGAAGCCGAAGAGATCGTCACCCAGATCATGCTGGCGCGCGACCGCATCGGCGACTGGCCCGGCGCCAAGGGACCCGACGACGGCCGCCTGCTTCCGTCGAGCGAGCGCAAGATCACCAACGTCGTGCTGATGGGCATGGGCGAGCCGCTCTACAATTTCGACAACGTCAAAGCCGCCATGGAGGTCGCCTCCGACGGCGACGGCCTAGCGCTCTCCAAGCGGCGCATCACGCTTTCGACGTCAGGCGTCGTCCCTGAAATTCCGCGATGGGGCGAGGAAGCCGACACCATGCTCGCCATTTCGCTACATGCGACGAACAACGCGCTGCGCGACGAGCTGGTGCCGATCAATCGCAAGTACCCGATCGCCGAACTGATGCAGGCTTGCCGCGACTATCCGGGGCTTTCGAACGCACGCCGCATCACGTTCGAATACGTCATGCTGAAGGGCGTCAACGACAGCCTCGCCGAGGCGCGCGCCCTGGTGAAGCTGCTCGCGGGCATCCCGGCGAAGATCAATCTGATCCCGTTCAATCCGTGGCCCAATACGCGCTACGAATGCTCCGACTGGGAAACGATCGAACGCTTCGCCGAGGTCGTCAACCGGGCAGGCTACGCGAGCCCCGTGCGGACGCCGCGCGGCCGCGATATCCTGGCGGCCTGCGGACAATTGCGCTCGGAAAGCCTGCGCCTGAGCGCCAGCGAGCGCCGCACTGGTGCCGAGAAGGCATAGGACGCTTATTCCACGCGCCCGGCACCGGCTAATTCTGATAATTCTATTGAGCCCCGGAGCTTAGGCCTTGTAAATTGACCCGAGTGTAAGGCGGGTCAGGGCAGGGTCGTGTGTTGAAGTTCCTGGGATCATTCGCCCGGGTGGCGTTCGGGTTTATCCTCGCGAGCATCGCGGCGGGGTTCGTGACGATGTTGTTCGTCAACACCCCGAGCGAGGTCCTGAACCAGCCTATGAGCCGCTTGCCGCGCACCGCCGGAGAAACCTTCGAGCTGGCGCTGCTGACGGCAACGCACGTCGCGATCTTTGCCTCCATCTTCGCGCTGATCGTGGCAGGCCTCGGCGAACTCTTTTCGCTACGCGGCCTTCCGTTCTACCTCATCGGGGGCGTTGCAATCGCAGCCCTTGGCTTCGCCGCGCAATACGCGAGCGAGGTTCAGGGTGAGCCGACGATCTTCAACAACTACGCTTTGAAAACGTTTCTGACGACCGGCTTCTTCGCAGGCTTTGTCTATTGGCTTGCGGCGGGCCAATTTGCAGGCCGCGCCAGGCTTGAACCGGCGACAGCCCAAGGGCCTTCAGTCCCCGACGTTGTCGCGCAATCGCCCGGCGAAAGCTCGAACGCGGAAAGCGCTCCCCAACGCAAACCAACGACGCTCGCGACGCCACGGCCGACCTATCGCACGCTTCTGAACCGGCTCAGTTTCAGACAGAGCGAAACAGGCCCGGCAGAGGCAAATGCCGCACCCGTCGACGGACAAAACACCGAACAAAACACCGGCTCGGCCGATCCGAACCGCTAGTTCGCGTCTCATCGGCAACAAAAATATTTGGGCGAGTCGACGCCAAATGCCCAACAAGGCAGCAAATCCGAGGACTTCCGTCGCCGTCTTACCGTGCCGCATCATGATTGCTGCAATGCAACACTTCTGCTATGATCGGGTTTTTCGGGGGGATCTCGCCCGTGTTCGATTTTGCGCTCCATTTCCGATGCCTGCAAAAGGCTACCGAGGCCCTTTTTGAAATGGGCCAGGCTTCGCTTGCCGCTGGAATTGCATGGCAAAGCAATTTCAACGACGAACTGGTTAATACCATTCACGCGACGACAAGCCCGCCTGCGGCACCGAACATCGACCCGTTTTCGCTCTGGCAAAACTGGCTCGACTGTTGGACGAACGTCAACGCTCCGCCGCGAACCAATAACCCGATGGCCGAGGCTTGGCAGGCATGGGCAACGCCCGCCTCGACGGCAATGGTGGCTGGCGCCGCCGCTTGGCCTTCGCTCACCGCAAACGTATTCCTGAACGCGAGCCCGTGGACTTTCTACCAAGGTCCGCTGACGGCGATGATGCTGAGCTACGGCGTGCCCTACTCGGTCGCCGCTCCAACAGCACGAGCAAGCACCTGCGCGATGGATGCCGCCGACGCGGCGTGCGCGCAATGGCGCTCCATGTTCAACGACAACAACAGCCCGCGCAATAGCTTCGAGCCGCGCCGGCGGCGTGCGTCCTATCTCCACTAACGCGCCAAACGACGAGCCGGCTCAACCGCAAAATCAGTCCGTACCGGACGCCGCTGGTGCATCGGCCGATGGAGCTGCTTGATCTCCGCTTTCTGAAGCAGCAGGCGGCGTGGGCTCAGCCGTTTTTGGCTTGGCTGGCTTCTTCGCGGTAGCCGTCTTGGTCTTCTTCGCAGCTGCCGGTTTCGCCGCGCCATCACCTGTCGACGCGGCACCCGCCGATGTAGCGCCTGCTCCGCTCTCCGGAATGCTGCCGGTGTGAGCAGCCCAGGGCAAGACTTCAGAAGCGCCTGCTTTGGCGGCTTTCTGGGCCTTTTCTGCTTCTTTCTTCATCGCCGCAAGCGACCGGCACCCGGCCGTAGTCCCCTTGCTCGCACCCTCTGCGGGCGTGCCGACAACCCAGATGCACGCCGAATTACCGCCGCATGCGGTTTCATCGAGCTTTTTGCAAGACACCGCCGCGCTCGCTTTCTTGGCCTTGGGCTTCGCGGGAGCAGCATCGGCGTGAGCGGGTGTCTCGGACGCAGCCGCTGCGCCGGCAGGCGCCGTCGCCTTTTTGGCTTTAGCCTGATGCTTCGGAGCAGCCGGTGCAGCTTCCGGCGCGGGCGTGCTTTCGCTCGCCTGGGGCGGTTCTGGCGGCGGCGCTGCTTCCTGTTGAGTTTCCGGCGGCGGCAATGTCGTGTCCTGCGCCACGGCCGACGTCGCGGAACTGCTGTCGACAAACGACGGCGTCGACGGCTGAGCTTCAGGCGTGTCGGAGGCCGCAGTTTGCGCCGGCGGATCGGGCGGTATGGTGACCGTTATCTCTTCCGCCGAGAGCGGCAACGCCAATGCGCTCCCAGCCAAAAACAGCACCGCAAGGTATCCGCTCAGTCTCGACACGGTCGCTCTCCCCCCTCAGAAAACTTCCCATTTCCTTAGCATTTCGAGCCCTGGCGACCTACGCCAAACAACGCTCCCGCGCCATTTTTATGTTTATGGAATTGATGCGATGCGCAATGGCAATGCAGCGAACCTAACATGCGGATTTTGCAATGAATAACCAGCCGAGCAAAGCCCTAAGGGATTTGCATTTCGCGGCGTTCGGCGCATCCGGCCATCGGATCAGCCCCGCGCGCCTCTCGAATAGAGCTATCCGCCCCCGCGAATCGCAGCGCCAAAGCGTGTGCCCGCCGCTTTGGCTTCGCCTACAAAAAACGGCGATCCTGATCGTCGAGAACCGCGTATCGGCAAGCCGCCGAGCACGCTCCGACTGAACCTGTCCCCGTGTGGCGATCGCCAACGTCACGTGACCCGGACTTTCGTTAAAGCGTCATAATCCTTACGCGTGCGGCGTGTCGCGTTGCCGCTTCGCCCGCACTTGCGACCGACACCGTCGCCCCTATAGTGCCGCGCGTTCCTCACCCTACAATCAAATCGAAAGCCAGCCCGCATGACCGCCGCACCCAAAGCCGTGAAGAAAGTCGTCCTCGCCTATTCGGGCGGCCTCGATACGTCGATCATTCTGAAATGGCTGCAGGAAACCTACGACGCCGAAGTCGTGACGTTTACCGCCGATCTCGGCCAGGGCGAGGAACTGGAGCCGGCGCGCAAGAAAGCTCTGCTGCTCGGCATCAAGCCCGAGAACATTTTCGTCGAAGACCTGCGCGAGGAATTCGTCCGCGACTACGTATTCCCGATGTTCCGCGCCAACGCCGTCTACGAAGGCGTCTATCTCCTCGGAACGTCGATCGCCCGCCCGCTCATCTCGAAAAAGCAGATCGAGATCGCCAAGAAGGTCGGCGCCGACGCCGTCTGCCACGGCGCGACGGGCAAAGGCAACGATCAGGTCCGCTTCGAGCTTGGCTATTATGCTCTGCAGCCGGGCATCAAGATCATCGCCCCCTGGCGCGAATGGGCGTTCAAGGGCCGCGAAGAACTTTTGAAGTTCGCTCGGGATCATCAAATTCCCGTCGCCAAGGACAAGGAAGGCGAGTCGCCGTTCTCGGTCGACGCCAACCTTCTGCACTCGTCCTCGGAAGGCAAGGTTCTCGAAGATCCGGCCGTTAAAGCCCCCGAGCTGGTCTATCAGCGCACGATTTCTCCGATGGCCGCGCCCGACAAGGTGACGACGATCAAGATCGGCTTCGAGAAAGGCGACGCCGTTTCGCTGGACGGCAAGAAGCTCTCTCCGGCGACGCTGCTCAAGGCGCTGAACGATCTCGGCCGCGACAATGGCATCGGCCGCATCGACCTCGTCGAAAACCGCTTCGTCGGCATGAAGTCGCGCGGCGTCTACGAAACGCCAGGCGGCACGATCCTGCTTGCGGCCCATCGCGCCATCGAGAGCATCACGCTCGATCGCGGCGCCGCGCATCTGAAAGACGAGATCATGCCGCGCTACGCCGAGCTGATCTATAATGGCTTCTGGTTCGCGCCCGAGCGTGAGATGCTGCAAGCCTTGATCGACAAATCGCAGGAGCACGTCGAAGGCGAAGTGACGCTCGAACTCTACAAGGGCAACGTCATCACCGTCGGACGCGAGAGCCCGAAGTCGCTTTATTCGCCGACCCTCGTGACCTTCGAGGACGACAAGGGCGCTTACGACCAGAAGGATGCCCAGGGCTTCATCAAGCTCAACGCGCTGCGGCTGCGCACGCTTGGACAGCGGAACCCAAAGTAGACTTCGAGCTTATTATCGGGATGAACGACGCGGAATTTGATCATGATCGTCATCACCAGGAACGGAGAGACGACCGTCATTGACGGATGGCGCGAATGGGTCGTTCGCGCCGTCGTCTTCCTTGCGATGCTTCTGCTGCTCGCAGTTGTCGTATTTCTGATGCTCGGGCTGGCGGTCACGCTCGGCGCCGTCCTGATGATCACCATTCCGGCGGTGATCGTGGTCGCGTTGCTCGGCTCGATGTTCGCGAAACATTAACGCTAGGCTGGCGCGCCCGCCGCGCGACAGATCCGTGACGGTAAGCTAACTCTTGACACCCGTGGCACGGTCCACGACATGGCGATCTCGCGCAGGATGAGCGCCAGCGCGCGTCCGGCAAAGCACCGCGGCGACAAACTTAGGGACAGATATGACGACGGCGCCGAGCAAAACCCCCATCGTAACGCCTTCGGAATGGGCGCCGCAGAAAGCGATCTGGACGGCGTGGCCCGCCGACCCCGGCGAATGGAACGGCGATCTCGAAACGCCGCGCCGTGACGTGGCGGCGCTGGTCCGCGCGCTGAGCATCGCCGGCAACAAGGTCCGCGTCCTTGCGAACGGCGACGAAGCGCAAACGACCGCGCATGCTGCCCTATCGATCGACGTCGCGGAAATCATCCCGGCGAAGTACGGCGACATCTGGCTGCGCGATACCGGACCGATCTTTGCACGGACGCCTGAAGGCGTCGTCGCGCTGCGCTTCAAGACGAACAGCTGGGGCGGCAAGTACGACCTTCCCGACGACGCGACCGTCGGCGACCATGTTGCCTCCATCGCCAAGACACCGATCCGTCGTTTCGACTTCGTGCTTGAAGGCGGCGCGGTCGATCACGACGGCGAAGGCACGATCCTGACGACGCGGCAAACGCTTCTGAACCCCAACCGCAACGGCTGGGCAAAAGACGCTGCCGAGGCAGCGCTTCGTGAAGCCTTCGGTGCGAAGAAAATCATCTGGATCGACGAGGGTCTGAAGAACGATCACACGGACGGACACGTCGACAACATCGCGCGCTTCGTGGCGCCGGGCCGCGTCGTCTGCCAGGCACCTGCCGGACCCGACGATCCGAACGCCGCGACGCTCGACGCCATCGCCGCGACGCTGGCTCGCGAAACCGATGCCGCAGGGCGCAAGCTCGACGTCATCCGCATTCCGGGCGTCGGCCTCTATCGCAACGCGCTCGGCGAAGTCTCGCCTGCATCACACATGAACTTCATCATCGCCAACGCCGTCGTCGTCGTACCGATCTACGGAACCGCCACCGAAGCCGACGCGCTGCAAGCCCTGCAAGCTGTCTTCCCGGATCGCGCCGTCGTCGGCGTGTCCTCGCGCGGCCTGCTCGGATGCGGCGAGGCGGGCGGCGGCTCGTTCCACTGCATCACTCAACAGGAGCCGGCCTGATGTCGAAACGATCGATCACCGTCGGCACGATCCAGACGTCGTATGGTCACGACCTCAAAGCCAACATTGGCAAGACGGAAGCCTTCGTGCGTGAAGCTGCACGCAAGGGCGCTGAGGTGATTTTGCCGTCGGAGCTGTTCGAGGGCATCTACTTCTGCACGCGACAGGACCCGAAATGGTTCGAGACGGCCCACGCCGCAAACGAACATCCCTGCGTGCTCGCACTCAAGAAACTCGCGAAAGAGCTTGGAGTCGTCATTCCGATCTCGTTCTTCGAGAAGGACGGTCCGCGCTATTACAACAGCATCGCGATCGCCGATGCCGACGGCGAAATCCTCGGCGTCTACCGCAAGAGCCACATCCCGGATGGCCCCGGCTATCAGGAAAAGTATTATTTCCGCCCAGGCGACACTGGCTTCAAAACCTGGGCGACGAAGTTCGGCCGCATCGGCGTCGGCATCTGCTGGGATCAGTGGTATCCGGAATGCGCCCGCGCCATGGTGCTGCAAGGCGCTGAAATCCTGTTCTATCCGACCGCTATCGGCTCCGAGCCCTACGATGCGGCGCTCGACACGCATCTGCCGTGGCAGCGCGCGATGCAGGGCCATGCGGTCTCGAACGCCGTTCCGATCGTCGCCGCCAACCGCATCGGCCTCGAGGACAACGCCGGCGTGAAACAGAAATTCTATGGCCACTCGTTCATCAGCGATCATCGCGGCGAGCTTGTCGAAAGTTTCGGGTCGTCAGACGAAGGCGTATTGATCCATGCCTTTGACCTCGACCTGATCGAAAGCTATCGTGCCGACTGGGGATTTTTCCGGGATCGCCGGACCGATCTCTACGCGAAAAGCATCGTCTAAAGATAGACCAACGCGACAACTCCGGGAGCCGCCATGAAGATCAGCGCCAGGAACGTTCTGAAGGGGAAAGTCGTCGACATCGTCAAAGGCGCGACGACCGCCCATGTCCGCATTGATGTCGGCGGCACGATCGTCACCGCTTCGATCACCAACGAATCCGTCGACGATCTGGGCCTTGTCAAAGGCATGACGGCATCGGCGGTGATCAAATCCTCCGACGTCATGGTGGCCATAGACTAAACATGAAAATGCAGAGATCGATCTGGGCCGCAGTTGCAGCGGCGGCATGTCTGGTGCCATTGAACGCCTATGCCGCCGAGCCGGGCGGCTGCGAAACCTTCGCCTGGGCGATCGCAACCGAGCTGCAATGGCTGAAGGCCGCCGACAGCGAAGCCGTCGCGTCCGGCGCCACCCTCAAGGAACCTCCTGCGAAAGCCATCGCGCTGTCGCTGCTCCCGATGGAGCAAGTCAAGTTCACGGCCGACCAGAGCCGTCGCCGCAAGGAAGCCGACAAAACCCAGTTCGGTGGTGCCGTGACGTTCGAAAACGTCGGCGAGCCCGGCATCTATCAGATTTCCCTTCCGATACGGAGCTGGGTCGACGTCGTGCAAGACGGCAAGACTCTCAAATCCGCCGCGCATACCAGCAAAACGGATTGCGATGGCGTCCGGAAAAGCATCCGTTTCGCGATGGGCCAGGGACCGGTAACGGTGGAAATCAGCGGCATTCCATCGGACACGGTGAAATTCGTCATCCGCCGCGGCGACTGAGGTGCTTGCGACTTCGGCTTGACGAAACGATGCGTCTTGCCGAAGGCTGGCCGCCATGAACTTTATCGACGATACGCCTCGCCTTGAGCTGTTCCGCATCGGCCGGATTCCAATCCGGATCGACGTCACGTTTATATTCGTGCCGCTACTGCTGCTCGGCATCCTGCAGCAGGCGCCTTTTGCAATTGCGGCACCGGCGTTCGCAGCCATCGTTATCGGCGTGTTTTTATCGGTCCTGTTTCACGAACTCGGCCATGCTGCACTGGCGCGGCTCTTCGGCGTGCCGGTCGGCGAAATCCTCGTCGGCGGATTTTACGGCTACGCGCGGATGCTTGCGAACGCACCGTCGACGCTCGCGAATATCATCATTTTGTTCGCGGGACCCTTGGCGAACGCCGCGATCTTCCTTGCGCTCTGGCGCCTGCTCGGCTCGCCGGAGGTCTCGGGCGCCGGATATTTCCATTATACCGATCGGCCCGACTGGATGAGCGAGACACCTTGGCTGGCGCATGCCACGGTGACGCTCGCCCGCATCAATCTGGCCATGGCCATTTTCAATCTTCTTCCTGCCTTCCCACTCGACGGCGGCCGCATTTACCGCGACATCATCGCGACGTTCGCCTCCCGCGCCATGGCTGCCAAGATCATCGCCGGACTGGGCGTCGCCGTTGGACTTTGGGCCGCCGTCACCGGATTTCGCATCGACATCGTCCTGATGCTGATCGGCGCCCAGATCGCCATCATGAACTGGGCCATCCTGAAGCGGCCGGACGATGCCGAACAGCTTTAGCGCAACACGCTCCCCGCATATGACCCGCACCGATTTGCCAAATCCATCTCATCCGGCCATATCTCGGGCAATCTCCACCGCCTCTCCGTCGCGATCCGGTCACGAATGTCCGGAACACTTCCCCGACCCGCGCCCGACAACTGAACATGGCAACTGAGCTTCGAACGCCCGACCGATGACCCGCGTTTCCGTCAACCGCACGCTCAACCGCCTCTATGGGCTCCTGACGGCCGTCCTGCTGCTGTTGTTGGCCTCGAAATTCGCCGACGACATATCCGGCCTCCCCCCATTTGTCGTGTCCGCTGCCAATAAAATCTATGACTTCATGCGGGACATGTCCCTGCTGATCGCGACCGGCGGCGTCGCCTACCTCTCGAACATTTTCCAGAAGCGCTCCAAGTTCGTCGAAAGCCTGGAGGAGGAATGGCGCAACATCGTACGCACCAAGTCGGCGCTTCTTTCGACCTGCGAAAAACCTTATCTCGCGACCGACGATTATCTCGCGGCATTCTACAAGATCAGCGAAACCATCGACACGATGCGCATCGTCTATAAAAATTCGGGCGAGACGAGCACGCTTGTCGGGCTTTATCCCTACGCGCCGCTGCACGATATGCGCCGGGCGCTCCAAACGCTCGACCCGCGCACCAACCCGGAGGCGACGGCGGAACAGAAGACATTGGTCCGCGAAGCGATCCTGCAGTCCTTCTTCGCGCTCCGTGAAACGTTCCTCGAAGAACTCGATCTCGAAGAGCCGCAAAGCCCGTTATTAATTTCCGGAGCACGCCGGCTGAAGGTCCCTGGTGCGGACATGGCCGCGCGCATCATGCAGGATCACCAGCGCCGCCGGCTGGCGCGTGAGCCGGCGCCGAAGCCCGAGGTCGATGCCTTTCTGACGGCGCTGCGGACCCGGGAAGAGGAAAATGCGCGACCGTCGGCCGAAAAACCCTTACAGACGTGAAGATATCGCTGCCGACTGATAAGCCGCACCCGGCCCGAAACCCCCTGCCCTAGCGGCAGGCCGGGCGATCATGCTAGGTGCGGGCGATATTGCGCCGCACCGCGGCGCTCAGCCGATTCAACTCTAGGTTTCCAATGGCCCTTCGCAATATCGCGATCATCGCGCACGTCGACCATGGCAAGACGACACTGGTCGACGAGCTTTTGAAGCAATCCGGCTCCTTCCGCGAAAACCAAAAAGTCGCCGAACGCGCCATGGATTCCAACGACATCGAGCGCGAACGCGGCATCACCATTCTCGCGAAATGCACCAGCGTCGAATGGAAGGGCACGCACATCAACATCGTCGATACGCCCGGCCACGCCGACTTCGGCGGTGAGGTTGAGCGCATCCTGAACATGGTCGACGGTGTGGTCGTCCTCGTCGACGCCTCCGAAGGCCCGCTGCCGCAGACCAAATTTGTCGTCTCGAAAGCGCTGAAACGCGGTCTCCGCCCGATCGTCGCGATCAACAAGATCGACCGCCCGGACGAGCGTCACCTTGATGTGCTGAACGAGGTCTTCGACCTGTTCGCCAATCTCGATGCGACGGACGAGCAGCTTGATTTCCCCGTGCTCTACGGCTCAGGCCGCAGCGGCTGGATGGCGCGCGATCCGTCGGGACCGAAGGAAAATCTTGGGCCGATGTTCGACTTGATCCTCGAGCACGTGCCGCCGCCCGCCGTCGACGACGGCCCGTTCCGCATGCTGGCGACGACGCTCGACGCCGATCCGTTTCTCGGCCGTATTCTGACCGGCCGCATCACATCGGGCACCGTCAAGCCGAACCAGGCGCTGAAGGCGCTCGACCGCGACGGCAAGGTGCTCGAACAGTTCCGCGTGCAAAAGGTTCTTGCCTTTCACGGCCTCGAACGGACGCCCGTCGAGCAAGCCGGCGCCGGCGACATCATCGCGCTGGCCGGCATGAGCCTGGCGAACGTCGCCGATACGCTATGCGATCCCTCCGTCGAGGAACCGCTTCCCGCGCAGCCGGTCGATCCGCCGACACTGTCGATGACCTTCCGCATCAACGACGGTCCGTTCGCCGGACAGGAAGGCGACAAGGTGCAAAGTCGCGTCATCCGCGATCGCCTCTTCAAGGAAGCCGAGCGCAACATCGCCATCCGCATCGACGAAAATGACGACAAGGACAGCTTTATCGTCTCGGGCCGGGGCGAATTGCAGCTCGCCATCCTGATCGAGAATATGCGCCGCGAAGGTTTCGAGCTGACGGTTTCGCGCCCGAAGGTCGTGTTCGAGGTCGACCCGGAAACCAAACAGCGGCTCGAACCGATCGAGGAAGTCATCGTCGACGTCGACGACAACTACACGGGCGTCGTCGTGCAGAAGCTTGCCGAACGCAAAGGCGATCTCCTGGAAATGAAACCGTCGGGCGGCGGGCGCACGCGCATGGTGTTCCACGTCCCGACGCGCGGCCTGCTCGGCTATCAGTCGGAGCTTCTCTCCGACACGCGCGGCACCGGCATCATGAACAAGCTGTTTCACTCATATAAACCGTTCAAGGGCGAGATCGCCGGACGGCGAACGGGTGTTTTGATCTCGAACAGTCCGGGTGAAGCCGTTGCTTATGCGATCTTCAACCTGCAGGACCGCGGCCCCTTCATGGTCAACCCGCAAGATCGCGTTTACGAGGGCATGATCGTCGGCGAGCACTCGCGCGAGAACGACCTCGAAGTCAATGTCGTAAAGGGTAAGAAGCTCACCAACGTCCGCGCGTCGGGCAAAGACGAAGCGGTGCTGCTGACTCCTCCGATGCGGCTGACGCTCGAAAAGGCGATGAGCTACATCACCGATGAAGAACTCGTCGAAGTGACGCCCAAATCCATTCGCCTGCGCAAGCGTTGGCTCGATCCCAACGAGCGCAAGCGCCAGACTCGCAAGAGCGAGGCCGAGCGCGCCAGCGGTGCTGCTTAAGCCCCGGACTTGCCGTGAAATCGCGTGATCGGGAAAAATTCCCGCATTGCCGTGCTGAATCGGAACTCCCACGTAGGGGTCATCGCCCCAGCAAACCACAGGAGTTTCCGATGAAACGCATGCTTTTGGCTTCTTCGCTCATCCTTGCCTTTTCGCTCCCCGCCCTCGCCGACGCACCTTTGAACGAAGACGAACAAAAGCAGGCAACCGCTGCCGCCGCGGCCTGGGGCTGTGAAGGCGGCAAATGGGAAAAAGAAACCGAAGCATCCGGCGTATTCGAACTCGACGACGCCAAGTGCAAGGATGGCAGGAATTACGACCTGAAATTCGACAAGGATTTCAAGCTGCGCAGCATGACCGCAGACTGAGCATTTTTTCTCCCTGGACTTGGAAAGCGCACGAGAGTCGATTGGCTCTCGTGCGCTTTTGATTCCATTGACTTGACTGCCGACGTTTGGTTTCTGATTCCAATCCCCAAAGCTCCTGGAAGATAAATCGCCGTGATCTGGCCCAAAGGCGTTACTCCGACCCCAGCCTTTGAGCGCGCCGCGCGCTTCCTGGAACAGCCCAGCGGCAATCTTTTCGTCACCGGCCGCGCCGGCACCGGAAAATCGACTCTCCTGAAAGCGCTGCGCGATGCCTACGCCGACCGCATGGTTGTACTGGCGCCGACCGGCCTTGCCGCCATCAATATCGGCGGTCAGACGATCCATTCGTTCTTCGGCTTTCCGCCGCGCTTGATTCAAGAGACTGACATCAAGCGCAGCCGCAACGGCCGCGTGATGCGCAAGCTCGAATTCCTCGTCATCGACGAAGCCTCGATGGTGCGCTCGGATTTGATGTGGGGCATCGACCGCGCGATGCGCATCAACCGCGGCCGCCCGCGCGAGGCGTTTGGCGGCGCTCGCGTTCTATTGTTCGCTGATCTTCACCAGCTGCCGCCGGTGATCCAGGAACCGGAGGTGCTAACGCATCTCACGGACATCCATGGCAGTCCATTCTTCTTCCTGATCGAGGCCCTGCGCGAAGGCGCTGGCACGTCGCTTCTCGAGCTGACCCAAATCTTCCGGCAGACGGACGACGATCTGATCCGCGTCTTGAATGCGGTCCGCGACGGCAATGTCAACGACAGCGATCTCGCCTTCATCAACACCTGCGTCCGCCCGATCCGCACCCTCGCCGAAGGCGAACCCTACGTCATCCTGACGACCACAAACGCGGCGGCGAAACGCATCAACAACCGCTACCTCGAAGCGCTCCCCGAGCGCGCCGTCCGCTTCAACGCGACGATCACCGGTGACTTCAACGCCAATATCGAACCCGCCGATCCGGCCCTCGAGCTGAAACCCGGCGCCAAAGTGATGATGCTGCGCAACGACCCGGACAAACGCTGGGTCAACGGCACGGTCGCCCGCATCTCGCGTCTCACCGATAAACAGGTTTTCGTCGACGTGAACGGCCGCGAATACGAGGTCGAGCCGGTCGCCTGGGAGCACCGCCGCTACGCCTTCGACCAATCGGCGGAAAAGATCGTCGAGACGGTCGCAGGTACCTTCAAGCAGTTTCCGCTACGCCTCGCCTGGGCGCTGACGATCCACAAAGCGCAAGGGTTGACCCTCGATAAGGTCTACATCGATCTTGGTACCGGCACCTTCGCGCACGGCCAGACCTATGTCGCTTTGTCGCGATGCCGGACGATGCAGGGTCTAGCGCTCGCGCGCCCGCTGACCCGCCGCGACATCATCTTTGATTCCGCGGCCCTCGGCTATCGCGAGGTTTTTCCGCAGCTTCCGATGGAACCTTGAGACGCCAAATCCGTTTCGCATCTGCGAAGGCGAGGATAGGTGTTTACCTACCTGTCAGGGTTAAGCTAACCTACTTTAGTAGGTAGAAACCGGCCTCAAACGGGGCTGAATTCCCCTTTTTTAGGACGCGCCGCAAAAAAGATGTTGCGGTGCACAAAACTATCCGCTATATATTTTTCAAGGTTTCGCCGTCGAGCGTCGACCGCATTTGAGAGCACATTACAAATTTTTCTGAGGAGTGTCCCCCATGAACGATGCCTTTACACGTCAAGTCCAGGACTTCACCCGCCAGGCCCAGGAAATGTTCACCGCTGGCAAGGATGCCAAGGTGCCGGAGAACATCTCGGCATTCGCT
>Ga0172380_10000675_pt1 | contig 62858 bp, 12 predicted proteins | sample Leawe162metaG_FD_119747 | JGI IMG/M metagenome (GOLD analysis project Ga0172380, IMG submission 119747) | Leachate microbial communities from a municipal landfill in Southern Ontario, Canada - Leachate well 162 metaG | ecosystem: Engineered > Solid waste > Landfill > Unclassified | place... | reverse complement strand
CTCGGCAAACTCGTCATGCATGTATCCATAATAGTTCCCTTTCTCGATTCAATGACGGTCCAAGAACTTTGTCATTCCCGCGAAAGCGGGAATCCAGGCTGGATCCCCGACAAAAACATTCGGGGATGACATGTGTAAATAAAGTTATAGTGCGGCGGGAAAAACAGGCGAAATTGTACCATAAAGATCCCAAGTCACCAAGACACCATGACACCGAAAAAACGGCTTGGTGACAGGTGACGTGGTGGCCCGGTGTCACAACATTTGCCGGACCCTTGCGATCAATTCCTGCATCCCGAGCTTTTGCGTGGCCGAGATAAGCACCGCCTCCGGAAAAACATCCTGGATCCGGGCCTTCTCCGGATCGCCCAGAAGATCGATCTTGTTAAGGGTGAGAAGCCTTGGCCGGGATTCCGCGCCCAGCTCTTTGAGGACTTCATCCACCACGCGTTTATGCTGTACGGCGTGTTCGGTCGCCGCATCCACCACGATGAGGATCAAATCCGCATCCAGAACTTCTTCAAGTGTCGCGTGGAATGCCTTCACAAGCCCGTGCGGCAAATTGCGGATGAAACCCACGGTGTCGGTGAAAAGAATGCCCGGACCACGGCCATCCTCATAGATCCGCGTCTTGGGATCGAGCGTCGCAAAAAGCCGGTTCTCGACATAAGCGTCCGCTTTGGTCAAGGCGTTCAGAAGCGTGGATTTTCCGGCGTTCGTGTAGCCAACGATCGCGACTTGTTTGAGCCCTTTTTGCCTGCGGCCCTGGCGCATCTGCGCGCGGTGCGTCCGGAGATGTTCGATCTGCCCCTTGATATGATCGATGCGCCTTTGGATTTTGCGACGGTCCACCTCACGCATTTGTTCTCCAGGCCCGCGGGTCCCGATCCCGCCTCCGAGACGCGACAGGACCACGCCCAGTCCCAGAAGTCGCGGTAGAAGATATTCCATTTGCGCGAGCTCTACCTGGAGCTTTCCATCACTTGAGATCGCGCGCCGCGCAAAGATATCCAAAATAAGACCCGTCCGGTCCACAACGCGTTTACCACATTCAGTCTCGAGGTTCCGTGCCTGGGCAGGCGTCAGGTCCACGCTGAAGATCACCACGTTCGCCCCCGTCTTTGCGATCTCTTCCCGCAATTCTTCGATCTTTCCTCCGCGGATAAAATGGCTTGGACTTGGATGCGGAACGCTCGCCGTAAGGCTCGCGACCACGATCCCCTGCGCCGATTCGGTGAGTTCTGTCATTTCTTCCAAAACCTCCCGAAGGTCCGGAAGATCCCGGGCGCCGGTTTTGATAATGACGAGGCAGACTTTATCGCGTGGCATTCTTAGAGCCTCTGGAATTTTTGGATGACAAGATCACAAATGCTTTTCAGGCTGGCGCCTTCCGGCCACCAGACCCAACAAATACCGCTCTCACGCTTGAACCAGGTCCACTGTCGTTTCGCAAAGTGCCGCGTTGTTTGCTTGATTGTATTTTTGACATCATTTATAGAGACCGGAGTCCCCCTCGCTTTGTCATCCCCGAATGCTTTAATCGGGGATCCACGCTCTGGATTCCCGCTTATTACACGCGGGAATGACATCGGTATTTTGCTCGACTTATTTTTAATCCAATCAAGCGTCTCTTTATACCCCACGCCTTGAAGCGCGGTTTTGGAAAGTTTTTTCCGGGCAAGACGCGTCACTTCGCGCACGAGCCCTTTTCGGAACATGGTATCCACGCGCTGATTGATCTTCTGATAAAGCGCCTCACGATCCCGGTGAAGGCCGATCACAAAAGGCTTGTAGCCCAGCTCCCGAAGACCCGGCGTTTTCGGAGCCGGCTCGGAAGGCTTCTTCCCTGAGGCGAGGTAGATCTCCAAAGCCCGTATGATGCGCCTCTGATTGTGAGGCCCGATCGCCTTGGCCCTTCGGGGGTCCAACTTACGCAGGCGTTTATAGAGGGCCGGCAAGCCCTTCGCCTGGGCCTCCCGCTCGAGCTTTGCCCGTATAGCGGCATGAGTGCCGGGTAGAGGAGAAAGCCCCTCCAGAAGGGCCCTAACGTAAAAGCCAGTCCCCCCGGCTACTATAGGGATCTTGCCACGCCTGACGATATCCTTGAGGACCTTGAGAGCATATTGGCGGTAGGCAAAAACCGAGAAACTTTTGGTAGGCGGAATAAGGTCAAGACCGTAATGCGGAATATCGCCGCGCTCTTTTTTTGTGGGTTTCGCGGTCCCGATATCCATCCCCTTGTAGACAAGCATGGAATCCGCGGAGAGGATTTCACCGTCGAGTTTTTTAGCGAGCGCGACCGCAAGAGCTGATTTTCCTGAGGCGGTAGGACCCACAATGAAAAGAACCAACGGATTTTTCTTCATGTCATCCCCGCGAAAGCGGGGATCCATCTTTCTCCCCATTTACGATACGCAGATAAAGATCCGCCCATTCCGGATTGCCCTTTTCAATCAATTCGATCTTCCATTGGCGGTTCCACTTCTTGAGCTGCTTCTCTCTTGCAATGGCACTTTCTATAGAATCTGTTATCTCAAAATGAACCAGAAAGTGGACTCCATAGCGCTTCGTAAACCCTTCAACCAAATCATTCTTGTGCTCATAGATCCGCTTAGCAAGATCGTTCGTCACGCCAATGTAAAGAGTTCCGTTTTTTTTGCTGGCAAGAATGTAAAGAAAGAAGTCATTCATAAAATGGATCCCCGATTAAAACATTCGGGGATGACAAAGAGACCTGAAACCTTGATACCACGACCTCACCCTTCCCTCTCCCTGAAGGGAGAGGGTTGCCCCCTGCCATCTACATACTCTCCGGTTGGGAGATGCCGAGAAGCTCGAGGCCGTTGCGGAGGACGATGCGGGTGGCATCGGCCAACAGAAGACGCGCCTTGGTCAGCTCTTTGTCTTCGGTAACAATGCGGTGATGACTGTAGAACTTATGAAAGCACGCCGCCACCTGACGCAAATAATCCGCTAAGCGGTACGGCTCGGTCGAACGGCTCGCCTGAATGAGATATTCGGAAAATTGCGAAAGACAACCGATCAGCTCGGCTTCTTCCGGCGTCGCAAGAAGTTTCAGATCTACCTTTGTCGTGATCCCCTGCTCGGCATACTTCGCAAGACTCGCGATCCTGGCATGGGCGTACTGCAGATAAAAAACGGGATTCTCCTGCGATTGCTCTTTGGCGAGATCGAGATCAAAATCCAGATGACTTTCCTGGCGGCGCATTACAAAGAAAAATCGCGTTGCGTCCACGCCCACTTCGTCATAAAGTTCCTTGAGCGTCACGAATTCCCCGGCACGCGTGGACATCCGGACCGGCTGTCCCTTCCTGAAAAGCGTGGTCAGCTGAACGATCCCGATATGAATGGCTTCCGGAGGATAACCCAGCACCTGGCAAGCGGCCTTGAGGCGCGGGATATAGCCGTGGTGGTCCGGCCCCCAGAAATTAACAAGCATGTTGTAGCCGCGTTCGTACTTGGAAAGATGGTACGCAATATCCGGCGCCAAATACGTATATTCCCCCGTGGATTTTTTGACCACTCGATCCTTATCATCCCCAAGATCTGTCGAACGGAACCAAAGCGCGCCCTCGCTTTCATAAAGATAGCCCTTTTCTTTCAGAACCCCGAGCGCGTGCTCCACTTCATTTTTGGCATAAAGCGTCTTCTCGCTGAAAAAATGATCGAAGTGAACCCGCATTTTGGCAAGATCCGCTTCGATCGTGCCCATCAGATACTTGACCGCATAAAGCCCGCAATATTCGACCGCCTTTGCTTCAGGATCTTTAAGGAGTGAATCCTTCTTTTCCTTTTCAATAATATCGCGCGCAATCTCGCGGACATAATCCCCCTGATAACCTTCCTCGGGGAACGGCATCTCCATTCCCAAAAGTTCGTTGTAGCGGACCCAGACGCTTTGAGCCAGCATCCGCATCTGGCGACCGGCATCGTTCAGATAATATTCCGAATGCACCGCATGGCCTGTGAACTTGAGGATGCGCGCCAGACAATCCCCGATCGCAGCCTGGCGGCCGTGCGCGATCGTGAGCGGCCCCGTGGGATTGGCACTCACAAATTCCAGGATGGCCTTTTTGCCTTTTCCGAAATCGGAACGGCCGTAATGCTTGTCCTGCTTATGGATTTCGAGGAGTACTGCGCCGAGACCTGACTTTGTCAGGTAGAAATTGATGAATCCCCCGCCGGCGATCTCCGTTTTTTCGACCGGGGAATCCTTGGCGGGCTTTTGCTCAAGCAACTTGATCAATCCGTCAGCGATCTCGGCGGGCTTTTGACGTGTGACTTTTGCGAGCCGGAACGCGACATTGCACGAAAGGTCCCCGTGCTGGCTGTCTTTGGGAGGATGGAGGTCATACGCAAAGCCCTCGGGCTTTGCAGCGCCCTGCTGGCTGCAATATGCGTCGACCACGGAATTGATGAGGATTTCGAGTTTGGATTTCATAAGACTCGTACGGCGGAAGGCGTCACGCGTACGGCGTATTTTTTTCGCCGTACGCCGTACTCCGTACGCAGTACTCTTTATATTTTCTTCGCTTCTCCCCACAGCCGCTCGAGGCCGTAGAATTCTCGGGTTTCATGATAGAAGATATGGGCGATCACAGGTCCGAAGTCGAGAAGCACCCATTTCCCTTCCACCAGGCCCTCGACGTGGAAGGCTTGCATCTTCTTCTGCTTCATTTCATCCATCAGATGCATCGCAATGGACTTCACATGGCGGTCGCTATTCCCGTGACAGATCAGGAAATAATGCGCAATGCTGGACTGCTTGGAAATATCCAGAAGGACCGGTTCTTCGGCCTTCTTGTCTTCCGCAAGCGTTCTTAACAATTCGGCGATCTTTTTAGGCTGCAATTTGACTCCCTTTCCTCAAAAAAGTTTCGGCATTATAGCATGGCGTTACACGAGCACAAAGGCACTTAATCGTATTGGATGACGGATGGTGGATGGCGTCAAGCCTTTGCTTTTCTATTTCGCTCCATCCTCCCTCCACCATCCTGCTTTAATTCATATTCCAACAACCACCGCTTCCACTTCTTCCCTGCCGAATATTCCCCAAGCCCACCCACCGCGGGAAGGACCCGGTGACACGGGACGATGATCGGAAGGCGGTTCTTTTTCATGGCGCTTCCGACGGCACGAGCCGCGCCGGGATATCCTGCTCGCCTTGCAAGCTCGCCATATGTCACGGTCTGGCCGGCCCGCACCTTGCGAAGCGCGGCATAGACCTTGGCCTGAAATGGGGTGTAACCCGTAAGATCGAGCTTCATCTTCCGGATTTTTTTAAAAGCGGGGACATTCATTGTTCGCGAAAAAGTGAGTGTCCCCGATGTGACGCGCGAAAACACCGGAAACCGCACGGCCCAAAGCCCCTTGGAACTCATTTCAAGCACAAAAGTCCCAGCGCGGGTTTTTACAGAAATTTTTCGAAGCTTTTGCATTGGCTGTAGTCTAGAGTCTGTGGTCTGCGGTCTCGATTTTTGCTACCCCAAAAATCGATTCGTGATCGGCATGCGGCGTCCGAACCATGCTTTTTCGGTTACACGCAGAATGGGAGGCGTTTGGCGGCGCTTGTATTCATTATGGTCCACCTTACGGACCACTTCGTTTACTAAGAGAGAGATTCTCTTTGTCTTGTCATCCCCGAATGCTTTTATCGGGGATCCAGAATCTGGATTCCCGCTTACAACATGCGGGAATGACATAAAAGCCTTTCCTTTCCTCATCAGCTTCCGGATGATCTCATCACGGCTCAGATTTTTTTCAATATAGAGGCCGAGCACTTCATCCAGCGCATCATAAGACGGCAACGAATCCTGATCCTTCTGGTTGGGCCGGAGTTCCGCAGACGGAGCCTTGGTAAGCGTGGCCTCCGGGATCACTTTCTTAAGGGTGTTCCGGTAGCGTGCAAGCCGGTAGACATCAGTTTTATAAACATCGCCGATCACCGCAAGGCCGCCCGCCATGTCGCCATAAAGCGTGCAATACCCCATGGCCAGCTCGGATTTATTTCCGGTCGTCAGGACCAAACGGCCTTCATCATTCGAAATGAACATGAGCTCCATGCCGCGTAGCCGCGCCTGAAGATTTTCCATCGCTAGCGTCGGCCCCTTTCCCTGAGCAGCATTCCCCTCACCCAACCCTCTCCCCTGGGGAGAGGACAAAGGTGAGGGGGCTTTGCCTTTTTTTAAAAACGTCCGGTACATTTCTTTGATCGGCCTCACTTCAAAAGCAATGCCAAGGTTCTTCGCGAGTTCTTCGGAATCTTTCCAGCTCCCTTCGGAGGAAAAAGGCCCGGGCATCGTCACACCTTTGACAGCCTCTTTTCCAAGAGCATCCACCGCGATCGTCGCAACCAAAGCGGAATCGATCCCGCCGCTCAAACCGATCACAGCTTTCCTGAACCCATTCTTCCGGAAATAATCCCGCACGCCCATCACAAGCGCCTGATACACCTCTCGAACCGGATCCAACCTCCGAGGTCGGATTTTCAACCTCGGAGGTTGAGAAGGATCATGGCTGAAAAAGAAAAGCCCCTCTTCAAACGCGGGTGCCTTAAAAAGAACGCGGCCTTTCGCGTCCATAAAAAGACTGCGGCCGTCGAAAAGCAGGTCGTCCTGCCCCCCGACCTGATTCACATAAAGGATCGGGAAACCATAGCGGCGCACATGGCCTTGAAGAAGCTTTTCGCGGGCCGCGGCAACAGCCCGGTAATAGGGCGAAGCGGAAATATTAAGGACAAGCTCGGCTTTCTTTTTCGCAAGCGCAGCAAGGGGCTTGACCTCATAACGTTCGTCCCACATATCCTCACAGATCGTCAGCCCCACTTTATAACCTCGAAAAGAGACGACCTTGGTCTCGGTCCCGGGCCGAAAGAAGATATCTTCCAAAAAGACATCATAGGTGGGCAACAATTGTTTGTGATAAATCGTCCGGATCTTGCCCTTTTCGATCCAGGCGAGAGCATTAAAAGCGTAAGGTGTACGGTGTACGGCGTCAGACGTTTTCGCCGTACACCTTACTCCGTACGCCGTACCTGCATCAATAAAACCGACCACGACTGCGATATTCTTTTTCCGGGTAGCCGCCGCGATCTTTTTCAAACACTTCATTCCTTCGGCCAGGAATTGCTTTTTATTGGCAAGATCCCAGACAGGATAGCCGCAGAGAGCGGCCTCAGGGAAAACGATCAGATCCGCGCCTTGCCGCTCAGCCAGATCAAGCCATCGAAGGATCCTCGCCGTATTCGAAGCATAATCTCCGACAGTGGGATTCATTTGCGCAATCGCAATTTTAAGAGGAGGTTTCATAACGCGGAATTATATCATAACTAGACCGGAGACCACAGACTGGAGACTGCAGCAAAAGACCGGGGCTTCTACGGATGGAAGCCGATCGGCCCTTTCTTTTTTTCGGGAATGGGAGCGTGCTTGATCCCCGAACTTATCACAATTTGTGATAAGTTCATGATCTCCTCTTCTGCAATGGGGGACAAATACAAAAGACCGAATCTTGGAATTCTAAGACCCGGTCTTAAAGCAGGAATTAAAACTAGAACCGCTACGCTGCCGTTGAGGTCACCCGCTCCTGCACAAAGATCTGGCTCAAGATCTCGGCAAGGCCTGCCAGGGCATCGCGATCCATTTTAAAAAATCCGTCCTTCTTTTTCAGAGCGTTCGCAACTTTTTGGTTAAGAAGCGTCCAGGCATCGTTATCCATCCGGACATTCATCATGGACGCCCACATCGCAAGGTAATCGCGCGCCGGTCCAAGATTCTCTCGACCCCCAAGATCCGAGACGATCATGGTCTGAGCCATCCGCTCCCTGGCGGGAACCGCCCCAGCCCCTTCAAAAAGCACCACAATATCCTGGGGATCCATCTCAAGAAGATGTGCCATGCCCGTGCCATAGCTCGAAACTACTTTCATCAGGTCGCCTTTTTTTGCAGGAACGATCTTCAAGCGATCAAGCACCGATTCGCCTCTTAGATCTTTCGTCGCCGCAAAGGGCTCGAGCAAAGATCTCCAAGCTGCCTCCGATACGTCTTCCAACACATATGTTTTCCGAACGCCCGTATTCGTGATCATCGCAAACACATCGCGAGCGATCTGGTCTGAGGCGGGTAAACCTTTAAGAGGAACGATCAGCCCCCCCTGGGCATCCGACGGTTTAAAAATCGAATCCGGACGGGACGCCATCACCTTTTGAAGTCGCTTCAGATTTCCGCTCCAAAGATCCCCCGCCATCGCGGCCTGGACTTCACGAATCGCAGCTTCGATCTTCGCAGAAGAAATTCCAATGTTAAAGATCCCGCCATGCACAAGCGCCGTCAGCGTCACAGAAGAAAGCCTCGCCTCATCCAGTTGCCCGACCTCCACTTCCAGCCCCACCACCGAGGCATATCGGTCCGTCAATAATTCTGTAACAGTTCGTATTTCGGAACGTTTTCCATGTTCTTTTCGATCCCGCTTATCACTCTCCTCCGAATGAGCTGCAGTAGATTCGTCGCGCACCGGTCTCTTGTAGCTTAATCCTCGTTCTTCATCCCGAATCGTCTTATTTCGTGCGATATGAATATCCAACGACTTACCAATAGTTAATGGGCTTATTTGCTTGGGCAAATCAAAATACAAATCAAAAATTTTAATATCTTCATCGCCCATCTGCCACACGCCTAATTCGCCCGTCGGAACCATCATCCCAAAAATCGGGACAAAAATACGTCGTTTTCTAAAAATGTCTCGCAAAACCTGCGAAAAAACAAGCTGATACTCATATTTCAAATCCGATGAGGTTTCTAAAAGCTTATCGTACGCAACATTATAATGTAATAAACCAGCGATATTCGGAAGCCGCACAGCCAAGTCGTCAAATTGATCGACTGGACCTGAAAGGGTTTCACCTTCTAAGAATTTAATGGCAATAAACATCGGGAAGCGTTCCATGACATATGCCTTAAAATGGTCGGAAGAAAAGGAACGGATATGCTTAGCGAGCGCGATCAGAAGAGCATCTATCTCGGGCGTAAAACGTTGGGTACTGAAATGCATCCGCTGATTCGGATCGACCTCAAAAAGCACTTTGTATTGAAGCCCCACATTCATATTTCCCTCATCGCGCATTGCAAACGACTGCTGATCGTTTTGAAATAATAAAATATAAGATTTTAAGATTTCAAAAAACGCGTGATTGAGGATCGGCATATTGCCCCTAGCTTCTTTAAATGCGCCCCAGAAAGCCGGCCAATCTCGCTGGACATCCACGCTTCGGCTACCCAATATTTTCTTAAGAAATTCATGGGAACTGTTATATTGTCTGGCAACCTCTTTCTGGATAATGCTATCCATAACGGGTGTCCACTCCGGCCTAGCTCGAAAACGATAATAGGTCTCGAGTTCGGCGCGCCCGAAGCCAAAATAGTCGACCCAATTCGTCAATCGATTTGCGCTAGCGCTTTGATAGGGAACGCGGATCACGAGCCCATAGTTGTCAATGTTTTCATCATGAGCGATCTCCCGGCGAGCGCTCAGATTTTTCCATACATCTTCAGCCAGGCTGACCGGTTTTGCTGATTCAGAAAGCGGTTTCAAACCATTCCTGATAAGCGGTGTTGCATAAATAACGGGTCCAACTGCATGGGGCGTAGTATGCATCTCTTTATTCGCAGATGTAAGAATAGCTGACTTGCCACTTGTAATATGAAGAGCGTATAAATTTCCGTCGCGATCCGTTGGGAACATCTCTCTATTCGTTATTAAGCGCCCCAGGGGTGCTTCATTTCTGTATTTGCGGAGTTGAGCAAGTTCTCGCTCATAAACATCCGGACTGGAAGCATTCCAAGGGTAATCTAAAATAAAGTTCAATGTCTGCAAATTCAGTCTCTGCCCAAAATCAAGATATCGAAATATTTTCGGAAAGACGGAGGGTGGCAATCGTTTTACCATTGACTCATCCAGCACGGCATTAGCCATCCGTTGCTCAACCGGCTTTGGGCCAGCTGGTAATACAAGCAAATCAACATTTCCAAACGCGTAAGAATAATACGCCGCACGCTCAACGCTAGGAACTTTCACAGCCAATAAAATCCGTGATCCCAGAACTTCCCGAACTCGCATCCTAAAAACAGCACCCATAACTTGTTTATCTTCGATCGGAAATTGCTCTAAAAGTATCAACCCGCGCTTCGCCATCTCCACCCTCGCACCTTCGGCAGCCAGCACACCTTTCGCATAAAATAAGCGATCGATCAGATCTTTATTCTGCTGCGCTAAGTCAACAGCATTGGCGCGCATTTCAGATCGATTCTCTCGTTCATTAACGGTGGGCTGGATCTGACCTACTTGTTTGGTGTTTGAAGAAATAGTCGCGGAGACTTGTACTCCATTCGTCGCTTGAGCGTTTTTAATTTTCAAATCCGGGTTAGCCGCATTGGCCGGTTCCAATAATAGTCTTTTTACAGTCTGCCCGGATAGCGTATTGCCTATATGACAACCTATGCGACAGCGTTTAGGTAGCGCGAACATGAATTTCATACGTCTACGAAGAAGCTCTTCCAAAGATTGTGTAATGTGCCCGAGATTCGTTCGGGGAGCCGATGCCGGCATTACACAGCACGGGTAAATTAACCCGCTGGCGGCAATAAGGAGATAATTAGTTACCATATAGCAAAGTTTCGCAGGTTCAGACTTGCGTTCCTTCAACGGTCCACCGGAAATCCAGGGACAATGCTCTTGAATAAATGCCCATAACGGCGGATTCTCAATACGCATTTTCTCCACCGCATCCGCCCACATACGTTTGGACTCATCATCAAGGTTTAAAATAGCGAAGGGCCTATCCGGGCCATGGTCAACGGCTTCAGCCTGCAAATAAAACCAGAAGCGTTTCTTAATGCCTTTTTTCGCTAACTCTGCCTCAACGGCTGTCCATGCACTCCGAATTTTCTCTAATAATGGCAGAACCTCTTTTAAGTTCTCCTTCGTATATACGAAAGAAATCTTAATTTCTTCAATGGGACTTTTAAGCGCGTATTCTTGAAAAATATTGTGCCAAACCTGGTCGAATTTATCTCGTCCGGTAAAACCAAGGAACCGATCTTGACTGGTCCCATGCAAAGAAATGCTGACCCATTTGATTTTCTTTGTCCAATCCCCTTTCGGCACATAAACACCGTTCGTACCCAATCCAATATTTGCCTGCGGCGCAACAGCGGCAAGTTTTAAAATGTAGTCGTTGAAGTTATGCTGACCATCCCGATAGATGGTCGGCTCTCCGCCTCCGATCACCAATACTTCAGAGGGCTTGAGGGTACCGACATTTTTTAATTGGTCGAATGGAAAAACAAACGCATGATCACGTTTACCCGCGATACAATCTTTGCAGCGAAGGTTACACTGATTCGTCGGATGTAGTTCCAGAAAATAGACGGGTGAGGGAAGAACCGCGTTAGGGTTTTCAATTACCGCTTTTCTGATCAAATCTTCTTCTGTTAATTCGCCCGATTCATCGGCGCGCATTTCACTCCTGACTCTTGCTAGCAAACCACCGATGTTTTTCTTCATGCGCTCTGAGACTTCAGGGCCGAGACCCGGCGTTCCATCAATCATCACTACTAACTCTTGAAGTTTCTCTCCCAAAGGAAGCAATTCTTGAGACGCTTCATCAATTAAAATCGACGCGACCCACGCTTCGATGGCCAATAAAGCGCCTTCCTTATTTTTGGTTTGCATGGTCATAGCACCTGAGATATTTTCTTCGCCCAAAGCGATCTTAAGGCCATCTGCCGCGCCTCGAAAAAGCGGCTCATCATTGCCCATCGGTCCTGCATCGTCTCCCATGACAAGAGAACGACCTGGCTGAATTTTTTCACCATTGGCCAGCGGAGTTTGATAAATAAGTTCTTTGGTTTCGTAATAAAGCTTGATGATCCATTCGTTTTTTCGAAATTTCGACAACGTTAAATAAAAATTATTTCCTTGCGGCAGCAGGCTTTTGATCGCCTCCGATTCCCGGACCGCTTCTTCACGTGAGAGCGTTTCGTGCCAAAAAGCCAGCTGAGGAGGCCTGCCGTCATCGAGAAAATGCCATTTCATTTTTTCCATAACTGCATGTAACTGCTTTAAAAAAGATGGCGTAAACTCGCGTAATGAAACCGGCCGATCATTTAAATACGCAACCGTGTCATTGAAAACATTGAAATTTTTGGATTTAACAAGCGGGACCGGATTGGAACTAGGATCCATTGTTTGGCGGTAGAATCGCGAATAGGAAGCTGCCGTAGTGATCACTATTTGCTTACCTTTCGACATAAGCCAGTTGAGCCAGAATGCCATCTCGGGCGACAGCCTGCTTTCTTGCCCGGAAGAAAACGCAACCAAAGAACCATCCCAATCGGAAGCTAAAAATTCGATGGGCTGGCCATTTTTTCTTTTTCGTTCAATCGCATGAAATATTTTTTTCCGTTCTTCATTCTGAACTGCCTCAGGCGCGATCATCCGAAAAGACTGCGACGATACCAAAGCAGCGTCCTCCGGAGATTTCTCGATAATCGTTTTAAACGCTTTACTTCCCAACTGGTTGGAACGGTATTTAAAACTCCCTTTTTCGTCTCGAATGAAACGATATACGCGTTGTTTTAATCCATTGTCCATAATTTGTTCGTAAACTCCTGCAAAATAGACCGTCAGGTCCTGTAAAATCATTGACGGGATGCGAATATCTTTAGGACCATTGATTATAGCGTCCATAATGAAGAGGATGTCGTCATCGATCACACCTTTGTGCTGACGCATCCATCGAAACATCATGTTGAGGGATAAATGAAGCTGCACTTGCAAATGACCCGAATAGGAGTGTAATGAGCCGTTCTTTTCTGCAGGAAGATTTAATATTGCGAGGACCTTTCGCTTCAAAAATTCCTTAAGCTCCACCTCCCTCCGCTCTCCCGCCTCAATAGCGGCTGCAAAGATCAAAGCGTCATCACACTCAAAGGATTCAAACCAGCGTTCTTTTTCTTCATCTGTTAAAGGGGCCATACGATCGATCCATGACCGCATCACTAATTCCGGAAGAAGTCTTGGCGTTTCACGATCCCATTTTTTTATGATTGCGGCTGAATACTGTTCAGCCATCATCCGATATTCCGGCGTTGACATTCGCCACCGAGCTTCAACGAACTTCAAAAAATCATCATGGCCCAAGATACGCATTTGATCTTTCCAAAAACGATCCGAATAGACAACAGTTCCATGACGCGTCACTAATAAGATCTTGTTTCCGTAGATTCGAAAAATGCCTTTTTGTACCAATTCCTGAAGCGCAGCCTGAAAAACTTCCGATTTTTCCTGTGGAATGGCTAGGTCCCTTGTCCCGGCTAGATATTCTCGGTCGATCCATCGCAGACATTCAAGCGCAGCTGCGCTCAACCGTTCTTTCGCCAGGTTGTCGATAAGATCGCTCAAAACCTTGATTCTTCCTTGCGGCCATTTGCCTGATTTGACTGCGAGCACAAGCAAGTCCTTAAGAAACTCCACACCAATTTCATTTAAAGAATAAAACCATTTTAATCGCGCTAGATTTTTCGATTGCACTTTTCGCGTGGGCAACACTCCGCTTTTAACCAGCGCCTCGGGTGAATAAAATTGCCCACCGCGGTAAATTTCGATGTGCGGAAAATGATGAAGTTCATATATTTTTTCATTCGACTCACGATGCCATAATGATAGTAAGAGTGGGGCCTTATTCGAATGACCGTCAAACTTAAAACCGCCGTTTTCGAGCCATTGATTAAAAACCGGCTGTAATTGCTCGAGCTGAAATTGACTTAACCCGTCAACCCAAATATAAGCTTCATCAAGATCGCTTGCCGAGATCATGAAATTTCCGGTTAACGAACTGGGAAGCACACGAATGGAATCCAAGTACGCCTCGGGGTTGATTTTTTTGATCTCGTCTTCTAAGAGCATGACGGCATACTTAAGAGCCGCCCAAGATCGATCTGTCACGTTCACTTCTGGAATATTTTCTTTGGCCTGGTAGGGTTGAAGCGAAGTTACAAAGACGCCGGCGTTTTGCCTGATCCTTTCCCGCCCGCTGTACCGTGTATTTTCGATCAAGGAAACAACTCCGAGAACATCAATCCCTTTTTGTTTCAGTGATTGAATGATCCGAATCTGTTCTTCTCCATCCGTGAGCTCCCCCGTCACGAGAAGAATCCCGTCTCCAGCCGTCAAGCCGAACATCGAGTAAGCATATCCGTCCAACCCGATGTAGTTGACCACATCTGACATATTGAGCTGATCATAATCCTTGGGTTCGGGACGGTTCATAGCACCGATAAGAGGAAGTCGCGTAACACGAGAGGCCGGCAAAGCCCCAAGTATCCCGCTGGGGGTCGTGCCAACCATGAATAAGGTCCTTCCCCTTTCATAGTATTTTTTCCGAAGGGCGCTCAGGGAGCCTAGTTGTTCTTCCAATTCTCCCGCAATCCTTTCTCCAACCTGGTCTGAGAGATCTGGATCTAAGCCGAGTGTCATTCCCCGAAATGGATGGTCCGCAAAAACGGCCCCATTATTCATTTTGAGGAACTCCACGTTAATATCCCTGGATGATTTCTCCGATTTTTTCACTTCAGTTCGAAGTGCAAGGGGTATCGCTTCTCGGAAAGGAACAAGAGTCGGACTATTTTTTTTATCAGCAGCTGCCAGATCCCCTTCGTTGAGCTGATCGAGTGAGGTATATGGCAGATTCATCTCCTCAAGACGCAGACGCGCAGCCGGAGAAGATTCAAGTGCCACGCCAACTCCCACCATGTCTGCGTTCAGATTCTGCTTTAGCGCCTGAGACGTATTTTTCACCACCTCCCCTGAAGTAATCTCATCGTCGACAAAAAGAACACGACTGTTGTGAGGCAAAGTCATGTAGGAAAAATATTCCGGATTCTCTGGAGGCATATGTGGCTCCGGTATTTTAACCATCTCTTTATTCGCGGGAAGATCAAAGGCATAAGACCGTTTCGTAAGAGTGACAAAAGGCAGTTTCAAAAGATTTGCTACCAAACTACCGAGGACCAAGCTTCCCGTATATTTCCCGAGGACACAGAGACCTTTTCTAGCATGTTCGCTCAAATCGATACGGGAGCGCATCTTCGCAACAAGTGCCGCAGCTAGGCTCTCCGCGATAACCGGAGAGATCGGGTGATTGCTTGACGTGACAGGAACACCTTTTTTAAACCGGTTCGAATGCTGGATATCCCCAGGCCGGATGCGCGGCTTGTAAAGAATTGAGACTGGTCTCACCTTCCCTTGGTAAAGAAAAAGCTCAACTTCTTCAGCAGAAATTTTTTCCCTGGAAGTTTTCCCCAAGATACTTCTCAGGACCCATTCAGGATTGGCGCTTCCAAGGCTCTCCGCCTCACTTAGAAAAACAGCCCGGCTCACCGGCTGGAGCTCATCAGGATTGAACCGATGCCCCTCAACAACCCAGTTGGCCAGAAACTCCTTCACTTCCGAATCGGTAAGACGAACTTCGGAACGGATCATTCCCCGCTGAACGAGGTTGAGATAGGCTTTCATAATACGCTTAACTCGATCAGGTCCGCTTTTCGAAGTTTCGGTTTCAATTTGAAACATTGAAATCTCTCCGGGAATCGGCGCTGCAGTTGATATAACCATAAGCCCAGGAATCTCGGCAACCAAACGGTCAAGCCCGTCCGCTACGACGTCATCCCCAAAAAAACAAAGCTTGTCCCTGGAAAAACCCATCGCCTCAAGATCCAAAAGCGCTTCATTCTTCCGATTATTCTGCTTCGCAATAACTATCCCCTTGCGCCAAACAACGCGGAAGGTCAGCCCTTTGACGAATTCCTTAGGAGATTTTTCCGCCAATCGATCCCTGAGCTTTTGAAGCATGCTCCTCAGCTTCCAATTCTCAACTTCGCCCTGCTTTGTCCGTGGAAAATAAAGAACCGCTTTTTCATCTTCCTGAATCTTAGCGCCACGCACAAAACCCTCATAATCCTGATCAGGATTAGCAAAACCGTATTCTTTGGAAAAACGGTTCTCAATCTCTAAAAGCGATGTTTTAATCTCTTTCAAACGAATGGCATCTTCTTCCGAAAAAATCTTGGCTTGCCGATATTTAGCGGTAAATTTTTTATCCGGAAAAGGTTCGACATTGAACCATCCAGAACGAAAATGACCGGGTTTCATGCGAAAAGCATATTTGTAACTTGCCACATCCGTATAAGCAAAGATCTTGGAAAGCATTTCCGGCTTAAAATCAGGGTGCTCAAAAATATTCTTGAGAATGCCGAGCCCTTCTCCTTTTTGGATATGAGCGTAATAATCTTCCAATGTAAGCCCTCTCACTGTTGCAAAAACAACCGTCTTGTTTCGCTTAAGAAGCTCGATGATTAATTCGACGATCTCAGGATCCAGCCTCCGAGAAATGAGCGTCCCATCAATATCAAAAACAAATGCCTCTTTATCTAGGAGCTGCTGCGCGACAGCTTCATCGGCTTGCACTTTAATTGGCACGTCTGGAACAAAAGATTCGCCATGCCGCCTGAATTTTATATTTTTTAGGTTCGGCGAAGCCATTGAGCTCAGGCTTATTGCTTTCCCATTACGATCCGTATGAAGACCGTACTTTGCGAGCATTTCTGCAGCTTTGGCTCGCGTTCCAGGATCCAAATGCTGGTTCGTTGCAACGTTGATGATCATTTGAACGGATGGCCCCAAAAGATCGTTGAGAACATTACTAATTTCTGTTAGATAATAAATTGGGTCTGAGGGAAGAGATTCCAAATACTGCTGAAGATACCTTAATTCCACAGGCGGATGATCTTCATTAATTTCATGGATCATCAGCTCTTCATCGTCTTGTTCCTGGTGTCGTCGCAGAAAGTCGAGCGCTGCATCCAACTCATCGCGTCGCAAGGAATCTATAAAAGTAGTCTGGCCAATTTCGATAGGGACTACCATCATGAGGCGCCCGCCTTTGTGCGCCTTGGCCTCTTCGAGCCCTTCCCACGCAAGGTTTGGATTTAAGGCAGGGTGATAAAATGGAAGCTTCAACTTCCCATGCAAAGCTAAAATCCGCTGAAAAGCCTGGCCGCTCAATAGACCGCGTTCGCGGGCAATGTAAGAAGACATGAGAATATCAATGGCGACCGCTTCCCCGTGAGAAAGTTCATAGTTCGTCATCGATTCGAATTTGTGAGCGAGAACGTGCCCAAAATCGACATGCCGCATCAGATTATGCTCGAAAAAATCCATTTGAAGATGCTTCAGAAGCTCAGCCGCGGCGTCCTTGATAAAAGCCTGCTCCTCGTCCTTTGGCATATCACGGATAAAATTCGTTCCGTATTTTTCCAAAATTTCAAAAAGCGAAGGATTTGAAATAAGGGCTACCTTGATGATCTCTGCAATGCCTCCTTGGATCTGACGCTCGGGCAGGGTTTCAAGAAAACGAGTATCGGTGATCGTCGCAAAAGGTGGATAAAAGGCCCCGAGAAAGTTTTTAGCAGTTCGATAATCTATACCGACTTTGACTCCGACCGCGGCATCGACCTGCGCCAAAAGCGTCGTGGGAATCCGAACATATCGAACCCCGCGCCGGAATTGGTTAGCAACCATCCCGACCATATCCATAACGGCCCCACCACCCACGACCACGAAAATCCCGTTACGATCCAGTTTTTGGTCCTGCGCATAATCAGTTAAATTTTTTACCTGCTCGTCACTTTTAATCTTTTCCCCGCCATCCAGGACTTGGATCTCGCCTTTAATATTCTTTTCCAGACGATAATGTCGAATGTACTGCTTTAAAGGCTGAAGGACCTTATCAGCGACGGACTTTTCTACCACAAAAATTACGTTACGTTTTTCGAGCACATCAGCAAGGATGGGATTCTCGACATCAAAAGCGCCCTCCGTAAAATAATTTCGCTGCTGCAAATCATTCGGAGCCACGGCTTCGATCATCTCGTGTCCGCGAAGGTCCACGCTATCCCTGACATATCCCGGATTATGGACTACCTTCTCCGTCGCCTCACCGTGCTTGTCAAATACCATCAGCCCTGCTCCGCGAAGGCCATTCTCATCGTCATTTTCTCCCATCGCGAACATCTTTTTCAGATCGTCCCGTGTATAACCATATAACCCCTTACTAAGAAGCTGATCGATCACCTCGTCCAGATAAACAGGTCCCAGATGCTCGGCGATGCTCCCCATCCACACAATGACATCTGGCGCATTTTGCAAGATAAAAGGCCCGACAACACGAACCAAATACGTGATCGAGATTTTCATAACTTGCATAGAGAAATCGTCTTTTTTATTGATCGCTTCCACAAGCAAGCGTGTTAAAAGGTCACGATCGATGCTCTCAATCTTTTGGCCGACCTTTTCGATATCCATTTTCAAGAAAGATCTTTCGTAAAGCACCTTGAATTTCTTTTGCTCAACCAAACGTTTTGCCAAATTCGAAAGACCGCGGCCTGAGGCATAGGCGTTCAATTCACCCTTTAGTCCCTCTCCCGAGATTGCGTTTCCGGCGTAATCAACAATCGTATGGCCAATCTCCCCGGCGCGGCCTTGGCGGTCAATGACCACTTCCCCATGAACTACGTCAAACAATTTGGATCCAATACCGCTACTGACTGTGATTAAAGCGATCGTTCGCATTCCGGAGAATTTTTTGGACCGCCCATAACGGTAGACTGCAGCTGTAAGATCGTTTACGACTTTCACAGGCAATCCCCACTTTTTCTGGAGCTCCGGATTAGAAATCTTATGCCTGTCATGGCCCCAGATCACCGCCGATTCGGTAAGGTCTCCTCCCTCGCCCACAGGTCCTGCGAACCCCATTGAAATGCTTTGCATATGGGGGTACCGTGCCCGGTATTCTCGGATTTTCTGAGCAAGGGCTTCAAGCCAGATCTCTTGCATTTGATCGATCGGTTTGCCCTGAGCTTCAGCTGAGACATAATTAATCGTTGGGACCTTGATCTGATCTGTAAGTTTTTCTCCGTCCCACACACCCATCCGGGTCGATGTGCCGCCAGCATCTATGACCAGCACGAGGCCTTGTCTTTTTACTGCGGAAGGAAGACGGCGCCGAATTTCGTCGATCTGGTTCCGAACCCCTGTCTCGATGTGGGCGAAATCCCTCCCCAAGATATTCCTGCCAATTTCATTGGATTGGACGTTCGCAGGAACCGGCTCGCCCTTCCACTCGATTTTACCGTCCGCTTCTGGTGTGTGTCTCTCGATGATCTTCCAGATATCCTCACCAGAAACTTCTTCACCGGAAGCCAGGTCAATCACATGCTCGACGGGAAGTTTTTCGCGCACACCCAATTGATACATGATTTCAACTGCGTCCTGCGTATTAATATAGTCTCGCGTTTCTCGCTGTTCCGTGATGGTCTGTCCCTTCAGGCGAGCTTCGATCATGCGCTGAACTTTACGTCCCGAAAGATTTCCCGGGCCGTACAAACTGGAGATGCGAACGGAGATGAACTGCTTCAACCTGCTTTTTTCAAGATACCGTTCCACCAGAAGCTTGCCCAGTTCGTAGGGATAAACATCTTCGGGAAATGGCTGCTTTTGCAGAATAATCTCCATCAGCCGATCGATCGCCACCTCGTAATTCTTTTCGTGAAAAAGAGCGTCATTTTCTTCGATCATCTGCAGGACCCCGTCAATCCACCGGTTGACCGCCGGCAGTTGCTCGATCCCGCAAACACGTTGAGTTGAGGCAAAAATAAAACGGACGCCGGGGTTATTCTCTTCCGCAAGCTTTACCAGACCGACCGCGGCCAGGCCATTTACCTTGAAATTCTCTGCGAAGCTTTTGGAGTCTTTACCGAGCCCCACAAGAGCGGCCAGATGATAGAACACTGAACTTTCCGCCATAATGCTTTTCATTTTTTCACGGTCCAAAATATCCAACAGGAGAAACCTGTCGTTCGGAAGACCGCGCAAAGCCCTGTCCTCATATTTCTGTTTACCTTTGTCAGACCGCACCATGGCCCTGACAAAATGGCCCTTGGAATCGACATAACGTCCCAGCATCGCGCCAAGATCCCCACTCGCACCGGTAATTGCAACCGAGGAAAACTTGCCTTCGGAAAATCTAGCGTCAACCCGCATCTCGGAGCGAGGGGATGTCGACAGTCGCAACTCGTGAAGGAGCACGTACGATTCCTCACCGATCTGTTGCCCTGATTTGAGGGTGGCGCGAACATAGTTCAGATTTTCAACATGAGATGTCCCGAATTCAAGATTCCGACGTTCAGCGACCTTCTCCAGAAGTTTCCGGTACCGGTCAGCGCCAATGGGCGCACGAAAGCGCCCCAAAGTCATGTGGATAATGTTCGGGATAAAAACATCCGGAAATACCGACTTCGGGAAATCTTGAGCCAACGCGGCCCGCAATTTGATGATCTCAGGGTTTGAAATAAAACCCTGAAGGATCATGACGCCATTGTCTCCCATCGTGATCCCCTGCCAACGGATATCAAAGGAACCGGCCGAAGCGACCGTTTTCCGGATTTTTTCCACCGTCGCAGGGTCAAACGTCTGGGCCGGAAGTTCCGGCAGGAATTTTTTGTTCGGGGTCGCGATCGCCGTATGAAGATCCGTTTGAGGCGTCCAGAAAACTTCACCTGACTTGAGCCGGAGACTTTCCGTAAGTTCCCTCACGAGATCGTGGATATTGTTCGTCAACAGCTTCGAATCTTTTTGTTTTGTCGCCATGAATAACAATGCTGCCGCAACACCGCTTAACGGCTTCCCGTCGTGATAGTGATCTTTATTGGCAAAAAGCCTTTCGAGGGTAAAATCATTTGCTACGAGAGCTCCAGAAAAGATGTCATCGTACCTCATCCTCATTCGCTGATTCTCTAGAACAACCATCTTCGCATCAGTAAAATCCTGAGCTTGGGCACGAAGCTGTTGTTCGGCCTGGCGAAGCGTCAGTTTTTCCGTCTCCCCGATGAAGCTGGCCACGCGGGCCCGGAAAGCCGGAATGAAGGCGCTTAAATACACCGCACGGCTATCAGCATTGGCGATCCTATAGCCCTGCATGAATTGCATGACGAATTGCGCCCAATCCCTGGAAGAAAATCTGAATTCTTCATCTGAGGACTTTAACAGCCCCTCTAAAACGGAGCCGGTTTCTGGAAAGTTGTCCCGATACCAGTTTTTCACCGCTGAATATTCATCTTTAAAGATCTTGATCCACGCGGATCGATCGATACCGTTCTGGCCACCCATTTGAGAACTCCGATCGCCATACAGTTCGTTTGCGGGACGATTCATTTGATCCAACGGCAGCGTGCTATCTTCGAGGGGCGCCCTTGTTTTAGTTTCTTTCGCGGACCGCCACCAATCCGGATGATCGGTCATCTGCTGTGCGAAAACGTCGAATGCGGCTTTCAAATAAGGCGATAAATTTCCTTCGATCGGAGCTTTCTTATGAATCTTCTCATCCATCCAGACATTGGCAGTCTTTTTCCCCTGCGCCACCGCGCGAACTGCAAACTGTTCTTCGTACGGCCAGGCCGCGGTCCAGATGGCGTCATCGTTTAAATATCCTTCGATCAGGTCTTTGGATGCGACAAGTTCACCCGCATTAGGCATTCTCACCGGTGCTCCAAACAGGGACGAAAAGAGCGGGAACACAAGATGATCAATGATCGAAATATCATCCTTGCTGTAATACCGAGCATAGTGGGGCGAGACATAATCCACGCGGCCCGCTAAGACCGGCTCCACGAATCGGGAAAGCCAATTTTGATCGACCGTCATATCGCTGTCGATCAGAACAAAGTGGGCCCCCAACCGCTCGGCGACTTTCATCCCGAGCCTCGTCGCCCATTTCTTTCCGGACAGCCCTTTACCCGTAAATTCCCCTTCTTTTCCGTACACTTCGAACTTCACAGATTCGTTGTCTTTGGGAATTCCTTGCGTGAGCGCCTCAAGCGAGTCCATTGCCCCTTTCCCCTTCGTCTCGCCGACACAGAGAACCAGAGCATGCTTCAGCCCATACTGTTTCAAGACATCCGGCAACGATCGTCCGATTGTTTTTACCAACTCCCGGACATCGATCGGCTGACCTTTTGTTCCGGGTAAAGCCGCTACTTCCGGGATTTCATTAAAGAAAGGCAGGAGAACCACAAGATCGGCCGAAGGAAGCTTACGTTCAATCTTTTCTATTTCATTTTGCACGTTCGCATCAAAAGCCCGCACTTCTTCTGAAACTGTTCCCCGCGCCTCGGATCGGGGTTGAGAATTCAAAAGGCTCACAAGATATTGGGCGATCTGTGCCAAGGCTTGGCCTCTCGCATCGGATCCCTCCAGACTTCGAAGAAGAGGTGCGGAACGCACTTCGGCACGCCGCGCGGAGTTTTCGTTGCTGGCATCACCGGCCTCTTTAACATTTTCAATGAATGCTTGTTTCAAGTGCTCCTTAATATGTTCCTCGGTTATTTCACCTCTGCGCCATGCCGTTCTTAACGCCTTCAATGTATCAGTTAAATATTTCAACCCGAGCGTCATGGGATAAGTGAAATTGGGCTCCATAAAACCACAACCCACAATGCAGTGTTTGGGGTTCAACTTGATCATGCCGAGCATGGCGGCCAAAAAGTAATCCTGCGGCTTATCCTGAACGAACAAAGAATCCGCAAAAACCTCTGCCGGAGTTCCCCCGATCCCTTTGTCCTTAGTATCACAGCACATACCGAGAAGAAGCTCCGTATTGAGGTACAAATTGCACAAGGGCCCAAAGCAGAGAGGATCGTGATCCGTATCCACCTGCCGCTGATAGATCGTACGGACGGATTCAAAATCGTTCTTCAGGCGATTTGGCCTCATGGCCGTGATCACCAGATCGTAGGGGTGAGCCAGCTCGAGCATCCCCTTGTCCTTAGCCGCTTGCTGGTAAAGAAGATTCTGAATAAAGCGGTAGGCCACCTCATTCGTGGAAAAGACCCGCTGATCCCCTTTTAAAACGTGCTCCGGCTTAAAAGAAACCATGTCCGCCCCTGATCCCTGGCTTTTTTCGAGAAATTCGGTGAGTTCCGAAATGGGCGTGTCGGGATGAACAAGATAGGTGTTACGAATCACGATGTTCAGCCCTAACTTTTGACGCATATCATTCAGTTGTGTTACCAACTTATACGCATAGTCCCCATGGATCGAAATACTGATCACGCTGGGGTCTTTTTCCTCCGAAAAAACCTTCCGGAGAATATCGGGATCTTCCTTGAACAGTTTTTTAACGAACAGGCCATTGGTGTTCATCGTCAGGCCTAATCGAGAACCTGCCAAAAAACTAAAAAATTCATGCCAGGACTCGTAGACACCGGGCTCACCGCCGCCGGTGACAAAAATGGATTTGCCCCCGTGCGCTTCGAAATTCTTCAGAATCTTGGTCAGAATGGCGGGGTCGACCTGGCGTCTTGTCTTGCTCGGAAAGGCACAATGGATACAATCTTTGAACCCCTTCCCCGTCCGCTGGATGACATCCCAAAAAGGACAAAATTGAGTTAGGTCGAGCTGGATCTGGTACGGGAACACCACGGGCAATTGCCCCCGGGCCAGGACTTGCAGAATGTTCTTGGCGGCGTGGTTCCGATTATCATCGATAATGGAAAATTTATCGGGAGTTATTTTGCTTTTTATGAAGTTTTTGACCTTGTCCGAGGAACCAGGTTTTTTGTCCTTCTCATTATCTTTCCTCACCTCGGCGCGAATTTTTCCAGACTGAAGATCGGAGGATGAAGACCGAAGATCCGAGATTCCTACTACTTCTTGCGACTTGCGGTCTGAAGTTTGTTTCACGCTCATCACGGCAGCGATTCGCTGTGGATCATGGATGCCGGTGATCTGGGTAAGGCCGGCCGCGATGTCGGAGCGATAGGAACTGCCCCGGAGGGCGGTCACGACGCCTGCAGATTGCTGGGGCTGGGCGGCATCGAGAAAAGAAGCTCCTGCGAACTGACTGGGATCTGAATGTTGCATCGCCGAGATTGCTTCGCCGTCTTCGCGACTCGCAATGACAGCATTACGCCTGCCAAGCATCGCATCTTTATAAAGACGGGCATCGGAAGTTTCCGAGATATGCGGCGTCACGACCGCAAAACCCGCCCCTTTTTCGCGAAGGATCTGGCTCATGCCTTCCGTATGAAAACCGCCGGTCACGACAACCGCTTTCGTGATCCCCTTCTCACGCATCGCGCGATCGATCTTGTCATAAAAAACCTTTTCACGCTGAGAGGCGAAGGAATAGAAAGCGAGAGCATTCGCATGGATCGCCTCCATGTCATTCCCGCGAAAGCGGGAATCCAGACCTTGATCCCCGATTAAAACGTTCGGGGATGACGGGCCAGTCTTGAAATTCGTCAATCGTTGCGCGTTGGCCGTTGCGCGTTGCGCCAGATTAAGTTGATCCGTCAATCTTTTGGGCGATATTTTGCGAGCCAATAGTTCCGAGCACTCATCCCTCGACAATTCAAGATGAAGCAGTTTCGAGAAAAGAGTGAGATCGCGATGAAGCCGAACGAGGGCTTTTTCTTGATCCGTTTTCGCAAGTGAATCCGTGATCCCGGCAAAGAGGCGCCCGATCTCCTTAAAAAGGGCAGGGGCATCGAGCTCCTGCTGCAGCGTGCGGTGTGCGGCATAAGCCGTAAAAGAAGGCCAATCCTTGAGAAGCAGCCCTTTGGCCCGTGCATCCGTCACGAAGGATTCGAAAACAGCACGGAGATCCAGCTTCGGGTCCGCCGGAGTCTCACCAAATGCTTGCTCAAGCGACAGGATCGTTCCCTCGGAAACACGCTTCTCTTTTAGAAAACGCACAAGGCGCGTTCGTTCCTCGCGGACTTTGGCGGGATCGATCTTTTTTTCCATCTTCTGGAGCGCGAGCAATCGGACCATCTGAGGCCACTCGAGCTGGCTGTAGGCATTCTGCATGTCCAGATGAAGGACTTCTTTGGCCTGCACCACGAGCCGGCCGGTAAAAGGCAGAAATTCCCGCCGTCCTTTTTCAAAGCGCTGCCATTCCTCAAGCGTTTTCCTGAGTTCCGGTGAGAGGGTTTTGGAGGAAAGTTTCCCGAGACGCGCTTCCATAGTCTCCAGGCCGCGATCCATTGAAGTTCCGGCCGAGAATACTTTTTTGAGGGCCTCGTAATTGGCGCGGTAGAGTTTTATATCTTCAAGCGGCAGGCCTTCCACACCCTTGGGATCTTCCGCAAGATAGAGCCCCGCCCCGCTCAGGATCCCTTCCTGCGCAAGATACTCCGCAAGCTTAAGATTCTTTTCTTTTTCAGGAAAAAATTGGAGCGAGGAAGGATCGAGCTTTTCGGCCGCGCCTTCAACAAAGACCGTCTTGATGCCGTAGGTTTTGTCCAGGTAGCGGAGAAGCTCCCGGACCTTGACCTGCGCGCCGTAATTCGCGTGGGCGTTTTCGATGAGCACGACCATGCGGTCGTACCGGGAAACGGCAAACGGGGAACGGGAAACATTTTCGTCGTTGCGTTCTCCGTTCCCCGTTCCCCGCTCAACGCGGTAAACTTCGTTTACCGAACCCAACTGCTCGGGAATTTGGAACCCGCCGACGAAAGGAAGCTCGGGATTTGTGATCGCTCGGGACACGCCCATGCCTTCCGGAGAGGCCCAGCTAATCGAGGTGATCAGAAAGCAGGATGCCGTCAAAAAACTGATGACCCTGAGAGTTTTACTCGAGGTTCTCAAAACCGACGGCTCCTTTCTTAAAGGATATTTTTACTGTTTTCGAAGCAACAAATCCATGCCGAAAATGTAACACATCTCCTTCGCCAGTCAAGAGATAGGACACATATAAATTTTAAAAATTATAGCCTGGAGGGGTGAACGGGCGCGGGTATTTCGTGGCTTTGAGTGGACAACTTTAAGCGGCAGATTCTATCAAGTTTGATCAATAGAGAGCTTTCATTGAGGCACAGGGCTGAAAGATATAGATAGATCGAAAACGCTTTAAACTGCAGTCTGTTGCCTGTGGCCTGAATTACGCCGACTGCGCTTGCGCCCAATGCGCAGCGCAAGCACTGCGGCGCGTGGATTAGGGGAATCCATTATGCCGACTGCGCTTGCGCCCAACGCGCAAGCACTGCGGCGCGTGGATTAGGGAAATCCATTACGCCGACTGCGCTTGCGCCCAACGCGCAAGCACTGCGGCGCGTGGATTAGGGAAATCCATTACGCCGACTGGGCGACGGCTTGGGCAGCTTCGAATGAGGCGCTGATGATCTCGGCAACGTACATGAACTGGGTGATCCCGGAGAGACGTTTTTCTTCGCCCGCGATCACAACGCCCAACTCCTTTGAGCCCGCCAAAAGTTGCGCATAGATCTTCTTATCCAGAGTCTGATGACCCAGGATCTGCTTCACCGTATTTCTCGGCACTCTCTTGGCCGCAAGGATCTTCAGGGCATCATCCGAAGAAGCCTCCGCTTTCTTCAACCCCATCTTAGCCAGAGAAACCTGAACCAAATCAATTTGTGCGGCCGGGACATCCGAGATCACGATGTTGGTATCTGCGTCGACTTTGCCAGCGAGATCCATGATGACCGCCTCATCAAAACCCTTAATGATCAAGAGCTGGGGCTCACCCACCGTAGGCACCACGATCGCCGGCAATCCGTTTGCCCTGCGAGCACTATTGAGAGCTTCCATCACACGCGCATCCTTCGAAAAATTCAGAATATTGTCTAGCAGAAGATCTTCGATCCCCAGGACTTGAGCCTTCGAAAAGATCGACGCGATCTCTGTGTCCATTTTCACGGTCTGAATAGATTTAAGCGCCGCTGTCAAACCCGCCGGTGCTTCCGCCTTTTTCTCAGCAATCCGCTTAAGCTCTTCTTCCATGGCCGTATCGATTTCCGCGGCGGGAGTCTTGACTTCAGAGCGGAGCTCCACAGGCGTTTCGCTGACGGCCACGGCTTTCACTGTATTAAGCGCAGTCTTCGTGGACTCAACCACAGCCCGTTTCTCTTCGCCGGTCGCTTGGGCTTGGGCATATCGCATTAAACCTTCTGAAAGCGTTTTGAACACTTCAGGCGTGACTCCGGCAATGCGGAGCGCTTCAGCAACCTCCTCTTCGCGGATTTCTTTTTTCCCATCCGAAGAGATCCTTCCGAGCATGATCTCCGCGAAACCTGCATTCCCGGGGAAAAACTCCGGGCGCACACGCGAACGCGGTTCGATATACATCGTCCAGGACCGGTTCGCCGATCCCGGCCGGATAAAAAGAGTGGAAGGTATATCCAATTCCAGCAAGAAGTCTGAAACGAGCGACGCATACGCGGCAAGGCTCTCGAGCGAAGGAGCCTTCACAATGAACGTCGGCTCCGCATCACCCCAAAGTTCCCCGACCGACGCCCCAGTCTCCGAAGAAGCAACGATCGTCTTCGCGACCGGCCTTCTTTCGACACGGGCCCGTTTCACAAAACCACCCGGTAAGTGCTGGGAATTGATCGATGCCGAGGCCGCTTTCCCCACGTTCATTCCAAGGAACGCATCTTCATCCCCGATCTGCTCAAGTGCCTTAAGCGCGATCAAGAGTGACGCCTGATCCATCGTCTGATTGTGATGCGAAGCAGGATCGATCACGACCATAAAATGATTCGGGTAAACCGGCGCATAATTACGCTGGATAAAAACAGGAACACCCTCGATCTTTATTTGTTTGAGGGTCTGCTCCGGATGGCGCTGAATGATCTTCCCAAAGGTCAAGGCATCGCTGCTGAACGGGACTTCAAATGGAAGATTGACCGGAGTCGAATCAAAAGGCGGCTTAGCGCGTTCTCTTTCGATCGTCTGTTTTTTCTCGAGCACGATAAGCTCAAATCCCTCCCGGCCGGGAAGAATGCTCGCCGGGGGCAGAAGGTATTTATCCGTCCCGACACCTTTCAGCCAAAGCTTCTTGATCTCATCCGCGAGAGGTTTTCGGACCTCAGAACGCTCGACCAGCGTCCCGGTCTGCAATCTTTGGACGGAGTCCGCGATCTCTTGCGGGATTTCGACGGATCCGTTATCTTTCAATTTTTGAATGAACCCAAGCGCGCGTTCAACCGTCCGGGCCAACTCCGCGTCGCTCATCTTAGAAAAATCCGGCAAAGCCGGCGCATGACCATAGAGACGGGGATCCTTGATCTCCGGGAATTTCGCCTTCACTTCTCCCCTTGCTTCTCTCAGATTCAAGGGAGCATCCATAAAAATAATACTTTGCTGTTTTGAGAATGGGACGCCTGTCTCCGTGATGATATCCGTCTCCGGAACCCCAAGCGCCGCCAGGATATCTTTAAAAACCTGCACTTCAGACTTTGTTCCGAGTTTCCAGCTCAAAAGAAACTTTTGCGCTTGCGTATAAGGAATCCCGGCTGCCACCAGGAACGCGATGGAGGCCTCCATCTTTTCAGGGTCAAAGTTAACAGCCGCCGCTCCGATGCTGGGCGCTACCACCACCGCTTTGGCCATGCCCGAGAGATAAAGCTTGGCCGCTAAAATAGACACTCTCACATCCTCGTTTGCAAAGACCACCAACAGTTTTGTTTTTTCAACCAAGGCATTCCGCTTCGCAAGAAACTCTGCGACCGTCCGGACTTCCTTCTCCACCGATTCCCGCGTCTCCGCCCGTATTTCAGAACGTTGCTGGATGAGAGTAAACGTTTCTGCCAGCTTATCCGCAAACGGATCATCGCTTTGGCGATAATCTCGGCGCAATTTTTCCAACGCACTATCCCATGCGCTCTGCTCAGCTCGCAGATTTTTTATTTGCCTCATCGAATGTTCCCGATCGGCCGGATTCGTGCTCCGGGTTTGTCCATAAAGAACCTCGATAGTCCGCGTACGATCCACCACGTTTGCAGCTACAGCCCTCGGGTCCGCGATTATCTTTGCTTTTAATTGCTCAGCCAATGTCTCAATCGCGGCGGCACTAACCTCCGCCTTGGGGACATTAGCATCCGAGCTCTTCTTGATTTGCTGCGGGTAAAAAACCTCTAATAATCTCCGGTTCAAGTTCCTTAATTCCGCCCCAGTTGACATGGCAGCTGAGTTTCTTGCTTTTTCCAAAAGAGCTTGTTCGTCAGGATTGAGTTTTTTGCGGACCGACACATTATCAAAAACCGCATCATAATCAGCTTTACTCATCCTGATCGAAAGAGTCCGATTGAGCGCATCCAGCCATTCTTTTTTTGCTTTCTTCAGCTCGTCTTCTGCCCTCTTAATCTCATCCTTGACCATCTTGCGCTCTTCTTTCGAAAGGACTTTTCCTGTGACAGCTTTTTTAGTCTCAAGGTTTTCCTTTGCTTTATCCAGCCCTTTTCTTGCAGCATCCAGTGTCGTCTGATCCCATCCCAAAGATAACCCATCCGGCAACCCTGTCCCCTTCAGGGAATTAGAATTAATATCTCCTTTAAAATCGCCCGCAGAAAACTCGAACGATTTCCCGCTTGTTGAGTCTGCGTTTGTCTTGGCCCAAAGACGCGTCTGCGTCGGAAAAGCGCCGGTATCATCTTCGTTGGTTTCTTCAATCTTCGTTCCGTCTGCATTTAATTTAAAAACAAATTTCGGTGGTACGTTTGCGAATTTGGACTCGATCTTCCCGCCCAAGGCAGGAGCGTACTTTGTCAACCATCTGTAAAGCCTCGTTGACTGCGGCAAATTCTCATTCTTGGCAGAAGCCACTTCATCGTTATAGTACGCCTGAAAAAAGCTGTCCAAGTGACGAGGCAAGGCACTCAAGAGAAGGATAAGACCGGCCAACGCAAACGCCGTAACAGCCGGGATCACGAAAAGCGGCGGCAAGGCAAAGAAAAACTGGACAGCACCAACACCTGATGCGGCATAAAACGCCAAGATAACGATCATCGTGATCATTCCGGCGATCCCGAAATAAAAACCGGCATGAAACAAACGATTCGCTGTCTTCATCGATTCTTCAGCAATCCCTTTGGACCAGAGCGCAACATCCTCCACATTTCGTCCAATCTGCTTCAGCGCATCTTCCCGCAGCGAGGGACGAGCCGATTTAACTAACAGCCAAAGGGAATAAAGCACGCCTCTCATGATGATCACCCTCACAGTGCCCCCGAGAAGCTTCAACGACGTTACAAGCGCATCCCCCAACACTTGAAAAAATCCCACGGCACTCCGCCCGCCAAGCCTCGCTAAAAAGCTCCTGGCCGGCCGGATTTTCTGGGGATAAACAGCTTCTAATATTCGCCTATTCAATTGTTCCAATTCCGTTTCAGTCATTTCATCAACCGGAATCTTCAGCGCCTTCGCCAGCAGAGCCCTGACCTCCTTATCGAAACCTTTCAGTAGTAAGGAATTCTCCTGAACCGCCTGATAATCCTCGCTGAGCATCCTGACTTTCAGGATCGGGTTGAGCGCTTCGGCCCATCCTTTTTTATAATTTTTCAACTCATCCTTAGCTTTCTTCAGATCTTGTTCTGACTTTTCCAGTTCTTGTTGTGACTTTTCCAGTTCTTTTTTTGACTTTTCTAGAACCGCTTCCGCCTTCACCCATTCTTCTTCGGTAGCAGTTTTTATACTTTCAAGCTTCGCCTTTGCCTCGTCGAGCTGTTTTCTTTTCCCGTCAATTTCTTTTTTGATCTGACCTGGAGCCGTGATGCTCTTTGATAGAATTTTTGGAAAAATGACACCCAACAGCTTTCTGTTCAAGCGAATTAACTCCTCTTCCGTCATAGTCGCATCGGGATCCGCATCCAAAGCCTTTGTGAGGAGAGCCCGAGTCTCAGGATCAAGCTTGCTGAATAGGGCGGCATTGGCCTGAACATTCCGGTAAGCTCCAATAGGCATCCGGACCCTCAGAACCTCGTTTATTGCGGAATCCCATTCCACTTTAGTGACAAAACTTCCTTTAGCCCGTACTGCGTTGAGGCCATCCTTGTCGCGATGTTCTCCATGGTCCCATCCATCCGCCAAAACAGCCTTTACAGAATCATACGCAGGAACAATTGTGGAGCCTTCTGTAATTTCCATGATTTTCTCCAAAATCGCTTTACGCTTATTCTCTACAGAAGCAAGTGCGCCCTGGTCCCATCCCGCAGACAACCCTCCGGGCAACCCCGTCCCCGTCAAGGAATTAGAATCAAAATCCCCTTCGAGATCATCTGTGGAAAATTTTAAAGATCCAAGAAACGAATGCCTGAATGAAGAACGTCCACTTTTTTCGGCATCTTCGACGCGTTTCACATCGATGATCTCCGAACCGGAAAGCTCCTTAGAAATGACATTAACCACATGAATAAAACGCCATTTAACTCTCACCCAACGCTTCCCCTTCGCATCAAAGTTGGGGTAATTCGGCGGCAAAGGGAACTGGTCGAGCCACGACACCCAGGGCGCGAATGACCATGACCAAAGGAAGGGCGCTCCGAACAAAAAGATATAGAAGTTAGTATGAGTAAAAACGCCCAAAGCAACGGCGGCGACCGCCGCGATAAGCGAAGCGATATAAAACTGGTAAGATTCAAGCAGCGTCTTCTTTTTACCGCCTCCCTGTGAGAAGGTGGTCCACGGCAGCTGTTGATTCCTTAGAGCCACTTCCAGCATCCGCGTGAATTTGAATGCGTAACGAACATAGGCATAGCTGATCCAAAACGCCATCAACCCGGGAAGAGACATTTTTACAACGGCCAAGACCTTGGCGGCCAGCGGAACTGCCGTCAGTTTGGACGTAATCACAAAATTAACAAAGCTCAGTTTTGCCAGTCCGGCTACGGCAAGACTGGCCAGCGTGGGCAACCCGAACATGGGCAACACGATAAATGAAAGCGGGACAAGAACGATCCCCAAGCGCAAGGTCCAGATGAGCCACTGCCCGATGGTCGCTCCGGTCGACATGAACCACGCACGACCCGTATCCTGGTGACCTACCATAAAAAGCTTCCACGAATTTTCCCAGAAGGTAAACCGCAGATGCAGAAAGACATCTGACAATCCCGTAGTGGTCGTTTTAATAAAGCCGGAAAATTTATTCCAGTACATCCCGGAAAGGCTGCCAAAGAACACCGGAAAAACAAGCACCTGATACATCACCGCGATAAAAATAAGCGACAGTGCAGACATTGGCAACTGCACAACTCCGGACGAAACAATCAAGACAAAAAATAAAATTGAGCCCAAAACCACTAACGGAGCCAAAACAAAATAGTAGATTTTTCCATTCATTTGATTCGCGATCGAACCTTTTTCAATGTTAAGAAGTTTTTTAAGAAACGGCGGAATCCAAGACGAAAGCTTGTTCCCCACCTTTTCGTTCTCAAGAAGCAGTGTAAACGAATAGGAAAACAAGATCACACCTGCTTGAACTCCGAAAAAACCCGCCCATGCCGGAGAGAGGATGATTGCCAATAACGTAGACAGCGCGGTGAGAATGAGCGGCATTGCTGCGCGGCTCCAACCCTGGAGAGGCTTCCTTGTAGATGCGTGGCTAGCCTGCTCACCTTTTCGCTGAATAAATCCGATGATCAAAAGTGCTGCTAATATCCCGACAATAATCCCTACGGTCAGCGGGCTCAGAATCCCGGGTACGATCATCCACTCTGCCACTTTGTGAAACCCGAGAGAATAAATGTTTGAAAGACCTGAAAAAGACGGGTCGATGAAGAAGCGCTTGATGATCCAGAATCCGAAGATCACAGGCTCCAGGTACCCCGCGAGGGCCACAAGATTCATCCACCGTGCACCCATCGGCGTTCCTGCCGCAAAGATCTCATCCCCGCGCATCATATCGCCTTGCCCCCAACGGACAAAGCCACGTCCGACGGCCGCAAAAAAAGTGTCCGTGGAAGGCTCGGTGATCGCTGCATTAGTGACATACACGGCTCCGGCCGTATCTCCCTCGCGGTAGTCATGGCTCAGCTGCTTGAACTTGACGAGTCCGTAGGAACCTCCCGTTGCGCAGGAGAAAAACAGCGCAGCAAAAACCGCGGCATTCATAGATCCAAAAAGCCAAAAAGCCAGCGGCAAGATTACCACTTGCCCCAAGGTCATCCAAATCATGAACCCGACCGCAAAACCAGCCAAAAGGCCGGCGGTGGGGGCCCACCAACGCGTCGGGCTATTCCGACGATCCCCGTGTCCGTAGACCACCGTAAGATTCATCAGCGCTTTACCGGTAAAATTTCCGCGGCCGCGGATTAGCTGAAGCGCATACGCATAAAAAATGCCGAGCTCTCCGAAGAAATCGTTCGTGGATGAATAACCCGTTCTTTCTTTCGGGTCCGTAACAATCTTGGTTCGCGGGACAATGATCCCCGCCCAGTTGTACTTGTTCGTCGCCACTTCGATCAGTTTCCGGGTCGGGAAAAGAAGCGAAGGGTCCTCTGTCGCGTACTTGGGACGATCCGGAGGGTCCCCCAAAACATTCTTATCATCCGCCGAGAACATATAGGCGCTGCCATCCGGGTTCAGCTCAAATTGCTGGACCATTTCCATGCGCTCTGGGTTGACCTGTTTGCGCAAAAGCTTACGGAGCCATGCCGCCGGTCGGGAATATTCTTCGCGAACAGGCATGAGTTTCATCCCGACTTTGCGCTTCATTCTCAATAAATGGTCAGGGTCCATTCCAAAAATAGAACCGGGGTCATCGTAAATCTCATCCACAAAATACCGGTCCGCCCGCCCCGTCTGTTTCATATTCGAGGGACGCAACCATCCGATCGCTCTGAGAAACTTCGCCCCACGGCTGTTCGTCTCGTAAAAGAACGTCCCATCGGCTGTCTGCGACTGCGCCAGTAAATTGATCAAGTAACGTCCCGCGATGAGCCCGATCCAAGCCATCCCCAAGCTGATCAACACAGCGGGCGCTGTGCCGAGAACAACCCCTTCCAGGAGCATGGTGACCACAGGAATAAGTCCAAAGAAAGTTCCCACGCCAAAGAGAATTCCTACAACGCCGATCCAAGCATGCGCCGCCCGATCATTGACTCGCCCGAAATGCCGGTTCATCGGGACCGCCTGACCTTTTTCCACAACAGGAGCTCCATTCTGCCCGTTCACATAATCCAGAAAGGCGAGAATGTAGCCTTGTTTCTTTTCCAGAATCACATCGGAAAGAGGCATCCAATAAATAAGCTGTCGGCCTATCCTGGTTTTCTGGTCTGTTGAATCCGCCTTATAAAAATCGCTCCCAAACCGGCTCTGTCCGATGGTCACAAGCTGGCGTCTGGCATAATCAAGCGCATCACTGACAAATCTGAATGTCTTTTCGTTGTCCTTCCAGCCTTTCTTGTCGTTATAGTCCTTCAGCCAAGCTTCGTCGTCCTGCGAGATCCGACCATTGTTCTTTTTGCTCTTTTCCAGCACCTCGACCCGAGTTTTAGCTTCAGGACTACTCAGAAGGGCATCGATATTGGCCGAGTCTTGCCGGTATTTCCTCGCCTTATCGATCATGGCGCCTTCTTTTTCAGTCACGACCGCAAGTGTCGTGTTCCCTCTCGGGTCCAGATTATTCGCGGCCGAACGGATAATATTCCGGAGAAAATAATAATCCGCGAACGCTTTCGCAAGAACCAAGTCATCACCATTGTCATCCTTCATCCACTCCCATTTGAAGCTGTCATTCGCGCCCGTCCACACTTCCTTGATCCGGCGCTGGAATTCCGCCTCCGCATAATCCAAACTCCAGTCGTTCTTAAAAGCTTCCCCAAAGAACTCATAGAGCTGCGCCGCATGAGCCTTCTGCTTCTTTTCCAAAAGCTCTTTTTTTTCTTTTTCTGGAAGGCTCTCCTCTTCCTGATTTAAAAGTTTTTTACTTCCGCAACCCGGTAAATTCATAAGATTGAAACGGAAGTAGGCGTGAGCCACTTTATGGCCCTTGGCGATCGCAAAAATGTTTTGCCCTTCAGGGCTTCTGAGTGAAACGATCCGGTTGTTCTCGCCTTTCATGAATATTTCTTTCGCATCACCCGCCTCGCGAGTGATCGGCTCAGTATTAAAAACAGGCAAGGGATTCGTCGCGCGCGCCGCCAAAGCCGCCTGCCGGGCCGTTTCGGCTCCGACACCAGTCAGGATCACATTGTTTTTGACAAAGATTTCTTCATTCTTATCCATATCCCAATAGCGTTCGTAGACTTTATTGAATTGTTGCGGATAAAAAGCCTCTAGCAATCGTCTATTGAGACGCGTTAATTCCTCAACGTTCTTCACATTGGCTGCAGCATTTTTCGCTTTTTTCAAAAGGGCCTGTTCGTCATCACTGAGACTGTTCAAAACCGACTCATTGGATTCAGCCGCCGCATAATCCGCACTCCTCATCCGGCCTTTCAAAACCTCGTTGAGCGCTGTAGCCCATTCTTCTTTGGTAGCCGAGCTTCCTTTAGCTCGTACCGTATCGAGACCTACTTTACCCCCAGCTTCTCCATGGTCCCACCCATCAGCCAGGCCATTACCCTTCAACGAATTGGCATCAAAATCTCCTTTAAAATCACGGACAGAAAACTCGAAGGATTTTTTCTCTTTAAGGACAGGAGTGAATTTGTCGGCCTCGGGACGTTCGACCGCATCGCGGCTCGATCGCGACCCGCCCATTTTCGCCCGAATGTGATGGACTTGAGTTGACAAAAATGCCGTCAAGCGGTGGGCGAGGCCGAGGCCAAGAAAAAAATCCCATGCCAATTCGAAAGCGGCTCCCATCATCGAAGTGTTGGACAGATCCATCACCCCGAATACCGCGTACACAAAGAGCCCTGCGATCGCAAAGTGAAGAAACATATAAAACCATCCGCGCGCAGTCATCGAACCCGGCCCTTTATTGAAAGACTCGGGAATGCGCGGTTTGGTAACACCAGCGGCTTGCAGTTCGGACTCGATCCGGACTTCGGAACGCTTCTGTTCCACCTCAACAGGCGGGGTCCGGACTTCCGAACGAACTTGTCCAGTTTTCTCCCGGCGATTCGTCCGGATCAATTCCGGCCTGTCGGCTCCGGTACGCGATCGATCGACCGCCTGCGCTTTACGGCGCCGCAGATCCAATGCGGCACCCGCAATAACCAGAAATGCCACTACCGCCATGATCCCGATGAAAATGAGACTGAATCCCGATTGAATTCCGGTTTTGATCCTTTCCGGAGACGACAGGAAAAGTTCGTAGGCTTTTGGCGTCAGGGGTTTCCCCGATTCGTCCTTCGCCATTTTTTCTTTTACTTGAGGATTGTTTTTCAGAACGAAATTATTGAAAAAGAGGTCCTGCGAATCATTGGCTAACTCCGTATCCTGGGATTCATAGAAAGCGTCACGATTTTTCGCCTCCTCCTCCGTAAGGAGTTCCAAGCCGCGCGGTTCAAGTATCCCGGCGTGACTCAACGACACCGACCGCCCCACCTCAATCACCCGCAAAATTCTTTCTAATGGCATCGAAATCTTTTGCTCTTCAAAAACTTTTCGGAAATCATGAATATCTGAAAAGATCTGGCGAACTTTTTCACGGCTAATCTCGCCGCGCTTTAACGCCTTCTCCCATTTCATGAGATCTTCATCAGCCATCGGCACCGCCGCCGTGTTAATTTCTTGTCTCAGAAAATCAGCGTCGGTCAGTTCTTTTTCTTTGTCCGTAAATACAACAGCTTTCGGAGGATTCATCGAGATATCCAGATATCGCCGTAGAACAGCTTCTTCGGCCTTAAGAAAGCGAACTCCTTCGCCGTTCGAACGGACGTTCATAACCCCGGCCATCAAGTCGTCGACCACAGGCCGGACCTGCCAGCCAACGACGAACATCCGCATCAACACCTTGGTGTCATTGATCACCGCATTCGAAACTTCCGGGTCCATTTTAGCTAATTCGTCCCGACGCTTCTTAGAAATCAAGGAAGTCCAAGGAGCTTTCATGCTGTAAAAATGATTCTGCTCCAAGAGATAATCTACAAAAGCCTCCCTATTCGGCCTTCTGTCCTTCTCATCCTGTTTTTCCCAATCCTTACCGTAAAGAGCAACTCTTTCTTCGTTCGTAATCAGTTCGCGTTTGGCCGGACGGGTCAGAAGCCTCAATTCAATAATGCGGTTCATTTGGTCGTCGTTTTTGTCAATTGATTTGTCAAAAACGATCTGTCTTTCAAACCATTCACTGCGCATGGCATTCTTTATTTTTCTTGAAAAATCGAAAAGCCCTGCTGCAGTCACGCGAACATTCTCGGGAGACATCCCCGCATTCTTTTGTTCGATCTCTTTCATCAAAAATTCCAAATATGAGTAAAGGTTCGTATCCACCGAACCCTGAGAGCCAGGATATTCCAGCAACAGATTCCTGGAAAACTTCCAGATCATCGCGTTGAACAACGCTCGCGATTTTTCTCCTTCCATACCAGCTGACAAAGCATACAAACGTTTGGGGTCTAAAGAATCCACATTTGCAATTTTACTCGGTCCTATTAATGAAAATGCTACTTGGGGAAGCAGGTGCCCCTGGTAGTAATTGCCTTTCATGCTTCGCAACATCGTGATGTAGCCGCTCATTTCATCAAAGGTCAGAAGACGCCCCATGTTCGACTTCGCGACTTCCTTTTTGAATTTCGGGTCCATAAGATCCGCATATTCCTTTGGAATGCTATCGATATCGCCTTTTGCAAGCGCCAGAAATACTCGCCCGAACTTAAAATACTCTTCCAATTCTGCGGTCTTAACCTTAGGATTAGACACTACACTGTCGATATCCGCAGGCGTAACTTCGAATCCAAAACTCGCCAGATATGTATCCGAAAGCTCCCAGCTCTTCCGAGCTCTTTCAATCATCTCTTTGTATTTTTTAAACGTGGGAGGAGCGCTCATATCCTTGCGACTCTTCGCCATATCAATGTATTTAATCCAATAACTCGCAACTCCCAATTGGCCCTGTTTGGCAATGACGTAATAAAGCATCTGCTGTTTTCCCGGATCCTCCAGGGCCAACGCAATGTCCGGTTCGTTCAGCGAAAGAGACTGCTTCAAATATTTCAACTGCTGCTGGACTTCCGGCCAGAGCATTTGCCGAAATGAGGGATACCCATTGCTCGGCCTGAGCCCTTTTTCAAAGTAGTCGTTGATGATCCGCCTGCTTTCCGCGCCCTGCATCGCGGCAGGATCCTTAATCCCAAGGTCATTCAACAAAAGCACAAGCCCTGCAACTTCCCCTTCCACCAGTGCTAACGGAAAATTTTCGTCTGATTCCTTTTTCAATAGTTTTTGGACACGAGAGTCTTTTGTCTCCTCCCCGTAGCGCATTCTTGGAAGAAAATCAAAAACCTCTCTCTCAATGTCCCAAAAACTTTTTGCGGGTTTCCCAGGCTCAAGAGACGCCGTATGGACCTCTTCATAGATCGCTTGCATCCACAATTGAAGCGCCTTTAATGATCCGCGCCCATACCTCTCTTTTAAAAGTTTCAAAACCGCCGCTCGTTCAGCGTAGAGGGTCTCAAAATTGTCGGGAAGTGTCCGCGCAACGGCAGTAAGCCTGCCGACCAGGTCGTTGTAATCCCTGATCTTTCCGTTGTAATCTTTGACAGCCTTTTTGTAGGCCTCGACTTTGTCAGCCGGTGGAACCTGACCTTTTTCAACAGCAATCTCGCGGGAAAGGCTCTGGATCTCGTCAGAAAGTCCCGTGATCGCATCCGAAAGCTCTCTGAGAATCGATTGGAGATCACCCTCTTTTCCGAGCTCTTGCAAGTATTCCGCGTAAGAGGAAGAAGGCGAAAAAATATAAGAAGGCGTCCCTATAAGAGAAACAGGCGAACCTGTGAGTCTCAAAATGTTTTCATATTTAGTCCGCATCTGCTCCGGCGTTTCTTTAGGTTTATCCTTATCATTCGCCTGGGCCACTTCGTTGAGAAGAAAACCAAGAAACGCGCCGTCTCCTGACCGAAGATCTGCAGGAACGCCGGGATGCATCACCGTAAAAACCTGGCCCATTTTATCCCAAATGTCTCGGGTCTCGGGAGCGTCGCGAAGATCGGTTAGCAGCTTGATCCGTCGAATGTATTCGTCACGCCGTTCTTCTTTCGTGGATTCGATCTTCTTTTCTTTGTCTTTAAATTTCCAGCGCTCATAGTCGATCTTTTCATCGAGCTCGCTTCGGGTCAGATCCCCGCCTGCCGCGTATTTCTCAGCCGCGCGCTGGCCTTTTTCGTGCCCCGTGATCATCTGAACAAATTGCGCGTGGGCCATGAGGATCCCCATATCCCGACCATCCGGGGACCAAATATCGAGTTTTCCATAAAGCTTTTCGAGAGGCTCCACAAGATCACCGGCAATACTGATGAGTTCTTCGATGCGCGTAACCCTTTCGTCCAAAGGCATACTCACCCATTTTTGCCGGGCTTCCTGATTGTCAATATGAACACCGGCAAGAATGATGTTCTCGTACCCACCGGCAACTCCCCCGGTCAGCGCCTTTTCGACACTCGCATAAACTGTGTCATAAAGAACATCCTCGGGACCCTCAGGCTCTCCCTGGCGGGGTTTCCTGTCTCGCAGGAAAGAGGCTCCCGGCTGACGCCGGACATCCACCTCGGCCCAGATCTTTTCGTTAAAAGCTGTCTTGACCGCCTGCCGGATACGGCTATTAACGCGTCCCATGTCCAGCTCTTGTTCCGGTGATTTCCGGTTTTTCAAGAAGCGGTCAAAATTCACTGCGGTGACTGTGGCCACATCCATCATGTGAGAATCCTGATCCGTCGTGGTTCGTTCCCCCGTATCAATGGTATGGGCCAACGCCATGGGCTTCAAACCCTCCATCAGATCTTGCGGCGGCACATCCTGGGCTTCGACCTTCACTACCAGATTATTAAAGCTGAGACCTTTCATCATGGCCCCCATCGCCTCCTGGTTCTCTTTCATCCAGGAGATCACGCTCTCAGAGGACATCCCCCGAGTGATCTTAAAACCCGTCAATTTCGCGTAAAGGGCCCATCCAGAGATGTAACTCCCGAGATCTTTCGGATCATTCGCGAGAAGTTTATGCGGTTCAAGGTTTGGATTACTGGAACGATAGATCTCCACAAAATCACGCACCGTCGGCAAAGAAGCCACCAGCTCCTGAATCCACTGGTCTCTATCCTTTTTCCGAGCTTCAGCGCTCTTGTCGGCTTTGTCGCTCCTGTCGTATAGGTCACTTTTGTATTTTGCGAAAAATTCCGGATCTTTATCGAGCTTATCTCCAAAGCGGGCAAAGAAATTCAAAAACCCGATCAACTTCAAATTCACATTGTATTTTTGAAGCAGCTGGCTGTCCGTAAAAAGCATCGGCGAGGGCAATTCGATCTGGCGCCCCCACAATGCCAGCAACGGTCCGGCCGGATCCTCTTTTTTTTCTGTCACATCTTTCTTTTTATCTTTTTCCTGCGATTCTTTATCATTTTTGAAAAATTCCGGAATGAACCCATCGCCGAGCCCTTCCGAGAGACTGATGATATGCTCCACCCAATCAGGGCGTTGCACCATAAGGCGTTGGCCGTAACGGCCAAGGATATTGGCAAGAAGGACCCGGATTTTCTTCATTTCGTCGATTTCAGCCGTCTTTTCACGAAGCTCTTTCTCAAACCCTCTCAGGCTCTCTTCGGCCTTGGAAAATTCTCCGCGTTTCTGTTCCTGATCCTTTTTCAACTCCTCCGCTTTTTTCAATTCCGCGGCATCCATTTTCGTCCGGATCCAGGATTCGGGAACCAGCTTCAGGACCCAAGCCCAACGGATCCTGATCCCCAGGAACTTGACAAAAGGTCTTGAATGGTCTGTCACATAGTTCTGATAGGCTGTTGTTGCCTCATTCGCTACCGCTTTCGCCGTCTGCACGATTTTTTTCTGCGCCTCGATCTTCGCCGGGATCTTCTTCACTTCAAGCGCAAGCTCTTCCGGCAGCGTCCGGTGAAAGATCTTTGTCATCACCTCGCCGGCCTTCGTCTCAGAATCCTTGCCATAAGAAAGCGACTTGTTCGACACAACTTCCGGCGACTCCACGTTCCCGTACGGCACGTCTTTTGACATGACGCTTGCGATCGCTGCCGTCAGGGCATCCGCTTCTTTTTTCGCTATTTCTTCCGGCGTAGCCGGTGCCGGCGTGGAAGGCCCGGGCACTTCTGTAACAGGACCGGTTTGTTTCACGGGCACCTTGAAGAGATCCAAGATGTGGATCAATTTAGCCGAAGAACGGTAATAGTCCACCCTCGCGGCCGACGCCGACTTAACAGCGGCCGCCCACTGGTCCAGAGAACTTGAGTAGTCTCCGCTCACGGTATTCTGCTCATTCATGGCTTTTTCGCGGGATTTCAATTCCGTCGGAGAAGCCACCTTGGCCGCACGCTCCCGCTCTCTCAGAATATCCCGGTTGGTGTTATATTCGACTTTTACAGCTTCGAAGTCGGACTTGACCTGGCGCATGACTTCGTCCACGGCTTCTTTCTGGATCTGGACATTTTTTCTTGCGATGCCTCTCCGGCTTTGCTTCCCGTATCCCCAAAGCGGAACCGATAACCCCGCAACCGACTTTGTCCCGTCCAGATTGTCCGCCTCACCAACTTCGTACCAGGCGTTGAAACCCTCCAAAAGAGTTTTGCGCGCGTTTTTCTCGGCTTCGTCAAAAAGCTTGGTGACATAATTGACATCAGGATGTTTTTTGAGCTGATCTTCCGTCAGGGCCTCCAACGCTCCCGTTTCGATCTCTTGCCCGGCCGCGAACCGCTTTGTTTCGATCCGGAATGAAAACCCTTTTTGGACATTATTCAGATCCTCGCGGGCCGCGATCCAGCGTTGAAGAAGTTCCGCCGCCTCACGATTCAAACGCCCGATCTGCTCAAGCGCGATATCCCGGTCTTTTGCGGTGAATTCGTCGTACGCCTGGAGCCGGGTCACAATGTTGAGGAATTGCTCCCGTTCCGGTCCGAGTCGAGGAAGAATCGCCTGGATCTCTTCTTCCGTTTGAGCGCAAACGGAGGCCTTCTGAAGAAGCTCCTGGGCGGCAGCTTCCTGGACTTTGTCTTTCTTCGCCTGAGAACGGTCGGCGATCACGTTCCTTACTTTTTGCGATAACGCCATAAAGATCTCGCCCAGATCAAACGAGAACATGAGCGTCCGGTCCGGCTTGTAGTTTTTGCCATAGATCCCGGTATTCAACAGCCGGCTCACGGGGGTTTTGCTTGCCACATACGGGAGGTACCTTCCCTTCTCCGCAAGTTGCGTTTCCAGCTCTTCGATCCGGCTTTCGAGGGTTTCCGACTTCAGCGCCTTAGCGCCTTCCAGAGAACTAACCTCCCGTACGGGAGACTGTCCAATTCCTTTCCCTGCCGTGGCGCCTTCCACAGAACGAACTTTATCAAAAATAGTCTTCTCGATTTGTTGCGGGTAAACGGCCTCTAATAATTTTCTGTTCAGACGCTCCAATTCTGTTTCAGTTATGTGAGGTTTTGGATCCAGCTTTTGTTTTATTAATTCCGCTTCTGCTTCTGTCGTCACGACCGTTTTGGGGTCCAGCACCTTCGCTAGTAATCCCTGGATCTCGCTGTCGAGATTTTTCAGGATCAAGGGATTTTGCTGAAGGCCCTGATAATCCGCAACACGCATCTTGGCTTTTAGGATCTGGTTGAGTTCCCCCACCCACTCTTCTTTAGTGACAGCAACTCCGATCCCAAGCCTCGTCCTTATCGCGTCAAGCTTCCCTTGGTCCCATCCATCCGCTAACCCGTTCCCCTTCAAGGCATTGGCGTCAAAATCTCCCTTCAAATCACCCGCGAGAAATTTAACCGAGCCTTGCCGAACTTCCCCTTCGATTATGGGACGCGGATTAAGTTCCTGATCCAACGTCTTCTGATCCGGGCCCCCGAGCAGGCGAATGCGGAACGCGATCGCGTCTTTTACGTTCTTCGTGTAATTCATACGTTCTGTCAGAATTTGCCGGTCCTCTTCAAAGCCCTGTGCGATCGTCTGGTTATTGTCCATCGCCTGCTGAAATCTTTTTAAGGGAGCTTCCTTCTCTTCCCGGGCATTGACCTCATCGATCCGCGCGCTGTAAAGCGCTTCCAACTCCGCCAAAACCATATAATCCGCTTTATATTTCTGTTTAAGGCTCAGGGGTTCATTCGTGGGTTCTTCGGCGAGAAGGATCTCCTGCATAGCACGCGTCTGAAACTCCAGCATCTTCTGCCAACGTCCCTCGGGATTCGTTCCGGAGAGGTTCGCCAGGTTACGGAAAAAATTACTCACGATCGGAATCTTCTTCTCCGGAAGCAGTTTTTGCCAACCCTTCTGAATACCGATCAGCGTGCTCCCGATAAGATATTCCGGCAATTCGCTATCCGGCGCCACACCCGCAACCACTTTTGCTCCTTTTATACCGACTCCAAAAAAAGCTCCCAAACTGAATGGCTCCCACTTTAACGTATCCCGCATCCCGATATTACGATCTGCCCATCCCAGATGGCGGGCCGCCATAAGCACCTGCGGGATACCGGAAATATCCACAAGCAGCAACCGTGCATTGTTGAAAAGGGCGTTGCCCCGTTTGGGGAAGGTCTGTGCGAAAAGACGCTCCGCCTCCAGATACATGACACTTGCCTGGGTCAGCAGATCCGGCGTCGAAGACTCCGCCGACCGTGTCCCGGAAAGGACGGCCTCGAGATTCGCCTTGACCGCCGTCAACGCGCTCACGACCCCCTCTTTTTGTGCCTTAAGTTTTTCGGGGGTCGAAACTTTGTTGACTTTTTTGATCGCCCGTTTGATCTCATCCAAAAATTTATTTATCTTTTCCCGGCCCTCTTTCGTGAGCGTCAGCTGAGCATCCAGGATCCGGGGATAAGGTTTCAGGAATTCCGAGCCTTCTTCCAGTGCGTTCAAATTGTAATCCGGAGAAAAAATAAGGGTTTCTCCGTTACTGAGTCCGATCGTCGACTTGAGCTCAAAAACGCAGACGTCATATTTCATCCGCGCTGTCTCCACATCCGCCACCCGCTGGAAGAAATTCGCCATTTCCGACATCAATTCCTGATCTTTCTTACTCGAAAGGCCTGTTCCTCCTCCCAAAAGATTTATAACATTCTCCGCCTCTTCCACGATAAACCCCTTTTTGGAAAAATCCTTTACCGCTTCGTCAAAAACCCTCATTCCTTTCGGGCTCAAAAAGCCTGCAGCACGGATCTCCTCAAGTCCTTTATTCATCTCCGTCTTCAGGTTCGCAATCTCATTCTCAAGGCTACTTACCGTCCGGCCCTTTTTGCGGAGATTCACTATCTCTTCCATCAACTTCGTTAACTTCGTTCGCGTTTCTTCTGAAAGACCTGTTTCTCGCAAAAGCTTTTTAACAGTCTCCGCCTCATTTTCGGAAAAATCCTTCACTGCTTTTTCAAGAATCTGCATTCTCTGGGGGGGTCCCGAATTTTCCGAGGAACTCAAAAGGCCCGCGTCCCGGATTTCCTTAACCCCTTCGCTCATGCGCCCTTTCAGGGCACTGATCTCGTTACGGAGACGATTCTCCTTATCCTGCAGGGACGTCCGGAGCCGCACCGCTTCACGTACCTGGTCGGCAATGCGCTGATTGTGATGGATCAACTCTATCTCGACCGTATCACGACCAACCTGGCCTGCCAGGGTTTCATCGGAAACCTGTCCTGTCAGGTGACGCATGACCGTTGGAGCATCCACCACCTGGATCCTCGGCGCCATAGAACCAAACATAAGATCCTTCCAGAATCCAAAGTTTCCTTGCCCGATCCAGGTGCTTTGATCTCCCTGGATATAATCCTGAGCATTTCCATACTGCCAAAGCTTCAGCCCCCCCAAAACTTCGAACGCAATCCACTGGACCGTCTCGTGGTCCGCGCTCATGGTGGTTCCCGTTCTTTTGAACAAATCAATCTTACTTTGCGAAAGCCCTACCAGCTCCTGAATGGATGGATTCGTAAGCGTAACGGGTTTTGCGACCGGCACCTCAACGCCGCCCTTCTCGCCCACCCACTCGTCCAGTTCCCGGACCGGAATTTCCATCTTCGCAAACGTCTTCTCCTCAGCCTGGAAGGCTTTCTTCAGATCCGCATAAGCATTCTCATACATGGCGACACGGAGCTTTGCATTCGCAAGAAGCTGCTCGAGTCCCTGCACCAGGATCTCCGCCTGGCGAACGGAATCTTGGGCGGAGATCAACGCTTTTAACGAAGCGTTACCGTCAGGGCTCAAAAACTGCCTCTCCATTTCAGCCGTCGCTTTTTTGCGGGCATCAAGATACTGCCGGGTGGCCTCCAAAACCCTCTCGAGTCTTTCCACCTTAGCGTTTATTTCGTTGTGCTTGAGCCGCACGGAACGGACGTTATCAATAAATTCATAGACCGACTTCTCATATTTCTGCTTTTCAACACCTCGCTGATGGAGATTTTTCCAGCCCCACGTGAGCTTCAAATAAATGCCGAGATCCGCCTCGGTCCCGATGTTGTAGACATTCCCGATCTTGAAAGCATCAATGATCGATTCAAGGCCGCCGCTGACCTCCGCGACATTCGAGATCCTCCTCTGCAAAATCTCCATGGAATTCTGTGAAAGACGGATCTGAAGCGAAGAATAGTCGGCGATCCCCAAACTCTTGACGGCCTTCATCATCTGATCCTCCGTGATCTTCGAAAGATCGATGGGAAGCTTTGCGTGGATATCAAGACTGGCCGCATCCCGGATTTCCTTTTCCTTTCTCCAGAGATCGCGCTTCAACTCAATGAGCTTCGCTTTTCTGTCGGAGATGGCGATGTCCAGATCTTTGATATTTTGTTCGGAAGGAACGAATCCAATGCTCGGAATGGGCTCATTATTTCTCTTGGCCCGGGCGATCTCCAAAAGCATATTCTCCGGCTTCGCCTTTTCTGCGGCAGTCCTGATTGTCTCCAGATCAGTGATCTGGCCGCCTATCTGAACAATCTCTCCCTGAATTGCGCGATATTCCGTAGTGAACCGGCCCTGTTGTTCGATCTTTTCCAGTTTCATCGACTGGAGGGTCAGATCTTCGCGCTCGAACTCTTTTTCGAGGATTCCCCGGTAATGAGTCGTCAGCGTGCTGACTAGTTCCGCCTGGGCCAGAAGAAAAACGTTTCCTTTATCACGTTCCCCAAAAAGCTCATCGGTATTGATCCCCTCAATCTTGTATTTCGCCAGACAGGAGAGAAGACTCGCATCCTTGATATTTTGCAAATCGAGTTCCCTGCCCAAAGACTGTTCGAGATTGACCTTGGTTTCCGCCAAGGCCTTCATGATCTCGGGAAGAGACGCGTTATTGAATTCCCCTTTGACCGTGTCGTAATGAGATGCCCAATAGCCCGCCACGCCCGACCACTTGGCGTAGGCGTCATTACTGACAAATTCCAGAGGATCCACGGGCGCATGGCCGACATACTTCCAGAAATCCGGGCACTTCAGGATCTGATTCAAATTATTGAGGTATTGGCCTACCGAAATACTGACATCCCCGAGATCCAGCATCTTGTCTGACACAAGATCTTTGTCCTGGATCACGGTCACTCTCGGACTCACCTTGGGACCTTCCACGCCCAACTGCCGGAGATAAACATTGCCTTCGGAGTCACTAGCCCACTTATAAGGAAAATCGATATTCTGTCCTTCAGCCATCTCCACTTTATTCTGGCTCATGTGATAAACCCGCGGATTAAAATTCCACGAGAAGTTCATCATCAGCTTGAAAATGGAGTTCCTCCACTGTACGGCCTTGAGCGCGATTTCTCTCTGTTCCTTCGCATTCTGTTGCCAGCGCAAAGCAAAATTATTTCCGAGCGTTCTGTTCAAGAGCCACAGGGCAGGATCCGCGTCCGCAAGATCCTTTTCAGCCTGATTCATTACCAGGGGTATTTCAACCGACGCTACGAGAATCCCCGAAGCAACACCCACCAGCCCGGATGTCGCACCTTCTCCGGCAGCCTTGGCAGCATCTTCTTTGATGAGTTCGGCTCTGGGAGCGGCGGGAGGGACAGCCATAGCCTTCGGCGTTTCCGCAGCTTTCACTTCAGGCGGCACAACTTTGGGAGTCACACGAAGACGCGCAGATTCCTGCTCAAGACGCGTGATCTCACCCTTAGCCTCTGCGATCTTGGCGGAAAGAGCCTCGGTCACATCACTTCCGGCGCCGTTCAGATCCCGGTTCATTTGCTGAATATCCTGCGTCAGGAAACGGATCCGGCTGTTGATCGTTTCGAGGCGGGCTTGATCGAGAGCCGCGGCGGATTTTTCTTGGGCCTCGAGTTTGTCGATCCTTTCAAGCTCGGCCTTCGCCTTGGCGTTCATGACCATTGACGGACCGGCATAGGTCCCAAGCGTCCCTGCGGTCGCCCGCAGCGCTTCTTCAGAAAATTCAACTTTCTCTTCATTTCGGCGATCGATCGGGACCGTGATGCCGCCTGGCGGGAGCGCGCCCGGAGGTAAACCACCCAGATCTGTCGGACCTGTAGGACCCCCACCACCAGGAGGAGGACCGCCGCCCGGACCACCCCCGGGACCTGTGGGACCGGTGGGTCCCGTAGGACCGGTAGGTTCCGTCGGACCCTTTTTAAAAAGAACTGCATCTTGATCGGCCGTGACTGCCACCGGCGCTTTTTCCACCACGGGAGTTGTAACAACAGCCTCAGACGCGGCAACCATCATCGAGATTCTCTGGGTAAGACTCGCTAATTCCGGAGCCGTCTTCGCCTGACGGACCGCATCCTCGAGCTGTGTCCGCCTCATATCCATCGGCGGCACTTTTGCCAGCTCCTTCAATAATTCTTTTTGCACCGTTTCGACTTGAGCGTCTGCAACGGGCGGAGCAAGCCCTGTGTGCGGTGCAGCCTCGGGTTTTTTCGCCTCAATCTGAGGGGCAACAGCAATGTTAAAAACACTGCTGAGATTTTCGACCAGCTGATCTCTCGTCTGGGTGGCATAGATACTTTGCGTTACAGAGGCTACCGGGGCAAGCATCGCTCCCGCCCCAATCGACGGAAGGGCCGCGGTAAGCGCCACACTGGACATCAGCCCCTGAACAATCTTCCTGCTGTCCGTACCCAGGAGCGTCGAAAAAACACCCTCCGGAGTTTCGCCCTTTGCCCGTAACGCCAAAACTTTTTTCCTGTAATTTAAAAAACCCGCCACAGATAGAAATCCGGCCCCGATCACCGCGAGGGTCACCCCCACCAGCGTAAGAACCGGCAAACTGCCCGCCAATCCAACAACACTCATGCTAAGCGCGCCTACCGCACTGCCACCAATGATGATCCCGCGGGCGTTCGGAGCCGCGGATTCGAGCAGTTCTCTCAGAGTAAGAGCTTTGTGCTTGCCGCCTATCGTTTGAGCTTCAACGGCCGCCAAACGCGAGGCAATATAAGGAAGAGCGAAAAAATAAAGCCCGGTTGTAATGATGAGAATGATCGATCCTACGGTCATCATCGCTGCAAATAATCCGGCCACGGAACCCACAAAGGATGCCAGGGCGAAAATCCCGGTAAAAACTACCGCAGCAGCGACCAAACCTGCCGCCTTGGCGCGCATCGATGGCTCAAGAATCTTCCCATAATCCGCCCGGAACCGTTGATGGGCACGAATGCCGATCACGCCTATTGCCGCAGCGGCGAACACCGCCGAGAGCATGCCCGGAACAAACATCACGATCAGCCCGACCGCCGTCAGGTAAGTAAGCCCGAACAATAACGAACGCATCGCGCGTTGAAAATTACTGGGCTGATCCAGGCGCGTTTCCTTGATGCTGCGGTAATTCACCGCGATAAGAAGCGCCGCTGCGACAACCCCTACCGCAGCCATGGCGACCACCAGGGGGATCAGAAACGAAGCCGTCGCGGGAAACGCGAGCACGGCGATCGAAGCGAGCAGCGCACTCAAGGGCATCATCGAACTAAGCATGGTCAGCACAGAAACCGGAATGGACACCACCGCCCCAAGGCGCTCGGACCAGGTTGCAGTCCCTCTGAAAAACAGGGCCATATTCCTGGATCCTTTATAATTCTGAGAAAATTTCTTCACATAGGTCTGCGCTAAAGTAAATCCGAGAACTATAAGTCCTATCGCGGCAACCACCCAAACCGCTGCAGGGACGCTCTGGAACACGTTCGTCGAAAGCGTTTGCAAAAATTCCAGTTTTGAGGTCATATCGCCGACGGCACCCCCTGCCGCCAATTTCTGAATAAAACTCGCTCCTTGCATCACAAAACTGATCACCCACACCGAACCGGCCAGAAGAGCTCCGCCGAATAAATATCCGGATGCTTTCCTCTTTAAGGTATCGAGTTTCACGCCAAAGGCTTTTGCTGTGGCGGTGGGCGTCCAGTCTTTCGGGGCATTCCGGGCGATCGAAACATTAATGAACTCGAGGGCGTTCCTGTAGGCCGCAAGCGATATATCTCTGAACTTGACGTACGGATCCTGTTGCGCGGCGACCCCTTTCCAATCTTCCTGCATCTCCTGGGAAAGATCATGTTTCACTTTGCCGGCGATATCAAGGTATTGGGAAAAACCCCGGTCGATCAACTCGAGGATTCCTTTCCTGAAAGCTTCTTCTCTCCCCTTGCTGACGCGCCGGGCGAGATCGACGATCCCGGGAATAGCTGCATTGAGAACGACATCATCGAAACGGCCGGCCAACACCGCCTCCCGGATTTTTTGGAACGCGGCTTTGCGATCTTCCATTTCTTTTTCGAAGGGCTGATCTTGTTTGAACTGCTGGACTCTCGAATTCATGATCGCACGTCTTAAAGCAGCGATAAGATCGGTCACGGTCGTAGAACCTTTTTCGCGTGTTTCTTTGATCGGTTCCCCCGCGGTCTTGAATTCCCGTTTAATGGCAGCCAACGCGGCCTGAACCGCGGGCAGAGCCTCGTATTTTTTGAATATCTTGTCTTCGACCGACCAATAAGCCTTAAACTGGCCAGACTCTCCTCGACGCGCGGCCCGGCCTCTAAACTGCACATCATGGGCCTCCAGCTCGTCGATATAGGTTGAATAAACCGTGAACAGCTTGCCGCTTTTGGCTGCCTCCTCACTGACTTTTTTGAAGGCTTCGGCCAGCTTGATATCAACGCCGCGGCCCCCGCGATTCGTCACGATCGTAATAGCGCCCGTCTGCCCGCCAAATTTTTCTATTTCAGCGATATCGGTTTCGGAAGACGCATCAAATATGCGAATGACTGCCCCGGACGGGATCCCCATTTTCCGAAGATTCGCTTCCATCTCGGAAGCCGTTCCTTCCTCGACTTTAATAACCAAGGGTATCCCTTGGCGGGCTTTCTCAATTACTTCTTTGAAGAAAGCCTCCCATTTAGACGCCTCACCGGCATACATCATGTCTGTATCAAGACGGGAACTGGCCGCTACGGAGGGCTCTTCAACGGATTTTCCATGGATTTCCTTCATAAATTCTGCGTCAAGGGTGCCGCTGGCGCCCGCAAAATCAGCGATAAGCTTCTTATTACCAAGGAACGTCTTAAGCATCATGGAGTTTCTTGTGATCTGCTCGACCTGAACCTCGACTCCGTCTTTCATATGCTTGGCCTCGACAGCAGCGTGGAGCCCCATCGACCACCTCGTGCCAGGATGGGGTTTGCCATCCTCGCCAATAATGACGATTTCTTTCCCTATGATCAGATAATCCGTGCCCAGGCTATAACTCCTCTCGACCGCAAGAGCCTGCTCGACCAGGCGTTTCCACAACACGACGTCAGCCCCCAAGCCGCACTTTTCCTTGAGCTCCACCTGTTTTTCGTTCAGAAGAACTTCCAAGCGATTCGCTCCGTTGGGGGTCAGCGAAACCCGTTTTTGCTTTTCCTTGGAAATGTCAACCATCCCTTGACTAACGCCTTCGCCATTGGCGCCATAAATAGCCATTGCAAGTTCACGCGCGCTAATATTCTGCTGTCTTATCCTTTCGGCATCGGCTTTTTCGCCACCCGAAACGATAAACGGCATCATAAGCTGATAAGTCAGAGGTTCGTCGGCCTCGTCAAAAAGAACAAAGTACTGCCGTTTCGAGAATACCCTGTCAGTCACGTCGAGCGCGAGCTCCTCGTCCTCGTACCTGTGTACAAACTTGTCGACCGTCCCATAGATGACATCAGCGCTTCGATAGACCTCATCCGCTGAAGTCTCCGTCAGGGCACCGGTCTCTTTGTTGAAAATATAGCCGACTTTCTGGCCCTCTTTATCTTTCACAAATCCTACCCGAAGACCGAAATTCGAAAGTATTTTGCCTGCCGCCGTCGCGTCCCTCATAGCAAGGTCATCATTCACCGTGCAAACAAGAACGCCTTTACCTTCGGCCGTTTTAAAATTTCTTTCGCTGGCAAGCATGTGAGCCGCCACTCGCAAGGCCAGGGTCTTACCAAAACCCATCGGGAGACGATACAAGGATCCCTGCGCTAATTTTTTACCCGCCTCCACCTGGACTCTCATCGTATCCAAGTTGGGCGTAATACCGGCGGAGCGAAGTCCCTCCAACTCCTGACGGATCAACGGCTCAAGACCTTCCCCATAGCTTTTCGCAAAAACCTCTTCTTGCCGTTCACTCAAACGCTGGCGATAGACATCAATGTCTGCATCGGTCCGGAAAGTCATCGTGTAGGTATTCACCGGGACATCCGAGGCAAGAAGACGCGGAACTCTCGTACGGATCATATCCGCCGAATAACGTGGGCCTAAAAGCCGGATGATCATAACGCGGTCCATAAGACCGGCTTTTAACGCTTGGGGCGCGCCTGTCTCGATCAGCGCTTGGAGCTTGTCCCCGGATTTTGCGTTTGAAAGAAGAGCGCGGAACGCCGTCTGGGCATCTTTTTGGGTCGGGACTTCAAATCCGGATTTTTTATAACGATCAAGATTGCGCTCATAGAGCTCTTGCTGCGTCTGAGACGCTTTAATGGCCGCTTCCTGCGCCACCTCGACTAGCCTGAGATTGGGTCCGGCAGTCGGTTCAAGTTTAAGTGCGGCAGAGCCATCCGTCATGGGAAGCTCACCGGTCCGAACTAGAACATCCCCGATACGAAGTTCAGCGCGGGCCGTCTTCACCTTCTCCGGAACCATGAAACCACGCACACGATAAAGAGAGATTGTTTTTTCGCCGGACGGGATCGAACGACGCGACCCCGGAATAGCGCCCTTCACTTCAGTCACTTTCCATTTTTCGCCATGCAATGTAAAAGCAAGGAAATCTTCTCCGACCGTCGGCATCCACAAGGTCCTGTTCCCGTCGGCTTCTTCAGTGATATTTTCCGGCTTAAACTTGGCAAGCAATGCTTTCAGGGCTGCCACCGCCGGCTTGTCCCTGGCGCTAGCGTTCTCCTCGAGCTTCGCAAGCGAGTCCGTGATTTCCTTAAAAGCGGTCGTAACGTCCGAGGCCCGCAAAAGCGAAGCTGCCATTTCGATCGGAAAGTAGAGAACGCGATCGGAATCAAAACTGGAAAAATCGAGCTTATCTCCCTTCGCCAGGATCATGTGCCATGCGGCCAGCTGGAACCGCGGGTCATTCAGAACGGCGCTCCGGGGCTGGAGGAATGTCTCCGTCAGGACTTTTTCGATCGGGAGCGGGGTTTCGCGCAGGGCGGCGTCATAGAGCGCGCTTTCCTTTTTCTTGTCGATCGCCTTGGTGATGCGCGGGGCGACGACGATATAAGAGATGTCCTTCTCGCGAAGGTACTTCTCGATCCCGGGCGTATGGAAACCGCCTGTGACGATGGCGGATATCTTCTGCCCAGTGGCAAAGGTTTTCTCAACCGCTCGCTCGACCAACACCTGATCACGTTCCAGAGCGGCTTTATAGAAGCGCTCCACACGCGGCAGATCTTGATCGAGTGTCTTCACTTGGGACGGCAATCCGTAGGTGAAGTGGTACTTCGACATGAGCGGGTTGAGAAAACTTACAAAGGTTTCTGACTTGAACTCGTCTTGATACGTGTAATAGAACTCGGCATCCTGTTTGGTGAGCGTAAAGTCGAACATCTTACAGTAGATATCATAGATCCTGAGGATGTGATCGAGCTGGACCTGTTCCGGCGACGTGAAGAGCTTGTTCTTGACGGTCTTCTCAAGGAACTCGATCTCGTCAAAGATCGAAACATCGATCGCGTCATAGAGTTTCATGTATTGAATATAGGCGATCACATTAGCGTATTTCGTGTTCAGGTCTTCCCCTCCCGTTTGGGCCACGCTAATCCCCTGGATCTCATCCTGAAGATAGCCGTAATAGGCGGCGCGTTTCATCTTCTTCATGCGGAAGTGGACGGTGTTGGTGAGGAAACGGGAGAGCTTCTCGCGCGAGAGAACGCGCTTCATGTCATTAACGAGTTCATCGGTCTCTTTTTCAGCCTTGTCAAAATCGACTTTCTTTTCAAGGTCCACGAGCTCGATCAGGGAATGCATGCCCGGATATTCATCCAAGGCGATATTATGCTTACGGGCCAGCTCCACAAGATAACGGACATAAGCGACGAGCTCCGGCCCGCCTTCCTGGAACGCGGCGCGGCGGCGGGTCAGCTCACGCATTTCTTCCGGGAACACAAAACGGCTTACCCCTTGAAGGACCTTATCGAGTTCGGCGAGGATCTTTTCATCGCGATCCTTGAACTGGAGCGCGTCCACGTAGGCTTTGCGGTTTTCTTCGTAAAGGTCTTTATCTTCCACACCGAAAAGTGTCATCGCCGGCTTGTCAACAATGGCGAGATATTCGGGGCCGGTAAGGCGTCCTTCTTTCAGGAAATAATCGGCGACATTCCGGCGGGCTTCTTTATTCGGGAAAAAGGAAAAGAGTTCGGTGTAAAGTTCGCCACTCGCGCCTTCGAGGTTCACGAGGTTGAGCTGATATTTTTCCGAGAAATAACGAATGATATTGGCGATATTGCGTTGGGCTTCTTCGTTGATGTGCGCGTCCTGGATCGCGATCACGATCGTGTCGCGATTCCCCTTGAAGGTTCCCTTGATCGTTCCATAACTATCGGGAAGGTCAGGACGATCGATCAGAGAAAGTATGGCATTGGCTTTGAAGGTTTCTACGGGGGTGGGACTGGAAGGACTGGGAGCCGCTGCATAAGCTTTGTTGATGCCGCCGTCCCAAACAATCGATGTGAAGGTAAACACACAAACCGTCAATAGCGCAACGGTCCTAAGCCAAGGCTTAAAACTATGTGTTTGCCAGCTAATCATCGGATTGCCGTCCTCTCTTAAAGCCGATTAGAACTGATCTTGTATTCCAAAGCTTCTAAGTCACTACGATATAAAACTTATTTTAAAGCCTTACTAACCTCAATAGAAATATACCCAATGGAAGCTCCCAAGTCAAGCAAACCTAAAAGATTTTTAATGATGTAACCCATTATCAATCAATTGGTTATGATACTCCTTAAAAAAATATGAACTTTTTTAACATTCCATAGCATTTCTTATAGCATTAGAAAACACGAAAAATGACCTTTTTTTGACTAAAAAACGGCTTACACAATAAACATATTTATCGTATTGATAAAAAGTTTTTTAAAATGAATTCGTTTTAATCAGCTGAAGAAACTAATTTCAAAAACGGAACAGCTCCAAATTGCGGCAGGAAAATCTTCGAAAAAAATCCTGCCTTTCAAATTTACCCATCCGACCTCGGAGGTCGGATAGGTTTGTGTCTCTCACGCCAAGATCCCTGCATAGCGCAAAGCTTACTTCGCCTTTCGAGCTGATTGGACGGGCACGAAGGACTGGGCTATAATCTCAAAAGAAGCAACGATGCGAAAAAAAATTAGCCGCGGAGATGTCTTTATGAAATACAAGGTTGTTTTGGAGAAAGAGCAAGGGGGCGGTTATTCCGTTTACGTTCCGGAACTCCCCGGATGCGCCTCGCAGGGCGAGACCCGCCAGAAAGCGATCAAGAACATCAAGGAAGCCATTCACCTTTACTGCTGGTCTGTGAAACAGGATCGCGAGTCTCTGCAAAAATCTCACGTAATGATCCGCGATGTTTCGGTCCCTTTTAATAAAGCCTGAGTCATGCCCTTCGTTCCCCAAGTCAGCGGCCGCCGCGTGACGCGCCCTTCAGAAAGCCGGGTTTATTCTTCTACGTCAATCCGGGAGTCACGCTGTTCTGCGCCATCACACCGATCTCAACCGACGCGCCATTGTTCCGGTTCACGGCTCTAAAACCGTCAAACCCGGCACGCTGCGTGCCATCCTTCGCGGCGCCCGTATCGCGCCCGAAGAATTCACCGATCTTCTGAAATAAAACCTCCTCCTCACCTGCCCCCCCAAAAAAACACCCAGTACACACCGGGTGTGTACAGGGTCGAAATTTTGACGCGGATTTTTCGATAATCCGCTACGCCTAAGGCATTTGCACCTTTGTGCAAATACCTCAGCGTGTGAATTCAATGAAATTCACTACGCTGAGGCCAATACCTTCGCCTGGGTGGCGACATAGCTCGTCAATTCGGCCATGAGGGCCTCCAGACCGCCGAGTTTCTCGACTGACACGAAGTGATACCCCAAAGACCAGATCGCCTCATTGAGGAGTTTGTCCGCGGCCAGAAGCGTCGACGCAGTCTGCTTCAACGGACTCGTGGCACCGACCACGCTCAAAAGCTTCTTGCGCGAACCGATCTTCTTCGTCACGATCGAATTCTCGCGATCCGTCACAAGCGCCACGGATTGTCCAAGCGGAGCTGCATCGTTATAGAATCCGGCAAAGGCCCGGACGAATTCATTTTCGTTGGCGAATGCTTTTACCTTAAAATTTTGCGGAAGAGCGCCCTTCGGACTCAAGGCCGCAAGCTCTTTAATAAAAGCCTCCACATCAGAAGCATCCGCGATCAAGGCAAGCACCACGCTCGCTTTCGGATTGTAAGCGGCGAAAGTGACCAAGGGCAGTAGGCTCGCCGCATCAGGGATCCCCTGCCGCTGGTCGATGACCATGCGCTCAGTCGAAGCGGTTGCGGAAGAGCCAATGATCTTACTCAGAACCGGCCATTTTGCCGCCAACGCCGGAGGCACCACCGTCACCTTCTGAAAATGACTTGTCCCGGCAAAAACCTGCGGCGCGATCTCTGAGGCATACGCCGGCTTACTTGAGAGCAGCGGCGAAACCGTATTCGCCGCTACCCGGATCGCCGTCCCGATCTTCGCGCCTATGCTGCTTTTGTCAATTCCAATCGTTTCCAACGCATTTCGCTTCGGATAAACTACCCAATCAAGCGCTTTCCGATTCGGCTTTTCATTCGATCGTACCTCCGACCGCATTTCCGCCTTAATTCCTGCTTCCATGTGATCATAAATATTCAAAGGAATTCTTTCAGATTTGGCTCGATCGTCAAATCGGATGAGAGCCTCTTTAATATCGGCCTTAACATCGGCAGGTCCGTAAAGAAGGCTGTATCTAAGTAATTGAATGAGCGCCGAAGTTAAAGCTTTAAGCACTTTTATATCGGATACGCCCTTCAGAAGCTCGAGAAACGCACGAGTGATAGTTTGAATCTCGATGGTAACCGTTTTCTTTTGACCCGGCATACCTGGATTTCCCCTAAGGTAAAAAGCCCCCTGGCTTCTTTTCAAAAGACTATTCATCAGATTGAGTAAATTCGGATCTTCTTTTTTAAGAAATTCACTCAATCTCGCCGTAATCTCAGCCTTTGTTTGATCGTTAATATCTTGCCTTTGATAAAACTCATCGATCTTAGCGATGGCCAAGGCGCGACCCGGAAAATCTTGAGCAAGAAAGGCCTGAGCATAGGTAAAATAAGGCAGGCTTTTAGCTAATTTCTCAAAAAGCTCCCCATTTTCGTACAACCCTTCTCCCTTCAGCTCGGTGAGCTCCATTAATTCAGAAGTCGTTGTACTCATGTCAACGAGCTTAGCCGCGATCCGATCTTCGACCGCTTTACGGCGATCCTCAGCTTCGTAGATTGCGCCCGGAACTTCGAGGGAGAGCAAGTTTGCGCTTATCCATCTGCGAACTCTCGCTTTATCCTCAAGAAAGAAAGCCATAAGTGTTTCTCGGGATAAATTCGGAAAAACCTCGGATTCTCTTATAATTTCAGGTGTAAACGTTGCCAAGGATTGTACCTCCCGCTTCAAACCTGGCAGATTAACTCCGCTCTTTCCGGGCCCCTCCGCAAAAAATCTCCACTCACGTATTGCCTTCGGCGTCCGACTAATCTCACGGAGCCTGTCGGCAAAGCGCTGCCTTATCTTTCGAATAGATTGTTCGACATTAGCCTCATCATCGCCGACCGGCTCTAGTCCTTCAGAATCGCGCTCACTATCCGCCATGCTGATTCCTTTTTTTACCGAAAGAGCAACCCAATCACGATCTTTAAAAATATATAACAAGGTCGACCTTGACAATTCTTCAAGCTGAACCGGCAAGCCATCAGCCTCCGGCGAGCCATAAGCCATGCTTTTAATAACAGCCCCCAATAACGCAAGGTCGGGCTCATCATTTCTCATTTCCGAGCGGGCTTCTTTACCCTTTCCCTCCGGACGGCGTCCGGTTTCTTCGGAGCGACCACGAGGACGGTCATATTGATTCACGTCAAGATCGTCCGGGCTCGCGATATGCGCGGCGATCCACTTCAGGAATTTCCCGTAAGCAAACGCGACAATAACGCTTCCGCCAAGCAAGACAGCTCCGATCGAATTAGGCCCATTAATCATTCCGTAATACATCAGAACAGCAACAGGCAAAAACCCTCTTGCCAATCTTGGATCCGTTTCGATGTAATAACGAAGGACGTTGAATAAAAGGTCGATATTTTTCCCGACATAGAATGGGAGCCCCTTTTGAGCCAGATAGCTTCTCGCCAGTGCGATTTCACGATCAGAGGCGGTAAATTTACCCGTTCTGAACTTGACTGCTTTCCACAAAAGAGACCCTGAAAAATACACGGTCAAAAGAGAAGAAATGGCAAAAATCGCCGTGGCAGCCGTATGCAGTTGCTCGGGCATCAAGCGGACTTCGGCACGTACGGTGCCGACCTTGCCGTCACTCTCAGTGCGGAAACTTGGGGAGCGAGTTTCCGAGCGGGCTTCGGCTTTTTCATTTGCATCCACGGACGTCGGCGAGCTCTGTTTTTTTCTCTCCGACTCAGCCTTCCGGATCTGTCTCAGCACTTCCACTGCAGTATTGCGGACATTATCTTCCTTATCCTTGGATGCCTCGACCGCCAAAGGAATAGCGCGGGGGTCTTCGAGAAAGCCCATGATCTTCTCCAGAGCTTTCTGTCTGAACAGGCCGGTATAAAGATTGTCATATTCGCGATCTTTTAAAGCTGACAATAATACAGAAATAGCCTCGAAATCTCCGATCTCCAAAAGGGCTTTCGCGGCGCTTATGAAAACCCCCATTTTTTCATCTTTTACGGCCTCGCCCAGCCCTGGGGTAGCCCGGGAATCTTTTATCGCGCCAAGAGCATCGGCGGCGTTGCTGCGGACCCACCATGATTCATCTTTTAATTTCACGAGCAACGCGGGAACAGCCTTGGGATCCTTCAAAGCGCCAAGGGCCTCAGCGGCGGCAGCCCGAACTTTATAGTCCTCATCATTTAAGGCTTCAATCAATGCAAGGAAAGCTCGAGGATCTTTCAGCTCCGTAAGCGCTTTGGCTGCGTTGCTTCGCACCGACCCTGATTTATCTTTTAATGCCTCGATCAACTTTGGAGCAGTTTGAGAATCTTTCAGCTTAACGATCGCGCTCACCACTTCGTTGTGATAAAAATAGTCCTCATCGGTGGATGCATCCAGTAACTTGATCAGCTCGGGGATAGCACGTGGATCTTTCAAGGCAACAAGCGCTTTTACTGCGTCTGCCTGGTCCCAGGAACGCTCGGCTTTTAAACCTTTGATCGCCTCTCGAAATCTTTTCTCTTCGGCCCGGGTCAAAATCCTCTGAGAAGAAACCTGAGACCCTGCCTGAACCATCGCAGAATTGGTCGGGCCCGGAACAAAACGGGTCGCCTGGCGGAATGATACGCATCCCACCAATCCGGAAATTGCCATCATTTCCATCACCGCCGCCAGCATTAGCCTTTTAGCGAATAGCGTAGAGGGTTTAGCGCTCAGATTTCCCCGAACTTCGGAGCGGTGCGTATTCGCCGCCACTCGGATCGCCGTCCCGATCTTTGCCGTCAAATTGCTCGCATCACCCGCTGGAATCTGAGAAATAACGGGTGTCTGATAAGTCCGCATTTCGGAACGACCTGTTGCTTCTGCCACAATTCTTTGCGCTTCTTTTATCGCCGGTTCAAGATCGATCTTTTCTTCTCGAGGTATAATGGTAACCTCTACTGTCGAAGGACCGCCTTGGTTATACCCTGTCTCCTCTTCATATTCCTCCCTTGTAACCGCTGGGATAACGGAAATTTTTGTGCGATTGAGAGCTTTGGTGATATCACGAACCGTTTGTTCAGGTGGCAATCCAAGCTTGACAATGGGGTCATAAATTCCGGCTTTATACATTTGGAAATATTCTCTTAAGAAAGATGGTGTCGCTCCTTTTACTTCCAAGACCTTTTCAAAAATATTTTTCCCATCGTTCTGAAGGAGGTTCGAACAGGTTGAAAGCACCAGAGAGACCGCACCGCTTATTTGCAAAGCTGTGGCCTTAAGCATTTTCAGCAGTGCAGCGGTTTCATGAAGATCGCCAATATGTTCATTTTTATAGGCGGCATACGTTAAGTGTTTTATAAAAATTTCACGCGCTTTGGTTTTATCTCTTTCTTTAGCATTAAATTTTTCGAGCAGTGCCATCGCATTCCAAATGTCTTTAGCGCTGGCATCCCATTCGAGCCATTCATCGTTTGCCATAAATCTGATCGCTCGAGGATGACCCAATGAAACTAATTTGTCGGTATCATGATTTTCAATGGCAAGCAACATTGCGGAGTCCCGTAAAGACGCCCATTTCAAAAGCCTTAAGCTATCCCAAAGATGGCCCAATACAGGTAAGTGCCGCCTTAAATCGTCTCGGGAGAAACCTTCCGGGATCCATCGAGTAGGGAATTTTTTAAACAAGTAATCCAGGAATCCACTCCAAGCAAAAAAAGGCAGCAATAAAACAACCCCGGCAGGTATCGCCATAAACAAACACGCCATGATAATTCCAAGTAATCCAACACCGTCTATTCCCAATGCCTCTTCTTGGCCACGGGCCGCGATTAGATGAATGCTCCAGATTATTCTGGAAGTCACAACAGCAACGATTAACCCCTGAATAGCTTTAATTGCCGTTAACCATTTCCGCTGCCCCCGCGCTTCCGCGCGGCCGTCCTTCCCCGCCACTGCAACGTTGGCGCCTGCCTGACCGGTAGGCAGGGGCAAGCGGACTTCGGAGCGAGATTCGGTATCGGATAGGTTTGAATCCTCAGGTCCTTGACCGGACTTCCCTTGATTCACGATTGAGATAGCACCAAACTTCACCATGGAATAGACAACAAAGCAGGATAAAGCGGCGCTTAAAGCAACTTCTCCCAAGCTCAGGAATAAATAAAACGCTCCAAAGCCTCCGGCCAAAGCCGCGAAAAACGCCGGAGCCTGGGGCGCGGCCCACACCGCTCCTGCAAGCAGTTGTTCTTCGGTGGGGTTCTCGATACCCTTAAATTGCGCGAGACGCTGAGCAAGGACCGCTCGATAGTTTCCATATCTCCCTTCATCCCTATTTTTAAGCGCTTTCACATGCCGCAGTTCATGCCCGGAAAGAAGGACGGTAATGGCGAAAAAGGCAACGAACGCGATCAAGATAAGATCTACCCGCATTTCCGAGCGGAAAGAGGATTGGATCTTTTCGAGCGCTTCCTTCGCAGCCTGGCGAAGGGATTCGTCACCGGATTCAACGGCCTTTTTCAGAGGATGAATAGCCCGTTCGTCGCCGAACTCACCGAGAGACTTTGCCGCCGCGGCACGAACTTCATTCCCCCCCCCTTCTTTCAAAGCCCAGATCAGGACGGGGATACCGCGCCGATCCTTCAACCGGCCTAATGTTTCGGCGGCCTCTTTTTTGACGTTGTCGGCTTTTTCCTGAAGGCCGAGGAGAGCGTTCTGGAATTTCCTCTCATGAGCGGTCGTTTCGTCTGGAAGACCATTAATCCATCCCATATCAAAATCGTCCAAAAACACTTCAGACGGCGAGACGTTTTCCCGGAGATCGACCGTAACCGGAGACAGACCTTCCCGTTTTTCTATTTTACGGATCGCAGCAAGCACAAGCCCGCCGACTTTTGGATTTTTTTCATTGATCCCGATATCGACCAGTTTTTGAACTTCATTTCTTGTCCCGATCTCGCCTATTGCGATCGCAGCACCCGCGTGAACTGACTTGAGATCGACGTAAGGGCTATCTTGTTTTAGCATTTCCAACAGCTTTGTGATCGCCCTCGGGTCGTTATTTTGCTTTCCGAGGATATAAGCCGCAATGATACGGACATAATAATCAGAATCATTCAAAGCGATCCCAAGGGGTTCGTTAAAATTCCTTCCAAAGATCATCAGACATTTTTCCGCCACAGCTTTTTCGATCGCGCTGGATTTCGCATCGATCATGCTTTTTTTGAAAAGACTCTTCAGAACGCCTCGTTCAACAAAAGGCGGAAAATCAGTCCGGACCGTGACAACGCGATCTGGAACCGGCGTTCCCTGAGCACGATGGGTTTTTATTGTGCCCAACGCATTAAAATAGCCCTTGGCCCAATCCATCATGCCGAACAGGAAGGACGTAGGGTGCACTTCATTCATCACTTCTTCAAGCAGGTGGACCTCCGCCTGGGTCAAAGAGATCTGTTGGATAGTGGTGGAGGAAACCTTGTTTTGACCGGAAGCAGGGATCCTACCCGCAAGGGTGTTCTCCGCTGCCCTGACGGAAACCGCCATCATCCCCATCACCACCGCTAAAACCGAGGACAGCAGACTGGAGACTGGCCTGCCCGCCGATACTTTAGTGGCGGGAGACCGGAGACTTGAAGCTTTGTCTTTGGTCGTTGGTCTTTGGTCTGTTGTCTGTAGTCTCTGGTCTGTGTTCTGATTGCGCACTTCCGAGCGGCTGAAGCGTACTTTGCCAGGCATGAAGTCAAGCGTCTGCGGATCGATCTTGCTCGGCACCGCCACGACCCAAAAATTCTTGGCTCCAAAAGCTCCATTCCCAGAGAACGAGCTCATGATGTGATGAAACGTAACGCTCGGTGAGACATAGATCCCTGTAAACTGACGGCCCCTATCAAGCTGAGACTTCTTGCCAAGGTAGGCCAGGAGTTTCGTCCATGCAGCCCTGTGCCATTTGTATAACTCCACGAGCGTCTTGATCGTATGGTCGATTTCAACGCCTTGTTTCGCAGGATGATTCACCACCCGCGAAATTCCTACTGCTGCAAGGCCAGCCTCCACTTGCCGCTTCATCAACGCGAATTCGACATACTCCAGAGAAAACCTCAGATAATGATTGGAACTATCATCAGGAATAGCGAGCAACTCCGTGATGATAGGAATCGCCAGATCACCAAGCGCGATGAACCTGGGGAGGTATTCAGAATCGATACTCTTGTTTATTTTTTCGTAATCGGGATCCAGATACCCGGGGGCGCTAAACCCGTGAATGTATTCATGTTCGCGGTTAGGAACTTCGGCCTCAGGCCTCCATGTGGAAAAAGTCTGATCTTCAACCTTTTCACGAATCCAACGAAACATCTCTGAAAGCACCGCGTTCAGGCGAGCTTTTATCTCCCCCGGTTCCTTTGTCGCTCCCGGGTCGAAATCTCCCCGCACTTCCGAACGCTTCGCGATCGCTGTTTCAAGGACCGAACGTGATGCTCCCTCTGCGGGTCCGCTGGGAG